>Ga0116116_1001189_pt1 | contig 20706 bp, 19 predicted proteins | sample June2015DPH_10_1_FD_89722 | JGI IMG/M metagenome (GOLD analysis project Ga0116116, IMG submission 89722) | Peatland microbial communities from SPRUCE experiment site at the Marcell Experimental Forest, Minnesota, USA - June2015DPH_10_150 | ecosystem: Environmental > Terrestrial > Soil > Wetlands... | reverse complement strand
TTTCAAGTATCTTGAGCGCATGACGGGCAAGAGGCTCGACCTTGATAGGTTCCGGGAGGTCATGAGCAATTCGGCGAAAGCCTACCGGCTCATGTACGAGATCAATGAGTACAAGAAAGCCATCCCGTGCCCAATACCCGCCAGCAACATCAACAGGGCTAGTGGTGTTGCATTGTGCGCCCTGACAGGGACTGAAAAACTCTTGACGTGGCTCGAAAAGCACCTGGCCGACGCCAAGCAGCGGTACGAAAAGGGTGTGGGTGGATCGCACAAAGAAAAGATGCGGTTGGTGTGGAATTTCTCATGGCCCACTTTCGACTATGGGGTGTACGATTGGATGGAGCAAACTTTCGGGGCCATCGCTGTTGTACACCATGCGACGGAGACGTTCCATCGACCGCCGGATATAGACTACAATAAGGCATCATTTGAAGAACTCCTCCGTTGTTTAGCGGTGCGTAACAACAATCAAATGATGGGTCGGCAGGGCCGTGGGCATTTGAGGACCTTTGTCAACGATACGGTGAAGTGGTGCAAGGAGTTCAAGGCTGATGCCTGCATTTTCGCAGGTCACTGGCAATGCCAGGCCAATTGGGCCTCAGCCCAGCTCATCAAGGAGAAACTTATGGAGGAGCTTGACATCCCCATGCTCGTTATGGTGGTGGATATGCTTGACCCCCGGGTCGTTTCTGCCGAGGGTATGGTATCACGGCTTGAGCCTTTCCTGGAAATGGTGGCGGTAAAAAAGGGCATCTAAACCCAGAAGGGGCTGCTGGAATAACACGTGTGTTGGCAGAAGAGATTACTAGGCTGCTAAAGCGGAACGATTTTACAGGAGGACTTTCTTTGGGTTTACCCATAGTGGCAGGTTGTGATATCGGATCAGTGGCCGGTAAGGCTGTTCTCTTCGATGGGATGCAAATTCTTTCGAGTGTGGTTATTCCCTCGAAGCCTCTTCCATTAAAGACCGCTGAAGAGTTATTGGACAAGGCCGCCAAACAGGCAGGTGTATCTTTGGGAGATATAAAATATATAGTTGGTACGGGCTATGGACGGGTACATGTACCCAATGCGCAAAAGACCGTATCCGAGATTGCTTGCCATGCCAAAGGGGCCGCCTGGTTATGTAAGGATGTAGCTACATTAATAGATATAGGGGGACAGGATTCTAAAGTCATCTCCCTCGCATCGGACGGCAGCGGTAAGGTTATGGACTTTGCCATGAACGACAAATGCGCGGCCGGAACAGGGCGGTTCCTTGAAGTCATGGCCAGAGCTTTTGAAATCCCCATCGGGCAGTTCGGGGAGAGAGCGATGAGGGCGGAACGGTTTGTCGGGATCTCGAGCCAATGCACTGTCTTTGCCGAAAGTGAGGTGATCTGCCTCATCGCCCAAGGGAATGAAATGGACCAGATCATAGCTGGCATTTGCGATGCGGTGGCTGCCCGGGTCTCGGCCCTTGTATCCCGTGTCGGACTGCGGGAAAAGGTTTACATGTCGGGTGGGGTGGCCAAAAATACAGGAGTGAGACATGCGCTTCAGCGGCGGTTGGGGGTCACGATGTGGGAGCTTACGGGCGACCCACTGATCACTGGTGCTCTGGGTGCGGCGGTGTTGGCAATGGGTGCTTTAAAAGAACGGCAAAGAGCAGACGTAGGAGAAGGCTGTCATGGGCATATCTCACAAGGATGACGACATTATCCCGATGTGTAAATTACGGCTTGCGGTCATTGGCAAAGGCGGTGTGGGAAAGACAGTCATTGCAGCCATGGTTGGTCGACACCTGAGGGAAAAAGGGCAGAAGGTCCTTCTGGTGGATGCGGACCCTGCCATGGGTCTTGTTTACATGTTTGGCGTTGATCCTATTAAAACCATTGGCAGCTATCGTGATAAACTGCTTAAGAACCGCAAAGTGAGGCAGGAGCTCGAATCTGCAACGGTCAAGGATATTCTTGTGCGGGAGGTGTTGATCCACCTGGACGAACAAGCGAGTATGTTAGTCATGGGCAAAGATGAGAGCACTGGTTGCTTCTGCGGCATCAATGATATCCTGAAATACGGCATCGGAAGCATTGCTAAGGATTACGACGTGATGGTTGTAGACTGCGAGGCCGGCCTTGAGCAGGTCAAGCGCCGCGTCCTGAATTCCATTAATGTCCTATTAGTCATCTCCGATATGACCGCGCGCAGCATGAAAACCGCCAGACAGCTGGCGGACATCATCGCCCAAGGAAACGCTGATATCGTTCTCCCCGAGAAGGCTGGATTGGTTATTAACAGATATAAGGAAGAAGGAGAGATACTGAGACAGATCAAAGAAAAGACTGGGCTTGACCTCGTGGCCACCGTTCCAGAGGATAAAAACATTTTCGAGATTGATAAAGTCGGTGGAACTATAGCTGATCTGCCCCTCGACGCCCCGAGCTATGCCGCTATAATAGGCATGCTTGAACAATTACTGGTTCCTAAATCACAAATGATAGACTATGGCCCATAGCCTGGGTTTATTAACCTTAGGACATTACTTCAAGAAAAATATTTTACAGGGGGTTTAACGATGGGAACCACTATGGATGTAGGACAGATGAAGAAATTGATTATCACGGTGGCACAGACAGGAGGAATCCACGGCAAGGAATTAAACCCGGCCCTACCTGAACAGCCGGATGAAATTGCTCAGTCGGCCTATGATTGCTATAACGCCGGCGCATCCGTCTGTCACATCCATGCCAGGGACAAACAGGGAAGGACCACCGGCGATTTGGCTGTCTATGGAGAGATCATTGATAAGATCAAGGCCAAGTGCCCGATCATCACCCAAGTGGGTAACGGTATCGGCCTCGTACCGAACCCCGACGGTACTCTGCGTGAAGCGACCCTTGACGAAAGGATGGCTCTGACAACCATCAATCCCAGGCCTGATATGCTCACGATCAACGCCGGCACTTTTGAGTTTGGTTATATTAGGACTTTCACGAACCCAATCAGTTGGAACGAAGAGTTCATCAAGAGATGTTATGAGAAAGAAATTGCCATCGAATGTGAGTGTTATGATGTTGGCCATGTTGAGAACGTCAACGAGATGGTTCGTCGAGGCACATTGAAGCATCCGGTTCACTACAGCCTTGTTTTGGGCATTAAAGGGGGAATTCCGGCAACACCGAGAACCATAAGTGTCTTGGCAGATATGATACCCGAAGGCTCATCGTGGCAGATTATTACCATTAGCAAACTCCAAATGACTTCCACCGTGATAGCCATGTGCCAGGGCGCCAACATCAGGACTGGCCTGGAGGACAACATTTATTATTCGAGAGGCGTCCTGGCTAAAAGCAACGCACAGATGGTGGAGCGAATGGTCAAAATTGCCAGGGAGATCGGGCGAGAAGTGGCCACGGTGGAAGATGCCAGGCAGATTTTGGGGGTCAAACGCTGATTGAAGCCGATGTGAAGGGGTCCGAATAAACAATACAACCAAAACCGTTTGAAGGGAAGTGTTGCATGGGAACCACCGTAAAGGCGGTGATTTTGAGTGTGGACACAATATTTGAAATAGTTTTTAACGGACCGCAAGCCACCTATCATGGACTGCATGACCCCTGATGTCAATAGTGGACACCAAATGGCAGGAATAAAGTGAGGGAGCTGCATTTAAATATTTTGGCAACTTAATGGGCATCTGCATGGCTCTCGCAGAACAACATCATGAAGGCAAGCTTTGGAAAATATTTAGGAGGTGACAGATGGGATACAAGAACTTAAGGGAATGGATAAAAAGACTCGAATCCGAAGGTGAGCTTAAACACATTGACGCAGAAGTTGATTGGAACGAGGAAATTGGTGCAATAACTAGAAAAGTCTATTCGAAACGTGGCCCTGCGCTGTTGTTTGAGAACATAAAAGGCCATAAAGGCACTATTTCAACAAAATTATTTACGGGTGGCCTTCTAACTATAGGCCGCGTCGCAATGATGTTGGATCTACCCAAAGAGACCGATATCAAAAACTTAATAGAGGTAGTTAGACAACGGTTCAAAAATCCGGTTGAACCGAAACAAGTCAAAGATGGTCCTATTAAAGAAAACATTATTAGAGGTGCAGATATTGATTTGTTTCAATTTCCAGTTCCGAAATGGCATTATTTGGATGGCGGAAGATACATAAACACGTTTTGTGGAGTTGTTACTAAGGATCCAGAGACTGGAATAAGGAATGTTGGGCTTTATCGAGGTATGATTCTAGATAAGGATGAAATAGGCGTCCTATTAGTTCCTGGCCAGGGATGGGGAGTCCATTACTTAAAATATCAAGAATTGAAAAAACCTATGCCAGTAGCTGTAGTGTATGGGTACGATGAAGCGCTAGTTTTTAACGCTGCAGCTCCACTCCCGAGAGACCTTGATGAATACAAAGTTACTGGGGCCCTGCGCCAAGAGCCAGTGGAGCTAATAAAATGTGAAACAGTAGATTTGGACGTACCGGCTGAAGCTGAGATCGTAGTCGAGGGCTATATTTCCCCGGACCCAAAAGATTACAAGATGGAGGGACCCTTTGGAGAATATACCGGTTACTACGGCGAAAGAGCAAAGAGGCCAGTAATTAAGGTTACCTGTATCACTCATAGAAATGATCCAATCTTCCGAGGAACACTAGAAGGGAGGGATCACAAGAACCCAAATGAAGACGGCGCTATATTTGTCGTTAATTTATCGGCAATAGCTAAGAATATATTGGAATCTCAAGGAGTTCCTGGTGTCCTTGAAGTTAGGGTTGGTCCTATCACTTTTGTCAAAATCAAGAAACTTTTTAGGGGTCACGCAAAGCAAGTGGCAGCAGCTTTATGGGGATCCTCAGCAGCTCAATACCTTTTTAAAATTGTTATTGTTGTTGAGGAGGATACCGATATATGGAGCAGTATGGCAGTAGAAGCAGCTCTTGCTTACCGCGTAAATGCAGCAGAGGATGATATTGTTTTCTTTCCTGGGAGTTTCGGTGCTGTACTGGATCCGAGTACTAGGGTTAAGGATAGGGACGAAATACGTTTCGGAACGGGCAAATGGGCTCGAATATTAATTGACGCAACAAAGAATTGGGATTATGAAAAGATTCCCGAGTGGGGGAATCAGGTTTATCCTCCATCCTCTGTTGAACTGTCAAAAGAACAGGAGGAATTGGTAAATAGGAGATGGAAGGAATATGGTATACACTTACCCTGACAGGGGATTAAATCTAGATACAATATGGAAAATGATAGGAGAAATAGAAGAATAGAGAAATGTGCAGAGTTGAATTGGAAAGCATTGGAGTTAACCCCATGAAACCGGACACTCTACTAAGTTCGTTAAGGACTGTCTGTACTCCCTTGGAGACATCATTTTCAATCCCTTATGCGGATGGTTCTCATTGTAATCTTGAAACCAGCGTGGTAACTGCTCCATGACCACCTGAGCACTGTCTAAACGATGCAAGCAAACATAATCCCGCTTAAAGGTCTTAATAAAAGCCTCTGCCATGCCATTGGACTCCGGGCTCTCCACAGGTGTCCTACACGCCACCAACCCCAAGCTGGCCGCAAAACTCCAGGTCTGCGAAGCCGTATATGCCGATCCATTGTCGCTGAGCCATTCAATCCTATGGGGCAAGTGATCAACCAAACCGAACCGAGCCTCTATCGCCTCCACCATCAAATCCCGAATCATCTCTCCAGAAATCCCCGAGGTCGAAGCCAAATAACTAATGACCTCTCGATCACAACAATCCATGGCAAATGCCACCCGAACCCGATCCCTATTCCAACAGGGAATTTCAAAGATATCCGAACACCATCGCTTATTGCTAGCCGGAGTGACAATCTCCCCTTCGTGAATCCGGGCTGCTCTCCCCACATAGCGCTCAAGCAACAAACCATTCCTCTTCATGATCCGATAGACCCGTTTACGGTTCACCCTGACCCTTCCCATCACCTGCAGCCGGCGATTGAGGATGGCGGTTGCCCGAGGATACCCATACGTAGGCCGCTCATCCACTATCTCTCAAATCAAGGACACCAACACCTCATCCTCGGCCTTACGGTAATTTCCCCTAGAGGAAGAAGCATCTTTCTGCCTTCTTTCATACAGATTGGACCGAGAAACCCCCAAGGTCTCACCAATCCCCTTCATCGGGAATCCTCCCTGTCGGGCAAGGGCATCCGCAAGAGCAGTTTTTTTTCACGAGACAGCTCCAGGGCTTCCTTTAAGATCTCCGCTTCCATGGTCTTTTTACCTAAAAGCCGTTCCAGTTCTCGAACCCGAGCCCTCAATTGCTTCACTTCCGAAACAGGCACCACCTCTTCATCAGCCCGGACGGCAGAAAGAGATCCTTGCCGTATCAGTCTTCGCCAATGGAAGAGTTGGTTGGGATTAATTCCATATTTTCGCGCCACCGAGGAAACCGAAGCCCCTGGTTGTTCCGCTTCTTCAACCGTGGCTCTTTTTTCTTCTGCTGCCCATCGACGACGGCGTTGGATCGAGGTAATGACCTCGATCGGATTTGCACTAGGCTTAGGAATAGTCATATGACCAGTTTTACTCCTATCACTTATTTTTAGCAACAGGAGTGTCCGGTCAAAACGGGGGTAACTTCATTAAGTTAATATTGACTATGGCCCATAGTCATGGCTCATTAATCTCAGGACATTACTTCAAGGACAATACTTGACATGAGTGTGGACACATTATTTAAGATAGTTTTTAACGGACCGCAAGCCACCTATCATGGACTGCATGTGAGCTCAAAGGTGTATTAGGGCAAGAGTTATGAGGGGCAGGTAGGTTGGACTCTGTATCTCAACGAACGCATTTCATCACACCGATTGAGGTGAACGACAAGAAGGAGGTGCTTTATGTCAGAAGAAAAACAGATTAAGGAAATTGCTAGACTTTCCCGCAGGGCTTTCTTGAAATACTCAGGGATGGGTTTAGTCGCGTCTACCGTGATAGGTATGGTCCCCGACATACCCGTCATGGGTCGAGTTGGTTGGAAGGCCTACGCCCAATCTCAAAAAAAGATCTCCGATGAATGGTGGCAGGTGGCGAGCAAGTATGGAAAACCAACCGGCAAGTACGGCCCCGTTGGTTCTCCTGTAACATTGACGATTGGATACCAACCATACATGGCGGGTGTCTGGACATCCGCTGTGAATAAACAAGCCCAATTGTTAGAAAAATATTTGCCGATGGGGAGCAAAGTCGTGTGGTTTCGGGCAATGACGGGGCCACTGATCAACAACAATATGTTGGTTGGCAAAAACCAGTTCGGTTACATGGTCGAGACTCCGGCCACTCGGACAGGCGATACCGTACCATGTGACCTAATTGCATGCACTGGTTACGACGTGGGTGAATTCTATAGTTTCATTGTCCGCTCTGAACTGTTAACGGAGGGTAAGGTTAAGGAGCATAAAGATCTGGAAAATATGCCGATAGCATGTACATCTGGCACATTCCTTCAAAGGGGGGCCATTGCCTGGGCGCGGTATCACAATCTCAAACCAAGTAAATTTTTGGATCTAGGGGCGGATGTCGTCTTTGCGAACCTAATGAGTAAGAATCTCGCAGCGTCGAGTGGTTGTGAGCCCTTTAACTCCATTTGGGAAGAACGAGGTATAGTTAAAATTTTTTTTACTGGGCAGGATATACCCTGTACCTGTGAACAATATTACCCGCAAGCTGCCAAGCACTCGTTTCGTTCTGTTGGGACGCTGATCAGTATTTTTGATTTTTTGCGCGACCGTCCCGACGTTATAGGCGCCTATTTAAAAGCCGAAGAAGAAAGTAGAGATATGCTTACCCATGACCCCGACTTGGCCGCTTACCACATTTCAACCGACATCGCCGACTTCCCTCCTCATATAATCCGCCATGTTTTGGACATGTTTGTTTGGGACGGCCGCATCACCCCCGAGTGTAGAAACCACCTGAAGGGGGTCGCTCGCATGTGGAGAGAAATCGGTGTCTTACGGGGCGAGCGGAGCAAAGATCCTGATAAGTTTATCGATGAATGGGCCGACGATCGATACTTACGATTGGCAATCAAAGAAATGAAAGCCAAAGGGCAGTGGACGTCTGACAATTTGCCTGGCTTCCCAAAGGAAATCAGGCCCGATCAACTCAAGCGGCATTCCTGGAAGAGATACAAGGATATCAAGTTAGAGGGAAAGCCATGGAAACCGACCAAAGTATAGCGAACTTTTGGGGGATAAGCAAGGTGTTCCCCTGCTTATCCTGGTTTTGTGCTTCCTGATAAATGGAAACAGGGGGATCTATGAAAGCAACTTCGGGTGAAGTCCGGGAAAGCCACGTAACTGAGGGATTCCTTGAGGACGTTGGGGCCAAATACAAACAAATTTATCTCAAGAGACGGGAACAAGTTAAGATAGACAGAGTGATAACAGTCATAGAAGGGGCTATTGGCATAACGGCTTTTGTTGTTATGTGGTATACCCTTTCTCATACGATTATGACTAACGTGCCCGATCCCATTATGGCAGCCAAGGCGGCTATCCCGCTGATAACTGATCTACGGTTTTATAAGGGCGCTGCAAATAGCTTTTACCAAGTAATAGTAGGCTTCTTGGTGGCCTGCGCGATTGGCATCCCCCTTGGTTTAATAATGGGCTGGAGACGCACCCTTTATGATGTATTTGGCCCCATTGTCGAAATCTTGAGACCAGTGCCGCCGGTGGCCTGGATTCCCTTAGCGATCATCATTTTTATTAAGCTTGAATTTAGTACACCCTTTATCGTCTTTATCGGCGCTTTTTTCCCAGTGGTCATTAATTCCTGGTTAGGAGCGCAATCCATTGACCTTTCTCTGTATCGGGCGATTCTATGTCTGGGCGCTTCCCCGCGTCAAGTATTCCGACACGTCGTTTTTCCTGGTGCACTGCCCTATATCCTTGCTGGGATGCAAATTGGGATGGGTGTTGCGTGGGTGTGTGTCGTGGCAGCAGAGATGATGGGCGGGAAGTTTGGGTTGGGCTATCTCACCTGGGAGAGTTACAACCTGATCCGTTATCCAGAGATTATTATCTGCATGGCCAGCCTTGGTAGCATGGGCTATGCGTGCAGCGCCGCGATCCGGGCTCTATCTAATAAGTACCTGGCTTGGAAAAAGGTCTATACAGCTAGGTAGCGAATAGGTTCTGACAATTCAATCTGAAGGGGGATGGTGGGGTAGATGATGAAAGAAGGACACGTCGAAATTAAGGATGTCTCGAAGATTTACGATCCTCTGGGGGTTAACGTGCTTGCCTTAGAGCACTGCACCTTTGAAATCAAACCCGGGGAGTTTATGGCCATTGTCGGACCTTCGGGGTGTGGCAAGACCACTCTGCTCAATATTATTGCCGGCTTTGATACGGCTACCCAGGGTGAGATTTGGGTGGATGGGGTCTGTGTAGCATCTCCCCGGAACCGGCTTACTCCGGGGCCAGACCGCCTGGTCGTCTTCCAGCACGGAGCTCTTTTCCCTTGGAAAACCGTTCTCGAGAATGTCACCTTGGGACCCAGCATGCAGGGGACCATGGGCCACAAAGAAGTCACTGAAAGGGCGAGAGAACTTCTTCGAGTCGCAGGTCTCGAAGCCTTCGAAAACGAATACCCGATGAATATTTCCTCCGGCATGCAACGAAGGGTTGAAATCGTTCGGGCCCTGATTAATGAGCCCAAGATTTTGCTTTTGGATGAACCTTTCAGGGCACTGGACGCCATGACCAAAACCGTGATGCACAAGTACCTTCTCGACCTTTTTGATCTTACTCACAAGACGGTTCTTTTTATCACCCATGATTTGGATGAGTCAATTTACCTATCGGATCGTGTCTTCGTTATGACTACCAGACCTGGAAAATTAAAAAAGTGGATTAATGTGGCCATTCCGAGGCCTCGCGATATTAGAACGAAGGTCACCGATGCGTATTTTGAGTTGCGTAAAGAAGCCATAGAGGCGGTTCATGAAGAAGCCTTGAAGGCCTTTGAACGGGGAGAAAGGGAGCTGGCCAGATGAATGCCCGAAGTCCGATGAATGAGGAGGTAAGGAGCCTATGGAAGTGACAAAACCATCCCATGAAAACGCCACCGTGTATCGGAAGTACTCGGCGTTTCAGAGAATTAGTAGGAAGAGCTATCAGGGTGTATTCAATACCTCCAATCTCAGAGGGATATTGTCATTAGCGGCGGCGCTCCTCCTCTGGCAGGTGTTTTCAAAATATAAGATCCCCCCTTTGGCGTTAGTGCCAACGCCTCATGAGGTGTTGCAAGAGGCAATTCGTTTTGTACCTACTAGAACGTTTTGGTGGTCCGTTATTTTCAGCTCGGGACGAATTTTTGTGGGGTTCTTCACAGGCTGCCTGTTGGGGATACCTTTGGGAATATTTATGGGCTGGAAACGTCATGTTAAGAACGTTGCCTTCCCGGTCTACGAGCTGGTGAGGCCTGTACCACTCCTTTCCTGGGTCCCTCTGTCTGTCCTTATGTTTCCATTAACTGAGGTAAGCATTGTCTTTTTGCTATTCTTAGCGGCTTTTTACCCTATCGTTATCAACACCATATTAGGGGTAGAAAATCTGCCCGCCTCATACGTAAACGGAGCCTTATCCTTGGGATCCAAACCCATTGATATTCTTTGGCACGTGATTATACCGGGAGCCCTCCCTTCTATCTTTACCGGCATGGCTCTTAGTATCGGTTTCGAGTGGGTAGCCTGCGTGGCCGCCGAGATGCTGGCTGGTGGTTTTGGCTTGGGGTATACGATCTGGGAAGCATACGTCTTCAGTATTTACCCACGGATTATCTTTTGCATGTTTGCAATCGGATTATCGGGTTATCTCTTTGGTGCGGTCGTACGCGCCGTTGGTTCGCAAATGACGCGTTGGCGGCAGATCTATTGAGGGGGGAGGAATGACTTCAAAAAATACGAATGATATTGGGAGCGTTAATGTTGAGCCGGCTGAAATGGAAATGCGGGGTGTTTATGCCTCTTTCGGACCAGGCAAGGAGGTTTTGGATAACGTTTCCTTCAAAGTAGGGAAGGGTCTCTTTACCTGTTTATGTGGTCCATCGGGTTCCGGCAAGAGCACAATTGTCAACCTACTTGCGGGCTATATGCCCATCGATATCGGGGAGTGCCTTATAGAAGGGAAACCCGCTGGCAAACCAGGGAAGGATAGACTTGTGGTTTTTCAAGAAACGGCGCTTTTGCCTTGGAAGACGCTCTGGGAAAATACAATCTACGGTCCCATGGTTCAAGGGAAAGACCTGATGGAGATCGCCGATAAAGCCGAATATTTGATCAACTTGGTAGGCCTGACCGGTTTCGAGGATAGATACCCAAACCAGCTTTCCGGAGGAATGCAGAGGCGGGCTGAATTAATTCGTGCTCTTATCAACGAACCGAAAGTACTGCTCATGGATGAGCCTTTCCGGGGGCTCGACGCCATGACTCGGGAAATTATGCAAGAATATGTTACAAAGATTTTTGAGGAGACGAGTGTCAGCATCTTATTCATTACTGCCGAGCTGGAGGAGGCTATCTTTCTTGGTGATAAGGTTTATTTCCTCACGGCTCGGCCAGCTAGGATCAAGAAGGAGATGGACATTGATTTGCCCAGACCAAGGAAGTTTGATCATCTTGCCAGCCAAAAATTTTTGGATCTCCAGAGGGAGGCTATTAAGACCGTCGATGAGGAGTCCCAGAGGGCATTTTCCGTTTTGCTAAAGGGTGAGCAAAGAAGGTAACCCAACTTGAGGGATTCCGGTGCCTTAAAGGCTACAGCCCTCAGGAGTCGATCCGGTTCACCTTCACACTCCCGTTCCCATCAGAGGGGAAGCCATTTAGGGTTTCTTCTCCGCTCGTGTCAAGGGGACACGAATCGGTCAATTTGCGCATAAGAAATGGCCTCGTGGTTGATTTGGGCACACCCGTCATCAGAAGGGAGGAGGTTACGATATATGGGATATGCGGAAATTTATCGGAAACGGATGAGTAAAGGGCGGAGGGCTTTTCGGGTGATGATCTTTTGCATTATTATTGGTGCCCTTCTATACTTCTCGATCAGAATTCTCAGCGTCCAATCCGGATCAAGTATCGGGGGAGTATCTGATCGTCGAAGTGGTAGTTATGGGGTCACCGGGAAATAAGTAACACCTGTATTGAGAGATGTTTGGCAAAAAGCAGCGCCCCCGTTGAGCGAGTATATGGTATAACAGAGCCGCCCAAGGCATGCTGTCAACCACGAAAGGAGTTTATGAAATGGGTGTTTATAAGCGTTTGGCAAGAAAGCTGGACGAATTGCCTGAGGGCTTTCCTGCCACGGAGAGCGGAGTCGAATTTAAAATACTCCGGAAGATATTTACGCCAGAGGAAGCAGAGATGGCTCTAAGACTGACCGCCGTTCCAGAAACGGCAGAGGCTATCGCCAAACGCCTTGGCAAACCTGTGGAGAAAATGAGAGCCATCCTCGATGATATGGCCGGGAAGGGACAGATCGGTTCTTTAAAAATGGCTGGGCAGCAAGTGTACAAGCTAGTCCCCTTCATAGTTGGAATCTACGAGCTTCAGCGGGGGGAGCGACTCACAAAAGAATTGGCGGAACTTTTTGAAGAGTACCTACCCATACTCACAAAGAAGGTGGGCGGTCATAAACCACATCTAACACGAGTGATTCCCATCAACGTCCAAATCCAGACAGATCTTCAAGTACTGCAGCGCGAGGGCATCCGTCAACTCATTCAACAAGCGAAATCGTTCAGGGTGCAGGAGTGCATTTGCCGGAGGGAAAAAGCTCTTATAGGTAAGGGGTGCAAACACACCCTAAAGAATTGTGTGCAATATTCCATGGAAGAAGATGCCTACGACTACTTTAAGTTAGATGGAGATATCATTACAAGAGACGAGGTCCTAAAAATCATGGACGAGGCTGAAAAAGAGGGCCTGGTTCATTGCACGTACAACGTGGAGAAAGCGGTAGCCGGGTTTCTCTGCAACTGCTGCCCATGCTCTTGCGGTCTTCTGCGTGCTGTAAAAGAATTCAATGCACCATACACATTGGCCAAAAGCAATTATGTTGCCAATATCGACCAAAATACTTGCTTGGCTTGTGGCGTGTGTAAGGACGAACGATGTCCAATGGATGCGATAACGGAAGACGACGGCAGGTATCACGTCCTGGACAAGAGATGTATTGGGTGTGGGGTCTGTGTGATAACGTGTTCTTCCGAGTCGATCAAACTAGTTGAGAGGCCCGAATTGGACCGGGACGAAATCGTCCAGGACATGGTTGAGTGGGGTAGGAGGCGTCTTGCGGAAAGGGGGCGTCACGTCCATTAATGACTTCAACCAGACAGTGTCATTCAGAGCCTAACACATTCTCACTTTAAAAAGTCTGCCAGAGTCGTCTTCCGTATTTCTGGTAGAGAATAAGATCGCAGTCGCATAAGATGAACTGGGCAGACTTGTAAGGTGAGTAATATCGCAAAGGAAATGGAAAATAAGCTTGATAGCGAGGTTAATATGAAAGGGATACATAGACTTGCCATTGTCGGGGGAGGGTTCATGGGGGTTGAGATCGCCCTCGTTGCGTCCAAGAAGGCGGGAAACGAGGTGACGATATATGACATAAGCGTGGAGGCATTGAAGAAAGGGCAGGGTATCTCTCAGGAGAGTTTGGATAAACAAGCGGCGGCCGGGGACATCACTCAGAAGCAAAAGGAAGAGATATTGAAGAGGATTTCCTTCTGTGAGGATCTTGCCTCTACGTTAGATGGGGTGGACTTGGTCATCGAAGCCGTGCCTGAGATTCTTGAACTGAAACGGAAGGTCTTCTCAAAGGTGGACAGTCTCGCTCCCCCCAAAGCAATCATCGCCACAAACTCCTCCTCTATCCCCATATCAAGGATCGAGGGCGCTACTGAAAGACCTAACAAGGTCCTGAATATCCACTTCTACCCGCCCATAGAGAAGAGAAATATTGTCGATTTGATGGGCGGAACACAGACTTCGGTGGAGACATTCCAAGCCGCTGAGGAATGGGTGAAAAGCATGGGGTGCCTACCCTTGAGAGTGAAAAAGGAATTGGTCGGATTCTGCTTCAACAGAGTCTGGCATGCTGTCAGACTGGAATCCTTGAAAATGTGGGATGGGGGATTTGTAGACTTTATGGACATTGACAGGGCTTGGATGATATGCACCGGCATGCCCATGGGTCCTTTTGGGATAATGGATTTCATTGGCCTCGACGTGGTCTACCAGGTTCATTTGACATACTATGAAGAGTACCAAGATGTTTTCTACAAGCCACCAGACTCTTTGAAGAAAATGGTGGAAAAAGGGAACCTCGGAGTAAAGAGCGGCAAAGGGTTTTACAAATATCCGGAGCCGTTTTACTCCAGGCCGGATTTCTTGAAGCTATGAGGTGTGCAAATCACCCTCAAAGAATTCAACGTAAAGGAGATGGTTGTCGATGAAGGCAAATATAGGTGAGTACGATGCGATTTGGTTTGGAGGAGGAGCAGCGGGAAGATTTGGTGCTGCCTTTCATAAGGCGTTGGGAGGAAAGGCCTTGATTGTTGAAGAGCACCATCTCGGCGGCGAGTGCCATGTCTGCAGGTGCGCCTTTGAGAATTTCTTCTCCGATCAGGCCTCCATGGCAGAGTTGATGCGGGTCTATTCTGGAAAGTCCTGGTACCCGAAAATTGACCTGAGCAACATCAGCGCAGCCAAGGCTGCCGAACTTTATAGAAAGGTCGGTCAGCGGGCTTTCGCAGATACGATGAAGCACCAGACGGAGAAGCAACTTGGAATCGAGGTAGCCTGGGGAGAAGGAAAAATCATTGATAAAAACACGGTGGAGGTCAACGGCAAGATTTATAGAGGGAAGAACCTCGTTATCGGAACAGGTTCCAGACCGACGATGCCTGATATCCCGGGCATTAACCTCCCGGGTGTAATGACTTATAAAGATCATCCTGAAATGAGAAGCGATCCCAAGAGAATGGTGATCATCGGAGGTGGAAAGATTGGGATCGGAAAAGCTGCCATGTTTGCTCCATTTAATATCGAGGTAACTGTCCTGGAGAAATATACCTGCCTTCCCAAGTGGGATAGGGATATCCGAAATTTTATCTTTCGCGATTTCAAGAGACGAGGAATCAAAATCTACGAAGGGATCGATGTCAAAGAGATAAAGGGCAAAGGAAAAGTAGAGAGTGTCGTGGCTCAGTTTAATGGGGAGACCATGGAATTTCCCTGCGATGCCGTGATGGTGTCTGTTGGGTTAACACCGAATTCGGAGCCTGCAATCCCTTTGGGTGTCAAGATTGGAAAGGGTAACGAAATTATTGTTGATGAGGGATGTCGGACAAATGTCCCTGGCATTTACGCCGTGGGAGACGCGGCCGGACCTCCCTACTTCATGGCGATTGCCAGAAAGAGAGGCATGATTGCCGCCAAAAACATCGCAGGCGAGGATGCCAAGATGGATTATTCCTTCGTCCCGGATCATATCTATCTTCCTCCTCTTGAGGCAACGTGTGTAGGCCTTACTGAGTCGGAGGCGAGAGAGAAGTATGGGGATGTGGTGCTCATTCAGGTTCCCTGGGGGCCCAAGCCAAAGGATCCGAAGCCTGAAGAATATTATCCTGGATTTGAAAACCAGGGATTACCTGTATGTGGAAGAATGCATACCCTGAACCTTCTTTTCTACGGGCAAAATAGGAATGGGCTGGTGAAGGCCATCGTAGACCCGAAATCAAGGAAGTATGTTGGATTCCATTCTGTGGGTGACGGCGCCAAGACCGCTTTTCAATATTTGTCCTATTTGCTGAAGATCGGGTGGACGGTGGATCAGATGGCGAACCTTCACGAAATCTTTCTCAATGCTGAGCATTTTATCCAGTTATCTCGGCTGGTCGCTGGGCAGAAAGAACTGAAGGGATTTGCTGCTCAGGTATATTTGGATGATGATTTCTAATGCATTTTTTCATGACGGCTACGTCACCCCTGCCTACCGGCGGGCACCCTTGGACAATGGAAATTAGTCCAGCTCTTAGGTAAAGGTTACGGTTTCGGCTATGAAGCTCGTTTGGGCTAAAGGTTAGGGGTTACGTGAATTTATGAGGACCGATGTCTTAACCGAAAGACGATACGGGCATCGTTACCGTTACCTTTTGACTATGCACCTTTATTTTCTGAGCAATCTTAAGAAAATAGAAAGGGATAGAGATGACAAAAAATAAAGAGATCACTGCAGATTATTGGGACAAGAAAATCCAGATTTCGGTTCCAGAAAATACAGTTCTACCTGTGGTTCCAACTCCTCCGCTTCTGAAGGAGCCAGAACCCGGGGTGAGAAAGGCTTTAGAAAATCCGATTGGCGCACCACCCTTACTCGAACTTGCGAAAAAGGCTAAAGGCGGAAAGATCGTGATCGCCCATGATGACCTGACGCGGCCCGCTCCGCCGAGGCGACTTATCATACCTATTATCATGGATGTCTTAAACAAGGCAGGGATCAAGGATGAAGATGTTTTTCTGCTAAGCGCTAATGGTAACCATTGCAAATGGCCAGATACGAGTTTTCATACCTATTTAGGAGAGGAGATCTATCATCGGTTTCGCCCTTTGGGGAGTGCTTCCAGACTTCTTAATCATGACTGCCATGATCCTCAAGGACTTAAATACATGGGTGTCTCGGAACTCGGAGATTATGTCGAATACAATAGGCTCCTCGAAGAGGCAGCGCTCTTTATTTATTGTGGAACGGTGCTGCCATCCAACTGGGGAGGAATGACAGGAACCGGCGTCATCATCGGATTTGCCAGTTCCCGGAGTATGGTTTCGACCCACGGTGCCCCCGTCGTTTGTCATGAAGAGTCTTGCCACGGCGACCACCGGACGATGCTTTACCGAAAACACAAAGAATCGATTATGAAGCAGATTGAAAAGGCAATTGGGAAAAGAGTTTTTTATGTGGACGCGGTTCTTGGTGCTGGAGCTCAACTGGCAGGTGTTTTCGCAGGTTACTCGCCTGAGATTAACGAACCCACATGGCAACTGGCCGAGAAGCTCTATACCGTTGAGGTTCCCCAAGCTGATATATTTATCGTCGGTGTTCCGAGGGTGGGCCTTTATGGAGAGACAAGCAACCCGCTCATTAGTCTCGCGGCAGCTTGTACCCCTCCCCGCATGTGGCTCAACAAACCTGTTCTTCGCGAAGGCGGGGTAGTGATTGCATTAACACGATGCACCGGCCATATCGACAACAATGCCCATGCCTCCTACAGGGAGGTCATCAATCTTTTTAAGGATTGTCATTCTCCCCATGAGTTGCAAAAATATGAGGAAGAATTTCTCCATCGCGAGGATCTTATCTTTAAATACCAATATCGTTATTCCTATGCTCCGATTCATCCCTTCTGGCTCTTCTACGAAAGCCAGTACATCCTGGAGTGGGCTAGTAAAGTTATCTTTGCAGGCGTTCCAACCTGTGAGATCCCTTTGGCTCCACCTCAACTCGAGGGAGGAGGAGGGCCTGGGGGGGCAAGGGATGTGGGGGCTGTACCTGCATCCAACTTTGATGAGGCATGGAAGATGGCGGAGAGGATCGTAGGCAAGAATCCTAGAATCGTTGCTTGCCCACAATTCTGGACCACTGTGCGCCCTCATTTATTCGTGAGATAACAGAATCTGTGTTCGCATCTGATCGAAAAAACGGACAGAGGTAGAGCAATCTTTCCGGGGTACACAGCGTATAAAATCCAGCTCATCCGTTACATTGTCCCACATTGATTTCGACCCGTTTGGCGAAATGCCTGCCATAATTTACTGGGGTAAGACTACCAAAGTATCCTGGCACGGGTCCTGGAGTCAGCTATAATTCGTCCGATTCCGAATCGAATTGGAGCACTCCGACGTGAAAGGGAGAATTCTTTTTTAATAGAAGAACGGAGAAAAAAATGAAGAAGATATCCCTGCTCGTTCTGGTTCAATTATTTCTCCTCACCGGACCCTCCCAAGGGCAGCCTGTTCGGATTGCTTACCTTCAGAGCGACATCCATCAGCTTCCCTGCTGGGTGGCCTTGGAGAAAGGTTTTTTTGAAAAAGAGGGAGTGAAGGTGGAGGTGGCTGGCATCTTCAAGGCGGGGCCGGAATTGATGAGCGCCTTTGCTGCCGGAGCCCTGGATGTAGGTTACGTGGGGGTTGCCCCTGCCACCACAGCAGTGGCCAACAAAACAGCCCGTGTGGTTGTGTTAGCGCAGGTCAACACCGAAGGGTCAGCGATCGTTGTTAAAAAGGATGGTCAAATCCGAGGCATCCCAGAACTGGTAGATAAAGTTGCTGTTGTCCCGGGACATGCCACTGTTCAGGATTCTCTCTTCCGAAGGGCCTTGTTAAAATTCAAGATCCAACCGGATCGAGTGAAGATTATGGTTTTGAAACCTCCCGAGATGATCGGGGCACTGAGAACCGATCAGATCGATGCTTTTGTCGCATGGGAGCCATATCCAGCCAAAGCAGTCACGATGGGGTTGGGGAGGGTACTGGCGGCCTCCCGTGACATCTGGAAAGATCATCCCTGCTGCGTCTTAGCGACCGATGCAAAATTCCTGGAGACACAGTTAGAAAAAGCCAAAGGCGTGGTGCGTGGCCATGTGAAAGCAATCGATTTCATCCGCCAACATCGTGAGGAGGCCGTCAAGGTAGGTGTTAAGTATACAGGGATGGATGAAGCATCCGTCTGGTTGGCAATGGACAACGTTAATTATACTCCTTTCCTCAGTGTCGAAGGCGAGAAAGAATATGTCGATTTTCTGACGAAATTGAAATATATAAAGGTGGAGGATGTTCAGATTTTTGTGGACCGGTTCATGAGGCCTGAGTTCGTCAAAGAGATAATCAAACGATGAAAAAAGAGCATTTCCTAATACCCCTGTCAGTGATCTTGATCTGGCAGGGCTTTTCCTCTCTCCAGGTGATCCCTTCCTACAAGCTCCCCTCCCCCGTCCAGATTATTTTGGGCTTCAAAGATCTCTTGATCGTAGGAGTACCACCTGGAAATCTTCTCCACAATCACATGCTCTATAGTCTCTATCGGGTTGCCCTGGGCTATGCGATAGCTGCCCTTCTGGCAATTCCTCTGGGACTCTTGATGGGATGGTCACCTCCTCTTCTGAGAATGACCCGTTCCCTCTTCGAAGTGGTGAGACCTATTCCACCCCTGGCCTGGATCCCCATTGCCATCCTGTGGTTCGGCATCGGCATAAAATCCGCGGCCTTTATCATCTTCCTGGGAGCCTTTTTCCCAATTCTCTTGAACACGATTTCCGGAGTCCTATCCATCCATCCCATCCTCATCGAAGCTGCACGGACGTTGCATGCAAAAGAGAAGGATATCTTTCTCAAGGTTTTGCTCCCGGGAGCAGTCCCTTCCATCTTTGTAGGAATGCGAATTGGTATTGGCATTGGATGGATGACCCTTGTTGCAGCCGAATTCACAGGAGTCAAGGAAGGCTATGGGCTGGGCTACATGATCATGACCGCCCGGGATATACAGAGACCAGACGAAATCTTAGCAGGGATGTTAGTCATTGGTGTGATCGGCCTATTGATTGACATTGGCTTGAGGACTGTGGAGTCAAGAACCATCAAGTGGCAATGAGGAAGGCACATTTTGAGCTTAGATTTTATCGACCTGAGTAAGACCTTTCTGGGCAGAGGACTGGGAGAGAGTGTCCATGTCCTGGACCAGATCCGGTATCGAATTGAAAACGGACAGTTTGTCTCGATCGTCGGTCCGAGTGGTTGTGGAAAGACCACCCTCCTGAGAATCATTGCCGGGTTGGAAAAGGCGTCGGCTGGCAGAGTCCTTTTGGATGGAGAAGAATTAATCCACGGATCAGAGACGATCGGATTGGTTTTTCAGGAATATGCTCTTTTTCCGTGGAGGACCACTTTGCAGAATATTGAGATGGGTCTTGAGATCAAGGGGGTCGATAGAGAGAAAAGGTGTTTGACCGCGATGGAATACATTAAGACATTCGATTTGAGCGGATTTGAGCATCGGTACCCTCGGGAGCTTTCAGGCGGCATGAAGCAGCGCGTAGCCATTGCCCGGACGTTGATCATGAACCCGCGGGTCGTTTTGATGGACGAACCCTTTGGCTCGCTGGACAGCCAGACGAGGAATGGACTTCAAGAGTTCTTGCTCGGGATCTGGGGGAAAAGGGGTGATACGATCCTCTTTGTGACGCACAATGTGGATGAGGCCGTTTTTCTCAGCGATCAGATTATCGTTCTTTCGAGAAGGCCTGCCCGAATCGTTAAGACGTTTGAGGCAGGGCTCCCAAGGCCAAGAGATCGAACTGGTCAGGAATGTAATGAGATCAGGAGAGAGGTGTTGAAGGTTTTGAGCAAAGCGACATAGATAGGAAGGCGTTCTACTCTTGGCGATCACCCAGAGGGACAGAATGGAGTTACGTTCTCATAGCCTGAATTAGGATTTTGCAGATGTCTCACTATCTGCTATCTATTCAGCGTTTCCGACACCTCTAATCGGCCCGTAGGGCAGAGTTCCACGGGCTTGCCCGTGGGTGAATGAGAGCGGCGGCGATAGGGTATAATGTATGCATGGAGACACGAGTATCAGGACACAGTGTGTATCGGACGGAA
>Ga0116116_1001155_pt1 | contig 21343 bp, 17 predicted proteins | sample June2015DPH_10_1_FD_89722 | JGI IMG/M metagenome (GOLD analysis project Ga0116116, IMG submission 89722) | Peatland microbial communities from SPRUCE experiment site at the Marcell Experimental Forest, Minnesota, USA - June2015DPH_10_150 | ecosystem: Environmental > Terrestrial > Soil > Wetlands... | reverse complement strand
TTCCCTCCGGTTATACCGGAGAACCTGCCGCTAGACGGCTCAAATCCGGCTCTCGGGCCGGCCTGCCCAACCGACGCCCTATGGCACACTACATCTTGTCGGTCTGAGGCAACGCCTCGTTAGCTTTTGCTCTCTCCCGTCATGTCCGGCCGGCAACGCCCCGGGCATGATAAATTTGGGCTTCGGCTCAGGCTAGTTCCGGTTCGTGAAACACCATAGACTTTGGTTGGTGCGCAGGAACAAATCCCCGTTCGACGCCGCGAGGGATGCATTGGTGGGCTCGTCCACCGAGTTCGTCGCGATCAACTCGAACTTCGGCGCCGCCCGCAGCACGAAGACGTCGCCAGCCTGGTTGGGGACGTAGATCATCCCGTCCGCCACGATCATCGAAGACCAGGAACTGCCCCGCGCGCCCGGACCTTGAAGGCGCTCTTCCCAAATCGTGCCGCCCGTCTTGAGGTCCAGGCATTGGGCGATGCCTTCCTGGCTGATGGTGTAAAGGTGACCGTCGTGAATCACGCCGGAGCCGATCGCACTCTTGACGCGTTCGAGTCTCCAGACACCGCGGCTCGCGGTCACGTCACCGCTCCCACCGGGTTTCACCGCGATCGCTGGCCCGCCGCCGGGCCCACCGGCGGCGGCGAAAACCACCCCGTCGCCCCACACGGGCGACGTGTAGATGCTCGGGCCAAGGCCTTTGCTCAGCCAGAGCGGTTTGCCACTGGCAGGGTCGTAAGCAACGAGGCGCCCGGCGGTGCTGAGGATCACTTCCTCGTGATCGCCCACGTGAATAACGATCGGGGTGCTCCACGAGGACCCCCGCGCCGGGTCACCGCCCCCGGGACCTCCACGACCCGCCGGTCCCCGGCCATCAGGACCGCGACCCCCGTTTGGTCCACCGCGGTCGTCCGGCGGTCCGCCCGGCCCCCGATCCGGTCCTCCCGGGGCAGCGCCGGGACCACCAGGCCCACGGGAACCGCCCGGCCCGCCCGGCCCACCTGGGCCACCTGGACCAACCTCAGGAAACTCACTCTCATCCGGCTTCGGCGGTTCGGTTTTCCAAAGGACCTTGCCGGTGGCTTTATCGAGGGCGACTAAACGCGCTTTGGCATCAGGACCATAATTCAGAAAACACCGGTCGCCCGCCAGAACCACGGAGACGGCGTTGCCGAACATGTTGTTGAGTTTCCCAAGGTCCTGCCGCCAGACCTCCTTACCGTCCATGTTGTAGGCATAAACCCCCGCCGAACCGAAACAGACATAGACTTTTTCACCGTCGGTGGCCGGGGAACCCGAACAGAACGGATTGTTTTCCTGGGTTGGCTCGGGGTCGCCATACGTGATGCCGGATTGCCAGAGAACCTTGCCGGTGGACCGGTCAAGGCACATGACCGTACGCCGGTTCTCCTTGGGCACCGCCTGGCTCACAAACACCCGGTCGCCCCAGACAATCGGGGACGAGTTGCCGGGGGCGGGTAATTCGATTCGCCAGCGGACATTCGCGGTCTTGCTCCAGTGTTGCGGCAGGTCCTTTTCCGTCGCCGCGCCCGTCATCTCCGGGCCGCGCCAGGCGGGCCAATTCCCGGCGGCGGCCATCCAGAGAGTCCAGGGCACCAGCAACCATTTCAGCGGGGCTTGCATAGATGTTATTGGTTAGATGTTGTGAGGCCGGATACCCGCGCTCACCACGAGGACCAGCGCCGTGGCCTGCAGCGTGTGACCGGCGGATTCACCGGCCATCTTGTGACGGGCCAACCGACGGAGTTCCTCGTAAACCACCGGCAGCAGTTCCTCGGCGGCGACCGCGTCGCCCCGTTGGACCGCATTCAGCATTTGCGTCACGTCTGCCACTGCCGGCAAAGATACAGCAAGAGGCAAGCCAGTGGAAGCCAGCCCGCATCCTCGGACGCGCAGAAGCCGCCTGGCCGGGGAAGGGCCTCACACCTAGGTGCGGGCGTGGCTTTCTGCGGCGTGCTTCCGGCGAGGCTGATCCTCTTCCCATGCCTTCCAAGTTATTGCTGGCTGGGGAAAGTGTAGCAGCCGGCGTCAACGCAGACGGTCTTGAAGACCTCGGCATACTCGCGCAGACACTCCCGCTTGAACCGGGTTTCGGCGAACTTACCCCGGTCTTCATAACGCGTCCGGTCATAGAGCAGCCCGCACCAGCCAGAGTACTTCCAGGACGACGTGCCGATGAACACGCCCTGCACCGCCAGATTCGCCGTCCGTTCGGCCAGTTCTTGTCGGGCGAAGGTCACGCGAGCCAGTTTAACCGGCCTGACTGGGAGCCGCAATGCACCGCGTGCGTTCTCCGCGGAACCTTGCGCGGGGGTGTGATGCAGGCATGATGGTGCGTGTCAGAAACAACCGGGGCCCCCTCAACTTTGGCTTGTCGGCGCGTCGGGAGGGCTGCGATGGTCACGGTTAACGTCAGCACCGTGAAGGCGGGCGCCAGCGATTCGACGATGAGCATCATCCGGGAGATTGTGTCCGGTGGGGAGACGAGCACGGACCGCACGGCCTTGGAGATGTCCGTCATGCGAGGCATCCTGGGGGGCGGTTGGCGCCTGCAGACCCGGTTGGCCGGGCTCGGTGCCAACTCCCGCGTGCAGAAGCCGGTTTACGGGTTGGTGACAGTCGGAAATGAAAGTGACGACCCCGCGAAGGCGTCTGAACTTGGCAAGGGGCTGGAGGGCGTGCTCCGTTGAAGGCAGACCCACCTGCACAGGTTGCCAGCGTGCCCCAGGAAGTCACGGGGCAGCCCCGTCGCGTGGTCGTAGGCGGTGTAACGTGGCGCGACACGTTCGCCGCGCTGAGGCATCGCAATTTCCGATTGTTCTTTTTCGGCCAACTGGTGTCGCTCACCGGTTCGTGGGTGCAGAACACCGCGCAAGGCTGGCTGGTCTATCAGTTGACCGGCTCGAAGGTTCTGCTGGGCACCGTGGCGGCCGTCGGTTCGTTGCCGTTGCTGCTGCTCTCCGTCTGGGGTGGCTCGGTGGCCGACCGGCATCCCAAGCGCACCGTGGTTTTCTACGCCCAGACCGGGATGATGCTGCTGGCCTTCGGGTTTGCCGCGCTGGTGTGGAGCGGGCACATCCAACCGTGGCACATCCTCGTGCTCGCGGCCTTGGGTGGGGTGGCGATGGCGTTCGATATGCCGGCCCGGCAGGCGTTCATGGTGGAGATGACCAGCCGCGAAGACCTGATGAACACCGTGGCGTTGAACAGCGCCATCGTCAACGGCGCCCGGGTCGTCGGCCCCGCCGTGGCGGGCTTTCTTATGGCCCATGTGGGCCTGGCGATGTGTTTCCTCCTGAACGGCCTCAGCTTTATTGCGGTCATCGCCGGATTGCTCATGATGCGCCTGCCGCAGTTTGTTCGTCCGGCAGAACCAGCCTCGAAAGCTCGCCACATGCTCGAAGGCTTCACCTATGTGGCGGGTCACCGGCGTCTGCGCATCCTGCTGCTGCTCTTTGGCGTGGTGGGCGTCTTCGGCTGGTCGTACTCGGTCCTGTTGCCCGCCTACGCGACGGACATTTTGCATGTGGGAGAACGGGGCTATGGGGCACTGCTCAGCGCCAACGGCCTCGGTGCGCTCCTGGGTGCTCTCACCGTGGCCACCGCGGCGAACCGGGTGCGGCCGAGGCGGTTGATTTTCGGCGGGCTCTTGTTGTTTTCGGCCATGCTGCTGCTGCTGGCGGTCGTGCGCTGGTACCCGCTCGTGCTGGCGTGTCTGTTGGTGGGCGGATGGGGGATGCTGCTCTATTTCTCCACGACCAACACCCTGATCCAGACCAACGTGTCCGATGCGATGCGCGGGCGCGTGATGGGCATCTATGCGCTGGTGTTCGGCGGCATGATGCCCGTCGGGGGACTCGAATCGGGCTTGCTGTCGGACGCGATCGGCGTACCGTGGACCGTCGCGGTGGGTGCGCTCATCTGCGCGACTGCCGGTCTGGTGACGTGGTGGCAGGTGCGTCGCAATGATGGGCGGCAGCCCAGGCCTGCTGGCTAACCCTGCGAGCTTGGACGCCACCGGCGGGCGTGTAGAGTCTCGATCTGCTATGAAAAAGTCGCTTGGAGCCAAAACGCTCGTGTATCCGACACCGGTGTTCGTGGTGGGGACCTATGACCCTCAGGGCAAGCCCAACGTGATGACCGCCTCGTGGGGCGGCATCTGCTGCTCGCAGCCGCCGTGCGTGGCGGTGTCGCTGCGCAAGGCAACCCACACCTACGGCAACCTCGTCGGGCGGAGAGCCTTCACAATCAGCATCCCCTCGGAGGCGCAGGTCCGGGCGGCGGATTATTTCGGGATGGTATCGGGCAGGAGCGTGGACAAGTTCGCCGCTGCCAGGCTGACGCCGGTGCGGAGCGACCTGGTGGACGCCCCTTACGTCCAGGAGTTCCCGATGGTCCTTGAATGCAGGCTGGCACATACGATCGAGCTGGGCCTGCACACCCAGTTCGTGGGTGAAATCGTGGATGTGAAGGTGGAAGAGACAGCGCTGAGCGGCGACGGAAGGGCAGACATCAAGAAGGTTAAACCGCTCGTGTTCACGCCCGACACCCAGGCCTACTACGGAATCGGCGATTTCGTTGCTGCCGCGTTCTCGGTCGGCGGGAGTATTTGAGCTGCCAGCAACTGCGTATGACGATGCGCATCATCCGGAAGATTGTGTCGGGTGGCCAGACCAGCGCTGATCGTGCGGCCTTGGATTTCGCCATGGGGCGGGGCATTCCTCATGGGGGCGGGTGTCCGAACGGCCGCAGGGCCGAGGATGGCCGCGTGGTTTGGATGCAGCCCGGCGATATCACCGACCACGATCACCGGGTCGGCGATTGGCATTTGGGAACGGCTCGCGGGGACGCTCGCCCCACCAGGCAACGCGGAGCACCGTCACGAGCCGGCGGCTGGAACTTCTTGGATAGCTTATGAAAAATCATCAGAAGTGTGGTATCAGCGGGTCCTTGACGCGTCGTGGGTTCCTCCAGACGGGTGCGGCCCTGTTGGCGGCGGCGGGCACGCCACTCGTGGTGCCCTCCTCGGTGTTCGGAGCCAATGCCCCCAGCAACCGGATCAACGTCGCCTTCATCGGTTGTGGAAACCAGAGCACGATTGACCTCCCGGCGTTCCTGGGACAGGACGATTGTCAGGTCCTGGCGGTCTGCGACGTCAACACCGCCAGCTTCGGCTATCGGACGCCCGACCAGTTCCTCGGGCGCAAGCCGTCCCAGGAGAAAGTGAACGCCTTCTACGCAGCCCGAAGGGCGTCGGGCGCCTACAAGGGCTGCGACACTTACAGTGACTTCCGCGAGGTGCTCGCGCGCCAGGACATTGATGCGGTGGCGATCATCGTGCCGGACCACTGGCATGCGTTGATGGTGGTCATGGCCGCCAAGGCGGGAAAGGACATGTACTGCGAGAAGCCCCTCTCGCTGACCGTCAGCCAGGGGCAGGTGATGATCAAAGCGGTGCGGGAGCAGAAGCGGATTCTGCAAACCGGCAGCCACTATCGCTCCAGCCCGGACAACCGCCGCGGTTGCGAACTCGTGCGCAACGGGCGGATCGGGCAGGTCAAACGCATTCTCACGCAGGTCGCCGAGATCAATGCGGTGGATCCCGGCCCGGGCTGGCAGCCGATGCCTGTGCCCGAGGGTTTCGATTACGAGATGTGGCTCGGACCGGCCCCGTGGGTTCCCTATCACAAGGATCGGTGTTTCTACCGCTTCCGCTTCAACCTCGATTATTCGGGCGGCCAGGTGACGAACTTTGGGGCGCATTCCAACGACGCCGCCCAGTGGGCCCTGGGCATGGACCGGAGCGGCCCGATCGAGGTCGAAGACCGCGGCTCGGAGTGGCCGCCCAAGGGCGGGCTTTACAACACGGCGACCAAGACCGCCTTCTGCGCGCGCTATCGCAATGGCGTCGAACTGATCTGCAAGACGGACCAGCCGGGTTTCGGCATCCGCTTCGAAGGCACCGATGGCTGGATCGAGTATGGCTACCAGGGCTTGAAGACCCATCCCGCATCGCTGAGGACCTCGCCGATTGGCCCCAGCGAGATCCATCTGCCGATGAGCAATCCGAGCCGCACCGAAGAGGCCAGCCAGCACCACGTCCCGGATCACGTCCGGAACTTCCTCAACTCGATCAAGTCCCGCCAGGACCCGATCGCGCCCGTCGAGGTGGGCCACCGCAGTGCGACCGTTTGCCACCTGGGCAACATCGCCATGCTCTTGAAACGAAAGCTCCGCTGGGACCCGGTCCGGGAACAGTTCATGGGCGACGCGGAAGCCAATCGGATGCTCACGCGGCCGATGCGGGCGCCGTGGCACCTATAAGCGTTGACAACACCCGTCAGCAACAGGCGGCCTCGATTTCGCCCGATGCAAGCCGTGCCGTCCCTCGGCGGCACGCTCAAGAAATGTTCACTTCGACGCCGGCTCAGGGTGCGTGCGAGATTGATTCAAGAACGGGGACCGGGGGCGAGGTGAGGACACCAGCAAGCACGGAGTTGCCGAAGCAGGGCGCAAGGCGCGGTTTTCGCCTGGTCCGCCGCGCCAACGCTCGCCCGAGCCGGTCATCTGGCGGAGGCCCGCGTGCCGAGGCGGCGAGCCAACGAGCCAGAGCGACTGGGGATGATGAGGATATGCTTCATCATTCAGTAACGGAGTACTTGCTTTACGAAATGACGGCTGAGCATCCAGGTTTCGCGCAGGCGACGAGTCAGTTGAAAGCCCGTTTCGTGCGCCAACTCGATCACCGCGTCGCCTTCAAAGCCAATCTCGTGCAACGCCTGCCCAATGGCGGCGAAATCCGTGTCGCCTTCCCCCAGACCTTCTGACCAACGGCCATCCTTCTTTTGATCGCGCAGGTGCAGGAAGACAATCTGCTTGCCAAACTGGCGGATGAACCACACCGGGTCCACCCCCGCCCGCACCAGCCAATTCAGGTCCGGCCCGAGCTTGACCTCTGGTATGCGGGCCAGAGTCCCCTTAAGGTCGTGCAGGTTGTCGGCGACTTCATACGTGTGGTTATGGAGATTGAGGACCACACCATGCCTTTGGCACAAAGCGATGAGCTTTCGCAAGAGTTCAGCCTGGTCGTCGAGTTCCTGCTCGGTTTTGCGTTTTGGCGCTGGCCCGACCGACGTGCCGAGGGTGCGCCCGCCAAGTTTGGCGAGGCGAGGAATGATCAACTCGGCATCCTCCAGGACCGCCTCGTGCTGGGTGCGATCCCACAGCGGGCCGCCAAATGACATGCCGATGACGGGCAGATGGTGTTTCCGGGAGAGTTCACCAATGCGCTCCACCGCATCCTTGGGGCGCAACGCCGTGTGCATCAGTTCGATCCCGTCCAGACCGGCATAACTCATATCCCCAAAGATGGTGGACAGGACGGGAGTGATGTCGTAATTGGGCTGATTGGCCGCGTAAACCCACGGATGCCCGCCCACCACCACTTTCTTCCCGGCCGAAGTGGGGCGGTTGAGTTCCGCCGCCCCGACGAGCTTTGGATTCAACACGGTCAGCGAAATGGCCGAGGCCCCGGCGCTGGCCAGAAAACGCCGCCGCCTCATGGCCTGGGTTTGGTCGGTGCCGACGCGTGCGGCACGATCGGATCGTTGGTTGTGGATCATAACGGTGTTGTCTTTTCCTTCGTTTTTCATGGTGAGACGTTTTCTGCGCCGGCGACTGCTTGCAGGGCCGGCGCGGCTTGTCTTTTTATTGGCGGACGGAAGAACAGGGCCAGCACCATCGCGGCCAAAGTCGCGATGGCGAGCGGCACGAGAAACAAACCCCGGAAGTAAGTTAGCCCGCCCTGCGTGAAGACCTTTTGCATCAGGTACGGGCAGAGCGAGTTGGCGGCCAGCGCACCCACCCCCACGAGGATAAACGTGAACGGCCAGGCGGCCAGAACCCACCCGGCGCAAGCGCCCACCCTTTGATGCGAATGGAATTGCTCATGGTCTGCCGTTCGAGTGGATGGCTACAGGCCGGCCCGCCAGTGGGTTTTGGTAAACTGGAGAAATGCCGCCTCGTTTTTGAGGCACCTTGCCGGGATGGCCAGATAAAGCCCCTCCCGCGGAAGATGCGGCAACACCGCCGACAATTCCTCGAACCGGTGATCCAAAAAGAGAAGCAGGCGTGATCGCTCCAGAATCTCCCGGAATACCGGCAGGAGGTCCGCCAGGGACGGGCCGTTGGCCTCGATCGTCATTTGCAGGCCGGCCAGGCCAGGAAGGCGGAGCAGGTGGCGAAAATGCTGGAAGCCCGTTGAGTGCATGTGGAAGACCACGCAAGCCCCGAGGCGCCGCACCGCCTCCGCCGTATGGTTCATGAAGAGGTCGCGGTAGAGGTCGGGATGGCAGAGGCCCAAGGCGTCCTCCTGGAGCGCAATGGTCGGACCGGGCGCCCAGTAACCGAAGATGTGCCCGTAACCTCCCTGCTTGGGCTTCACCACGGAGAAGTGCTGGTCAATAGCCCGCATTAACAGTTGATGGATGCGACCCGCGGCTTGCGCGATCGCTTCCGGGGCGTCACGCAGGTCACAGAGGAAATTGGTCAGGCCGCGCAGAGCCGCCAGCACATCCGACGGGCCGCGCAGAATGGTCGGACTGATCCAACAGTCGGGCGGGGCGCTGGCCGCCAGCCGTTCGGTCTGCTGACGCAAGCAAGCAAACCATTCTTCTCGAGCAGGCAACGGGGTAGCCGCAAGCGCCTCGATCGAATCGCAGATGGGGTCCGGTGCCAGCGAGCCGGAGGAGAACCGGACGGGACAGCCGCACCAGGCTTCCAGCCAGGGAATGGCTCGCCAGGGCGCGGCGAAGGGGATCCAGTCGTCGCAGTTCACGGGGCGATCTGCGAAGGCAAACTCGTAATCGGTCATAACCGTGTCGGTTCGCACATCCTCCGGTTCCACGTGGTGGCGGGGAAAGGGCCGGCGCAGATATTTCACGGGCAGGTAAATGTCCGTGTTGACGACGCCAATCGGAGGCCGGTCCTCGGATTGCTTCTTCCAGAAGACCCGCTGGAATCGTTCGATGCTCTCGCGCAGTTGGGCGGTCGTTTTCATGCGCTTTCTTCTTTTTGCTCGCGAGGATTCTCGGGCTGGTCCACCGGTGTGACCGCGTCAATGCCCAGCCAGGAGAGGGCCGCGATGAAGTAGCAGCCGGCGATGACCTGGATGACCACGGCCCAGTTGTTGCCCGCCGCTTGCAGGATATAGGGGATGGTCCAGGGCGCCAGCAATCCCCCCAGGCAACCCCAGGTATTCATCAAGCCGGAAAGCGTCCCGGCAAAACGGCCTCCCAGGTCCATGCAGCCGGCCCAGGAACCAGGCATGGCCATATCATTACCGAAGCAGGAACACCCCATGGCCGCCATCGCCAGCACCGGGTGTTTCAGCCGCACTGACAACAGGAGCATCAGACCGGCGAGCGCGCAACCGGTCGCACCCAGGCTGCGCCTCACCCGCGCCACGTCGCCAAACCGCTTGACCAGCCGAGGGGTCAGCGCACCGGTGAGCCAGGAACTGGTCCCGGCCAGGAACAGCGGCGGAGCAGCCAGCAAAGCGGCCAGGTAGCGGTCGGCCTCGGCCATCCCGAATTGCTCTCTGATGTAAGTCGGCAGCCAGGTGAGATAGAACCAGAAACCGTAGCTGAGACAGGCGTACTGCACACAGAGCAACCAGACTGACCGGCTGCGCAAAAACCGCCCCCAAGGTACTGGCGCCCGGCCCACAGAACCGGGTAACTCTTCGCGCCCTAGCCCCGCTGGTGCCGGTCCGTTCAAAGCCATTGCGTCCTGATCGGGTGGACGGTCACGGAACCAGCGGTGGAACCAAGTCGCCCACACAAAGCCGAGCGCGCCAAACAGAAGGAAACTTCGGCGCCAGGTCGTGACGTCAAGCACCGCGACGACCGCCAGGGGCGTAAAGGCGCCACTCCAACGCGCCGCCACCCACATCAGGCTCTGGACCCGCGTGCGGTCGGCCCCGGCAAACCAGGCGCTGAAGGCCTTGGTGAGATTGGGAAAGCAGCCAGCCTCGCCCGCGCCAAACAAAAACCGCGCTCCCAGAAGCGAAACGAACCCGCCCACCCAACCCGTCGCCAGCGTAAAGACTGACCACCAACCGACCACCCAGGTCAAGACGCGGCGCGGCCCCACCCGGTCGCCCAGCCACCCGAGCGGGATCTCAAACAGGCCGTAGGCGACGCCGAATACGGTCATGACCAATCCCATCTGTTTCTTAGTCAACCCGAGGTCACCGGCAATCAGTTGCTGGGATTGCGAAATGCAGACACGGTCCAGGTACAGGATGGCGGCCAGGGTCACCGCAAAGACCACCAGCACCCGCTGGGCACGCTGACGCTGGCGGTCAGCTCCGGTTGCCCATGAACGGTCCCGGGGCGGCGACGGTGGCGGTTGCATGAGCGCAATCTAATCATCACCCGCGGCGGCGACCGGCAGCGAGAAACGCAGGCGCGCTGTCCCACTCCCGGGCCACGAGCAGGCGGCAGATCGGTGGCCCCTCTTTCTGTTCACGGGTTTTGTCGAAGTTGCTTCTCGACCCACACCTTGGTCTTCGTCAGCTCGGCTGGTTCGGCCTTGATGTGCTCGATGATGCAGGACAGCGGGCGGTTGAGCCTGCGGATTTCGGAAATCAGCAGCGGGTAGTTCATCTCGCCGCCGCCGGGGCCGGGCAAGTCCACGCTCTGGCTGGCGGAGTTGAGCTTCATGTCCTTGAAGTGGGCGAGGTGGATGCGCCCGCCCAGTTTGCGGAACAGCCGGCGCAGCTCTTCCTCGCGTTTCGGATAGAGCGCGGGCGTGATGAAATTGGGCGGGTCGAGCAGCAGCCCGACGCGGCGGGTGGGAAACGGCGCCAGCACCTTCCTGGCCAGTGCCACCGTGCCGAGGACATGCGGAAAGTACGGCTCGAAAGCGACGCGGCCGCCGATGGGTTCGAGGATCGGCAGAACGACCTCGCGGATGGCGCGGTGCAGTTGCGCGACGGCCTCGGGCGTGTGGTTACGCGGTTCGGCGCCATCGAACCGCGGCGAGTAGCTCGCGCTCCAGGTGACGAACTGGTTGCAGTCGAACAACCCGGCGTGCGCGGCGACCAGTTTCATCACGGCCTGGCTCGACCCCATAAAGCCGGTGTCGTCGGGGCGGAAGAGGTTGAAGTAGGTGCCGAACGCGACGGTTTTCAGCTTCAGGTCTTTGAGCGCGCGGGCCAGCGATTGGAGTTCCTCCGCAGTTGGCTGGAAGAAGAACGTCACCTGCACCGTGTCGAAGCCGGCGGCGGCAATCGCCGTGGCTCGCTCCTGCAACTCGGCGGCCGAACCGCCTTGCAGCATCATGCCGAGGCGGAGGTTGTTTTTCGGGGGTTCGGCGCCGAAGAGTTTCGCCGCGCCGAAGCCGGCGACACTTGCTCCGACGGTGCCGAGAAAATGCCGGCGTGAAATCGTTAAAGTCGTCATGGTTGATCCTCTTGGGCCTGCTTGGGCCGGGGCGCGGCGTTCAGAATCAAAAAAGCCGCGAAACCGCATGGCAGGCAGAACATCCTGTCCGTTGTTTTCACGACATCGAAAAGCCGGCTGAGGCAAGCAGTGTTACGAAGAGAAAACGGTTCATAGAGCAGCCCAAGAAATGCGTCTTTTCCAGTTCTTATGCCAGGCCAAAACGAGCTTCACTCGGTGACGATGATCGGAGAACGCAAGAAAATGCTTGGTCATCTGGAGTGTCATGGCGGCGGCTAGAGGTCCTCTCCATGAGTGAACAACGTCACTTTTACGCGCGGGGATGGCCCTTTGCTTGACGCGCAAGAGAATTGCACCTGGTTCTGTCCCGCGCGAAGGGTCGGCCGCCTGCCCGACGGGGCGACCTTGCCGAGGATCTCTCCCTTGGAGCCGTAGAAGGTGCAGTCCTCAGGGCCGCTGCATTCGAGCCAACTCCCCGAGGTGAATTCGCCCGGAAACACTGTGGTCACCCCATTCATGGTGATGGTCGGATCCTTGAGCGTGCCCGGTAGCATCGGCAGCGCTTTGACCGGACCGATGCCGCATTTAACCTCCTTTCCCGGCGGGAGGTTCTGGCACCAGATGGCCACAGACTCGACGGCGTCGAAACCGATGGTCTCACGATAGACGTTGTAAAGCCCCTTGCTGTCGTTCCAGGTGTAGTCGCTCCAGCGCGCTGATTCGGTCTCCACCAGGGTGCACCAACGTTTCCCCGTGAAGTCCACGGTGACGTAGCGATCGGCGACGGCGCCGAAGGCCAGGTGCTGCGGGCTCTCGAGGCGAAGGGCGACGATTTCACCCAGGCCGTCCCCTTCAATCCACAGACCGAGCGCCTGCCGTTCCTTCAAGTTCAAGGCCGGCTTGAGTTGTTTCCGATAGCAAGCCCACGCCGCCCGGCGCTCGACCTTGCCACTGTTTGTGGCCGTGATGAACGCCCCGGGAGAACTACTGTCGGAAGCCGCAGCGGCAAGCGAAACAGCGACGCCCGGGGCCACGCTTGCCTTCCAGCCAGCGGCATCCTCGCCCGCGAGGCAGCCGAGGACGATGGCTCCGGGGTCGTCGTTGGAGCCGGCGGACATGAGCGCCTCGATGCGCACCTTCATGACCTGCTCAGCGAAAGGATTCGTCACGGACCACGAGAGTGTCCACGGCTCGGCCATGGCGGCGGTGTGCGCTTCGGAATGGGAGCGGCGGAAGCGGCGCTTCCCGCCGGCGTCGGTGAAAAGCGAGAATTCGCTGCCCGGTTCCCTGAGTTTCGCTTTGGCGGCCGCGTCCAATGTTCCGGCGCGGCGGATTTCCTCGCAGGCCCGGAGCGTGTCCACCGCCCGGCGAAAGAGGGGAACGTTCCGGAGTTGCTCGCGATCCACCCCGCCGGTCAGGGAGATGCCGGCATCCCAGCCGACCAGCCTGGCTCCCAGGCACTCGATGACGTCGGGGTAAGTCGGCTCGATCTGCGGCGGGTTAAAGGACTGGAAGTTCCACCAGCCGAGGTGGAGCGGCAGGAGCAGGCCTCCGTTGACGGCCTCGGCGTGCAAATCGATGAATCGCTTATGACCGCGCTGAGGATAGTCCCAGGCCTGCCAGCGGGTCCGGTATTGCCAGGAGTGGTGCCACATCGCGCTCATCTCCATGCCCACGGGCTTCTTGAGGCGCTTTTGAATTTCCATGACAAACTTGTCCGCCCAGTACCAGCACTCGTCACCGCCGCGCAGGATGGAACTACCATCGATTGCGTCCAGATAGATGCCGTCGAAATCACCACGGTTCACAACCTCGGCGTGGTTTGCCGCGATCTCGACGAACAGGGAGGACTCCGGGTCGGGCACGAACAGGCCAAAGCACTCCTTCAAGTGGCGGGCCGTCGCGCCTTTCTCATGAGGCGCGGCTTTTGTCCCCAACACGCCCCGCGTGACCCCGGTGAAACGCCAGGGTGGCTCCTGGCTAATGCCGCCAAAGGTGGCCAGTTCGTCGCCCAGGTGCAGCACCACGCTGTTGTGTTCGAAAAACCCGGTGACCGTGCTCATCCCGGCGGTGGGCTCGTTTACGGGGATTGTGTCGGCCTCGGCGTCCACGTCCGCGGCCAGCGTAAAGGTGCGGAAGGCATCGAGCCGCTTATCAGGGATGGGGGTCACGTACTTCGAATGCTTGTCGATGAAGAACGCATAGGTATGAAAGATGGAACCGATGCCGGCCGCATGGAGGCGTGTGACGATCCGGTGGTAGCTCTCCCACCCTTCGGGCCACTTCTCGCGGTTGAGCTCGAAATCCCCGAAGCGGAAGAAAGCGGCGCCTCCGCCGTGATTATCGATCTGGGTGAATCCAAGGCTCCGGGCCATTTCAATCCAGTCGTCCACGGTCGCTTCGGTCAGGGACCCGAAGTTGAAGAGGTAAGAGCCGTGGTTGAAGGGGACCTCCTGCGCCCACGGCCCGGCGACCTTGCAAAGCGGCATTTCCTCGGCCTCCGAGAGCACCTCCTTGAGCGTAGTCAGCATCCGGCCCGGCGGCAGGCCAATCAGGGCCACTTTCGCTCCCACGATGCCAAACTTCCGGTGAGCGGCCGCCCGGAGTTCGCTCTGGAGCGCGGGCAATTGGTCCACCCGGGTGATGAGGTTGAGTGAAAGCGCGCATGCCCCGAAGGGTTCCTCCGGCTTGCCTTTGAGCGTGAGCGGAACATGGAGGAACACCAGGGACTCGATCTCGGCGCCCGCGACCGACTCCACGGTCAGCCGAATCCAGGAAGCGCGCGGTTCGACCTTGAGCACGGCCTCGACTCCGGCATCGCCGAAGCGCAGCATCAGGCGGCCGTTGGCAAGCGCAGCCGAGGTTGCAGGATATTCCTTCCCGTTCTGGCGAACCAGGGCACAGGCCGAGACGGTCTCTCGGCGCAGGTAATCAAACCCGGTCGCGAGGTCAACGAATTCCGAGTTCTTCCCGTCCGACGTGATCGTGTAGTGTAGGTGCGCGTTCTCGAGGACGACCCTTTCCCCGGCAGCCAAGGCAGCCAGGTTCAACGCCGCGAGCAGGCCGATCAGCATCCGACATTTTCTCATGCCATCTGGTTTCGTAGAGCCCGATATCCGGGGCCTGACCGTAGTAATATCCCGCGAATGAGTGCCAGGCAGGTCGGCACAAACTTGGCTTTCATTGCGCCGAGTGTTCTGCCAAGGGTGGCGCAGCGTCAACCGCCGATTCATTCATGCACTGCCAGGACGCGATTCCCGCCGGACGTTAGCCGCGACGCAGGCTGATACCGTCTTCAATCCCCGGCTCCGACTCCCGCAGCACCCAGGCCCAGCACCCTGAACTCATGGCCGCTGCTCTGCGGGTTTTGCTCCGGCAGAAGTTCAATCCTCACCCTGTGCTTGCCCGGGCCGAGATCCTGCGCCAGCAGGGTGGTCTGGCGATAGCGCGCCCGGCTTGCATTACGGGCGCCTTGCTGGTGAAATCACTGCCCGAAAGTCGCACCAACCAAGCACCCTTATGACACACTCCAGGCATTTCCCTTCCCGCCGTGAATTCCTCACCGTGACGGCCGCAACCACTGCCGGCATCGGTCTGGCGACAGGGGCCGGGGCGAGCGGACCCGAACCGGCGATTCCCCGAGCCAAGCCCGGACAGCAACGCCTGTTCGGACTGAGATTCCCGCCCATGGATAAAGTCCGGATCGGGTTCATCGGTGTCGGTGGCCGCGGTTCCAGCCTGCTGGGCAACTTGCTGGACGTTGACGGGGTCGAGATCAAAGCCGTCTGTGACGTCGTGCCGGACCGGGTGAAGAGCGCCCAACAGCGCGTGGTGGCGAAGGGCCAGGCCGAGCCGGCCGGCTACGCGCAGGGCGAGACGGACTTCGAGGGACTGTGCCGCCGCGACGATCTCGACCTGGTTTACATCGCCACCCCGTGGGACTGGCACGTCCGGATGGCGGTCAGCGCCATGAAGCACGGCAAGCACGCGGCGATCGAAGTGCCGGCCGCGATCACGCTCGACGAATGTTGGCAGTTGGTGGACACCGCCGAGCTAACCCGCCGCCACTGCCTGATGCTGGAGAATTGTTGTTACGGCGAAATCGAGCTGCTGGTTCTCCGCATGGCGCGCCAGGGCGTTTTTGGCGACTTGACCCACGGCGAGGCGGGTTACCTCCACGAATCCCGTGATTACCTCCTGCAGGATTCCAGCGCCGCGAACTGGCGCCGGCGCTTCGTCGCCACTCGGAACGGCAATCTCTACCCGACTCATGGGCTCGGTCCCGTGGCCCAGTATCTGGGCATCCATGCCGGGGACAAATTCGACCATCTGGTCTCGATGAGCTCGCGCGAACAGGCCCTGAGCCGCCGGTGCGCGTCCCTCCCCGCCGACAACCCGCGCCGCCGCGAGCACTTTGCCTGCGGCGACATCAACACCTCGCTGCTCAAAACAGCGCTGGGCCGCACCATCATGGTTCAGTTTTCCATGGTCCTGTCCCGTCCCTACAGCCGCATCAACCTGATCGCCGGCACCACCGGCACCTTCTGCGATTATCCGCCCCGCCTTCATCTGGATGGCCAAACGGAGGGGTGGACCACCGAGCTCCAGCCGTACCACGAGAAGTATGGCCACCCGCTCTGGAAGAAACTCAACGCCCGGGCCCAGCAATCCGGCGGCCACGGCGGCATGGATTACGTGATGAACTGGCGGCTTATCCAATGTCTCCGGGAAGGCCTGCCTTTGGACCTGACCGTCTATGACGCCGCTGCCTGGAGCAGCGTTGTGCCGCTCAGCATCGCGTCCGTTTCCCAAGGGAGCGCCCCGGTGGCCATTCCCGATTTCACGCGCGGCGCTTGGAGGCATCAACCACCCAGCGCCCTGGCTGCCGGTTGAAGGAGAGCATGGTGGCGGCACTGGTTTGGAAAAGTCGGTCCGGCACCACTGAGAAACCCTTGCCATCGGCTGGGAGGTTCCTCGCGCGCGGGCGGATGTTCGCTTCCTCGAAGCGGCGCTGGCGCAAGATGCGACACCTTGCTTGCGCCTGAGCTCCGCTCCTGTAACTTGGAGTCTGACTCACATCATATGTTCGATCCAATCCCTGAAAACGACGCCCGCGGGAGTCGGCGCCATTTCCTGCACGTGGCCGGCGCCCTCACGGTCGGGACGACCTATGGGCCGAACTTGCTGGCGGCCCGCCAATCCGAAGCCCCGGCGGCTGCTCCACAAAGCTCCTCGCCCAGCGCGGCTGGGCAGAAGCCGGCCCCGCTCATCCAGATCGGCATCCTGCTGGGAACATTTGCCGGTCCGACCCTGGAAGCGAGGCTGAAAGCGGTAAAAGCCTGCGGGCTGGACTGTGTGCAAGTGAGTCTGGATTGCGCTGGGCTGCCAGCGATGCCCGAGGAAATCTCCGCCGAGCTGGCCGGCCGGATTCGCCGTGAGGCCGCGGCCCGTGGGATTACGATTGCCTCCGTGCAGGGCACCTTCAACATGAGCCACCCTGACGCCGAGCAACGGCGAGCGGGGCTGCGTCGGCTTCGGGTCCTGGCCGAGGCCTGTCCGGGGTTGGGCACGTCGAAGATTCACCTGTGCACGGGCACGCGCGACCGCGAGAGCATGTGGCGGCGCCATCCCGACAACGATTTGCCGGCGGCCTGGCAAGACATGGCCGCGTGCGTGCGCGAAGCGGCCGACATCGCCCGGCAAACCGGCGTGGTCCTGGGCTTTGAGCCCGAAGTGAACAATGTGGTGGATTCGGCGCGGAAGGCACGGCGTCTGCTGGACGAGATTGGCTCTCCGCATCTGAAGGTCACGATGGACGCGGCGAATCTATTCCACGCGGGCGAACTGCCCCGGATGCGGGAGATCCTCGACGAAGCCTTTGCGCTGGTGGGCAAGGACATTGTGATGGCCCACGCCAAGGATCTCGACCACGACGGCGATGCCGGCCACCTGGCCGCAGGCCAAGGCAAGCTCGATTACGACCGCTATCTTTCCTTGCTGCACGCCTATGGGTTCAAGGGACCGCTCCTGCTCCACGGGTTGAGCGAGGCGCAAGTGCCCGGCTGCGTGGCTTTCCTCCGTGAGAGGCTGGCCCGCCTGGCCCTGGCACCTTCCCCGTCTAGGTAACCCGCGGCGCGGAACCAGTCGGTGTCCAGGTTGTGGGGCGAGGCGCACGCCGGGCCCATCAGTAGAACCGTGGCCCGAGCGGCCAGGCCGCGCCGCACGCCCGGCCCGAAAGCTGAACCGATGAACCGATAACGATTGATTTGCCTTGGATTCATTTTTTTCAAGGCGGGCTCAACCGCACGAGCCTTACCGCGTTGGAAGGCAAGCCCAACCGCAGCGCCTCGCCCTCGGAGGTGAGCACCTCCGGGCTTGCCGGCTCCAGGTTATGCACCTCATCGAGCTCATAGGTTTCGACCCGGACCTTGCCTGCCCAGGGCATATTCCGCAATGCAACCGCCAGCGTTTTCGACTCCGACTTGAAGTTGGCAACCAGGACGGCGGCGGTTTTCCTGTCGGCGGCCAGTCCGGCACAGCCCACAATGCCCTGCCCCATCGAATCCTCACAGGCCACCCGGTTTGGCAGCATGGCCAGTTGGTTGAAGGCTTTGAAGGCATAGAATACCTTGGTCGGGACCCCGAACTGCCCGAACATGCTCCAGGGGGAAGTGTCGGCGCTGTAAAAGCATTCCACATCCACCGGGCTGTCTTGGAGCCGAATGAGCACGGTGGCGCAGAAGGCCGCCCCCTCGGCGCGGCAGGAACGGGCAAACCACTCCGGCACCGTCGCGTATTCCTTGGGCTCGGTCGGCCGAAGGCCGGCCCAAGTGGTCAAATAGCGCCACTCGTTGAGGTGGCTTTCGGTGGTCTTAAAGCCGTATTCATCCAGCAGCCTTCGGGCCGTCGCGGCATCACGGGCAAGCGATTCAGGAACTCCGTAGTAGGCGTGCCAGGAGAGAAAGTCCAGGGGCAGACGCCGTTCCCGGCACCAGGCCAGGAACGGCTTGATCAATTCGCTGTTGATGTGCGTGGCCGCCGGGCCGCCGACTTTGAGCGAGGGATCATGGGCTTTGATCGCCTTGGCCGCCGTCTCATAGAACTCGAAATACTGTTGCTGCGTGCCCGTCCACATCGAACTGATTTCGGGCTCGTTCCAAATCTCCCAGTATTTGATGTGGTGGTGAAAGCCCCTGGCCCACCCCTCGTTGTAATGGCGGATGATGTTGACACAAATCCTGGCCCACTTCGGGAAGTCTTCCGGCGGGTGATTATGATAGTGCGTCCAGGGCTCGATGCTTTCGCCCAGGCGGTAAATCACCTCGGATTTATTTCCGACGATGGCCGCGAGATAGTCATCGGTCTTGGCGAAGGTGTAGTTCTTGGGATTGTCCGGGTCGGCCTCAAAGAGCGGAAAGACGGTCGAGACATCCACCGCGTCGGGGCAGGGCCAGTGGACATCGTGAAGGCGCGCGTAGGGAAAGCCGGCCTCGGCATGGTAGCCTTCCAGTTTGGCGTTTTCGCCGCAGGCGAAGGGTCCGTTGCACACCCCGTGGAGCGGTTTGATTTTCCCCAACGGTTTTGCAAAATCAATCGTCAAGTCGGCGGCGGGCGCAGCGCTCGCGAGTGAGGCCCCGAGAAGAAGGTTCAGCAGCAATGCTCTTTTCATAAACCTGTTGGCTTGAAGTTCACCGGCGGTTTCGCGCAGTCGGCCGCCAGCTCCAGAGGATCCATCCCAGGTTGGCGGCATCGCCCGGGCGCCGAAAACCGACCAGGCCTGCAGTATTCCGCGCACGTAGATCGAGGGAGGAGGGTCATTCGAACTCATTTTTCTGGCGGTTCCCGGGCGGCGACGATCATCGCCGCCAGCCTGGCTCGGGCCTGTTCGTACGCCACGGGGTCCTTCTCCCATTGGAAAAACGTCTGGGTCAGCGAGCGAACCACTTTTTGCGCTTCGGCGGCTTTGCCCAACCGCTGCAGAATGGCCAGATACTCGTAATCCTCGATGGCATCGCGCAGGGCTTTGAGGCGTATCGTTGGCACAATACCGTCGTAGCCCACGGCCTGCGCCGGATAGACCAGCGAACCTTCGCCGTTGAAGACGATGTCTTTCTGGCCTTGCTGTGGACGGCCGTTGCCCGTGTAGAAGGGCGCTTGGGTCCAGGAATCGTCGCTCTGGCGCCAATAGGACATGCCGCCCCAGTAAAGCAGGCCCTTCATACCATCGCGCCACGCCATCCAGGCCGGCACCCGATAGTTCAGCAGCGGGAAATCAATGTGCCACCAGGGCGTCGGCGGCCCCTGGCAGAGCGCGGTGTACGTCCAAATGGTTTCGCCCAGCGCTTGCCGCTTGGCCGCGCTCTCCTGGCGATGCAGCGAGAACAGCGGACACCAGATGTCCACGGCGCCATAGAGGTCGCCCCAAGCGCTATCGGCGCCGCCATAGCCCGCTTCGGTCCAGGTCTGCTCGACCACGAGCACTTTGACCACCGACTTGGCCTCGCGGACGGCCCGGCCCCAACTTTGCACGTAGCGGTAATCCTCCAACGTGTTTGGCTCGTCTTTCAGGTAGGTGTAGAACAGCACGTTGGGCCGGTCGAGTTCCTTCGCCGCCCGGTCGAACGCCGCCAGCCAGGCGCGCAACGTGTCGCGCTGAGTTTCGGGATCCTTGATGGCGCTGGAGGGATGGGGAGTAAGCAGCGCGTTGACGTGATAGCGGTCCACGAATTCCCGCAACGCCTGCACCTGCCGGGAAGGAATCTGGAAGGAACCGTCCGGCTGCGGCTTCGGAACCAACAGCTCGCGCGGCGGCGTGGCATTGAAGCGGTGTTCGCTCAGCAACTGGGCGCACTGGGCTTCGACCGTTGCCCAATCCGAAGGCTCCGGCTCGTTGCCCGCTTGGGCCCGCTCGCGATAGTAATCCCGCAGGCGCGGCGAGCCAAACTCCGTCACCAGCGTTGGGGTTGGCGGCAAGGCGAAGTCCCACACCGTCAATGAAACCGGAATCTCCCGGGCGCCCCCGCCGCTGGTGGTGACACGATAGACGCCACGATAATCGCCCGGCCGTGCGTTGGTGGGAACGTACAGGTCCACCCAAAAACCATGCGTCTGGTTGGCGGGCAAATCGAACGGCACCGCAAGGAAACGCGCCCCTTCGAGCTTCTTCCCGGTCAGCGGATTCCGGAACGGGATGAGCGGGTCGGGATACCAGTCCGGTGTGAAGCGCTCATTTCGGTAGGTTCCCACTTCGAGGTGAAGCTGGTGTTGGCGATAGAGCCGGGCGTCGGTACGGCGCAGCACCGCTCCCCCCGACGTCTGGAGATCGCCGGCTTCCACACGGATGCCGTTTACCGGTTCGTCGGAGCGGAGGAGCACTTGGAAGTCCACCCACTCGTTGCGCGCGGCGCGGAGTTTGACGGTCGTGCCAGTTCCGGGCGGGTCGCTGCGCAAGACGTGCCGGGTTTCCGTCAGAGTCCACACGTGCCACTCGGCGCCCGCCACGTCGGCAAAGGCGAGGGACAGCAAGGCGGCAAGAAAAAGTGCGGGATTGGGTTTCATAGCGCGGGGTTCAATTCTGCCACGTCAGATTTCCTTCATGGCTCGACCTCGGCGGTCGAGCAGGCGCTCAGCAACAGCATGATCCTCATGGTGAGTTGACTGGCACTGGCCATAATGCCGGAGATTCAAGCAGAAAAAGCCTCGTCGCTCAAGCGCATGCTGCAAACGATCTGGTTTAGCCCGACTTCCGCTACTGGAGCCAGATTTTACTTTTTTCAGAAGGCGAGAGTGTGGTTTTGCTGGGGATTGTCGTGATTCAGCTCCCAAAACGGCGTGTAGTGGCGACCTAGTCTCTTCCCTCC
>Ga0116116_1001154_pt1 | contig 21344 bp, 18 predicted proteins | sample June2015DPH_10_1_FD_89722 | JGI IMG/M metagenome (GOLD analysis project Ga0116116, IMG submission 89722) | Peatland microbial communities from SPRUCE experiment site at the Marcell Experimental Forest, Minnesota, USA - June2015DPH_10_150 | ecosystem: Environmental > Terrestrial > Soil > Wetlands... | reverse complement strand
CATCCCAAATAACACTGCCGGCAACAACAATGTCTTCGCCGATACTGACGTTGCGCCCCAGAATAGTCGGACCAAATATCACAGCACCTGTTTTGCTGCGAGCACCATCGAGAATAACAACCCGGCCGCAAAGCCGCACTCCTGACTCAACAATTGCCCCATGACCCTTCCAGATAATGTGCATGCTATTCTTCTCACACATTTTCAAATCGATATCCGTTTCTGCCATGTTTTCGATGTAGTTGCTGATGGCATCCAAATATCCTTGCCAATCGCGGAAATTGCCGGCGCTGCGTGGCAGCACAGAATAATGCACATGTTTACCGGCTCGTAGCAGTTCCGGAATCAAACTTTCTTTTATGTCGTAATAACCTACTGCTGGAATGTGTTCCAACACAGATGAATTGCAGACATAGATGCCAGCTGCCTTACCACTTATCTTGTCATTTTCCGACGCTGGATTGAACGCCACAGTTAAGTCGACCCCCTGTTCGTGGTGAGCGGCTATTAACAAATCGATGTCGGGGGGACGCACCATATTGGCAGGAAAAACCAGGACCAATTCGTCTGTCTTACCATTCACGGCGTCGCGAATGGACCCTGCGGTGCCGACCGGCAACGGTTCCTCCAAAAAACGCACGGCTAACGTCCGGATGTTTTCAATATCAATTGCTTTCTTTAACAACAAACTGTCACCGTTCGAACAGATTGTTGTGTGCCTTATCCCCTGACTGGCTAAGCGCAGAAGCAGACGTTTCAAGGTAAACTCTCCTGCCACCGGCCACAGCGGTGTAGGTAAACGTGATGCTATGGGGCAGCGCCCGAAATCAAGACTGCCGGCAAGGATAATGGTTACTATATTTTCCTTTCTAAGCATTCTTATCTTTGGTTCTATTCAGGTTTGGATAGCTTCGCAAAAAACATCACTATACAAACGAAACACAAATCCCCACAGTGCTTTTGATGAGACATGATTACTTCTCTTGATAACTGGTGTCACTTTAGATGGCAGCATTTTCGGAGTTCCTTCAAGTACCCCTGCCAATTACAACAAACATTTTAATCATAAAAGTTTCCCGCTGCACGACACGAGTCCAAATAGTCTTTGTGGTTAATCTATACACCAACATCGAGTAATTCTGTCTTAGCTATGGGCCGCTGGGTCCAATTGAATAAACTCCGGTTTACGTTTGCGACTTACGTGCGTTAGCCTTGCGCATAGCAGACTATTTATTGAGCTGGTTGTAGCGGTCTGCTGTATAATAAAACATTCCCTCGTTTTTCAGAATTATTTATGATTTTCACTCAGCAGGCGGAGGAAGTGTGCTATTCTGTCGGCGACTGCCTTAGGTTGTGCTTGTCTTGGGGTGGGGACAAATGATTTCAACTGCTCAATTCTCTTTGGCAAATCCTCTGCCTCATAGACCGCCAATATATGGCCAAGCTCCTCAAACTTCCTAGCAGTGGCCACTTGGTGATCGTTCACGACTTCACCGTATTTCTTTAGTCTCGGCATAACAAGCAATGGCTTGTTGTTATCTAGAGCAATTTTTATTGTACCTATTCCCGCGTGGCTGATTATACTTGAAGCCTCCGTCACGTAGTAGTCAAACATTTCCTTCTCCAACATCTCCACATATTCCATATTTAGGGGCCTATAGTTACACTGACCAATCTGACCAAAGACTTCTTCTTCAATACACCCTTTCTTGATGGCGGTATCCACTGTTCTTACCAATCTATCGAATGGAAGAGGATAGGTTCCCACCGTCAGAAAGATCATACTATCGCTCCTGCGCATTCTACATTTCTGCGTCCTTGAGCAAGTTCGGGCCATTGAGTTAGAAATAGATCCGCAAAATGTATGACCATCCGCCCACTCAGAGAAAAACGCTCAATATTGGCAATACTATCTATCCAAACGATTTTGGCACCGAACAATTTGGCTGCCAAACAAGCAATGGCAAGGGGGAGAGAGCCCGTGGTTATTAAAACATCAGGACGCTCCCTCATCATGATTTTTATGCTTCTCATAAGAACTACAAAAATTTTCAGGGGGTGCCGACGGTTGCATTCACCAATTATATAGACTCGGCCTTTGCGTGCAAGCTTTCCAGATAATACCTCCAATGTAGTGAGGTAAAATGATGTCGGTTGCGGCCAGTTTTGGGACTTTTCCAGCAGCGCTAACAACTCGTTCATATGTCCCCCTGCTGAAGCCCCAACGCAAATACGCAATGTTTTTTGTTTTTTTACCTGTTTTGGTTCCAAATCGTACCTGTTTCCAGTAGTTTAGGTGAGCATCGACTTTATTTACGGCCTTTTATTCGCTCGAGAGCTTGTACAATTTTTTACCTATTAGAAGAAAGAACTATGGCACATATTTGGTATTTCTCTAAAGTTCTTTTCAGCGCCTGCTCGAATTTGCTCTCTGTCATCCCGATTGCTTTTTAAGAATCCCGGTAATATGGTTGGGACTCCGTTTTCCAGGTGTTAACTATATATTTTTTTCGATAAGAACGAGTTTAATTACTCCATATTAACGTCTATTGCAAACTGGTTATCGCCCTATTGGGTTTGGTTCAACTGAGTTGTTCAATTAGCTTTTTGGTCTGCTCTACATGTGCCTTGGTAGAAGCGCCAAATATTATGGATTTGACGTTCTTGAAACCCGTTACATATTCAATCGCTTCCTTTGGTGATACCGCGCCAGCCGCCATGATGGACATTGCCATTGCCTGGAAACGCCCGTCTCGCAGCGTTTTCTCATAGGAGGCAATATCGGGGTTCATCTGAAAGCCGATTTTGTTTATTGCAGAACAAATGACCGGTTCTTCGATGCCGGCCTCCGACAGGAAGTTAACTAACCTAGGCATGTTCAACGTTATGAATCCGGCCTGCACCTGGTATTTGTGCTCGATGTATGTTACAAAATCTCTGAATACATCCTTCCATCCGAGCCCCAAAAGTAAATCTGTAACAATATTCTGCAGGAATATAACCTTGATATTGAGACCCCGGAACATCTTCATTTCCGCGTCAATCAATAGTTTCATTATTTCTGTGGAATTTTGTGTCAGCAGCGCTGCTCCTCCCCGGGTGATTATACCGGCGATTTGGCTGGCGGTATTGTTAGATACCACTACATCCATTATAGCACCGACTATCCCCTTCTCATTCACCAGATTGGCATATTTGTGAGCGTAAGGCAGGGCTGGATAGAGCCTCAAGTCAGCATACTTTTGGGGAAAAGCACGGAAGTGGTCGCATATCTCTTGTACTCTGTCGTGGGTGCTGAAAGTAAAGGCGTGAATACCACATTCGTAAGCAGTGTCCAGTATGTCTATGATTGCTTTGATGTCCTGGAACTTCCTGGCTTGTTCCATACCCTTCTCTTCGGACATATGACTGACGCCGAAAAACTGATTGTCGCCCATAATAATCCTGTCCATCTCTAATTACTCCTTGTCGCAGAATCCTTCCGCATTTTTTCGATGACAACATCTGTCCGCAGAGCATCTGCAAAAGTGCACGGGGTTTTTGTCTCGTTTCCCTTTATACACTCAATAAAATCATCGAGTTGTCTAGTAAAATCGGTGCCTCGAATTGAAAACCGTACCCCCTTGTCTAATTCAGGCAGGTAGCAAACATTCCAGCCCTTCTCAAAATGCCCGCCAGAATCTGCCTTGCGGAGATACAGCCGGTATTCTTGTCTATCAGCAATAATTTTCCCCTTTTTCCCAAAGACCTCGATTCGATTGAAGGGCCTACGACAAGACTCATCGCTCCAGTTGACCATTATGTTTCCGCTCACACCATTTTGGTGTTCTAATGTGCTGTAAACAGCGTCCTCAACGTTTTCCGAATATACGCTCTTAAAAACAGTCCCTGATACCGTTTCCGCCCTGCCAAACAAATAATCTGCCAAGTCAATACAATGAGAGGCGAAATCCAACGCACAGCCTCCTCCCATATGCTCTTTGCTTCGCCAACTGGACTTTGAAGCCTTTAAAACTGCCTGGCCATACATTTCGTTTTTGTAGTGAATCGGTTCTCCAATAAAATCCTCTGCAATAAGTTTTTTGACTGCCTTAAAAACTTCATTGGAACGTAGAAAATATCCAACCTGGTTGACAAGGTTTTTGCCTTCGAGCATCGTTACCAGTTCTTGCCCGTCTTTTGATGTTAACGAAAAGGGTTTCTCTACAAACAAGTGAATACCCTTTTCTATTGCAGTTTTGACAATCTCCGCATGAGAAACTGTTGGCGTAGCTACAATAACAAAGTCCATATCGGTTCCATCAAACATCTCACGATAATCAGTAAATATCTTCAAAGAAGTATATTTTCTTAAACCACCGAGTAAGAATTTCGACGGGTCGCACACTGCGACAAACTGAACATCGGGATGCGTGTTCAGGATTGAATAATGAGTAATTCCCATCCTGCCAAATCCAATTACACCGCCTCTCAGCATTGAAATTCTCCTATAATCAGCATCTTCCTTATATATACAAACAACTTCATCATCTTTTATTCGCTCGTTACTCCATCCGATGATCTCCCAGCCTTATTAACTTGTGTTGTCCCACATCTGCCCAGCAGGCGTCCAATCTGTTCCTTTCGAAGATATCTTATTACTTCAACAGGAACTGCTCTCTTCTCTCTAATCAAATAACCATATAGAAAACCTGCAAATCTTGCAACACTCCCGGAAATATATGGTTTTTCAAGAAAGGCACGTCGAAGACACCTGCACACCATAAACAAGGGATGGCTGCCAACCCCGTATTCCGTAAGCCCCTGGTAAAATCTCGCCCGATGAACCGACCTCTTATTTCTCGTGCCCACGGGTCTGAAGTGAATTACCTGTATTTCAGCAAAAGAGCGGGTTTGCCATCCGTTCATTCGAGCCATAATTTCTGCACAGGTATCGTCTCCTCCGTATTTTTGTGGTGTATATCCTCCTATCGCCTCATAACACTCGCGTCTGAACATCTGAAGAGCACCTGGACTGTGACTCTTGTCTATCAGAACTTTTTGAAGTTTTTCGCCATTCTTGTCTAAATAAATCCCCGAAGCGATTCCAAGTTTTGGGTTCTCGTCAAATTCTGCAAAAATTCTCTCATAATAATCGTGAGGCATAATAATATCTGCATCGAGATTGCCAATAAAACTGCACTTTAATCCCCTAATCTTTTCATAGCCCGCCAAAAAAACTTCTGTTTTCCTGGCATAATAGCTGTTCGTGCTTGATGGCTGAAGTCGAAGAACGGCTATAAAATCATAACGCATCTGATATTTCCTGATAATGTCGTCGCTTCCATCCGTTGAGGCATCATCTACAATTACCCATTTTTGGGGTAGTATTGTTTGAGACACCACCGATTCTATTACCGTTTCAAAAACCCCTTTTTCGTTATGAACTGGGGTTATCAAAACATAGTCCGTCTTCATATAATTTCTCAATCAATTTCAAAAACAGGATTAAGCAACATTTCTTTCCCCTCCTTAGCAGAAGAAGTTTCGGCTACCATTCATTAATGTACAACCTTCTTTGCAATAAACAAAGGTTCTCGTGAAAGCCCAAATTTTCTCATTTCCTGCTCACCTATGCATTCAGTTGCAGAGAGTGTGGATACTTCAAAACCAAAAGCAGATATTCTTTTAGGCAGGTCTCTGCCATAACGCCTTATGTGGTAGTCATCTTTAGGGTTCGGAGCTCCATATTCGCGTGTTTCTGGCATATCCCCATCGACTGCTACGTGGATAATAAACAATCCGCCTGGTTTCAAAACTCGCCATACTTCCCGAAATGCCGCAGCGTCATCCTCAATATAGTCCAACACCTCAGAACACAGAAAATAATCAGCGATATTGTTCTCATAGCGCATGTTGGTAATATCTCCCTTTTCCATAGCAAATTGCTGGACGTCAAAACTGATGTAATTCTGGTTATTCTTCTGTTTGAGGCAGTACTCCTGAAATCTTCTCGCAGGAGCGACTTCGATGACATAAGTCCCAAGCGAAAAAAAACTTGTACGTTTCATAAGAACAGCCGCGAATGTCCGATAGCGATCCAAACAATCACAGCCAGGACACAGCACTTCCTTATGATAGTAACCACTGCACAAGTTGGGATAAAAATTGTGCCCGCTCCAGCCGCAAATGTTACATGTAACTTCTTTTCTCCTCACCACAATGTCCCTTAATGTAAAAAATATCAACGATATCTGAGCATTGAGAGCGTTTCCAAAGAAACTAAAATTGCCCGCCCTTAAAGACCGTAAACCGAACTTCGACCAGCGGGCTAACAATCGAACCTTTCCTAAAATCGGCTTTGCGTGAATTTTTATCAATTCTGATTGCGCGTCTGTACTTCCAGTTCTCATAGCAGAAATCCTTATTTACTTTCTGGTATAGGCCGTTCGATGGTCCGGATAAGGCAAAATGAAAAATGACAACGGCACAGTCCGTCTGTTCTATGAATTTTGATTTTGTTGGTAACTCCCAGCAAATGAAAAGAGGCGCTTTTTCATAATTCAACGATCGGCAAGGCAAGATTTCGTGAAGGTCTTTTCAACATTTTTTCAATCAAGTTGTTTTTTTCAATAAATTCAATGTGTTTTCTTAAGTATTTGCTCCACTGTCTGTTGGTGGTTAAAAAGCCCATTGAATAATCTTGTTTTTTGAACTGCAATTCCTCTCCCCTTTTCATTTTGTCAATTGCTGTAACGACTATTTCGGCACCTAATTGAGTTAACTGCATATTTATTGAATTTTCTGTGTCCCCAGATTGAACAACTGCTCTTTTTTGACCTAGAATTTCCCCTCCATCGATTATCCCAGTCAACTTATGTATAGTTACGCCTATATTGAGAGGGTCCCAACGTATGAGAGCCCAAGCTGTACAGTATGGTCCCCGATAGTATGGCGACAACCCCCAGTGCAAATTTAACGCTAACTTGGCGGTTTCCAAAATATGATCTTTCACTATTGCCGTTCCATGGTCTACAATTAAGTCCGGTTGCTCTTTTTTCAACCGCTCATAGACAGTGTCCGAGTTAATGTTGTCAACTTCCAGAATGGGTATACTTTTGTCGATAGACTGCCATTTATTGCCAAAGCATCTTTTATACTCCTTGGTGTATCTTTTCTTGTTTATCCCTCTTACCAGTCGGTTCCTTAAGGCCTCAAGAGTAACGCCGATGCCTCTCGACTTAATCTTTGTGATTGCCCTTTTCGTGACCGAAGGGTGCTCCACTACAACCAGAGAGACTTTGTGCTTTTCATTGATTCTGTTTACAAAATAAAGGCAGGCAGGAGGACTGAATTCAACCAGACAAACTATTTTTGCCATTTTCAAGGGTCCCCTTTCATAAATTCTTAATCCAATTATATAGTACCATGCCCGAGCGAAATGTCTCACATTGTTTCACTAAATCACCCTGGCCGGACAAGGTAAATCGCCCTAAACGCATTATGCTACCATCTCCCCAGTTTATCGGCAAGTAGTTTTTCCTTTGTTCAACTGTAACTCCGATCCTTAATCCAATCGCTTTTGAAATCTCAATCACTTTATCCGAATAAACCCCACAGGGGTATGAAATAAGTACAGGAGTCGTCCCTGTAATCTCGTATAGTGTATTTTGGCAGTCCAATATCTGCGATTTGATCCCATCCGAACAGTAATTGGTTAAGATTGCGTGGTCGGCTGTATGGTTACCTATGGATACGTATTTTTCTTTGGAAAACTCCCTCAGTTCTGCAGGGGTAAAAGGTCTGTCGATATCACTTATCGGCCTTAATGCTTTTTCTCCAAATATATCTCTGATGTAATCCTCTATTTCATTGGTTGTTTTTGACATCAACCCCTGCCTTTCAGAAGAGATATCTTTTAATGACCTACCTTGTCTAATTCTTGCTCTGTATAAAACATCCCACCAAAAACACTTGTTGTATTGGACGTTACTCGTAGAAATGAAAAACACAGCCGGAATTTGATACTCTCTTAGAATAGGCAGGGCACGTTGAGTGCTAAAGTACCCATCATCGAAGCTTACCAAAATGTACTTTTTGTCATTACCTAAACCGTTTAGAATCTCCTCTGGGGAGGTAAATGTGTAGCCGTAAGTAAGGTAATAATCTATGAATCTGCGGAAAAGCCCAACGGTTATTCTTTCTTGAGGGTCCGCTTGATTCGAGTCTATTTCTTGTTTATTAAAAAACAGGCCATGGAAGGCAAATATGATTAAGGATTTTTTCTCTTCGCACAATTTCAACTGTAGCGACGACAACACTTCGTCACTAAATTTTATAATTGCTTTTAGGCTCTTTTTCAAAATCTGATTTTTCCGACCAATTATACAGCTCGTGGTCTAATTCCTATTTATGTACCAAGCATGCTTAGAAAATTATCCACGGTTTCTATTAGGTATTGCCGAGCCAAAGGCGCGGCCAAAGCCGAGCAAAAACTCTCTAAATGTGCAATGCCCAGCGTATACAAGCAAAATTTCGCTCCAATTTGAAGGCGATAGTCTCTTTCTGCGATGGATTGACTACATATTGGATTGCCCCAAAGATTAGCCGTAATAGATTCCGTAGAATAATAAGTGCGAGGTAACTAACTTTGCCAATTCTGCCATGGTGTTTCCCCCAGTAGTGCAAATCTGCTTTTTGCAGCTCAATATAGAACTTGATCGGTGCTTTTGACGCACTAGCAGAACCATGGTGAATGACCTCGACCTTTGGATAGAACATGACGTCCCACCCTGCCTGGTGAAATCGTTTACACCAGTCTATGTCCTCCCCATAGAAAAAGAAGTCCTCATCGAGCAGTCCAACCTGATCGATAGCTTCGCGACGAACAATCCAGAAACATCCGGAAATGGCGTCAACCTTGCGTACTTGGTCATGCGGCCAATACTTCATAAATGGTTCTGAGAAAAAGCTGGATTTTGGAAACAGTTTATTAAGTCCCAAGATTTGACAAAGATGGTTCCAGATACTCGGAAAATGCTGGCACTGTGGCTGAAGGGTGCGGTCGGGGTTTAATATCCTTGGTCCTGTTATGCCTGCGGTAGGGTGCTTATCCATAAACTCCATGAGATTTTTAATGCAGCTATCCAGGACTATCACATCAGAATTAATAAGGTAAATATATCGTCCGGAACTCCTGCGTATCCCAATATTGTTAGCACAGGCAAAACCGAGATTTTCCCGGTTCCTTATCAAGGTAACTTGTGGAAATTGTGTTGCTACGGTATCAGGGCTGCCATCGGTGGATGCATTGTCAACGACAATAACCTCTTGAGAATAACCATTTGTGGTATATTCAAAAATAGATTTCAAACAGCTAATAAGATGCTGTTTTGTATTCCAATTTACAATAATTATGGAAACATCAGACATGTTAACTCTCCAAGCCGCTACTGTCGGCTTTGCTAACCCGATTTTCCGCTTTGTAATCGAGGTGCCTTAATATCACACCAGTCGAGAAACTGACTTTTTCAAAAAGGCAATGGAATTACACCCTTGTTTAGCCAAAAAGCACATGGGTATTAAACTCGCTCACGAGATCGGTAATAACACTACCACAAGACTTTGATTAGAAAGCTATATAACAATACCCTGATATGATATCCCATACCCTTCATATACCACCAATTGTGATCTCGTCCTTGCTTGCCTTAAGGCCAATAGCGCTACACCGTGGAATTATCTGATTTGGCTTTGTTACGAGCCTCGGCATCACGCCGACAAATCCCATTATCATATAGTAGATTGTAGTAGGCTGACCGAACATCGAAACAGTCATAAACCCAATTGTCAATCCAAAGAAGGCCGCTGACAAGCACCAAATTAACCATCTGTCTGAGGATAGAGGACTTGCCTTAAAAGCATCAACGAGTCTTTTGGCAACGCTTATGTTCATAGCAAGGAAAGGAATCAAGCCAACTAAACCGAAAGCACTCAGAATCCCCAAATACTGGTTTGTTCCTAAATCGGTGTGGTCTCGGCGATCAATATTTGCACACCAGCCAGGATCGACACCCCACCCGTATCCGGTTAACCAATGGCCGGACATTCCACCTTCAAATAAACCTACCTGAATCAATCTGCTGCGGTACCAAGCACTTCCAGAGTCAAGGGTCAAACGACTACACAAAACATCATAGAAATGCCGGTTACTTATAATCTCCACAACGGCACACATGATGATTATTATGGCCGTAACTGTTTTCCAGTATCTGCGATAGCGATAAAAACCAATAAAAAAGATGGCCAACACGGCTACAAGGATGGGCCCGCTGGACATGGATGAGAAGATGCCAAGCCCCATAAAGCCCAGAGCTATCCAATACCACATTTTGTACGATTTAACATACCCTGAAATCCCTACGCAAACCGGGCCAAACATTGCGAAAAACAAACCATACATAATATAATGCTCAAATGTTACGTCCGCGCGAAAGAAACCAGACCTCGACCACGAGACATCTGGTATTGTTATCCATGCTGCATACTGTTTCAGAAAACCCACGGGATTATTTCCAGTAAGGCACTGATAAAAGCCAACTATCGCCAAAGGGATAGCTATAATCAGGATGCCCTTAAGTAGAGTTAAATATTGCTGCTTATTTTGTATTATTATCCGTACTGCAAAGTATGGCAGGACCGTGTCGAAAATCTGACCAGATTGATTTTCAAGTAATGCACCAAACGACTGGGCGGTTGTGACCCCAGCCAGGAGTACGGCTATGAAATATATAATTATGATCATGTCAAGCCATATAAATTTAAGCCTGCCTGGCAGATCTGTCGCCAGAAATAATTTCGCAAATACTGCAAGAATTACAATTCTGCGCACAGTAAAGTGAAGTGTTCCTAATGGAACCGCGAGATACGTAGGATAGTATGCAAAAGCAGCCACATAAACGATGAGCCCATAAACCGGCGGCAGAAAAAACACCATCGCACTAGCTGCTATAGCAATTGCGAGTGTAATACCTTCCATAATCTATTTTCTTGACCTTACAGGGTGATTACAATCGAACTCTGTTACTTTTATTTTACTTCGTGAGTTCACGTTCACTCTGGTTACAGAATTCTTAATAACTGCTTTTTACCTTTTACAGTGCATAAAGAAGTAACCAAAGAACACATTCCACGCAACGCAATAGCTTACATCTTATAATTAGCCTGGGGAATTGGCAGCTTTGGGGCTTTCTTTCTAAATTTCTTCCATATCCGCGGGATAAAGCTTAGGTATATACCGGCTAAGAGGAACCACGTGGGGTCGTGTAGGTTTATTCCAATTAGCAGTATTACAACATAAATGACCTCAACTTCTGACCATGGGCCATATGACGCTAATCCCCTTTTATCCAAAAACAATTGCCATCTCGTTTGATGACCCACTTCATTAGAAACTTCTTGTTCACCATAGGCATGAAGAGACGTAACGGTTCGTGTAATGAAGTTAATATTTCCGATGCCCAAAAATAGTGAGTATGGTAAAATAATGATTAAAGGGCATACATTGTCAGCCTTTATACTCATGGCACACCCAACTAACATCAAACCTATGCTGTGTTTTAGCATGTCAAAAAGCTGATCAACCACCGCGCCGAACTGTGACTGTTCACCACGCAACCTAGCCAGTTTCCCATCCATAGCATCGAGAACACAACTTAGAAAGAAGCAAAGAGTGAAATAAGTATTGGCATGGGGATAAACAAACAAGAGGGCAACTCCCAAATAAAAGATTACAAAGGAAACCAAACTAATACCATTTGGTGTAATCCTTCTAAAGTACTTACGCAACTTTGCTAAAACAATCGTCGCTGGTATAGCAAATAAGTCAAGGACAAGAACAGTCCACCAATCCTCGTTATCCTTCAGAAAAGCATATTTTTTCTTCCGCCATGAAGGGAACAGATACATAATTTCACCTAACATTAATGGTAAATATCGGATTCAAAAAGAGTATATCCTTCGTCTTTTCAGAAAATCTTCTGTTTGTAAATTTCTGACTGTTTATTTCCACAGACATTATTTGCCAGTACTATTTCCGCAATCTCTCCGAATCCTCCAAAACCTAAGTCCGTGAAGAATCGCAGTGACAACGTGTCTACGATGACCCAATATCCCAAGTTTATACGCCACAAAAGTGTCACACAACCTGATACTCCTCATGATGTGAAAAATGATCCTATATTTTCGATCCTTCTGCAACCATTTTGAGAACAAAACAGAATCGTAGTTTGTATCTTCTCTTACAATGTACTCTATTAACTTAAAATTCGCCCTCCGATAAAGATTAATCTGGCGAGATCCTATTGGTGCAATGCCAGCTAATTCCCAAGCGCCCATACGAATTGCACTTTGCTCACAGTATTCCAGCAATTTTGTGCCGATTCCCAGTCCCTGGAAACCCGGATGAACTGCCAACTGGCGTAGGTGGGCTGACCGGTGGAAACAACACCATCTTTGTTGCGCTACTAATCTTGGTGGCCATATCATACCAATTCCTATCAGACGCCCGTCCAACTCGGCCACCAAGCATTCTCCGTTTGCAATCTGCATCCGCGTTTCTTCTTCACTCTGCTTCGCCGCAGGGTACGCGTAGGAATGTTGGCCGTCTAGCTTGAAAGCACAGTGCAAAAGGTCGGTCAGCTCACGAATTGAGTCCTTTGGTTCTAATTGGCGAATGGTTATTCTGTCACGAATACTTTCTCCCTTCGCAGAGGCGCGGCTCTGACCGCCCGCTTGGACCTTAGATAAATCACCTTCATACGTCATATATTTTTTCCGATTCTCTTTCCTTCGGTGTGAATTTGACTACCGTTCTTTTCCTGTTACCAACGGGGTATAAGCCCGTCACCTGTTACCTTGTCTAAACCATTCCTCTATGCGTTCAACATCTTCCACATAGTCTGCTTCGGCCCAGAATAGTCCTCTAACATCAGCAATGTATATCTTCATTTTGAATTCATCTCTTATCGCAAAAAGAGCCTCTTCCCACCACATATTGTATTTTTCTTGCTTTTCAACCAGTTCTTTAACCCGAGACAAATAGACAGGTACGAAGTCTTTTTCGAGCTTGGCAAATCCCACATATTCCCCACTCGTCTCTTCGTCGCTCAATTCCTTACCCTGATTTATAATGTAATCATCCTGGATTTTCAGCCGATAATCAGCATTCTCTATGACCGATGTATCTATGAGCATCGTCGGTGATTTTTCTACCACGAGGGCTTTGTGCAGAACCTCCTCATGGTAAACCACATCCCCATTGAAAATCATAAGATCATCATACAAGTCTAACTGTTTCGCCGCAAACCACAATGATGCAAGACTGTTTGTCACTCTGAAAAAAGGATTAACAACAACCTTGGCATTGCCACCAACTTCCTCTTGGATTAAACCATCCCTGTACCCAGCCACAACAATTATGTCTCTAATTCCATTCTTCTTCAGCAGTCTTATGTTTCTTGTCAAAATCGTCTCACCCGCAAAGGTAAGCAGGCATTTTGGAATGTGTTTGATTTTCTTTATTAGCCTACTGCCTACGCCAGCAGCCATTATTACTGCTTTCATATTAGACCCCCTGCTCGCATTTCTGAGAATGCATTGATTAGTCTCGTGTTATCGTCAACGGTTAAATGCCCCATGTGGCCAACTCTAAACAGACTATCTCTTAATTCTCCACCATTTGGGCAGACAATAATATTATAGTTCTCTTTAAGATGTAGGCATATATTGTATGCGCTAACGTTCTCCGCCGGCTGAAGCGGCGTCAGAGCATTCGATAATCTTTCAGATGGAACAATAAATGGCAATCCCGCCATACGCTTCCTAAAATCTCCTGCCAAGCTTGCTGTACGCTCAATGATTTTACTCACCCCCTGCTGCCTTATCTGCTCCAAGCGAGATCTTAACTGTAACAATATACCGACTGCTGGCGTAAAGGGAGTCTGTCCTCGACGCATATCGTCAAAATAGGCGCCCAAGTTGAAATAAAAGGACTGGACGCACATAGCGTATATTCGCTCAACTGTCTGCTTTTTGACAACCAAGATAGATAAACCCGGTGGTAACCCTAGCGCTTTTTGTGTACTCAAAATCGTTATATCAATATTCCATTCTTCCATATAATAAGGGTCAGCCAAGAAAGAGCTAATTGCATCGACAACGAACAGCAAACCTTCTTGCTTACAGAACTGACCTATCATAGGTAAATCGTAAAGTACACCAGTAGATGTTTCGTGAGCGTTAACAAGCAAACCGGTAAAACCTCTTCCTATATACGGCTTCAGATCGCTTTCCCTGAGTACCTGTCCTTGCTTAAGTTCAATCACGGCGTGTTCAATCCCGTGAACTCTACAAATATCGGCAAACCTTTTTCCAAATGCCCCACCAACAACAACCAATAATTTGTCACCTTCTCCGAACGTGTTAATTACAGCGGCTTCCATTGCTCCACTACCCGAGGCCGTCAGAAATATCACTTGTGAATCTTCCTTTGCATAGACAATTTGCTTCAGTATGGATGCTATCTCCAAATTCATATTGGAGAACTCTGCCGTCCTAAAATATGGAAGACTCTCCCCACCGATTCTCCTTATCTCAGGATCCATCTCCACGGGTCCAACTGAAAACAGAGTAAAGCGGTTGTTTGACTTCACTTTACCAAGCTCTCTCATTCGTTATATTCTTCCACGAGCGTGTAATGTAATATAGAAACCATAGGCGATCTAGGCAGAGATACTATCTGTGTACTCTATCAAGTCGTGTGAATTGTAACATAATCTGATTCCACTGGCTGGAGGAACTCCTAGAGATTGTTCCTCAACTGCTCAATATCCTTATCCCACCAGCGAGAAGTCTTAATTCTTTTTATAGTCTCATCAGAGAAACGATACTTTATCACTTTGGCAGGGTTACCGGCCACAACAGCAAAATCAGGCACATCTCTTGTTACAACGGCGCCAGCCCCGATTACGGCGCCATCACCAATCCTGCGCATTTTAGGCAGAATAATAACATTATACCCAATCCAAACGTCATTACCTATCGTCAGTTTGTTTTTTTGTCTCAAGTCACTCGGTACATATCAGAATACAGGATTGAAGAAGAACGGGTGCGTTGACTTGAGTTGCAACGGATGATTTACCTCTTGCACGTTGACACACTCGGCGAAAGAACGATATCTTCCGATCTTTGTAAAAGGGGCTATCGCATTTGGCTCAAAACAGCCACCATAACTATACATACCGATTTCGATTCTGCATAATCTGCGTAGATACGGCGAATCGCTGTAGGCTGCGTTTGACCATTTTCAAGCTTTAGTACAACTCGCTCAATAAGCTTGCGAAGTCTCCTATTCTTGACGCCGTACATTCTGTACATTAATTGCGCGATAATGTCTTTGTTAATCACATTAGGTACTGGTGATATATCCTTTCAATATTTAGCGAGAAAAGCAAGCTTGTTTAAATCGCGAGCGATATAGCAGCAATAGGCCGGTTGACCAGGCTACAAGACATGATATTATTCCTACGACCATTTTGAACATCGGCCCGGTTGCTCCTAGGTATCTAAGCAGAATAAGCGGCACTACCACTATCAACGAAATCCACAAGCCCGGCAGCCAACTCATTATATACTCATTCATACTGAGATTAATTATCTTCCTCATCCATATTAAAGATACAATTAAAGTCAGAAGATATGTCGCCAGTACCGCCATTGCAGCGCCAGATAAGCCCCAAAAAATTATGGCCGGATATATCAGGCTCATTAGAATCACAACACGCAGGGCAACAACTCGGCGATGCAGGTGTGGCAACCCAACTCCGATGAATACTGAAGACAATATTGTGCCGTGTGTGCAAATCAATCCCCAGAGACATAGCAAAATAAATGGAACTGATACACTGCCATATTGTGAACCATACACTAATGACAGTATGGGCCTTGCAAAAAATGTTACAAACGCCAGCAATGGAATGCCAAATAGCAATGCAGTACTTCCTATTGCCAGCACAGCTCGGCGGATGGATTCTTTATTATCTTGTTTTTCTGCGAATGCAGGCAGCAAAACTCCACCGACAATCCTATCGAACATCAGCGCGGGTTGGGAAGCCAGTTGAAAAGCTAGGAAATACATCCCAAGCATATTTTCCGATACTACTTTCCCCAACACCATGATATCTGTTTGCCGCCCGACCGCTGTCAGCAAAGCCAAACCAAACATGCCTTGGCCAAATTGTAGCAGGTTACTCAAGCTCCCTCGATGGATGCTCAGCCTTGGCCGAAATGGACACAGAACAAAAGACATCACGCATCGTATTGCCGATTCCGCTACAAGTCCAATCACCAGTGCCAATATACTCTTCAGATAAAACGCGAGGCCAATCGTAAAGAGGGTGCTTAGTACGCCACTACCCTGAGTTAGAAGAACAAGTTTGCCGAACTGGAGTCTCTTTTCTAAAACATAAGCCCGTGGACTCATAAGACTGTTGAAGACCAGCCCAAGAAGGGCCAGCCTTAGCAGAGGTAGCAGATCAGGCATCTTATAGAAGTAAGCAACCCATGGAGCAGCCAGAATTCCTATTGAATACAATACAATACCCCTCAAGCCCTGAAACCACCACGCAACATTAATGTAGTCTGGTTCAGCCCCTTCCTTATTCTGTATCACTGACTGCCGGACACCAATATCAGTTAAAGCTTCAAAAATCGTTGACGCAGTCAATATTATAGCCATCACCCCAAATGCGTCTGGCGCCAATATCCTGGCCAGGATCATATTACGTGCCATCCGCAGGATTCGCTCAATTACTATCCCGACACTCAATAGTGTAACTCCACGAGTACTGCGTGCCTTAAGGCTATTGCCTTTGACTTTGCCCGTAATGTTTATAAATGTCTCATTGATAAGATTCACTTCAAACGAAACCTCAAAATAATTCCTTTTGACGTTCTTTGCTTCTCCAACTACACTCCGTCCCCGTGGGTTACATCAAAATGTAAATGTAACCTCCTATCGTACCCGGCTGCCCTAAGTCCTTATTTTCGTTACTCGGTGCTTTTGGCGTTATCGCCAGCAGGCCGGATAAATTCCGCCGCCCTGACTTTGCCGCTTTCATCAGGCAGAAAATCAACTGCGTGGTCTATTATGTCACGCGCGGCCTTTCTAACTGAACTTTCCAGCACGGAGCTTATCTGAACCTGAGCCATGTATCGACTCGGGTCTCTGGCAATATTAGGTTTGCGAGCAAACATCCCTGAGAGATCGCCTTCATATGCTGCAATACGGCCATTGCGGACATAGAAACTCATGACAACGACTTCGTCGAATGTCAACGCATTTTTCTGGAACCGCTGCACGAGACAGTCAACCTGACGCCCTGCTTTCGAGACGAATTGTGACCTTTCGGTATTCTGGTGCTGCCAGCCGTGCGCCGGGTAGCATACACCGGGCCGGTGCCCAAGTATGCCGCTGGGCCGACTCGAACAATATACCATATAAACATCCGCCCAGATACCTTCAGCGGAATTAACATATCTTCGGCTGAAAAAATCATCTGCAAAATTTTCTTCCATATACTCTCTGGTAGTGGCTGGAATGGGCAACTCGCTACCGACCCAGTTGCCGATTTGAATGGGGAATGCACTCAATGGAACCGGTAGTTTGATTGGGGCATTAGACGGTTTGAACCGATTAGCCAAAACGCGGTAGCACACACCTGAAACTATAATTGTGATTACGGCCAATGTCCAGAGTACCCACGTCAATAGCTCCCATGACTTTTCATAGTCACTGCCGTAGAGAACACTTAGGCCCCTTGGCACACCAGCTTCCGGTCCCATAATACTCCCTTTTCCGCTACCACCTAACGCATAACCCGAAAGTATAAATCGAAAGACAAAAAATTAAGGCAACCGTCGCCTCCCAAGCCGATGTTCTGTCCATAATCAACTTCCCCCCGGGTTACACCTTTTCCGCTGAACTATATTTAACCCATCTCCGTGGGGTCAAAAATGCAGATCTCTTCGTCCCTGAGCACGACCGCTGCAAATCAAGCGGCTATTTGAATATTATAGCAGTTATTCACCATCTGTCAAGCCTATTTCCCCCACAGTACAATATATTGAGTATGCATAGTTAACCCAAGGTTGTCATTAAAACACTACAGAACACCTACAAACTCAGTGTTCAGGCCCTAAAATAACGTCTCATAAAACCTCAATAAATGGCGTTTTGGGCTGGACAATGGGGGACAGCCGCCCCTCGGGGCCGCAGATAGGTGATTTCCGATGCGATTACCCCTCCCTGATATTGAACAATCATACCAAGTGCGTCTCACACAATTTTTAGTTTCATTCGACCTGTTTTGCTTCCTAGCTGTTTATTCTTATTATTTATATGGCTACGTGAGCAAAAAATAAAGTTGCAGTTGCGTGAGGCCAGATTTAAGATTACACACTACTTTAAGAAAACTGGCTCTCATAAGCTGTTTTTGTGGTATTGAGGAGGGCTGGTAATGAGAACCATAACAGCATTTTCTGCTTTGTTACCAGTGAGCAGGCTTTTTCGCCCGCTTATACATATATTGGTCTGCTTGATGTTGTCGCAAACATTGTTGCTGGCTGCCGATGATTGGAAAGTTCTTCCAATCAGGTCAGAGTCCGAATTTAATCAGGGATTAACCGGTGGCGAGGGGATGCAACTGCCGCACGGGATAACCAGATGTGTGAGCGACCCCAACTACATCTATTGGAATCACGATAACGCAGGCCCTTGGGTAAGCACAAATGCAGGGGCAAGCTGGAAAAAATGTGTAAGTAAAGGGCTTTATCAGAACAACGCCGATTCTATTTGTGTTGACCCCGTAAATCCACGAACTGTATTCGCCGTCCTTTCTCACTTATGGTATCCCCAAGATTCCGAGTTCGATGGCCTCTACAAATCGACGGATGCGGGGGAAAACTGGACTCTTGTTTTGCAGACAAATTGCGGTTTTGACTGGTATAAGCATCGCTATATCAAAAGCAATATCGCTTACGACCCAGCAACAAAAGAAAGCAATCGGACTAAAGTGTGGTATGCCACTTTTCACTCAAATGGCCTTTACAAGTCAAGCGACTATGGAAACACCTGGTCGCTGCTCGCCAACAGCAGTGTAGACAAGTTTTACAGCTTGGCGGTCGGCGACAGCAATAGAGTATATATCGGAACAGATGACGGTTTCTTCCTCTATACACCCGAGACTGCCAGCATAAATGCATTTGGCGATTTGCCGTCTGGTGCGGTAACGTCTGTTTTTGTCAATCCTACCGACTCCAATATCATATTGACAACCGTCTATGGTGTTGGTCTTTACAAGTCAACCAACAAAGGCACAAACTTTACTCAAATAAAGAGCCTTAACGTCTGGGCCGGTTTTTACAATTCGGGCTATCCTGACACAATATATTTGTGCGATAGTGCGTGGGCAACTCACCCGTGCTACTACACACACGATGGAGGACAGACTTGGTTTCAAGGAACAGGAATTCAACCCTACGGACTTCAATCAGGCCTTGTCCCAAATGCAAAAGACCCCAATGAAGCAGTGATGTTTGCCTTTGCTGAAATCTATAAAACGACAAACGGAGGTTCAACGTTCTCGTTAAGCTCAACATTGTTTACGGGATATTGTGTTGTTATGGAAAGCAGTTTTGCTTTTGACCAGTTTGACCCGAACAGGTTTGCTTTGGGGTTGGCCGATGTTGCCTATATGCTGACTACCAATGGCGGGAATTGGTTTTCAAAAGATATGAACAATAATACAGGTGGCATTGTGCAAAATTGGGGAACTCTTGGCTATCTGACGGCATCGGTAGCATCCTCTCCATATTTTCCCTGTATAGATTTCAAGCCGGTTCAAGGTTCAGGAACAATGGCCGCGTCAGTGGGTTATACTCCATACAGTTCTGCCAATGCTCGACTCATATACTATGCCAACCAAAATACTCATTGGGCACTGGACGCAAATTTCGACCCCGGTAATCCCGCATCTTACCGTCAAATACTATTTTTACAGTATCACCGCACAGATTCCAACACAGTCTATTCTTCACAGCAGAAATCCACAGATAGCGGAGTATCATATCAAGATGTCAACTTTGCCCCCTATACTACATACAGCGATGCTATGATTTATGGACAATGCTTGTCTCATCCTGACGTGATTTATGCAACCTATCAGTATAACCAGAAACTACTGCGTTCCGCCGACAGGGGTGTAACTTGGACACAAGTTACTTATCCGGGGTGGAAGTTTAATATGATGACCGGTATACCGACAATTGCTATCGACCCTTGCGACCCCAATCTTGTCTATTCCATCAATGCGAACGGAGATATAGCAAGTTATAATGTTACCACGAATAGATGGACGAGCCTTGGCCTGCTGGCCCAAGTTTCTCGACCCGCAACTATGTATTCGTATGTTAGTCACATAGCAATAGACCCCCGCTATAACAATATAATTTACGCGGTCGTAAATGGTGCAGGCATTTCCAACGTATGGAGAAGCACAAATTCTGGTTCGACTTGGGAGGATATTAGTAACAATCTGCCGCGTAATGGCAATTTTATCTTGGCAGTCAGCCCTCATACCGGAGAACTCTTTGCGGGTGGCTTGACTGGAACGTATGTTTTGCCGCCACCATATGCAAGCACGAATCTGTTTTATAATCATAGTGCTTCTTTGTCTGATAGTAATAGTACCTATACGCTGAGCATAACAGCGACTAATGGTTCGGTAACTAAAACTCCCGACAAGGCCAGCTATAACTCAGGCGAAACGGTAACTCTACAGGCGACGCCGAATACAGGTTACGATTTTGCCAACTGGTCAGGCGATGCCTCCGGCACAAACAATCCTGTGACAATTACTATGAATTCAAACAAGTCGGTAACTGCCAACTTCGCTGTGCATACACCAACTACCTATACGCTGAACATAACAGCGACTAATGGTTCGGTAACCAAAACTCCCGACAAGACCAGCTATAACTCAGGCGAAACGGTAACTCTACAGGCGACGCCGAATACAGGTTACGATTTTGCCAACTGGTCAGGCGATGCCTCCGGCACAAACAGTTCTGTGACAATCACTATGAATTCAAACAAGTCGGTAACTGCCAACTTCGCTGCGCATACGCCAACTACCTATACGCTGAGCATAACAGCGACTAATGGTTCGGTAACCAAAACTCCCGACAAGACCAGCTATAACTCAGGCGAAACGGTAACTCTACAGGCGACGCCGAATACAGGTTACGAT
>Ga0116116_1001127_pt1 | contig 21745 bp, 13 predicted proteins | sample June2015DPH_10_1_FD_89722 | JGI IMG/M metagenome (GOLD analysis project Ga0116116, IMG submission 89722) | Peatland microbial communities from SPRUCE experiment site at the Marcell Experimental Forest, Minnesota, USA - June2015DPH_10_150 | ecosystem: Environmental > Terrestrial > Soil > Wetlands... | reverse complement strand
CGGCGAGCAAGCGCCGCTCTTCCAGTTTCTCGAAGTCCCGCCGAACACCTTTTGGGTTTCCCATGCTCTGAACATAGCACAAGAATCTACGAATGTCACTATATTATGCAATACTCAGTAAGTGCTTTTGTGCCGTCTGTTATTCAGTGCGGAGTGGTGGGATCTTGTTCTCGAGTTTATGGAACTCCTTCATCTCAAGTTGCGCCTTCTCGGGCTTGCCCTGCTTGCGATAGATGGCGGCGAGCCCGAAATGCGCCTGTGCCGCCAGCGAAGTATCGTTTTCGATCGCGAGCAAGCGGTTCCAGGATTTCTCGGCCAGCGTTGAGTTTCCTTCCAGCGAAGCAGCCTTGCCCAGCGAATACAGGGTTTCCGGCATGTCCGGCTGCAAATGGTCGGCACGTTCCAGTTCCACGCGCGCCTCCCCGCCTTTGCCTTCCTGCAACAGCGCGGCTCCCAGCCGGTAGGCTGCCTCGGCGCTACCTGGTTGCAGTTTGGACTCAAAACGAAAGGCCTCTTCCGCTTTGTCCCATTGCGCGGCGCCCGCATAAACCAAGCCGAGTTCCAGATGCAGCCCCGGCAAATCCGGACGTTGCTTCAACGCCTCCGCATATTCCTTTTCGGCTTGTGGGAACTGCCGGAGCACAAAATAGTTCTCTCCCATCGCCTGGTGTGAACGGGCGGAATCAGGATAGGCGCCCATGAGAGTGTCGATGCTTCGCTTGGAAAGCAGCCCGCTTGCCCGGCCGAGGTAGTAAAGCAAATCGGGATTGCCGGGATGCTTGACCAAGGCGGCGCTGAGGTTTGCCACTGCCGCTTCGTAGCGTCCGGTTTCAATTTGCGCAATGCCCAGCGCTTCCAGTGCATGCACGCGGTCAAGGTGAGGAATGGCTTCCTCCGCGTAACCCTGCGCCAGCAAAGCATAGCCCAACTGCAGGTGCGCGGCGTCGAGCTCCGGGCTCAGTTCCAACGCATGTTTGAGCGCGGCAATCGCGGCTGGATAATCGCGGGTCTCCAGGCAAACCTCGCCAAGATCGAGAAACGCCTCCACTAGAGTTGGATCGCTTTCCGTGGCCTTCCGGAATTCCTTGATGGCCACGTCAAACTGGCCTTGCTTGTGCGCCTCGACGCCTGCCTGCATGTGCTGAGCGCCTTCAGGTGAAACATTCTGGAAGGCCAGCCACAAAAGTAGGACTGCGGTAATCACGGATGCTCCGGCTCACGAATCTTGAAGAACTGGTCGGCGGGAACGTCCTTGAGCGTCTGAAGCGCCCCCGAAGGCCATAATACCTCTATCTGAGCGGTCTTGGCGTCGGCCAAGCCAAAATGAAGCCGCTTGTCGTTGGAGCAACTGTAGCCGGCAGTTGCCGTCGCAAAGCGGGTCTGGCCGTTCACGCGCACGCGGGCGCCGTAGCCGTCACGATTGCTGCGGGTGCCCTCTAGAGTAATGGTCAGCCAATGATTGGCGCCGCCCCGATTGAGCAGGAGGATGGGAGGTCCGCCGAGAGTCGTGATGACGACATCGATCCAGCCGTCGTTATTGATGTCGCCAAAGGCGGCACCGCGCGCGGCGATGGGTGTGGTCACCCCGGAATCGACAAGCTCGAAGTGACCCTTATGATTCATGGCGAGGAATGGCAGCATCTTATATTGCAAGGAAGAGTCGATGTCCTGGACGTTGTCCAGCACGTGGCTTTGCGCAGCGAAGAGATCCTTCCAGCCGTCGTTGTCGAAATCTTCCAGATTCATGCCCCAGCCGGAACTGCCCGAGGTCAGGCCGCCCAGGCCCGATTCGAGGCTCTCATAGGTGAAAAAGCCGCCACCGTCGTTATGAAACAAGGTGAAAAGCTGGCGCGGGAGCACCGTGACGATGATGTCGGGGCGGCCATCGTTATCGTAATCCTGGAAGACCACGCCCATCCCTGAAATGGCTTTGCCGTCCACCGTCAGCGCCGTCCCGGAATCCAGCGCCACCTCCTCAAAAGTGCCGTTGCCCTTGTTGTGGTAGAGGTATTGCTGCATGCCGTCGTTGGACACAACAATGTCCGTGAAGCCGTCCTCATCATAGTCAGCGAACGCACAGCCCAGCGCTCGCCCCTTCTTGGCGGCAATCCCGGAACGCTCGCTGACATCCTCGAACGTGCCGTCCCCACGATTGTGATAGAGCAGATTGGTAGTCCTGGGAAATTCACCCGGCGGGCAGTATGTTTTCCAGGCGCCGCCACAAATCTTGTTGTGATCGGCGTCCCATTCCATGTAGCGGGTCACGAAGAGATCCAGGTGGCCGTCGTTGTCGTAATCGAAGAAACCCGCAGAACCCGACCAGCCTCCGCCAGCGACGCCTGCTTTTGCCGTAACATCAGTGAACGTTCCGTCGCCATTATTGTGGTACAGGACATTCTTGCCATAATTCGAGACAAACAGGTCGGGATAGCCATCGTTGTCGTAGTCGCCTACGGCCACGGCTATTCCATAATTGCCATTGCCCGCATTGGCCAACCCGGCGGCTTGCGTGACGTCTGTAAAGCTGCCGTCCCGATTCTGGCGGTACAGCCGATTCCAGTAGCGCGGATCGCTGCGCGCAAAATTCTCCGGCACGTGCAGGTCTTCAGTGATTCGTCCCCCGTTCACGAAAAAAATATCGAGGAGGCCGTCGTTGTTGTAGTCGAACAGCGCAACCCCGCCTGGCATCGTCTCGATCAGGAATTTCTTCCGGGTCGGCGAATTCTGGAGGATGAAATCCACTCCCCGGAGTGACTTTACTTCAAACATGGGTGCCGCGGCAGCGGGCGTTCCAGCTCGCATAAAATCGCCAAAAATTGGCACACCAGCAGCCAGCGTTCCGAGACGCAGAAAATCGCGGCGGTTGAAACGGCGATGCATCCTAGCGCGAGGCATTCAGAATTTTGGCACAAATTGCCCCAGGCTGCACCCGGTTAGCAAATACCATTGAGAAGTGCGGGGCAATCAAGGAAGAGGTGAGTCCCTTTGAATTGTCGAGCCATGGCCTGTGAAGATTGAATTGGGTTGCGGGGGATGCCCGAAGGCATCCCCCGCTCCCGGGGTGGTTAGAACGAGAATTTTAATCCGAACTGAACTAGTCGCGGATTGTTCAGGATTGCGCTCACCTGTCCGAACGTGCTGGAGCCCAGGGTCGTATTGGGTGCCCCAAACTGGGAGCGGTTGAAGATGTTGAAGAACTCCGACCGGAATTCGATGTTCAACTTGTTATCCGGTCCGAAGTAGGTCCTCTTAAATATGGCAAAATCGAAATTGATAACGCCGTCTTGCCGTAGAGTCTGGTCCGCGCGGGGCTCATTACCGAAGGTGTAAGGCGCGGGATCAACGAAGCACGCGGTATTAAACCATTCGGTGGTGGTACGGGGACCAGTCTTGTCGCATCCCTGTGCGACATCGGGCCTCATCGTTCCAACGCCCGCTCCCAAACTGCTAATAAGAAGCGAGTGGCCATCGGTAATTTTCAACGGGAAACCACGCTGAAGGGTGGTAACGCCGTCAATTCCCCACCCGGCAATAACCTTGTCCTTGACTCCCGTGGCGTCCGAAGCAAACCTTTTGCCGTGGCCGAACGGTAGGTCGAGAACGTAGTTGATGATCAAGCGTTGAGAAACGTCTTGGGATGAGAGCGAATACTCGCCCTTCAGGTTGTTCCAATCCTGAACTGATCCCACGCCACCGCCGACGCCGCCTTCGAGCCACGACGTCAGGGTGTCCGTATTGGAGAGCAGTTTCGAGTTGGTATAGGCGACAAGAAGCGTTCCGCCTTCCTTGAACCTCTTGGTCACCGTCAATTGCAGCGAATCGTACCTGCTGCTGCAGCAGGGGTCGCCGTACAGGTTAAGCCCTCCAAACTGCGGGTAAGGACGGTCCATCTGGGCCACGTTCAAGGTACTTGCCCCCAGGGCACCGGGCAAATTGAAATTGAAGGGGTAGGTGCCGGCGAAAGGTTGAGCAATCGCCACGGTCTGACCCGCAGCCGCTTGAGTCGCGGCCGTCGCGAGGAGGCTGTCCGAGATCTGGTTCACGTTGGCGCTGTACTGCTGCAAGTGAACGCCGTGAGCGCCCGCGTATGCTATATCTGCGAAGAAGCCGCCCGGAAGTTCTCTCTGAATGTCCAAGTTCCACTGCTGAATGTACCCGGGCTTATAACCCGAGTAGTCTGCGGTCGTCGGACCAGAAGCATTCACAAAGAAAGTGGAGACGTTCGGTTGAGGATTCCGCCCGGCAGGGGCGATAAGGGTCGTGGCGCTGTTATTGCCGAATGGACCCACGCCGGTACAAGCAAATGTGTTTGCTGCCGCCGTGGCACCATACGTTAAGGTGCAGCTGTTTTGGTTGAGCGTGGCCGATGGAGACAATCCGTGGTCGTTGCTCGCATAGAAGTTTGTGGCGGCGAGGTTAACAGCGTCATTGTTGGCGTTGGTCTGGAACGAAACATTGTTCGGAATAAAGAAAATTCCGTAGCCGGCCCGAATGACCGTCTTCGGATTCAATGAGTAAGCAACTCCCAACCTCGGGGACCACTCGTTCTTCTTGAGCGGCAGGGCAGTTCTACCAGAGTCTCTGCCAGTTTTAATCAGGAAGACGTCGCCGGGACACGCGCTGCCAACCGTCCCGCTGCAACCCGTGACTGAAGAGCTTGTTGCGTTGGGATCCCAGTAATCCATTCGGTCATACCGCTCGGACCAGGGGCCTGCCAGTTCATAACGCAACCCGAGGTTCAAGGTCAGTTTGTTGGTAAGTTTCCACGTGTCACCGACGTAGAAGCCCCGGTAGGTCTCCTTTCCGGCGGTCGGTTGGGAAATGGACAACGACCCGGTGGTCTGGTTGCCGAATGCGGCGCCGATTCCCAAGCCGTAACCGAGGAGGAAGTCGGCGTAGTCGTTCCCAGGAGTAGGGCTGGCACCGCCGGCCAGAGGGGCAGTCCAGGATCCATTAAACGAAATTAAGCCGCCGCCAGTGTTCGTTTGATAATAATTGTCAAAGGTCTGCTCGAACTGGATACCAAAGGCAAAGGTGTGCCGGCCATGAATCTTGGTGAATTGTGGGGAGATGTTCCATTGCGAATCCCAATCCTGAATGGCGCTTTGCCCCTGGCTGCAGGAGATGTTCCCGAACGGCGCATCGCTGAGCGCGAAGCAAGGAGTCATCGGTGTGCGCTCGCCGGAAGGAACAAGAGGATTGTAGGATGCCGGCCAGAATTCCTGGGTCACGTCGAAGCCCTGAAGGACAGGTTGGCGCAGGTAGTGGTACCGGCTGAAACTGGCGTTGATGCTGGCTGTGAATGTCGAGCTGAAAGCATCGGTCCAACCCACGGCAACGCTCCTGCTCGAGGTCTTTTCCGCGCAGCGGTCTTTACAAAGCCCAGTTTTGTACGGGTCCTGGGCCAAGCTGAGTTCCTTGAAGTACGTGAACCGGCCAAACAGGTGTTGGCTGGCGGTTAGGTTCTGGTCCACACGGGCAACATACTGATCAATGTCTCCGCCCGTGCTCGCCGAAGCCGTGAAGTTGCTCGTCAAGCCGGAGTTTGTCGGCGGGGCAATCAGCTTGGTCAACAGGTAGGCAGAAGTTGGATTGATATAGGGCCCAACTACGCCATTCACTGGGATTGGATTCATTCCGGCAGTGGGGCCGGTGGTGCTCATGTCGTTGCCGAGAATCGGCAACCGCTGCTTCGTAGTCGGATCTACAGCCAACGGATTGTAGAGCTGTTCGGCGGTATTGTTACAAACGCCTGCAGTGAAACCCGCTGTGCACAGGTCACTAAAATCGCCGGAGCGCTCAGCCGTTGTCGGAACGGTGGTAGTGAAGACGGTTCCGGCGCGCTGCCGGTATCCTTCATAACTGCCAAACACGAAGGTCTTGTCTTTTTTGACCGCGCCACCGATGGTCGCCCCAAACTGGTTCTGCGTGTACGGCGGGGTCTTATTCGGTTTGTCAGCCTCCAATTCAGAAGCCTTCAAGAAAGGATTGTTGGCATTCAGGATCCTGGCTCGCAAGTATTCATAGCCTTCACCATGCCACGTGTTAGTTCCCGATTTGGTGGTGAAATTGATGACCCCGCCAGAGAATTTGCCCCATTCGGGACCCAGGTTGCTGTACTGCACCTTGAATTCCCCAATGGAATCCTGCGTTGGCACAACCATCGGTACATTGATGTAGCCGATGTTGAGCGGCTGGCCATCCAGATACTCCGCGCCCTGATTCGCGAAGGATCCCCCGATCTGGAAATTGCCCAGATCAAAGGGGTTCTTGCCCACGATGTTGCCGAGTGAGCTTCCTTGCGGAACTACGGAAGGAGACAGTTGGGCCAGGTTGAATACATTTCGGCCATTCAGGGGCAGTTCGTTCGCCTCGCGCTGGTCAATCACTTGGCCGAGGGAAGAGGTATCCGGCTGCATCAGCGGCGTCTCGCCCGTGACTTCAACCGTCTGCGTGATTTGGCCGAGTTGCATGGTCATGTCAATGCGGGAGGTCTGCTGCACTTCCACAATGACGTCCGTATGCGAGGTGTGCTTGAAGCCCGCCTTCTCGGCGTCTACGCGGTAGCGGCCAGCAAACAGGTTCACGAACTGATACAGACCATCCGTACCGGTGGTCTGAGTTCGCTTTTCGCCCGTGCCTTGGTTGGTCAGTATGACTTGCACATCGGCGATGGCGCCTCCACTGGAATCAAGGATGGTTCCTGAGATGGTCCCATACGTCGACTGTGCGTAGGATTGACTGCTGAATACGCCCATGAAGGCAAGACACAGCGCCAATCCCAATACGAAAACAAAGGTAGAACGCAAGTTTCTCATTCTTACACGCTCCTGACTTCTTTGAATTGCTGAGTACTGTGACTACGTCGGTGAGACAACCTACCCCTCATAGGTTCCACCAAGCGGAACCCTTTCCTTCTACACCATTCCCTCGACAGTTTCCCTTGCCTATTAGTACGAAAGCACTATCCAATCTGTACCAAACACAATTTGGGGGTGATAAAAAAGAGCAAAAGCGTGTGCACATGCACACACAAACGCAGGCTCGGGGGGCGGGTGTACCGCGATATGGAAAATTGTATCCGGCAGGATCTACGGATGATTCGCTTCGTTTCGTAGAAGTGCGTACAAGAACGGCTTGCTTGTTGGCTTGTGACTGCCACCGCGCGGCTCAACGGTGACAAACACGGCATCGATCTCGGCCAACTGCTTGGGGTCGTCAAACCGCATCACCCACCGGCGGTTCGACTCGTTGTCCATATAGAGTATGCCCAGATTCTTGGGCGAGGCCTGCTCTCCCTGTGGCGTCTCCCGCTGCCCCCACACCTGGAAGGCGCTGGCATTGACCACCCCCGGCTCGTGATCGAGATCGAAGGCGTAAAAAATAAGAGATTTCCCCTGCGTGTAGAAGACCCGGCCAAATGGTTTCTGCGTGCGGCTGTTGCCGTCAACATCAAACACGTCCGTGATATAGAGCTTTCTGGCGCCCATCAATTCGCGGATATCCCGGTCGTAACTCAGGAATTGCCCGGTGTCCTCGAGGCGGCGCTGCTGATCGCGATTCCTGGCGACGAGATCATCAATCTTGGCTTGCAGCGACGACGTTTGCAGCACGGCGGTGTCGCGCTCGGTGCGCAGGCTCGCCAGTTCCGTCTGGTCATTCGCGTAGGCCTGGCTCAGGGCCTGAAGTTGAGCGTTTAAAGAGTCGCGCTGCTGGGAGAGGGTTCGCAATTGCGCCTCGGACTGGCCGCCAGCGGCCGTGAGTTCGCCGGCATGATCCTCCAGCGCGCGCAATGCCGAACGGAGTTGCGCCAGCTCTTGCCCTCTTGCCGAGCTTTCCAATTGTAGTTGAGCCAGCCTCTTTGCCTGGGCGGCTGACAATTCGTCCGCCGCTTTCTTTTCATCTGAAAGCCTTTGGAGCCCATTATCAACAGCCAAAGGAGTCAAGCCAGTGCCGGTCTGCGTCCGTGTTCGAGCACCCAATTGGTAGGCTCCGTAGGCCACGGTGAAGATGAGGCACGCCGCAAGGGCCATCCTGGCAAAAGAACTCCAGGCCGTTCGGCGCACAATGTCAGTCGGGACCCAAGCGGGCGCTTGACTCACCCGTTCCCGGGCGGTCTGCTGATCAGCCCTGACGCGCGCCAGCAATCGCTCGCGCGCGAGCGCACCGTCCCAGCTTACTTGCGCTTGTCCTTCCGTGTAAGCGCCCGCAAGGACAGTCATTCCTTGCGTGGTCAGTATTTGGTACTGGCGAAAGACCTCTTGGCAGTCTTCACATTGCTTCAAATGAGCTTGCAACTCAGGCAACTCTGAAGGCTCGAGGTTGCCTGAGGCCGCCAATGCACAAAGCTCCTTGAATTTGTCATGCTCGTTGCAGCCGCCCTGTATCTTTAGCATCTTTTGGTTATCCGAAGTTTCTGCACAAATGCGCTCTTGCGCAGGCGTTCCAGACCACGGTAGAAATGGTGCCGCGTATTTCCCAATTGCTGGTTGAGCTCTTGGCTGATCTCCCGTAAGTCCAACCCTTCAAAGTAAAACAACTCCAGAGTCACTCGCTCAAAGTCTGGCAATTCCTCGAAAGCCTTCTCAAGAAATGCCCGGTTCAGCTTGGCGCCGACTTCGCGGTCCAAATCCGTCCCTCCTAGCAATGTATCGTCCAGCGAACGTAAATCTGTACCAAGGTAAAATCCCCGCCGGGCCAGGTGGGCTTTCCTGTCGAGCGCCCGATGAAGAGCGACCTGCAGGATCCAGTTCTTTACCGTGCCCTTGGCCCCATCGAAGAGCATGGGTTTCTTATACAGGTAAAAAAACGCTTCCTGCACGACGTCCTCAGCCTCGCCGTGATCGCGTACCACGCCGTAGGCAATCCTGAACACCAGGCGAGCGTAACGCTCGAAGAGAATCTCCAGGGCGCCTGCGTCGTGGGACTGCAGGCGGACCATTATTTCTTTGTCGCTGGGAAGGCGCCGTTCGGGAACTTCCGGCAGGGTAGCCGGCCGCTCCTGGTTTCTGCTCAAGGCAATGGGAATGGTTAGCGGGCGTCGTTGCGGCACAGAACTCATGCGTTGGTCCTCACTGAGCGTTGAACGCCATATTGCTGATCTCATCAGCAACGCACCCTTGGCATCGACGTACTCCCCCGTCGAAACTCCTATCGTATTTAAGACCATACACCAGTTGGAGACAAGTGAGAAGATTTTTCGATACGAACGAGCGCTTTTGCGCCTGAGTAAGCGCCTGGTACCTTGGTACAGAATCACCTGCAAACACGTACTGAATTCAAATGGGGACGCTCTTATTCCCTTCTTGCCCTAGAACAAGAACTTCAGTGCAAACTGCACCAATCGCGGATTTGTCCCCTGGGCCGTTGCCGTGATGACCCCGAAGTTCTGATTGTTGGCTATGCAGCAAACCGTGTTTGGCGGAGCGAATTGCGCTCTGTTGAAGAAGTTTAAAAACTCTGTGCGGAATTCCAGGCCTAACCTCTCGTCGCTCCCGAATCTTGTCCTCTTGAATATCGCCACGTCGAAATTTGCAATTCCGTCGGAACGCAGCCGGGGATCTACGCGCGCCTCGTTGCCGAATTGGAAATCGGCAGGCGCCGCAAAACACGCAGTGTCAAACCATCCCCCCAACCGGGAGGTAGCGCTCCCAGGCACCATGGCATCGCAGCCGGGCATGACATTCGGGCGAGACCCGCCGCCGAAGAGCGTGGTTCCGTTAACTTGCCCGTTCGTAAACACCAGCGGGAACCCTCGCTGGAAGATGGTCACGCCGTCAACTCCCCATCCCCGCACGATTTTGTCCAGCGTTCCCCCGGCGCCCGCAAGATACTTCTTGCCCTTCCCGACAGGAATATCGAGAACGTAGCTGATAACCAGGCGCTGAGGAACGTCTTGCGAAGATAAAGAGCGCTCTCCGCGCAAATTGTTATTGTCTTGAATCCCACCCACGCCCGGCTCCAGCCAGGCCGTCAGCGTGTCGGTGTCGCTGATGAGCTTCGCATTGGTGTAAGCAACTAACAACGAACCCGCCTCTGCGAAGCGCCGCTGCACCGTGAGCTGGAACGAGTGGTAGATGCTGTCGTACGACCCCTGACCGGCAAGCTGCAGGCTGGTGTACTGCGGGTACGGACGGAGAAGCTGCCCGATGGTCGTCGTGGGTCCCGAAAGCGCCGATGCCTGGCCATTGACGAAAAACGGATTCGGCGTCGGCTGCACCAAAGTCACATTCTGTCTCGGATTGGGAAGTGAGGGGTTGACTTGTAAGGCTGCCTGCGCAAGTAGTGTGTCGGAGATCTGATCGATCTGCTGGGAATACTGCGCCAGGTGCGTTCCCTTGGAACCTACATACGCGGCTGACACGAAGAAGCCCGCCGGCAGCTCCCGCTGCACGTCCAGGTTCCACTGCTGGACGTAGCCTTCAGGGTGGTCGCTGGGATTCGCTTCCGTGATGGACTGCACAAGTTGGGTCAGGTACTGCTGTGTCCCCGTGGTACCCAAGCTCCGCCCTGGCGGTGCCGCTATTCCCGCGGGGAACGGCAGGGCGATGGTGTTCGCCGGGTGGGTCCCGTCCACGGTTCCGGTATACGTCGTGGTCCCGGCGTTGACCATATCGTTCAGCGGATTCAGGGCGAACGACACATAGTTCGGAATCCAGAAGATCCCGTAGCCGCTGCGGACAACCATTTTCGAATCGATGCTGTACGCCAGGCCAACGCGGGGAGAGAAATCGATCTTCTCGAGCGGGATGTTGTTCCGGTGGCCGGGGCCTACCAGAAACACGTCTCCTTTTACGGGAGGCGAGCCTGCGGGAAGAAACGTCGTCAAGTAATTCGTCGCCGCCGGATTGAAGTAGGACAACCGGTTGAATCGTTCGGACCAGGGGCCCTGCAGGTCGTAACGCAGCCCCAGGTTCAGAGAGAGCCTGTTCGTCGCGTGCCACGAATCGTTAAAATAGAAAGCTCGGTAGATCTGCTGGCCCGCGGTGAACGCCGGAACGACAGCTTGGGCAAAAAAGTGGTTTTCAAGATTGTTGAAGTTATCGGCATAGCCGAGCAGGAAATCAGCAAAAGAAAAACCTGTGCCGGAGACCCCGGGTAAGGAGGTGAAACACGCCTGGCCGGAAACGCAAAAGTCAAAAGACCCGCTGGCGATGTTGGACTGGGCGTAGTTGTCCCGTCCGACTTCGAACTGGAACCCCAAATGGTATTGATGCCGCCCGCGCAACATGGACATCGATGGCGACATGTAGTATTGCGTGTTGCGGTCCTGAATGAAGCTCTGGCCCTGGGTACACATGATGCTGTCCGCAAAGTTCGCGACGCAAGGCGTCGGTGGCGTGCGCATCTGGAAGGGAACGGCGCTGTTATAACTCGCCGGCCAACCGATCGTGGTCAGGTCAAAACCGGAATTCTCCGGACTCCGGTTGTAGCTGAACCGGCTGACGCTGGCATTGAATCCAAACACGGTCGTTGGATTAACGCTGTACGTGTACCCGGCCGCAAGTGCGTTGCTGTGATAGTCCTCGTCACAGCGGTCCGCGCACAGGCCATTTTCCAACGGATCAATGGGCAGGTCCCGAACGTGCCAGTAATTGAAACGCAAAAACAGCCTCTGTTTATTCGTGAGGTTGTGGTCGAGGCGCGTGACCACTTGGTTGTGGTCACCCCCGGTTGCGGCGGCAGTGGTGAAGTTGTTAGTCGTCACGCTTGGGTGGTTGGGCGCGGGCCAGAGGTCTAATAGTTTCGCGGAAGTGCCGTTGATGCGGTTCTCCGGAATAATGACGTTGTTCAGGAATGGCGTGGGAGTGGCAGTGCTCCCTGGGCAAGCTCCCTGCGCGTTAACGATTCCTCCACAAGGGTCGTAGATCTGGTCGATCACAACCGGATTGCCGCTCGCGTCCACGCCTCTATCATTGCAAATGCCTGCCGTAAAACCCGACTTGCATATTTCCGAAAAATTGCCCGTCCTTTCTCGTGCGTCGGGAACCGTGGCCGTGAATGGCTGGCTCGTCCGCAACCGGAAGCCTTCCGCGCTGAGGAACCAAAACGTTTTGTTCCGCCCGCCCAGGTGCGGAATGTTCAAGAGCCCGCCGGCATTCGCTCCGAATTGGTTTTGTACCCAAGGGGGCCTCGGCTTCTGGTCGGCATTCAGAAAGTAATCGTTGGCATTGAAGATTTTGTTGCGAAGGTATTCATACATTTCGCCGTGGATGGAGCTTGTGCCTGCCTTGGTGCTGAGATTGGTTACTCCGCCGGAAAACTTGCCCCACTCCGGCTCCAGATTGCTGGTCTGAACCTTGAATTCCTGAATTGCGTCCTGCGTCGGAATCAAAATGGGCAGGTTAATGTAACCGATGTTGAGTGGCTGGCCGTCCAGGTACTCGGCGCTCTCGTTTCCAAAGGAGCCGTTGACCTGATAGTTCCCCCAACCAAAGGGATTCACTCCCACGGGCGTCCCAGTGGAACTCCCCTGCGGAACCACGGATGCCGCCAATTCGATCAAGTTAAAGACGTTGCGGCCGTTCAACGGCAATTCATTGACCTTCCGCCGCTCCACCACCGTGCCCACCGTGGAAGATTCGGTATCTAACAGCGGCGCTCCGCCCCGTACCGTAACGCTCTCTGACGCAGAACCCGGCACCATCTCAAAATTGATTTCCAAAGCGTCCTGCACGTGGAGAATGAGATCCGACTTAATCACCACCTTGAATCCCAGCTTCTCCACTTCGATGCGATACGTTCCGGGAGGCAGGTTCGTCACGTAGTAACTGCCCGTTTGGTTGGTGATGGTTTCGTAATGGATACGCGTGCCCGAGTTGATGACGATCACTTTCGCCGCCGGGATGACGGTTTTGCTCGAGTCGGTAACGCGCCCCGTCAGCGATGCGCTTGTCGATTGCGCCTGGACACGAACGGAGCCCGAAAGAAGAATTACAGTAAAGATGACCAGGGCCTGCAAAACCGCAACGCCGGCTGGCGCGCGGAAGCGAACGAATCCGCCGGCAGCGGTTTCATAAAACTTCATGATGAACAGGGAAAGTTGAACGAAACGGCTTGCAGGTCCGTCTAGCCGGGTAGGCGTTCTGCGACTGGTTTTTCTTGCATCCATAATTTCGTGATCTCTTCCAGCGACCGGCCTTTGGTTTCGGGAATCAGCCAGCCAACCAGAATGACCGTCAACAACGCGCCCAGACTGAAAAACCAGAAAGTACCATCCGATCCCAAATGCTTCTGCATGATCGGAAACAGCTGGTTCCCCAGGTAGCCCACCAACCAGAGCGCGGTGGTGGCGATGGACATGCCGCGGCCGCGAACCTTTGTGGGATAAATCTCCGAGATGATAACCCAGCAGGCCACGCCATTGCCAAACGCGTGACCCGCAACGAAGCTCATCACAAAAATCAAGACTGCCAAGCCGCTGCCGTGGACGTGATAAAACCACCCGACCAAGGCAAAAGAGACAAATTGCAGTCCCGTACCGGCCAGAATCAGGGTCTTGCGCCCGGCGCGGTCCACCAGCCAGAGGGCGAATAGGGTAAACATCAGATTGATGAGGCTGACCAGCACGGACTGGAAAAATGCATCACTGGTCGCGGTTCCGGCGGCGCGAAAAATTTCCGGCAAAAAGGAAAAGAGCGGCGTGATTCCGCTGATCTGTTGCAGCGCCGCCAGCATGATGCCCAACAGCAGTGGGCGCCGGAAGGTGGTGAAAAGCTCCGAGATGTGTCCCTCTTCACTCGCCAGCGCGCCCTCGATTTCTACAGCTTGCAGCCGGGCGGCGTCAGCGCCGTTGATCCTGGCCAGAACGCCGATGGCCTGATCCCGCCGGCCCATTTTCATCAGCCAGCGCGGGCTTTCGACCGCCGGCAGAATCATGATTCCGAACAGAATTGCGGGTACCGCGCCGGCGAGAAACATCCAGCGCCAGCCCGTGGAAATGTTCCAGGCTTCGTCGCCCATGCGTTGGATCAGCATGTTGACGAAGACGGCCGCGAGAATTCCAACCACGATCCCCAGCTGATACAGCGTTACACAACGGCCGCGAACCCGCGTCGGGGCAATCTCCGCGATGTAGTTCGGAGAAAGCACGGAAGCCGCCCCGATGCCCACGCCGCCAATCAGCCGCCAGAGAACAAATTGATGAAGGTCCGCGGCAAAGAGAATGCCCACAGAAGAAAGCACGAAACACAGGGCGCAAAGCGCGAGACCCTTTTTCTTCCCCAGGAAATCTGCGACGCTTCCCGCCGCCGCGCAACCCGCGATGCATCCCAGCAATGCGCACCCAGCGGCCCAGCCCACGCCCGCGGCGTCCAGGTGAAACCGTTGGCTTAAGAAACCAATGGCGCCGCTGATTACGATGTTGTCGTACCCAAAGAGTAGGCCCCCGAGTGTGGAAACAGTGGCCGCGATAATGAGGGGGACACGTGAGTGTGCTTTGACCGCTTCGGCGTTGGGGTTAATTGTCGCCACGAGTAGTGGGCTCCAGTTCCGCACCACATCGCTGAGGAGATTCGATGACCGCCTTCGCCGCCAGCATAAAACCCAGCGTATGCGCCATTCCAGCATGCCAGGGCGCTGAACACGTCATTTGCGGGGCGTGGTCGGGAATGACCACGCCGTCGAAGTTGTTGCGGTGAAGAATCGCGAGGATGTGGATCATGTCCACATCGCCTTCGTCGATGAAAGTTTCGCGGTAGTGCGGCACTTTTCCCACGACATTGCGGAGATGAATATAAGCAATTCTGCCTTGTTTGCTGTATTGGTCCACCGCGTCATAAATGTTCCCTTCGGTCATCTCGGCTAAAGTTCCCACACAGAGTTCCAGCGCGTTGCTCCGGCTAGGAGCCAGGTCAATCAACCTTTGATACATGTGCGGCTGGTACACCAGGCGCGGCTGCCGGCGCATTGTCGGCATGGGAGGATCGTCAGGATGTGCCGCTAGCTTCACACCCGACTGCTCGGCCACGGGAATAACATCTTCGAGAAATCTCTGCAATCGGCGCCAGAGTTCTTCATGGGAAATCGCGGGCAAATTGCCGGCGGGTGCGTTGCGGTCGTACACCATATTCCAGACCGTCCCATTCGGGATCGGTACATCTTCGGCGGGGCCGTCCATCCCCACGGTGACGGCGTGGCCGCGTCCCAGAGGAACGCTCACACGGCCGCATACGCCCGCCAGACTGAAATTGTAGCCGAGTACCGGAATGCCGGCTTCCCCAAGGCGGCGAATGATGGTCTTTACTTTCTCGATCTGTTGCGCACGTTGCGGACCATCGAGCAGAATATCGTGCCAGTGCGCCGGATCGATATTTTCAATCGCGGCGAGTACCAGCCCCGCTTCCTCGATCTCCGCGCGAAGGGTCCTGAGTTCCTTGACCGTCCAGAGCTGTTCCGGATTCCCGGCAAATCCCCAAGGCTCGTATTTTGAGCCGGTGGGCTGATTATTGCGCGGGTTGGAAGGTCCCTGGTTGAAGTAATCGACCAGATGGACGACGACGTGAGTGCAGCCGGCCTGGCGCGCGAAATCGTAATAGTCGCGCGTCAGCATGTGGCGGTAGAGGCCGAGGCCAATCTTCATAAACGGTTTCCAATCCCTGCGCCACAATCCGGGCCGGGGACTTTCCATTTCTTACATGATTCCGTACTTCTCGAACGCTTCGACCGCACTGCTTCCTTCTTCGATGGCCTTCCTCACCAGCTTTTCGCCGCGCGCCTTTTCCAGCGCACGTGTGAAAACCTCGGTTTCGGCCTCGGAGGGAACCAACAGAACCCCATCCACATCGCCGAAAAGAATATCTCCGGGCCGCACGCGCACCGCTCCAATCTCGATGGGGATACGGAAGTCGACGACTTTGTAGCGCGGAGCCGAGTCTTGTCCGTACGAGCCGAAACCGAATGTGGGAAAACTCATATTCAGAATAGCTTTTGTATCTCTCACGTAGCCGTTCAACACCGCGCCGCGGCTGCCGAGTTTCCGCGCTCGCGTGCTCATTAATTCCCCCCACAGCGCGTTCCGGGGCGAGGAGCCCGTGTTGACATAGACTTCGTTCTTGCGAAGGTCGTCGAGCGCTTCCAGCATTAGTCCAAACGATTTGTCCATTAACTTGTTGGCACTCCCGGGACTTTTTTCGACGAACACATCCACCGAGAGAACCGGCATGGCCCGGCCGATCACAACCATATCCTGCCGAAGGGGCTGGATCTGCGGCGGCAAGAATTGGTGCTGCAGATCCAACTTGTCCATCACATCGCCCACGACGCAGGTGAACAGTTCGCGCTGCACGATGGCGAAAAGTTCGTCGTCAGACTTCCATAACTTCGCCGCACTCATTGGGCGCGCGCCTCTTTGATTTTTTCCGTGATGGCCCGGGCAAGCTTCGTAATTGACGCGAAGTCACCGGTCTTTGCTCCCGCCGTCAGGTTGCCCCCAACCGCAACGGCAACCGCACCGGCGCGGATCCAGTCGGCGACATTTTCCAGGCTGACGCCGCCAGTTGGCATCAATGATGCTTGGGGGAGAGGCGCTCTCACTGCCTTGATGAATGCCGGCCCGAGGAGTTCGCCGGGAAAAACCTTTATGATGTCCGCGCCGCACTCCATGGCCTCAACCACTTCGCGGACCGTTGCAGCGCCGGGCATGTAAGGTACTTGATAGCGATTGCAGACACGCGCGGTATCCGGATTGAGCGAAGGGCTGATTACATATTGAGCGCCCGCGAGAATGGCGATGCGCGCTGTTTCCGGATCGAGCACCGTGCCCGCACCCACCAAAATTTGGCCAGAGAATTTTTTCGCCAGCTGCTCGATCACCCCTGTCGCGCCCGGCACGGTGAAGGTGATTTCCATGGCAGCGACGCCCCCGAGAGCGCAGGCTTCGGCAATGCGACCTGCCTGGTCAGGACTGTCCGCGCGGATTATGCAGACCAGACCGGAAGCGACAATTTTCCCTAAAACTTCTAATTTCTTAATTGGCATACAACTCAATTCCTCCGCTTGGCCCTACGAGGTCCGAATTCCTTCGAGGCTTAGCCTACCGCACCAGCACCGTGGGTTGCACGCGTTCTCACTCAAAAAAAGGTTCGCCCTTGCGGGCATAGCGCCGCGCGACCTCCTCATTCAACTTGACGCCAAGGCCGGGCTTCTCCGGGAGGGCAATGAATCCATTCTGAATGATTGGCTTCGGCAAGCCCTCGACCAGGTCGCCCCAGAAAGGAACATCAGCGGCGTGGAACTCGAGTCCAAGAAAGTTTGGGATCGCGGCGCAGAAATGGACCGCTGCCAATGTGCCAACCGGACTGCTGATGTTATGCGGAGCCACGGGCATGGTATGCGCGTCGGCAAAGTGGGCAATGCTTTGCGCGATGGACAAGCCCCCAACTTTCTGAAGATCGGGAGTAACAACGCTCAGGGCGTGTTGCGCGATGATCTCCTGAAAGCCTTCAAAGAGGTAAAGATTCTCCCCGGTTGCGATCGGCACCCGCACCTTCGAGCTCACATCCTTGAGCGCGGCAGTATTGTTGGGGGGAACCGGGTCTTCGAGCCACATTAGCCGCAAAGGCTCAAGCGCGCAGGCTACTTTGATGGCGTCGCCGGCGTTGTAGCGCCAGTGGCAATCCACCGCGATGTCGGTATCTTTGCCCACCGCGTCGTGAACCGCGCCAATCAAAGCCACCATGTGATCGATGGCGCGATTGCTGAGCACGCGATTGTGGGGATCGGAGCCGAATGTGCCGGGCACATCCAGATCAAACTTCAGAGCAGTGAATCCTTCCGTCCTCTTTTCCAGGGCGCGCCGGCGATATTCGTCGGGCGAAGAAGCGGATTCTTCGCCCGCTTCGCCGTTGTAATCTTCTGCAGCATGTGCGGGACCCTTTGCGTCCCAAGAAGCCCGGCGGGAGCGCAACACCTCATCTAAGGACTCCAGGGCTTCGCCGCCGTGGCAATCGGCATAGATGCGGACTTTATCGCGAAACTTTCCACCGAGCAGACGATAGATGGGCACATCGAGCCATTGGCCCAGGACATCCCAAAGCGCGGCTTCGATGCCGCTGATCGCGTTGTAAATGATGCCCGCAACCGAACCGGCGCCTGATGTTGCCAACTGCAGTTTGCGAAACAACCGGTGGACGTCGCGCGGGTCCTCGCCAAGAAGCAGCGGCTCGAGCGAGCGCAGAATCGAGGTAAGGCCGGGAGCAAAAAAACACTCGCCGAGGCCGGTGACGCCCTCATCGGTTTCTATGCGGACAAAGGTCCAATCAAAATTTCCTTCGACAACCGCGGTCTTCAGGCGGATGATTTTCAATTGTTTGACCTCGCTATTCTCATCTGCCGCGGCTCGGCCGGATCACTACCACACGCCGACTCGATTCCGCCGCACAAGCGTCGTACTCTATGAAAATATTCTTGGCCTGCAATTCTTTAATCCCACCTAGATTAGCGGTTTCGTTTTTGCTTCACAACTGTTCAAAAGCCGGTAGCTGTAGATATCGGGGGCAAAGTCAGGCATCTGGAGAAAGGCTTCGACATCGCATATCATGGCGTGCGTGCGGTTGTGAAGCAGGCACAGATATTCCCCGTTGGCGCAAGGCGAGGTACCTAAACTCCAAAGGGAGATAGCGCCACGTAGAAACGTCTCGAGGGAACTCATGGAAAAAGCGATGACTACCGTGACCTTTGGCGAAGTGATGCTGCGCCTGACACCGCCCGGCTTCGAGCGTTTTCTGCAAAGCGCAGAGTTCGTGGCCACCTTCGGCGGGGCTGAGGCGAATGTCGCGGTGGCTCTCGCCGGCTGGGGTTTGCCTTCTGCCTACGTCACTGTGCTTCCCGAGAAGAATGCGTTGGCGGACGCCGTGATTGGAGAATTGCGGCGCTTCGGCGTGGATACTTCCAGGATTGTGCGTGGCAAGGGACGCCTGGGAATTTATTTTGTGGAAACGGGAGCAAATCAGCGTCCATCAAAAGTCATCTATGATCGCGAATTCAGTGCGATTGCTATTGCAAAGCCGGGAGAGGTTCGTTGGGAAAACGTATTGCAGGGAGCAAGTTGGTTTCACATTACGGGCATCACCCCTGCGATCAGCGAGTCGGCGGCGGCCTTGGCGCTGGAGTCGGTGCGGAAGGCGCGGGAGAGCGGGATTACGGTGTCATGCGACCTCAACTTTCGCAAGAATCTCTGGAAGTGGGGGAAGCCTGCCGCGGCTGTGATGCGTGAAATACTCAAGCACGCGCACATCGCCATCGCCAACGAAGAGGATGTGCAAATGGCGCTGGGCATCAAGATAGATGTGGATGTCACGTCCGGCAAACTCGATCAAACCCAGTATCAGGCGCTGACGGCTAAAGTGCTTTCCGAATTCCCGAATCTGAAGGCCATCGCCATCACTCTGCGGGAATCCAAGAGCGCTTCCCACAATGGCTGGTCAGCCTGCCTGAATGATCGAGAAAAATTCATGGTGAGCCGCGCGTACGAGATCACTCATATTGTGGACCGGGTCGGCTCGGGGGATAGCTTCGCCGCCGGGCTCATTTACGGGTTGCAAAAGCTGCCCACGCACCAAGATGCGCTTGAATTTGCCGTTGCGGCAAGTTGTCTGAAACATTCCATCCCCGGGGACTTCCACCGCTGCAGTGTGGATGAGGTCGAAGCTCTGCTGAAAGGCGGGGGGTCGGGAAGAGTGCAGCGATAAGCCTTGTCCGGGCGAGCCAAGCACTCATAGTTCATATGGGAGATTATTTAGGCAGGAATCCTTAAGCGCCATTGGGAGCAGGTTTTACTCTCGCCGTATTTTCCCGTCCGCCGTTAAGCGCTCCAAATAGCGCCGCGCGGTCACGGCTTCCGGGCCATCGCTGTGGCTCTTCAGCAACTCGCGCAGTACCGTCGCGGATTCCTCGTACCGCCCCACGGCCGTGAGCGCCTGGGCAACCAGCAAAGCAACGTGCGGCACCTGCCCATTGGACTCGGCCTGCGCCTGCTGTGAAGCCTTGAGGGCTTCGTCAAAGCGTGCGCTGTGATAATACGATTGCGCCAGCGACCAATGCGTCTCCCAGCCGCTGGCCGTGTCCAATTGCACGGACTTCTCGAGTGGTGGAATGGCCTCCGTGTACTTCTTCTGGTTGCACAGGGCCATTCCCAGTGCCGCTAGGGCGCGCGCGCTGTTTGGATCAACCTGCGTGGCTTTTTCCAGAACGCTTTGCGCCTTTGTCCACTCGTGCTTTTTCAGATTCAGCACACCCTGCATATAAAGCACGTTCGGATTGTTGGGAGCGAGTTGCATTGCGTGGTCCAGGGCCTTCTCCGCCTCATCCAATTTGTCGTCTCTCAGAGCTTGCATGCCCTTGTACAAGGCTTCTTTCGCCTTAGGCGCGAGTATTGGATTTCCCGCTCCCCCAGGTGCAAAACTCGAAGATGTCTCCCGCTGTAGGTATACCTCGACCCGATACCTATCCGGCTCGGCCACCTTCACGTCTTTTTGTGCGGACTTGTATCCAGCCGCTTCCACCATGACGGTAAAGTCCCCTAGATCGGCCATGGTGAATGAGATCCGCCCATTGGATGTCGATTCCTCGCCGCACGGGGTTCCATTCCAATAGAGTTTCACGTTCGCGGGCACGGAGAGAATCTCGCCAGAACTATCGCGTATGGTCACTTCGATTTCCATGTGCATACCGCGATGCCCACCTCCTCCACCTGCATCGGTCTGGCACAAAGCTGCAAGGGGGCAGAAAAAATTGCCAAACAGGATCGGAAGGATAAATGCCCCGATTCGCAGCAGCACGCGTTGGCTTGGCTGGTGCATACCTGCCATGAAAAACTACCCGAAGCCTGGCCCGCCGAATCTGGGGAGCAGAGTCTTGTCTATCTTTGGGACCAGGCTGTTGGACCTACTTCGATACTACCCCTTCCAGGCGGTGGTGGCCGGGAAATTATTCCCCACCGTTTCTGGTTCCGCTTTGACGAATCCCGCGCTCATGCCGTCTCCCCGTTCGCAATGGACTTCTCTATGCGGTCAGCGTCGAACTTCAAGCCGCAGGCCTTGGGGTGGGCATCTAGGGTTGCGCCCAGAATTGTCCTTAAGTTTTGTGCCAGGCCCGCCGGGATTTCCAGAAGAGAAGAAGGACAGCAAAGCCAGTGATCAGCAGCACCAGAGAGGTTGGCTCAGGCGTGGCTACCACTGGCGGAGGATTAGGTTGCGGTGAAGGCTCGGGCGACGGCGAAGGAGATCGTCCGGGCGAAGAACCGCAGCAAGGAAAGGGGGCAAAGGGAAGCAGGCCCGGGTCTGTCCCACCAGGCGCGCCGGGCAGAGGTAGCAAAGGCGTGGACCCATCAGACCAGATTGGCCCCGGCAGGGGAGAGTCGGCTGTTTCCGGGATGAACGGTGCCACCGGATGGTTCAAAACTTCTTCCCCCGGCTCGGAAGGCGAAGTGGGTACGGCGGGAGTTTCGGAGATGCGATTCCCGCAACGCGCACGCGCAAGACGCTTGCCATCGGTGAAAAGTGATTCGCCGGCGTGAAGGGTCACTTTCTTGCGTGTCCAGTAAATGCGATTGCCCAGGCGATAGGAAACATAGACGTGCCGCGTGCGCGCCAGGCGAACGATGCGGGCGGAGTGTGTCTGGAAGTCCGAGTAATGCTTAGCAACGACGGGGTCTTGGTGCAAAGCGGTTTGGAGTTCTTTCGCGCTGGCGATGCCGCCGGGAATAACCGAGTAGGCATAAACGGGACGATCCGCGTGAAGTGCTGCG
>Ga0116116_1001116_pt1 | contig 22067 bp, 20 predicted proteins | sample June2015DPH_10_1_FD_89722 | JGI IMG/M metagenome (GOLD analysis project Ga0116116, IMG submission 89722) | Peatland microbial communities from SPRUCE experiment site at the Marcell Experimental Forest, Minnesota, USA - June2015DPH_10_150 | ecosystem: Environmental > Terrestrial > Soil > Wetlands... | reverse complement strand
CTGAACCGCATCGCCAAGGACCTGAAGCCGCAAATCTGGGTCAAAGCCGAAATGCTCAATCCCGGCGGTTCCGTGAAGGACCGCATCGGCATCACCATGATTGACGACGCCGAGAAAAAGGGCTTGCTGAAGCCGGGCGGCACCATCATCGAGGCCACTAGTGGCAATACCGGTATGGGCTTGGCGCTGGTCTCGGCGGTGCGCGGGTACAAATGTGTCTTCACGACGAACGACAAGCAGTCCAAGGAAAAAGTGGATCTGCTGAAAGCGCTCGGCGCGGAAGTGATTGTTTGCCCGACTGCCGTCGAGCCCAACGATCCCCGCAGTTTTTACAGCGTGGCGAAAAAACTGGCGCGCGAAATCCCCAATTCGTATTACCCCAATCAGTATGACAACCCCAGCAACCCCGAAGCCCACTATCGCACCACGGGCCCGGAGATCTGGGAAGACAGCGAAGGCAAGATTACTCATTTTGTATGCGGGATGGGGACAGGGGGCACGATTAGCGGCGTCGCCAAGTTTCTGAAGGAGAAGAATCCCAAAGTCAAGATTGTCGGAGTCGATCCCGAGGGCTCGCTCTTCTATGACTTTCACAAGACCGGAAAAGTCACCAAAGCACGCACCTACGTCGTGGAAGGCATCGGCGAGGATTTCTTTCCCACCACATTGGACATGCAGCTTCTCGACGATGTGATTCAGGTGAATGACGAAGAGTGCTTCGTTGTGGCACGCCGCCTTGCCAAGCTCGAAGGGCTCTTCGCAGGAGGTTCCGGCGGCGGATGCCTCTCCGCCGCGCTGAGGCTCGCCAAGGATCTGGGCGCGCAGGATTTCGTTGTCGCGCTTCTGCCGGATACCGGGATGCGCTACCTCAGCAAGGTCTTCAATGACGAGTGGATGCGCGAGCGCGGCTACACCGAGGCGACCATAGCCATCACTGCAGCGGAAATTGTCAGCGCCAAACGGCGCACGGGCAAGGTTCGTGAACTGGTGATCGCGCGGCCCTACCAGACGGTTTTCCACGCGTTGAAAACCATGCAGGAGCAGGACATCTCGCAGATTCCCATTTTTGAGGACAATGTGCCCATCGGCACCGTGTATGAAGACCAGATCCTGACCCTCGCTTTGCAGGGCAAAGACCTGCGCAAACTCGTCGTGCGCGAAGTGATGAGCAAGCCGCTGCCGCTGGTTCCCAAGACGGCTCCCGTCGAGCGCATCACCTATATTCTGAGCCACGAAAACCCCGCGATCTTCGTGGAAATGGAAGAATCCAAGTTCGAGATTCTCACCAAGTATGATTTGATGAGTACCGTCGCCAGTCTAACCCAACAAAAACGCTGACCGGCTGGCCCGCACCACGATTTCAGTGAACAGGACACGCGATTCATGAAAATTCAGGATTTCAACGAACGGCTGAAGGATTCCATCCTCATTGCGGACGGCGCGATGGGCTCCCTGCTGCACGAAGCCGTGGGCTCGGTGCGCTGCTTCGACGAACTCAACACCTCCGAGCCGGAAGCCGTTTTCCGCGTCCACCAAAGCTACATCGAAGCGGGGGCGCAGATCATCGAAACCAATACCTTTGGCGCAAACCGCTTCAAGCTCGCTCCTCATGGCCTCGGCGACGACGTGCAGCGCCTGAACAGCCGCGGCGTGAAGATCGCCCGCGAAGCGCGGGAAGCTGCCGCGCGCGAGGTCCTCATCGCCGGCTCGATCGGGCCTCTCGGCATTGGCGTGCAAGCGCGCCATCCCGAGCCCGATTTCATTCTTTCTGTTTTTCACGAGCAGGCGCTGGCCCTCGAGGAGCGCGGCGTCGATCTCTTCATCCTGGAAACATTTTCCTATATCGAAGAACTGCTGCTGGCGATTGATGCCATCCGCTCCTTCTCTGGCCTGCCCATCATTGCGCAGCTCACCTACTCGGAAGAGGGCACCACGTACGGCGACGTGCGGCCATTCCTCGCCGCGGCGATGTTGAAAGACAAAAACGTCCAGGTCATTGGCGCCAACTGCACCCTGGGCCCGCAATCGCTTCTCCCCATCCTCCAGGAACTCAGCAATGTGGGGGACATCCGCGTGAGCGGCATGCCCAACGCCGGCTTTCCCAAGCGCGAGGGCGACCGCATCGTCTACCCGAAATCTTCGCCGGAGTACTTTGCGCAATTCGCCCGGGAAGCCGCCGAACTCGGCGTGCGCATCCTGGGCGGGTGTTGCGGCACCACGCCCGCGCACATCCGCGCCATGGCCGAAGCGGTGAAGTCACTGCATCCCGGGAAAACTCACGCGGCGGCGACCGTCGTGAAAACTGCGGAACACGCCGTGCCGGTGCAGCAACGCGAGCCGGAGAGCAAGTTCTGGAAGAAACTACAGAAAAAGGAATTCGCCGTTTGCGTGGAGATCGATCCCCCCAAAGGCCTCGCGCTCGACCGAATCTATGAGCAAGTTGACAAAGTGATGGCCTCCAAAAAGGTGGACGCCATCGACATCAATAGCGGCGCGATGGCTCGCGTGGGCATGGATGCGCTCATCGTTGCCGGCGCCCTGGAAGCCAGGGGCGTCGAAACCGTGCCGCACCTCACCACGCGCGATCAGAACATCATCGGTTTGCAAGCCATGCTCCTGGGCGCGTGGACCGTCGGCGGGGTGCGCAACGTCCTCGCGATTACCGGCGATCCGCCTTCCGTCGGCGATTATCCGGAAACCAGCGGCGTGTACGAAGTGGATTCCGTCGGCTTAGTGAAAATCCTGAATCGCCTGAACCAGGGCACGGACTGGGCGGGGAAGACGCTTGGCGGCCAAACGAATTTCACTATCGGCGTCGCCCTGAATCCGGTTGCCGACGATCTCGACAACGAAATCGCGCGCTTCCACGCCAAGGTGGAGGCCGGCGCGCACTTCGCGATGACCCAGCCGCTCTTCGATCCCGAGCACTGGCACGGCTTCTTGAAAAAGCTGGGTGGCAAGCCCGCCATCCCTGTGCTGATTGGCGTGTGGCCGCTGAACAGTTACAAACAGGCGCTGCGCCTTAACAACGAAGTGCCCGGCATCATGATTCCGGAGCCGCTCTTGAAATCCATGGAAGCCGCTGGGGCCGCGGCGCGCGACCGCGGCTTCAAGGTGGCCCGCCAAATGCTCGCCTGGGCGCGCACGGAGCTGGCAGGTGCTTACCTCATTCCGCCCTTCAAGCGTTACGAGGAAATCCTCGAAATCCTCTGACCCAGGCTGCCGCGACACACGCGACCTCCCCCGCAGGGGCACAGGACTCTTTACCCTGAGTTGCGAAGGGCTGCACCCCAATCGCCCAGGCCTCAACTCTTCGCAAGTCTGTAAAGCGATTCGATCCTCTCGCTGCCGCCGTCACACCGCCGCAACTCAGCAACCGTCAGCAGCAATGGAAGAGTTGCGCCAAGATCAGGCGGCCTTGGCCTCCGCGGCAGGCAGGGACGCAATGATGCGCCGGGCCACGCGGCGGAACACCGGCACGAGGACATAGTAGATCAGCGCCGTAAACAACGGCGCAAGCACAGCCCAAACCACAATCGCGTGCCACGTGGTGCTCCACAGGAACTTGATGGCGCCCCAAAGGTCGGCGTGGGCCATTCGGTAGATGTGGGGAATTGAAATCGGCAGATGCGGTGCCCGGAATACCTTTTCTCCGAGGCGGAAAAAAGGCAGCAAAAGCGCGAGCTGCGCCGGGTACATGAAATAGTTAATCATCTGGATGGCCGGAATATTCAGCCGAAAAATCAGGGCGGCCAGTGCGCAGAGCGTGGTAGTCCAGCCCACCGCTGGAAAGATGCCGAGGACCAGACCTAGCGCCAGGCTCAAGGCCAGCTTCTCTGGCGTGACGCCTTGTTGCAGCAGTTCGAGGATCGGACGGATCAAACGCCGATAGATGAAGCTCTCTTTCATGCGGCCTTCTGGCGAAACAATGCGGAAACCGGCTCTTCCGGTTTCCGCGCAAATAGTTACAGCAACACACAATGAACCTTGTGATTCACCGCTTCCTCTATTCCATCATTTGCCGGGAGGGGAACTTCAATGGATGCGGCAACCTAAAGAGGATACGCCATCCGTATTACAGCCGGATGTACAAAATGCTCCAAAATCACATCAAGACGATTTTCCGCAAGGTGAAATTTCGTGCCAACTGTTTCTCTGCGGGAAAGTAGCCCCAGCACCAAAACGGAGCAGAAACCCAGCAAGTAGCGCCACCCGGTGGACCAAGCCAGCGCTATTCCGCCTTTGCCTTCACCAGGCTGGTGTGGTCATGCACGATTCTCCAGCCCTCCGGCAGCCGCTGGAACACCAGGCTGAACACTCCCCCAATGTCGCCAGAACTCCGGCGAAGATGCCACTGTCCCAGCACCAGCGCAGCGTCGGGTCCCAAGAATCGAACTTCCACGTTCGAGAAGTTGACCTGGCCCATGGCCGCCTGATCGGGATATTCCCGCTTATAGCGAGCGAGCACCGACTCCCAGCCGCGCGCGATCCCGCCGCTCCCGGCAAACGTAAGTTCCGGCGAATTCCAATAGCCCTTCATGAAGCTGATGACGTCCCCGCTGTTCCAGGTAGTTTGTTGTTCGTCCAGAATCTTCGTGATCGCCGCGCGATCATGCTCCGGCGATGCGCTTGTCTGATCCGTGCTACGCGCCTCAGAACTCAGGAACAATCCCAAAAACGCAGTCAACACCAACAGCAGCAGCACAGCTAATTTAGACACGGTTCTTTCCCTCCAGTGAAATCAGAGCGTGTAGAGCTTACGCAGCAAGTCCTTTCCAGACAAGGGCTTCCGGCCGCCTCCCCCCAGGCCAAGCGCTGCCCACTGCCACCGAAAGGTAACGCCTCCCGGGGGCTATCGAGGTAGTACCAGCGAGCTATTGGGCGCCGCAGCGGTTCACCCCATACTGTGCATGGAGGCTGAGGGATGTTCGCCATCATGATATTCGCGATCGCGATAGTTGCGCTATTCCAGTTCGCGCTGTATTACTGGCGCGCGGTACTGACTGGCGTGGCGTCGCAAACCATCTCCAACCGCGTCTTGGAAGCTGCTCAGGTTGCGGAGTCCGGCCCTTGCGGCGCCGACTTCGCGAAGCTGGCCAGCCTGCACGAACTCACTCCCGAACTCAAGAGGGGCGACGGCGGGCTCGGTTTTGTGCGCGTCTATTACGAAGCCATTCACGGCCTGCAAACGCTGTTCGGGGGGTTGTCGCCCGCAGTGGCCAATTGGGGCGAACGCGAAATGGCCCTCTGTGCGCGTTATGCGGCCGTGCAAATCGAGCATCGGCTCCAAGCTAACCTCGCGCAAGCCGCTTCCATCCGCTCCTGCTAACCTCGCTCTAAATGAATGATTGAACTCTGCCGTTTTCCGTCTGCCAGTCGCGGACGAATTCCCGCGCGCTAGTAGGCCCAGCGCAACAGCGTCGCGCCGGAAGTGAATCCCGCACCCACGGCGGCCAGCAACACAATGTCGCCCTTTTTCAGCCTTTTTTCTTCCAGCGCCGTCTGCATGGCCAGTGGAATCGTGCCGGCCGTCGTGTTGCCGTAGCGCTCGATGTCGATAATCACTTTGTCCAAGGGCATCCCCAGGCGCTCCGCGGTGGCCGTGATGATGCGGCGATTGGCCTGGTGCGCGATGAAGCAGTCCACATCTTTGCCCGTCATCCCATTCTTCGCCAGAACGCGCTCCGTCATCTCCGCCATTTTCTTCACCGCGTACTTGAACACGTTCTTGCCATCCTGATGGATGTAGTGCATTTTCTGATCCACGGTCGCGTGCGAAGCGGGGTTCAAGCTGCCCCCGCCCGGCATGTAAAGGAATTGTCCGCCCGCGCCTTCGATCTGGGCGACCTGGTCGATGATGCCGTCTTCGCCCTCTCCCGCGGGTTCCAGCAAGACGGCGCCCGCGCCATCGCCAAAGATGATGCACACCGCGCGGTCCGTGTAATCGGTCATGGACGAATTCACGTCCGAGCCGATCACCAGGACTTTCTTGTACTGCCCCGATTCCACGAACTTCACCCCCGCGTTCAGCGCGTACAGGAAGCCGGAACACCCCGCGGAAACGTCGAAGCCCCAGGTATTTGCAATTCCCAGCTTGTGCTGCACCAGGCACGCCGTCGAGGGATACATCATGTCCGGCGTGACCGTGCCCACCACAATCAGATCCACCTGCTGCAAATCAAAGGGATGCGCCGCAACCAGGCGCTTGACCGCTTCCACCGCCAAGTCGCTCGCAGCCACGCCTTTATCCGCCAGATGGCGTTCGCGTATGCCCACGCGCTCCATGATCCAGTCGTTCGTGGTGTCCACCATCTTTTCCAGGTCGGCGTTGGTCAGCACGCGCGGCGGCACATAGCCGGCTACACCCGTGATTTTTGCGGCGAGGCGAGACATGAGGCTCCTTGATGAATCGTACCTGGTGCAAAGAAGATGATTGTATGCGAGGAACTTTGCTGGAAACAAGCGCCGCGGCAGGCGTTCCCTCGCACCCGCCGCAGCGGCGCCCTCACTTCGCCGGAAAGAGCTCATAACGCCAAATCACCTTGGCCGTCTTCTGCAGCATCGCGGCCACGGAGCAGTATTTCTCTTCGCTCAGGGCGATGGCGTGCTTCACTGCGCCTTCGTCCAGCGCGCCGCGCAAGCGATAAACAATCTCCAGCTTTTTCCACACCGTGGGCGGATCGCTGGCGCGCTCGCCGGAGCACACCACTTCCAGCGACTCCAACTTCTGCCGCTTCTTCCCCAGGATGATCACGATGTCCGTGGCGGTGCAGGCTCCCAAAGCCATCAGTACCAGCTCCATCGGTCCGGGCGCCTTGTTCGACTTGCGGTCCGAATCGATAAGCACGCCGTGCCCCGAAGGGCTCGTGGCCAGGAATCTTTGTTCGCCAATCCATTGCACGCTTGCCGTTTGCATGAGTGTCCTCGGATGAAGAATCGCTTCCTCCAATGTAGCAGAAGAAACTAGCGGCGAGTTCACAGTCGAAAATCTACAGTTCACAGTACGGAGTTTGCCGTTGTAGGTGTCAGGCTTTAGCCCCGCCCTTGGGCTTTTCCAGGTTGTGAAGGGGCCGTCCGGTGCCTGCTCCGACCGGGTCGGGGAGCCGGGCCGCTCTTTTCTCTGGGGGGTCGGAGCTTGAGCTCCGACATGAGCCACCGCCCTCACTCTGTCATCCCGACCGAAGCGACCCGATTTTTTCTTCCGCGCCGAATTCTGGCGCGTCGGGTCGCGGAGCGGAGGGATCTCTCCCCGCCTTTCTCTTTTCTGTGACCCTCCAGTGGGCAGGAGAACACATTTGGAAACTCAGGTCGCGCCACCCGGTTCGGAAAGGCGGGAAATCAGCTGGCTGGCTTTGGAGTGATCTGCGCCGCAATTTGACTCGAGTCACGCCTTGCAGGGGCGGGCTTCGGAGTCTGCTTCTTGGGCTTTTTCACTTCGCGCTTTCCTCTGTCTTTGTTTCCCATGCCAGAAGATTGCCACAACTCGCCAACCATGGCTAGGGGTATCCAGTTCAAGCTGACCGGCCACTACAACGGCAGGCGCAAGGAGCGTCCCAAGCCGGTGGAATCATCGGTGAAAGAAAGATTTTGAAGGAGGATTGTTTTTTGGTGGATTCATGTCGGACATAAATGTCCGACCCCCTAACTGCTTCCCGCCCTCCTCGTACCAGTTTCTAAAATAGTACCTAGTAAATAATATTTAACATGTGATAAATACTGTGCTATGCTTAGCCTGTTATGCTGCGGGGACGCTGCTTTTGTGCCATTTCGGGCCGCCCACACCCTCATCCAGAACAAAAAACCCGCTAACTCCTTTGTTTCCCCTACGTACGCAAAACCAGGGGGTGGGGGTGCATACGTTACTTAGGAGTAACGTGTCACTGTCGGAGCGCCGGCATTCCCATTTCGGGTACCCTGCCGGCGCGGGGCGGGCACGATGGTTCGTGCCTCTACGTTTTTTGGTGATACTGCCAAAGACAGATTTCGTTTCCTTCGGGGTCTTCAAACGAGCCGAGCACGCCGGTGCCTTTGTCCACGGCTGGACTGGTGCGCACGCCCTTGGCTCGCAAATCGTTCAGCGCCTGCTCGACATTTTCCACGCGCAGGCAGAGCCGCGCGTTGCCTTTAGCGTGCAGGTTTTCTTTGGCTGGAGCGGGCACGAGTTCAAACAAAACCTCGTCAATCTCGAAGCGAGCCACAACGTCGCGGGAGATGAGCTTGAAGCCAAGAACGTCGCGATAGAAGCGGATCGCCAAGTCCATGTGGGAGACGTAGTGAAACACACAATCGAAGTGGAAGTCCGGCTGGCGGGGATCGGAGTGTGCGGACATGGCAGACGCGATGAGCATAGCACTTCAAGTGTCCCAGCGGATATTTCGAGTGCCACCCGGCGTGTATTTGAAGGCGCGTGCGGCACCTACGGCACGGGAAAGAAAGAGGGATTCATCGCACAAAAGACGTGCGATGGAGAAGCGTACCTCGCTCCGCTCCCTCCTGCGGCGGGCAGGCGGAATGACGGAAGAGGAAGGCGGGATGACAGGGCGAAGATGGGGATTAGCCGAGTTGCGTGAGGAGTTCGTGGACCTCTTTGGAGGCTTCGGGGAGCGCGCGTTTGACGGGAGCGGAAAGGCCGTGGCCGGTGGCGATTTTCTCGGGCTCGACGCCGACAACGAACAAGCGATTGGGAAGTTCGTCGAGGAGTTGCGCGGCGGCGAGAAGTTCGCCGGCGTTGCCTTCGTGCGCGGAGCCGGCGCGGCCGGGATTGGCGTTGCGAAGTCCGCCGAGAGTCATGCGATGGATCGTGCCTGGAGGCGCGCCGGTCTTTACGGCATCCACAATGATGAGAGCTCGGCGGCCGCTGAGGCGCCCGAGGAGCGCGAGGCCTTGCGTGCCGCCATCCACGAATTCGACTTGGCCTTCCCAGCGCTGGGCGGAGCTGGAAAGATAGTCAAGAAGCGCGGGGCCAACACCATCATCGCTAAGCAGTGTGTTGCCTAGGCCGAGCACGAGAATAGGCGCGGGCTCGCGCAGGAAATCAAGATAACCACTCATCATGGCGGATGTCTCCCTGGCGATAGAATTTGTAGCCTGAAATGATCGAAGTGATCAGGCCATTGCCGTATTGCGTTGAATCGTAGGTGACAATGTAGATGTGCAAGAGAGCGAAGATGGGGAAGGCCCACGCCACAAGGTGATGAATCATGTGGGTCCTATAGGAATTGCCGAGCAAAGGAATGACCCAGCCAAAGAGTTTGTTGAGGGTGCCAGCGGGATTCGTCTCCGAATATAGAGCGAGGCCGGTGAAGATCTGCACCCAACCGAGGAAGATGACGAAGAAGGTGTAAGCAGAGCCGCCGAGGGCGTTGTGGCCAAGATGGACGTGGCCGCGTTCGAGGCGGAGATAATCGGTGGCCTGACGATAAAGATCGCGCCACCAACTGGCGCGCCACACAAATGGGAAGCCGGAGCGGGCGTAATTGTTGCCGGCCCAGAACCAGTAGATGCGCACAAGGAAGCTGATGACGAAGATTATGCCCGCGGCAAAGTGGATCTGACGGATGCGGCCCATGACGAAGTGGTGCGCGGGCTCACCGCTGGGAGCGAGGATGGGCGAAGCGATGTAGAGCCCAGTCAGGAAAAGCACGGTGACGCAGAGGGCGCTGACCCAGTGCGTGAGGCGAACGGGCACTTGCCAGACGTAGGCGCGGCGGAAATATGCCTCCGGATGGGCGACGACATCTTTCGGATCGAACGGCTGAATGACTTTTGCCATAGCCGCCTCCTAGACGCGAATCAGGAATTCGGAAAGCTTGCGGCCATCCTTGCCGATGACGTGAGAAGCACAGGCGAGGCAAGGATCAAAAGAGTGAATGGTGCGCAAGATTTCCAGGGGACGCTTGGGGTCGGCCATGGGTGTGCCGAGGAGGGCGGATTCGTACGCGCCGTGCTGGCCCCTGGCGTCCTTGGGCGAAGCATTCCAGGTTGAAGGAACGACGATCTGGTAATTGGCGATTTTGGTGTCCTTGATGTGGATCCAGTGGCAGAGCGCACCGCGGGGCGCTTCCGTGAAGCCGTAGCCCTTGGCTTCGGCAGGCCAAGTGGAAGGTTCCCACTTGGAGGTATCCGCTGTCGTGGAATCGCTAGCCTTAAGATTGGCGATGAGGTTGTCGAATTCGTCCTTGAGCCACTGAACGGCAAGTTGCGTTTCGAGGCCGCGGGCAGCGGTGCGGCCAAGGGTGGAGAAGAGCGCGGCAGCGGGAATCTTCAGAGCACCAAGCGCGGCCGTGACTACTTCCTTGAAATCGCTGCGGCCGCTGGCGAAACCAATAAGGACGCGGGCGAGCGGGCCCACTTCCATGGCGTTGCCATTCCAGCGTGGCGTCTTCAGCCAGGAATACTTGGCGTTTTCGTCGAGCTGGGTGAAGGGCGGCCTCGGACCAGTGTATTTGGGAGAAGTTTCGCCATCCCAGGGATGAAGAGCCGCCTTGCCGCCGGAATATTCGTACCACGAGTGGGTGATCTCTTCCTGGACCTGGCCGGGGTCGGCTGGATCAACGGGACGAACCTCAGCAAGATTTTTGTTGAGGATGGCGCCGCGGGGGAACTTGAAGCTGGCGACATCGCTGATGCCGTGCTGCGGGATGTCGCCGTAGGAGAGGTAATTGCCAAGGCCGCCGCCGATCTGCGTCCATTCGGGGTAGAAGGAAGCGACGGCGAGCAGGTCGGGAATGTACAGCGTGTCCACAATCTGCTTGGCTTGCGTGATAAGGTCCTTGACCATGTTGAGGCGTTCGATGTTAATCGCGCTGTCGCCTTGCAGGTTGATGGCGGAAGCCATGCCACCGACGAGATAATTCGGGTGGGGATTCTTGCCGCCGAAGATGGTGTGAATCTTGATGACTTCCTTTTGCCACTTGAGGGCTTCGAGGTAGTGGGCAACAGCCATCAGGTTGGCTTCGGGAGGAAGCTTGTAAGCGGGATGTCCCCAGTAGGCGTTGTCGAAAAGGCCGAGCTGGCCGGAGTCCACGTACTTCTTGAGAGTGGTGGCGATGTCGCGGAAGTAGCCGGGGCTGGCATTGGGCGCGCTCGGAGAAACCTTTTGCGCGAGAGCGGCGGTGGCCACGGGATCGGCCTTCAGCGCGGAAACGATGTCCACCCAATCGAGAGCGTGCAGGTGATAGAAGTGGATGACGTGATCCTGCACCATCTGGGTGAGGAAAAGAATGTTGCGAATGATTTCGGCGTTTTTGGGGACTGTGATGCCGAGGGCATTCTCGACGCAGCGCACGGAAGCAAGGGCGTGAACGGTGGTGCAGACGCCGCAGATGCGTTCGCAGAAAGCCCAGGCGTCGCGCGGGTCGCGGCCCTGGAGGATGACCTCCAGGCCGCGCCACATGGTGCCGGATGACATGGCGTCGCCGACGTGGCCGGAGTCATTGAGCATGGCCTCGATGCGGAGATGCCCTTCAATGCGAGTGACGGGATCAACAACGACGCGTGCAGTCATAGAGCACCTTTATTCGCCTTTGTCGCCGGAGGGCGGAGTATCGTCCACACGAACCTTGCGGGCATTCTGGCGGACGACGGAAGAGACGAGGTGGGAGCCAACGCCAATGACGGCGGCGGCACCGAGGACTTCGCCGATCGTATTGGGAGTGGCATCAACGCCGGGAACCACGACGTTGGAAAGGCGCTGGTAAAAGGGGCCATTGTCCCAAAAACCGGCCTCGCTGCAGCCGATGCAACCATGGCCGGAGCCAATGGGAAAGGAAACGCCGTTATTCCATTTGAAAGTGGAGCAGGAATTGTAAGTTGTTGGACCGCGGCAGCCCATTTTGTAAAGGCACCAGCCCTTGCGAGCGCCGTCGTCGTCCCAAGACTCGACGAACTGGCCCGCGTCGAAGAAGGCGCGGCGGTAGCACTTATCGTGAATCCGTTGGCCATAGAACATTTTCGGGCGGCCGAGGCGATCGAGTTCGGGTGGGTCGTCGAAGGTGAGGATGTAGGTGAGCACGCCGGTCATGACCTCTGCGATGGGCGGACAGCCAGGCACGTTGATGATGGATTTGTGGGTGATGAGCTTGTGGACAGGCATGGCGCCTGTCGGGTTGGGGCGAGCAGCCTGCACGCAGCCGTTGGAGGCGCAGGAGCCCCAGGCGACGATGGCTTTGGCGTGCTCGGCGGTTTCCTTGAGGATGTTTAGGAATGTATCACCGCCGACGGTGCAATAGACGCCGCCATCCTTGGTGGGAGCGTTGCCTTCGACGGCAAGGAGATAGCCGCCGGGGTGATCCTTGATGAGTTTCTTGCGAATTTGTTCGACCTGGAAGCCGGCGGCCGCCTGGAGGGTATCGTCGTAATCGAGGGAGATCATGTTAAGGACGATGTCCTGGGCGATGGGGTGGGAGGAGCGAATAAAGGATTCGCTGCAACAGGTGCACTCGAGGCCATGGAGCCAGATGACGGGGATGCGGGGCTTGGTCTCCATCGCGGCGACGACCGTGGGAACCATCGAGGCTTGCAGGCCCATGGCCGCGGCGGTGGTGACACAGAAGCGGAGAAAGTCCCTGCGTTCCACGCCATGCTGACGCAGGACATCGTAAGTGGACAGCGAAGATAGGTTGTTCACGGGAGAACCCCCTGGTGCGGACCGTCAAAAGTTGATGAACGGACGGGGCACTATGGTTCCTGGATGAACATGGCGTCAGTGACGGCGAGCACAGAAGCATGTGAGGTCCGACCAAAAGACTGTGGAAAGGCAATCTTGGCGGCGAAAAGCTGGGTGGAAAAGTAGCGAGAGAGAGGGAAACTCCGCTGCCGCAAGTTAGGGGTTGCGGGAGAGGAGAGAGGCGGCTTCGATGATGGGGTTGGGGAGCAGGCGCATGGCGCGGACAAAGGCTTCGATAAGGCGCGGATCAAATTGCGTGCCGGCGCAGCGTTCGAGTTCGGCGAGAGCCTCCTCGGCGGTGCGGCCTTTTTTGTAGCTGCGGTCGCTGGTGATGGTGTCGTAGGAGTCGGCGATGGTGATGATGCGGGCGCCAATGGGGATGTCTTCGCCGGAGAGGGCGTTGGGATAGCCGGAACCATCGAAGAATTCGTGGTGGTGCAGGACCATAAGGCGGATGCGCGCGAGTTGCGGGAGAGGCTCGAGGAGTCTCGCGGCAAAATCCACGTGGGCCTTCATGGTGTCCCATTCGTCGGGATTGAGCGGGCCGTTCTTGTTTAGGACGTGTTCGGGGATGCCAACTTTGCCGACATCGTGGAGGATGGCGGCCAGACGAATTTCCTCGACTTCGGCTTCGGACAAGCTGAGAGATTCCGCGAGCAAAGCGGCGTAAGCGGAAACCTTTTGGGAGTGGCCCTGGGTGTATTGATCCTTGGCATCGATGGCGTAGGCGAGGGAAGTGACGGTATCGAGAATGGATTGGGGTAGCGAGGCGGGGCCGTCCCCGGGGGAAAGGGGCGAGGCTTCGGAAGCCGGGAGAGACTCGGTGAACTGGCGGAGGCGCTGGTGAATCTCGTTGAAGGATTCGGGGCCGGTGGCGAAGAGACGCTTGAGGGTGACCCCCAGATAGGCTTCGAGGACGTCGCGCTTCCAGCGCCGGGCTTCCTTGGGGTCAACGTGATCGGCGGTGGAGACGGTGTTGCCGCCCTGATGCTTGGAGAGATACATGGAAGCGTCGGCGACCTGGATGAGTTCCTGAGGCGTGGAGCCGTGCAGGGGATAGCAGGCGATCCCGAAGCTGGCGGTGATGTTCTTTTCCCGGAGCAGAGGATCGGCGGAAACCCAGCCGCGCAGCTTGGAGGCAAGCTGGCGGGCCTGCTCCATGGAGGTTTCCGGCATGAGGATGACGAATTCGTCGCCCCCGTAGCGGGCGACGACATCCGAGCGGCGACAGTTGCCTTCAAGGATTTGTCCGACGCGCTGGAGGACCAGATCGCCTTCGAGGTGGCCGTAGAAATCGTTGACGAATTTGAAGCGGTCCAAGTCCATGAGGACGAGAGCGAAGGAACGCCCGGCGCGGGAGGAGCGCTTCCATTCCGAAGAGAGAGCTTCCATGAAAAAGCGGTGGGTTTTGACGCCGGTGAGGCCGTCGGTGATGGCCTGCTCCTGGGCTTTCTGAAAGGTAAGGGCGTTGTGGAGCGCGCCGGAGATCAAGTCGGCGAGTGTGCTGAGGAGGAGCGATTCTTCCTCGGAGAATTCGATGCGGTCAAGGGTTTCCACGTAAAGGACGCCGTGCAGGTAATCGGCGTAAAAGATCGGCAGGGCCATGGAAGTAAGGGAATCGGCGAGGACGGGCTTGGGGCCGTTCTGCGAACTGGGAAGGGAACGGAACATGGCGGTCTTGCCGGTGCGCGCGACCTGGCCGATGAGGCCGGTGTCGAGCGGAAGACGAAGTCCGGCGGCGCCACGGCGCTTGCCGCCCTCGGCCTGGATGTGCAGCTCGCGCGTGGTGTAGTCGAGAATCGCGATGCCGATATGGTCGTAGGTGAGGCCGTTTTCGAGCTGCTCGGCGATCTTGGCCAGCACTTCATCGGGGTTGAGCGTGGCGATGGCGTCCCGGGAGATGAGATTCAAGAGATTGAGATGACGCGCCTTGGTGCGCTCTTCTTGGAAAAGGCGGGCGTTTTCAATGGCGATGCTGGCTTCGCTGGCGAGTACGCGAAGAAGCTCAAGGTGGCCTTCGTCGAAGGCGCGATCTTCATCGGAGAAGATGCACAGCGCGCCAATGGCGTGATCGTAGGCGACCAGCGGAACGCCGCAGAAAGAGCCCCCCGTGCGCAGAGGATCGACGCCGAGCTTGCGGACTTCGGTGACAAAGCTTTCGCGAATGAGAACGGGTTGGCGCGTGCGCAGGATGTACTCGGTGAGGTGATTGCCGGCGGGGCGCGAGCGTTTCGGCATGCGCACGCCCTCAATCATTTCCAATTCAAACTGGATGGCGTCGCGCAGGGAATCGGGCGTGGCGAGATAGAGATTGTCCACATCGAAGAGGCGGCGCAGCTCTTCCCAGATCTTGCGGAGGAGATCCTCTTGATTGAGGGTGGAGCTGAGGGCGCGGCCGATTTCGTTGAGAACGTGGAGCTCCTCGGAACGGCGTGAAGTCTGCTGGATGAGGTAGCTGTTTTCGACGGCCATGCCAATCTGGTGGCCGAGGGCGAGAAGCAAGCGCAATTCGGCGGGGGTAAACCGCCGATTGTCCGGGGTGCCGAGGAGCAGGAGGCCGAAGGCTTGTTCCTTGGCTTGCAGGCTGATGACCACGATGCTGCGCAAGCCGTGCTTGAGAGCGAGTTCGCGGAAATTGCGGATGGGCTCGTCTTTTTCGAGAGCGGTGAGATTGTCGTCACGGAGATCGCGGAAACCAAGCAAACCGCCGAGGCGGGAGACGAGGCCAACGAGATAATCGTCGAGTCCCTGCTCCTGAGCGACGCGGCAGAACTCATCGGGAATGCCGGCAGAGACGACGGATGTCGGCCCGGTGGGGTCGCCGTGATGAAGGAATAGCGCGCCAGCGGGAAGACGAACGACGCCGAGAACGCGGTCGAGGGCCTGAGCAAGCATGCGCTGAATTTCGCCGCCGACGAAGCTGGAAGTGGCGAGATTGAGGTTGGAGAGGGCGAGCATATTGCGCTCGACGCGGCGCTTCTCTTCTTCGTAAACGGACATGATCAAAAGCATGGAGACAAAGGCGGTGGGAACTGCAGTGATCGGACGCGCCGTCTGGGCCACCACTTCGGGAGTGATGTGCAGGATGTGAAAGGCAAGAAAGACGAGGCCCCAGACGGAGAAGGAAACACTAAGGAGGCGATCGGCGAGAGTTTCGTGATGCTGGCTCTCGCGCCAGAACAGGAAGCCGACGTATACGTAGATGAGGGAGGCGGGTACGTAGGAGGAATATGGCAGAATTTGTAGGGCGTTGGCGGCAGACCAGATTGTGAGAATCACGGCGGCCACGATAGCGGGAACGATCCATAGCTTCTTGCGCGTATAGAGTTGCGTGCCGAGGAAGAAACAGACACCTGCAAATCCGAAGAGGGCGTGATTGAGAGAGGTCAACAGCGGATTTTCACCGATCCAGGGCGAGAGACTCGGGCAGAGATAATGCAGGCCGTAGAAGACCCAGGCCGCGGTCCAAAAGAGGAGATACTGCTGGCGCTTGAGGGAGTAAACGTAGGCGAAAAACGCTCCGACGAGGAGAGTTCCGATGAGGAAACTGAGCGCAATAATGCTTTGAACCATCGACGAGCCCAAAGGCGCCACCTGTTGTGTGAGGGCGGCAAAGGCGAACGGAATTAGCGCAAGATCAGCGGAGTGCACCGGGAGACACCAAGAACGAGTCACATCCCGAGAAAACACCCCTGCTGGCCGCCACCAAGGTGCCCAACCACACACAAAACGAATCACTTGCGATTATGAGGCAGAGGGAAAAGGAGCAGGGAGGGTACGGGGGTACTGGTAGCGAAAGAGGTAGTAGGAGGTGGGGCACGGGGGGAAGCCCGGCTTTTGACGAACTGCGAACTTGGAAGTGTTCAGGTTTTGAAGCGATGTGTTGGACGGCCCCCGGAGGTTCCGGTAGACTGAAGTTTTCCGAGAAGAGAGCGAGAAGCAACCGACCATGACAGACGCGAGCACAAGACAAAAGAGAAGCGTGCGGGTGCGGTTTGCGCCTTCGCCGACGGGGTATTTGCACGTAGGCGGAGCGCGAACGGCGCTGTTTAACTGGCTGTTTGCGCGCAAAGAGCGCGGCACGATGATCCTGCGGATTGAGGATACGGACGCGGAGCGGAACAGGCCGGAACTGGTCACGGGAATCATCGATGGGCTGAAGTGGCTCGGCGTGGATTGGGACGAGGGGCCGTACTACCAGTCGCAGAGAACGGAGTTGTACCGCGAGATGGCCAGGAAATGCCTGGCGAATGGGAGCGCGTTTCGGTGCTACTGCCCGCCTGAGAAATATGCGGGCGGAGACCACGCGGAAGAAGGAGCGGAAGGCGTAAAAGTTCGCAAGGTCGTGCGGTGCACGTGCCGTGACGGGAAACCGTCGTCCCCCGAAACGAAGCCGGCGCTGCGCTTTAAGGTGCCAACGGGGGGAACGACGAAGTTTTTTGACGCGGTATTCGGCGAGCGGGAATTCTCCAACGACGAGATTGAAGATTTTGTGTTGTTGCGCTCCGGGAAAGAGGGCGAAGAATTCGGGCAAGCGATGTACCAGATGAGCGTGGTGGCGGACGATATCGATATGCGCATCACGCACGTGATTCGCGGCGCGGACCACATCTCCAACACGCCGAAGCAGGTGCTGCTATACCACGCACTGGGAGCGGAGCCGCCGGTGTTTGCGCACGTGCCTCTGATTCTGGGGCCGGACAAATCGCGGCTGTCGAAGAGGCACGGGGCCACGGACGTGAATATGTACCGGCGGGAAGGGTTTTTGCCGGAAGCTTTCCGGAATTTCTTGGCGCTGCTGGGGTGGGCGGCGGGCGGGGATGAGGAGTTTTTCAGGACGAAGGAGTTGGTGGAGAAGTTTTCGTTGGAAGGAGTAAGCCGGACGAACGGAGTGTTTGACCGGGCGAAGCTGGAATGGTTCAACACACAGTATTTGCAGAAGCTGCCGATCGAGGACCTGTTGCCGCAGGTGGAGGAGCAGTTGAGACAAGATGGGTTGTGGAAAGAGGAATGGGCAACGGGAGCGGGGCGCGAGTGGTTTTCGAGGACGGTGGATTTATTGCGGCCGCGGGTACGGCTGCTGCCGGATTTCGGGAGTTGGTCGCGCGCGTTTTTCAGCGACGCGTTCACGATCGATCCGGCAGCAAAGGCGAAATTCTGGAAAGACGAAAAGGTGCCAAGCCTGCTGGCAAGTTTGGCGGATGCGCTGGCGGGATTGACGGAGTGGAATCACGACGCGTGCGATCACGCTTCCCGGAAGGTGGCGGAAGATGCCGGGGTGAAGGCGGGATTGCTAATTAATGCGACGCGCGTGGCCATCGTGGGGCAAGCGGTGGCGCCGCCGCTTTTCGACACGATGGTGGTGCTCGGACAGGAGCGAGTGGTGCGGCGGTTGCGGGCGGCGCTGGGGGTGTCTGGGAAGTAGAGCGGAGTTTTCGGAGCGCGGTCGGTTCAGGAATTAAAGTTTGTCGGCGGGGCCAGCGGCCGTAAAAGCGGCGGCGAGCCGCCGCAGTCCATAGAGAAACCCAAGAAAAAGCCTCGGGCCTGAAGGCCTGAGCTACAGGTGCTTGGGGAAGAGGTCGGAGTTGGCGGGCTTTGCGGCGGCTGGCGCGGCGACCACAGTAAGGGTGACTTCAACATCTTTGGTTACCGGTGGCAGGCAAATTTCGGTGCTGCAGGCCTGATAGCGGAGCTTCATGGCGAGATGCTTGGGGCCGAGCGGCGCGTCCGGCAGGACGGCGAGCGGCAATCGCAGAATCACCGTGTCCGTGTACACATTCAGCTTTTTGTCCTTTGAGAAGACGAAGGTCTGCAGGGTTCCCTTGGGATAAATCACGTTGTCGAGTTTGAGGCCGGCGGGGACGTTCGCGCGCAAATCCGTGGGAATCAGATAATCGAAGCTGACTTCGCGGGCGTTGACGTGAAAGCCGGGGCGAATTTTCATGACTACAGCCACCTGGAAGGCCATACCGCGAGCGACGGGCTCGTAGGAAGCGAAGGCGGTGGGAGCGACGACGTCCTTGGCGGAAGGCGTCTGCGAAATCACCGCGAGCGGGAAAAGAAAAAGAGCAACGAAGAGAACGGTGCCCATCCCATAAATGCTTCGAGCAACCCAACTGCGCACCTCAGGGGTTGAAACCCCTGAGTCTTCGCAGCCTTTCGGCACGGCTGAAGCCATGCCCTCCCGGCAGTCATTTGTCCGAGCAAGGAAGTGTCTCACAAGGTCACCGGAGTTCCCAGTTGTTGCGAGATCACGCGGCTCATGACGCCGAAAAGGTCTTCGCCGGTTTTCTGGAGGATGAAAGCGTTGCGTGGCTCGGACCAGGCGAGCTTAAAGCTGGTGGAGAGCGCGGAGACCCAGATTTCCCGGATGGGCGTGTTCGGAGAGATCACGAACCTGGCGGGCTCGGGCTCCTCAAAGATGACCTCGAGTTTGCCGCTTTCGCCTTCAACGTCGAAATCGTGTTTATCGCCAAGGTTCAGCAGGCGCTTTTTCAAATCGTCAAAGAGGGCGTCGGCCTTTTTCTGGAAGTCGTGTTCGGCAAGCATAGTGGACTCGGTCAGAGCTGGGATTCGATGGCTTTGAGCAGTTCGTCGCTGCTCTTGAGGCCCTGGAACTTGGTGACTACCATGCCATCGCGGGAAATCAGGAAGCTGGTGGGATAGCCGAGGATGCCGCCAAACTTGTCCGCGGCCTCGTCGGTGCCGAGGAGGATGGGATAGCCCATGGGAAGTTGCTGGCCGTTGACGTCGAAGCGCTCCTTGGCAATGAACGGAGCGACGACACTCTTGCCTTCCTCGTCCATGGCCACGCCGACGACGGTGAAGCCGCGCGAGGCATACTTGCCTTGCATGTCAATGAGCCAGGGAATCTCCGCAAGGCAAGGATCGCACCAGGTGGCCCAGAAATTCAGGAAGACCACCTTGCCCTTGTAATCGGAGAGGGAGACGTCTTTGCCATCGAGGTCCTTGAGTTTCAGATCCGGCTCGGGCTTCCCGGCAAGGTTGGAATCGGGGATTGAAGCAGATTGTCCCTTGAGGCGCGTGGCCTTATCCGCATACCAGGTGAGGAGGATGAGGACCGCGACGGTACCGACAATGATCAAGATCTTTTTCATAACAATTTCGTCCACCTACAAGAATCTTACATCGAGAAGCGATTCAAGAACGTGAGTTTGCCCGAGAGCCAGGTCAGCTTGTTGAAGAAGATCAGGAAGCCGATGAACAGCAGCAGTGCCCCGCTGAATAGCTCAACTGCGTGAAGATATCTGCGGAAATTCTTGTAAAAGCGCATGAAAGTGCCGAGGAGGAGCGCGGTGAGCAAAAAGGGCACAGCCAGTCCCGCGGAATAGACGGCCAGGAGAAGCACGCCGCGCGCGACGGTGTTGCTGGCCGCGGCCAGCACGAGCACTGCGGAAAGGATCGGGCCGATGCAGGGCGTCCAGCCAAAAGCGAAGGCGAAGCCCAGAAGGAAGCCGCTCAGGATGCCGGGCTTCGTATCGGTGTTGCGAAGCCGCACGTCCTGATTCAGCCAGCGAGCCAGAAGCGGTCCAAAGAAGCCAATGATGGAGAGCGAGAAAAAATGGACGGCACTGAGGCCGAGGAAAAGCGGTCCGCCGTGGAGAAGTGCTGCCACGCCCAAGGCCACCAGAATCGCGCCAAGCACGATACCAGCCCGCACGTTCATTTTGATGAGGCCGCCCAGAAGATGAAGGCCGAAGAGCAGGATCAAGGCCCCGGCGATGGGCGTAAGCAGGTTTTTGTGCTGCTGCAGGAAACCGCCCACGGCGCTGGCGGATGCCCCGAAGCTGATAAAAACCACAGAGAAGCCGACAACGAAGGAAAGTGCGGAAGCGAAGATTCCGCCTTTGGGTTGCTCGCCCTGGCGGAGCTGCTCGACGCCGATCCCGGAGAGCATGGAGATGTAGCCGGGAACGAGCGGGAGGACGCAGGGAGAGAGAAAAGAGAACAACCCTGCGATAAAGGCGAGGGCTAAAGAGACATCCGTCATTTCGTAGAAGTCCTCACTGCCTGCCGCGTTGAACCTGCCGAAATTTGCAGCGGCTCTCGCTTGCGCATGATCTGGAAATACCTGAGACCCAACAAACTATTCTCGCACAAAACTACGCAGGGGGTGGTGCTTCGGCGAACCGTTGGGGGCACATGAATCCGTCTTTCCCAGGCCTGCGTAGACGAGAGCTATTCATTCGCAAGTGGATTAGACGCGGAGAGCGGTCGGAGGGGCACAAGGCCGGAAAAGAAAGACAAGTGACGGGAAAGGCTGGCAGCGGACTTGGTTGAGATGTTTTGCCCAATCTGCAAGGTATTGGGCGGAAAAGGGTTATTTGCATGGGTGATGGCGTGGACCTTGCATTGTGCATGAGTGTGCAGAGCACCGGGCAGGTGCGTATGGTTTGGACGCCGAACAAAGTGACGTTGGTACGCGTGCTGGTGGGTTTGGCGGCGATCAGTTTATTTGGCCACGGCGCGTGGATGAACCTGCTGGCGGTGGCGCTGACGGTGGCGTCGATCGCGCTGGATGCGTTGGACGGACACCTGGCGCGAACCCGGAAGATGGCCACGCCGGTGGGCGCGCAGATTGACATTCTGGGAGACCGCGTCATCGAGAACATGTACTTCACGTACTTTGCGGTGGTGGGGATGGTGTCGTTGTGGCTGCCGATGCTGTTTTTTGCGCGCGGGGCGGTGACGGATTTCCTGCGCGGCTTGGCGATGAAAGCGGGGCATTCAGGATGGGGCGCAAACGCGATGCTGCAAACGTGGTGGGGACGCGCGCTGGTGGGGTCGCGATGGAGCCGCGGCGTGTATGCGGCGCTGAAGTGCGTGTGCTTCTGCTACCTGGGATTGGAGCTGGCGTTGACGCGCGGTCCGGTGCTGCTGGTGGGGCCGATGACGGTGGACGCGCACGCGGCGATTCGCGCGGGGGCGCATGTGCTGGCGTGGCTGACAGGAGGCTTTTGCGTGGTGCGCGGCCTGCCGGTGCTGTTGGAGGGCAGGAAGTTTTTTGCGGGAAGCCTCGCCGGAGCGAACTCAAGAAGAGTGACGCGAGGAGACGCGGCATGAACGAAGAGAGCGCAGAGACGCAAGGGATCGCGGCGTTCTTCGACGGGGACGGGACGCTGATTCCGGAGCCGTCGCTGGAGCGGCGATACTTCCGCGCAGTGCGGCAGAGCGGCGCGATACCAATGGGAAATTACTTCCTTTGGGCCCAAGAGGCGCTGCGATTGCTGCCAAAGGGAATTGCCGCGATGGTGCACGGCAACAAACGGCATTGGAGGGGAGTGCGGTGCGATCAAGTTTTGCAGCAGATGGAGGCGACCGTCTTTTTCGAGGAAGGGATGGAACGAGCGGCGTGGCATGCGCGGCAAGGGCACAGGAT
>Ga0116116_1001099_pt1 | contig 22449 bp, 10 predicted proteins | sample June2015DPH_10_1_FD_89722 | JGI IMG/M metagenome (GOLD analysis project Ga0116116, IMG submission 89722) | Peatland microbial communities from SPRUCE experiment site at the Marcell Experimental Forest, Minnesota, USA - June2015DPH_10_150 | ecosystem: Environmental > Terrestrial > Soil > Wetlands... | reverse complement strand
TCCAAGGTGATGTAACTGAACATCGCTGGTTGCTTCTCATCATCTCCTCGCATGCCTCATTCGATGCAATACCGTTACCAAACTGGGTTTTTCCGCAGCCTGTAAAGCCCCGCCCTTCCGGCATGCCGCCAAAACCGTCCCAGCGTCGCAAGAAATTCGGGCCAATCTCCCACCCAAGGCCTGCCGCGCGCCAGAGAGTTCGATGCAAGAATTATAACCTGAAGCGTTCTTCCTATAGACCGGGATTAGCGGGCTGCGGAAGAACCCGTCCAGCCTGTCATTCCGAGGAGCCGCAGGCGACGAGGAATCTCGCAAGGTCTCTGTTTCCAGAGCGAGATTCCTCGCTTCGCTCGGAATGACAACGCTCAGAAACGTTTCTCCGTGGCCTCTGATGCCCTCGGTCAACTCTACCAGGAGGAACCTATCATGAAAGGCAAACAAATTCTCGGTCTGTGTGTGATGAGCATGTTGGCAGCTTCAATGATCTTGCCTTGGGGTGCGGGTCGCGGCGAGGCGGGCGAGACCGAGCCCGGCTACAAAGTGCTGGCGCCGATCAGCCAAGGAAACTTGACTATCTTCCCGGTCGTCGCCGACCGTTCACATGACACCCGGAGCTTTCTGACGCTCGATGAGGGCCTGCGCTCGGGCGAAGTCGTGGTAAGCGAAGTCGGCAGCTTCCAACCGCTGATTCGCGGACCCCGGCGGGTCATTCCAGAGCGTGGGGCGGAGGTTAACCGGCTGGTCCTGGTGAACAATTCCGAGCACCCCCTGATTCTGTTGGCAGGCGAGATCGTGACCGGGGGCAAGCAGGACCGGGTCGTGGGGAAGGATCGCATCGTTCCGCCCAAGAGCGATCCGATTGACCTCGCGGTCTTCTGCGTTGAACCCGGACGCTGGGTGGCGACCAAATCCGACTTTGGCTCCTTCCTATCCCAGATGGCGCAGCCCAGCGTGCGTCGCAGCGCCATGGCCGACAAGGATCAACAGAAGGTCTGGGCGGAGGTTCATGCCTCCGCGGGAGCGATGGCCGCGCCGGCCGCTCCGGCCACACAGCGCGCCCTCGCATCGACCTCCTCCTATGCGGGGGTGATGGGCAATGCGGAGGTGAAGCAGCGCGTGGACGCCGTCGCCGCGCCCCTGGAGCAATCCTACCAGGGATTGATACGGGCCTTGCGAGACCGGAACGCGGTGGGCGTGGTGGTGGCGATCAATGACCAGATTATCTGGGCGGACCTTTTTGCCAGCACCGGGCTACTCGAGAAATACTGGCCCAAGCTCATCCGGTCTTACGCGGCCGAAGCGTTGACTCGGCCGGCAGCTCCCGGGCGCCCCGATGTGAAGGCTGCCCAGGCGTTCTTGCAGGACTTCGGGGCGCGGCGCGAAACCGTGGAGAGTGAGCCCGGCGTCTATCGCCGCACCGAGCACATGGGCGAAGGCTTCACGGCTTTTGAACTCACCGCCCTCCTGCCCGGCACAGGCTTTGACTTGCATATTGCGAAGATGGTGGAGTGAAAGGGGAGCGAGGCACAGGAATAATTGGGAATGTCCTCGAAGCAGGCGTAGCGCGGACCTGTTCTGTAGGTCCGCGGCTCGTCCCCTATGGGCAAGGGAAAGCCGCGGACCTACAGAACAGGTCCGCGCTACCCTTCTCATTCAACTTGCGGATGAAAGTGGGAATCCCAAGCTTCGGGGCGGCCGTTGGGCCGCCCCGGTTGGACTTGGCTAACTGACCGTTAGCGTAAGAGTCTGAGTGTGGGTTTTCGTGGTGGTGCCAGTACCCGCAGTGCCGGTACCGGTCACGGTCAGCGTGGATGTTCCTGCCGGCGTTCCTGGGTTGGGGGTCGGTCCGCCTCCACCGCCGCCACACGCGGCCATCGCCAAGGTTAGCAACATCCCCAGCGCCAGGGCGACAAACGCCGTGCGCAGCCGGCTGGCTCCCGGTTGCCACCAGGTGCGGACTGCCCACGCCAGGGCCGTCAATAGCATGGCAAGAAGAACCAGACTTCCCGGCCCGGGCAGAAGAGGTCGGACGGGAGGAAGTGGTCGCGAGCGCGGCGCGACCATGGAAGGCGCGGTCGTTGTTACGGAGACGGTGACCGAAGCCCCCGTGCTGCTCGCGCTTGTGGACGGAGCCGTGCAGTTGGCCTCCGAAGGAGCTCCGGTACAATTGAAGGTCACGCTTTGGTTAAACCCGCCTAGACCCGTCAGAGCCAAGGTGTACGATGCGGTCGCTCCCGGGGCGACAGTTTGCGTCGAGGAGGAACTGGAAGCCACGGCGAGTGTAAAGTCCCAGCCTGTCCCGCTCAAGCTGACGGCATGCGGACTGCCGGCGCCGTTGTCGGTGATCGAGAGGGTGCCAGTAGCAGCGCCGACGGCGGTGGGCGCGAAATCAACGGCCACCGTGCAGGTCCCGTTGGCGGGGACGGCGGTCGAGGTCGAGCAGGTGGTCCCGGACGTGGCGAGGCCGAAGGGGCCAGTGACGACAATGGCGCTGATGCTCAGGCTGGTGCTGCCGCCATTGGTCAGCGTGACGGTTTGCGCACTGCTGGTGGTCCCCACGAATTGGCCCGCGAAGGCCGCCGGCGTGGAGAGGCTGACGCCAGTAGTAGATGCCGTTCCGGTTCCGCTCAGGCTCACCGTCTGCGTGGTGGGTATCCCGTTGCTGTTGTCGGTGATCGTTACTGTCCCGGCCTGGGCGCCGACGGTCGTGGGATCGAAGTTGACCGCGATCGTGCAACTACCGCTCGCTGCCACCGTGCCACCGGAGGGGCAAGTGCCTGAGGAGTCGAGTGCAAACTGGCCGCTAATGGCAATGCTGGCGATGGTCAGGGGACCCGAGCCGGCATTGGTCAGGGTCACGTGTTGTGGAGAGCTCGGGGGACTGTTTACCACCTGGCTCGCGAAAGCGGGGATGCTGGTGGCGGAGAGGGTCGCAGTCCCCACGGCTGAAGGCGAGATCTTGGCCACAAACCCGGTCGCCGACGTTGACGGTGCGTTGTTCGTTTTCTGCACGGCACAGAAAGTGGGAAAATCGGTCGATGCAGTGATCCCGGTCACATAGGCGTTGCCCGAGGAGTCGACAGCAATGGCATAGCCGAATTCGTTACCGCTACCGCCCAGGTAGGTTGAATAGTCCAGGGTGAGGGCGGAGCCGCTCCAGTCCAGTTTGGTCACAAACGCGTCAAAGGAGGAACTATTAAGGCTCGCGTACAGCGGGTTTTGGGTAGGGAAGTCAGTCGATGCAGTGACTCCAACCACATAGGCATTGCCGGAGGAGTCGGTGGCGATGCCGTAGGCCCAATCCAAGGCGTGGCCGCCGAGGTACGTGGAATAGACCAGGGTGTTACCTGCCGTGTTCAATTCAGCCACATACGCGGTGCCAGACCCCGGAAGGGCATTGTTGGACACCTGGTACGGGTGTTTAGTGGGGAAGTCCGTTGAATAGGTGACCCCGGCGACGTGGGCGTTGCCAGAGGAGTCGACGGCAATGCTGGAGCCCAATTCCTGAGCGGTGCCACCGAGGTAGGTCGAGTAGACCAAGCTAAGCGCGGATCCGCTCCAGTTCAGTTTGGCCACAAACGCGTCGCTTGTACCATTGAGGCTCGCATACACCGGGGTATGGACAGGAAAGGTGGCTGACGAAGTGGTTCCGGTCACATAGGCGTTGCCGGAGGAGTCGACAGCAATCCCATAGCCCGTGTCAATACCGTTGCCGCCGAGGTAGGTCGAGTAGACCAAGCTAAGCGTGGGGGAGCTCCAGTCAAGTTTGGCCACAAACGCGTTCTGGATACCCGCGAGGACCGTATGCCCAACCAGGGCGTGTTGTACGGGAAAGTCGGTCGACGACGTATAGCCCGTTACATCAGCATCTCCGGAGGAGGGGTCGACGGCTATCCCTAAGGCCTCTTGGGTCTGATTACCGCCCAGACACGTTGAATAGACCAAGGAGGAGCCGTCCGCACTCAGTTTGGTCACAAATGCGTAAAGGGAGCCCGTGGATTCCCCCTGTCCAGCCAACGCGTGCAGGAGGGGAAAGTCGGTCGACGTAGTGGATCCGGCCACGTAGGCATTGAAAGAGGAGTCGACAGCAACGGAGTAGCCGAAATCATTACCGTTGCCGCCGAGGTAAGTGGAATAGGCAAGGCTAAGCGTAGCAGTGGAGTTGTTCCATTGCAGCTTGGCCACAAAGGCGTCCTGGGTACTTCCGAGGGTTGTCTGGTACGCGCCGCCCGTGGTGGGAAAGTCGGCCGACTGAGTGAGCCCGGTCACATAGGCATTTCCGGAGGAGTCGACGGCGATCCCGAAGTTCGTTTCGCCACCGCTACCGCCCAAGTAGGTCGAGTAGCTCAGGACGGGATCAATGACCAGCGGTTGGTTGCGGTCATAAGGGCCCAGCGCGAAGCGGACTTGGTTCGAGGCCGTGAGGACGTAGTGACCGTCAACCGCTGTCCGAAGTCCGAAGTCCGAAGTCCGATGCGCGTCATCAATCGCGGGTTGGTAGACCACCGGCTTGTGGAAGCGGACGTCGCCCCCGTCCAGGTCGACGATGAGGTCGCCGTCGCGAGCGATGCGCAGGGGCGGTCGCGCGGGCGACCCGTGCGCCTCTACATCCAGCGTGATGGCGGCGGGGTCCGCGCCGGGCGCGACGACAAAGTCGTACTCCAGTTGTCCAGCCTGATTGCCGTAGTAGACCAGATCCACTCCCCGATAAACGTTCTGGTAGCGCACCTTGGCATAGGTGGGAACGTTCCGGCGCCACGTCTTCGGGTCGTTGCCCAGGAAGTAATTGACCTTGCCGGGCAATTCATTGGTTCCCGCCACGGTGGCATCACGGTTTGCACCGACGAGCTTCATGCGCAGGAGGGAGTCCGCAGACCCCGGCCCGCTGTCCGTAGCTCGCTGCAACTGACTCCGGACAATCCCTTTTCTCCGAGGTTCGAGTCTCGAATTTCGAATCTCGCTTTCCGTTCCTGGCTTCTTCAATCTCAGCACTGCCTCATCGCCCGTCAGGAACAGGCTATAGCCCCTCCCCCGGGAGAGGAAGTTCACGCTGCGATCCGTTTGCCCTTGATTGGCCTCGAAGCTGAGGGGCAGCTTGGCATAGTCCGCAACCAAGCGAGAGCCCGGAGCGGGGGCAACACCCGCCACCCGGTTCGTCGCAGAGAAACTCTGCCCCGGAGCGGCCCGGAAGAAACCGACCAGCATCGCCGCAGCGAGCGCCATGGTCGCAATCCCGGCGTAAATTGACACACGTCTTAACCAATTTCGAATCTCGACGGTCATGGCACCCTCCAAGTTCGCTTGTTTTGCTTCGGCTTCAGCAACTCGCGGCCGGCCCAGCCATCAATTCACTCTCAGGTGAGCGGATGAATTGAGCGTCAAGGACGGAGTTGTCGGGGCAAGTGGGTCCCCGCCCCACTGCGAGCGGCTGGCGAAGGCTAACTCTCCCCCGCTACCGTCCGGGCTTTCCCTAAGTACCTTTTTCGTAGGGTTCTGACACTTTCCGGCAGGATGTGTTTGGACACTCTGATTGGGCCCTCTGCTCATACAGGTTTGGGGCACTCTCGAAAGTGGCCGAGGTCGCGATTGTTGCCCATTGACTCCTGATGACTTGGTTTGGTTGCGACCCCGCTGGGCTCGGGAGCAGGTTTCTGCTATTTGCAGACAAATGGTCGCACTCTCATAGGCGCGAAGCCGAAACCGGGACAACTCAAATACCTGCACAAGAGCTTCATTATGAACGTACAGCAGGGTTCAGTTGATGTCAAGGCTAATCTTGACTATAAGAATATATGATTATTGTCATACAACCATTTGATATTAGCTATTGATTTAAATGCCCGATATCATAGTTATATGCATAAGTGGCCTAATTCAACTTAACGCGTCGTTGAACAAGGCGCGGCGGCGATCTCCATTGATCTTGAAGCTTCAGTTTGCAACTGACTGCAATCCGGCGAGCGGGCGACGCAGTCGGTTGCGGTCCTCAAGGCCAATCCTGACCAGTTCGAAGGTCAATTCCTGAGGCCGTGCTTCCCGCACCAGCACGTCGCTGTGGATACGGCGTAGTCCCGACGGGAATTCCAAGCCGACCGCAACGCCGGGCTTGATGTGGCACTGGCTTCGGGCTACGCCGCCCCCCAGGCTAAGCTGTTCGATGGCTAACCGGTGGCTGCCCTGGGCGGCGTGGACTTCGCCTTTCAGGGGATAGGGCAGATTCAAGCGCAGATAGCGCCGCTGGCGCAGCCAGGGGGTATCGGGCTCAGGGTCGAGTGGCGCGAGAAACATCTCGGCGGTGTTCAGGCCGGAGCGCGGCAGAAAGTGTTTGGCCCACTCGGGATCGATTTTCTGTAGCGCCTGCATGGCCGTGATCCGCAGCTCGCGGTGATACTTCCATCGCCAAAAACGTTTGGCTTCCGCCAAGGGGCGGAGGAGTGACCCGGCGCTGGATTCGCGGAGCCGTCCCAGGGCTTCGATGGCCTTGATCTGCAAATAGGGCTCGGCAGGTTGGGAGGACTCCTTCTCGACGATCCGCATGAGCCGGGGAGCGTTGGCGTGGTCGCCGCACATGCCGATCTCGTCAACGGCCTCCGCCCAGACGGTAGAGCTGAGGAGATCGAAGATCTTCTCCAGTAATTTTCCCCGCTGGGGCGCCAGGCTGCTGGCCAGTTGCCTCACCACCTGGTCATGGGCGATCTGATCCCAATCTCGCAGACGCGAGGGAAGCAGTTCTTCCAGGGCGCTGGGCTCCAGGCGGCTGAGCAGCGCTACCTTGGAAGTGGCTTCCGGCGCGGGGCGGTTTTGCAGGATCGTGCGGAGGTAAACGACTGCTTCGGGGCCCACTCCCTGGGCCAGTTCCAGTAGCCGTTCCCATTCGTCCCGGCGCGAGCAGTGCGGAACGCGACTGGCCATCTGGTCGACCGCGGCGTGGGGCATACGCCGCAGGACTTCCACCAGGTCGTCGGGAATCCGGGGGGCATGCAGGGCTTCTTCAATGAAAAGCGGCAGGGGGTTTCCCACCTTAACGCGTGGCCAGAGGATCCGGGCGTGTCCGGGCTGGCACCGCTCCAACGTTTCCATCGCCACCAGTGCTTCCCGGACGGCGGGGTATTGGCGGCGCGCTGCGGCTTCGTGGCTATGGCGAACAAAGGTGGCGTCCAGGAGGGATTGCAGGTCGGCGTTCGTTTCGCGGGTCAATTCCTCGCCCAGGTGGTGCAGGGTGGACTTCAGCATCGAGGCGTCGACGCGGGAATAGAGGTCGGCCAGGTCGGTCAAGCCCGTTGCAGCTTTTTGCCGGGCTTCTCCTTCCTTGGCGTGCACGCATTGCGCATAGTTCTCAAGGATGTCGCGTGCCGACTCCACATCGCCGCCCGTGAACAACTCTCCTACGAATTGGCGGATGTTGCGCGGCGGAATGGCCCAGGCTTCCGGCGACAGCAGGATCTTGCGCTTGGCGCGCTCCGGCACGCCGGCCCAGAATTGCCGGTCGAGGATATCGGAGTGAGATTCCACCTCCAGGCCGGCGCGCCCCATTTTCTCCTCGTGCACTTTCAGGACCTGCCGCAGAGAACCGATCTCGCGTTTGAGCCGGTCGAGGAGCTCCACCACGGCGTTGGTTCGCACATCTCCACGCTGGTACTGTTCCAAGGCAAAGCGAATGGCCACACGCTCGGCAATCTGCAGCAGCAGGGGGGCGTCCGGCCTTATGGGTTCGGATTGTGATCCCAAACTCAGCAGGGCCTGGGTCAGGGCTGCCTGCCCCGAAACCGGCAATTGCTGGATATGCTGCTCGACGCTACCGATCTGCCCGGTCGACTCCGGTTGCTGAGCCGTCTGACCTAGCTGCACCAGGCATTGCAGGACTTTCAGGACATCATCCTCCTTTGCCTGGGGAGGGGCGACCGCGGCCTCCCTCGCGCTGACTGACGGCCCGGTGGGTTGGTTGCGGGCGCCTTCCGCCGCCGCGATGAGCTGCAACAAGCGCTGCGGGTTCTCGAGCCAAGGCTGCAACTTCTTGGCGTCGGCTCCCAGTGATCGCGCCGCCAACTGGGCGGCCAGCCCAGGGTCACCCAAGGAAGCATCTTGGGCAACAAACCGCACTTCGTTTACACGGATCGGCCCCTTGTCTCCTCCCAGGGCGGCCTGGAGTTCGGCGGCGAGCGATCCGGCTTGGGGAGCGCGAGTGCCGAAGCCGCGAACAAAACGCCAAAGATCATCGGCCGTCACCCGCGGGGAGAAATGGATGCTGGAGAGTCCGGCGGAAGAAAGCAATAGGGCAAAACTGCGGTCCGTGGGCCGCTTCTCGAGCGGCACGCCATCCAGTAGTACCTGCGTACCAGACACGCCCAGGAGCAATCCGGTTTTCCCAGCGCTCTGCAAAGCCCTACGCAGGTCCTCCCAAGCGGTGCCCAGGAGTGTCGTGGTCCGCTCGTGCTCCGTGCCATATAGGCGCACGGTCTTCAGCAGGATGTTGAGGCTGCGCACGAAACGTCGAGCAGTTTCGGGACTGGATGCGTCTTCCATAATGCCTTTGTCGCGAAGCGCCCGGGCCAGAACCCTCCGGCCCAGGGCGCGCACGACATGGTACTTATAGCACGTCGGTAATCTCTTGCCTACAGTACAAAGGTACCAGCCGCTGCACCGTCCGGCGGGTCGGCCTGCCGTTCGGGAGCGCCGGTCCCGCCCAGCCGCCAGGCGACGATTTCCGCCCTCGCCCGAGGGGAGCGGGCCGAGATTGTTGATTTCTGCCCTCTCCCTTGGGGAGAGGGTGGGCCGCGACCAGCGCTTTCATCAGCCGCCGCGGGCGGGGGGCCCCGAGCGCCGGGGGTGAGGGGTCATGAACAGTCACCAACCTAGCCTGCTGCTTCGCGTCGGCAGTAGTATCTCCATGAAAGCAACTTGGTATTATCATTGACTTTCGAGGCCTCGAAGGGCCAGCATCCTGCCAAGTTCTGCAGATTATCCGAGGCCGAGTCCGCGACGTTTTTGCCAAAGAAGAGGAGGCGCTGCCATGCACAAGAAACATATCTTCATGTGGATAGGCATTCTGGGTCTGACCTGCTTGGCCCTGACTACTATGTGGTCTTTGCCCTTTCAAGGTGAGGACGGAATGCATTACCTGCCCAATAAGGTCGGAAAATGGAGACCGTGGACAATTGACACTGAGTCTCGGGTAGACTACAAGCTGACCCAACGCGAGGTTGATACCTTCCTGGCGAAGCTCGAACGCCTGGCCACGATATTTCGGGGGTTGAAAGCACTCACCCCTCCGCTCGGCGTGGACGCTCGCAATCATCTCAGCATTCTATCCCCGCCTAGCAGTGAAGTACAAAGGCCTCGCTCTTACGTCCCCGTGGTTGGCCGCGTTACCGTGGACCTCTTGCCCTACTATATGGATGAGGGTGGCAGAATCGATACCAATCCGGACGATGCGGCCGGGTTTGCGCTATACGTCAATGATCTAAGCCACATCTTTAGGGGGGAAAGAGACACGAAGAAAGGTGTCGTGGAGGATTGGTTTGCGGCCGGTGAGCCCGCCGAGATGGAGGACGAGCAGGGTCTGTACTTCCTGGCGCCGAAGGTAACGGGTAACCTGCAAGGATTCCCCATTTACGATACCGCTGCCGTCATTCTTGTGAAGAGCCAGAAACCTCTCTGGGTTCCGGTTAGTCAGGAGCGTTTCCTTCGTCATGCCATCCGCAGGGCCCAGGAACTCCTCGAGGCTCAGAATGAGGAGCAGAGAGAAATGATGAAAGGCGTGCCTCCGGATGAGGTGCGGGAGGGGGAAAAGTTGGCGCGCGAATCAGAGGCCGGGACGAGAGCGACCTTGGCCGAGAATCCGGGCAACATCCGGTTCCTCCGCGCGGATTACGTCAAGGCATTGACGCAGGAGTTGGCGTCGCTTTCCTCGGAGCAGCGAGCTGCGCCGGCCTTTTATTCCCAGGATTGGAAGACCACGCGGCGCCCGTCAGGCCTGCTTAACCCAGGCGCCCCCCAAGCCCAACCCGTGGTTTCACCCAACGCCGACTTTTTCAATCCGGCGCTGCCGCGCACGGCGATTCAGGTGATCGTGGTGTTGGGCATTTCCGGCGCCGACCGGGCGCCGGCCCATCCGGAGAGAGCGAATCCCGCGGTGATGCGGCGTTTTGAGGTGAGGAATTCCCTTGACTGGAGGAGTGTGGCCGCGCTCGTGGAGTAGGGCCTCCTTGTAGCGCCGCAACCTGCGGAGCAAGCAAGTAACGCGAAAATCTGCTTTCGGGGCTATCTCTTCTTGAAGAGCTTCCTTCTCGCGGCGCCAACCAATCCCACCAGCCCAGAGGCAAGGAGAAGCAAGCTGGAAGGCTCCGGTGCGCCGGTGGTGACGCTCACGTCATCGAGATAGTAATACGAGGGAACCTCGTAGCCGGCAAAAGTCAGTTGGTCACTTCCCGTTCCTGTCACAGTAAATGTGTATTGCTTGTATCCGAAGGCAGCAACGTTGGAAAGATTCAATAGAGGGGATCCATCCCACTCCGCTTCGAAATGGTTTTCGGTGTCAGTATCATTGTGGTCCAGCCAGAAGGTCAGGCTGTAAGTTGCCCCATTGGTTGTGGCAAGAGTCTGGGAAATAGTATCATCCAGATATGCCGTGGCCCCCAACGCGGCAGCATCATTCCCACTGTATGGGTTATCTGTAACGTAGAAATCGCTCCCGCTTGACGCAGGAACAGTGTTCCAACTCGTAAAGTCACCTGTCTCGAAGCCGCAGTTCGCGACGAGATTGCCCGCGATTCCACTGCAAACGCTGCCGGCCCACGACGCTGGCGGGAGCCCCAACGAAATAAGACCCAAGAAGACGAGCGTAAGGACGAGATTCGTTCTCCTGTGCATTTACTCCCTCCACCTATGAATTTCGCGTCAATTTAACCATGCAATTGATGTTCCAACCCGCGTGATGTTTTGTAATCTATAGTAAAAGAAGCAGATACCAAGCCAGGCGGTATCGGGGATACCGCGCGACCGGCCCGGAGAAGGCGAATCTCCTACACTAAAACTGCAATTCTTTTCAACCCGAAGTTCAAGCCACTTCGGCAGGCTATCGGCCTTTCAGCGCGCTTCAACGGCTGGCGCAGACATGCATGTGTTCCGCCTGGCTGCGGTTTCCCCAGGGAATTGCTCCGTGAAGCACATTGGCCCCCATGCAGGTTGGCAGGCGCAGACGTTCTGAGGTCCGCGCGCAAACCTCTTATCTGCTGATCGTCTCCCCGGCATTGTATTCTCGCGCCGAAGGCTGCCCTTTTCCGCCCGCGCGCGGGCTGGCTTCATGAACGAACTTCTATCATTACACGACACTACTGCGACTTCCGGGTTCGATGAAATGTGCTGTGCGTTTTGTACGGCAGTTCGGTGAGATTCAAAGTGTTGGAGCCCGAGACGCTGAACTCGAACCTCGTGACCTCATCAACAGGTTTGTTTTTGTACGCTGGCCGCTGTCCGGAATGCGAAGGATTGGGAGTCCAGCTTTCGGTTTTTGAGCTCATCGTCAAGACCTTGCCTTGCACATTGTAGTCGCCCTGTTGGACCGCTGCACCACTAACCACCGTGCCGGAGCCCACGGTGAGGTGCCAGAAAGTTCCGTCCTGCTGAAAGCGATAGGCCTCGCCCGTGTAGGCGCCCCGAATGTACGCGCCCGTGCCCGCGTCCACCACATCTCCAAAGGAATCAGAATTGGCCCAGGCTCCGACCAGCACACCCGCCCGTCCGCCTCCCGCACTGCCTCGCGCGGGATTTTCGCCCACGGCCGCGGGTTGCTGCTCTGTTCCCGGCCCAGAGGCCGTTTTCTTGGCTGAAAGCTTTTCGTAGGTTGCGCAGAAGCTGGTATTCTCCGGCTCCAGTTTGCAGGCGGCATGAAACTCCCGCACGGCCGCCGGAAGGTCCCCCGCCTTTTCGAGCACCAAACCGAGGCCGTAGTGTGCCTTGGGGTAGTTCGGTTTCAGGTGCAGCGCCTCGCGGTACGCGGTTTGGGCTTGCCTCAGTTCGCCCTTATGGTAAAGCGCAGACCCGAGGTTGTTATACGCTGCCGGGATTTCGGGCCGCAGGTGCAGGGCTTCGCGATTCTCGGTGATCGCCCCGTCCCATTTCTTTTGTTCCAGAAGAACATAGCCGAGCGAAAAATGAATATCCGCCCTCTCCGGGGCAAGGCGCCGGGCGGCGCGATATTCTTTCTCTGCCTCTGGGTACTGCTTTTGCGCCTTAAATTGAGCGCCCCGAGCCAAAAGGTGTCTGAGTTCCTTGTCACTTGCCTCCGGCGCTGCGGCTGAATCCAGGGGGCGCGCTGGCTTGGCGGCGCGCAAAGCTTTAACGAGCACTTCTTCCCCCCCTGCCTCACGCAGGGCTTTGAAGAAGTCCTCCCCCGGCGTGAAGTTGATTCCGTATTGCTGGACCAGGTCCGCCAGACGCTCGCTGGGAACATAATTGCGGGCCAACTCCAGTATCTCCTCCTTGCTCAGCGCCTTGTGCGTTGCAGGGAAAGCCGTTGCCAGACCGACGGTGGCTACGAAGAGAAGCAAAACGAAAAGACGGAGTTTCATACCCCCCCCTATCCGAATTATGGATATCGGTAATATCGTTGCGCACATCCTAGGCCCATACTTCTCGTAAAGCAAGCGTGCCTCGGGGGTGCTGGTGTCATTTGGAATGGGATCCCTTTCGAAACACTGGTCATTCCCGCGAAAGCGGGAATCCAGTCCGGCGGTGCCGCATTTCCAATGGCTGGCGGAGTAGATTCCCGCTCCGCGTCTTCGCGGGGACAAGCTTCGCGGGAATGACTGCACCTGGGAGCGCCCGTGTCTCGCAAATGACACCAGTACCCGTCCTCTCAATGATAGCCCACCAGATAGCCTTTGAAATCGAACGATTCCGGGTTGGGCTTGCGATAGGTAACCGGTTTGGGATCGAGCCATTTCACCAGCGTATCTTTGATCGCATACGCGAAGAAATGATTGCCGCGGGGGCTATAGTGGAAGATGAAATACTCTTTCATGTAGTCATCAAAAGTCAGGTTGTACTTTTTGAAATCCCGGAGATGGACCACGTTCATGTCGAAGTAATCGAACTTCTCTCTCTCGACGTAATCGACAATCTCCTGGTCGTAGCGCGTGCCACTTTTCTGCATTTCGGCCATAGCGCGATAAGGGTCAAAGAGGATCACCAGCAGCTTCTTCCCGTTCTGCCTCGAGAATTCCCGGGCTTTGTCGAGAATGAATCGCGTGGCTCGTAGCGAGTACAGGTCGAGGAGTTCGCCCACCTGTTGATCGAGGGCCGATTCCCGGCTCCAATCCAGGGGATAGTTCAAACAGGCTGCCAGCTTGCTGATTTGTTCCCGGTCCAGGTCCCGGATGTACCCCAACTTGAAGGCATAGAGCTCGAGGGCCAAGTCGTCCTTGAGGTGGTCCACCATGAATTGCGGGTCCGTCATCTGATACAGCACCGAGGGGGTCGCGAGCAGATTCTCCTTCTCCACCAGGCGCCCGGTTTCGAGGTCCATCTCCAGGTGGGCCCAGAAGTTGCCGTGGAACATGCTCCCACCCTGGTGGTTCCAGACCCGGTTGGTGATGGCGTGGCGGCAGCGCAGCAGGCTCCGGATGTGGTCGTCGCCCCAGAGGTAGAGCATGAGGTACTCTGCTCCCCGATCGGTCCGTTCTTCCCTCAGCATCCTGCGGTAGGCCTGATAGACGCCAAACCCGCCCATCCCAAAGTTGCGGATCGGCTCGCCCAGGTGACCTGCCAGATACTCCTGCCAGGTCTCGCCGTCGCTGACTTGGTGGCAATGCGTGAAGCTGTCTCCGTAGGTATTGATGCGGCATTTCCTGCCCGCATACATAAAGGAGGTGCGGGCCCCGGTGGTTTGGATGGTGGAAATGGTCGCGCTCCCGTCGATTCCATCGGAAGGCAGATAATTCCCCAAGACGTAGCCTACTTCCGGATCAAAACGCGCCCAACTGGGACCGCGCAGAAATCTGTCAATCACTTCCCGCGGAACAGCGCTCTCCCTCAGGAAGTCTTCGAAGGTAACCGTGCCCGGCGCTCCCCTGACTCCTACGTTGGCTACCAGTGGCGCCATCGCGGCCGCCATCTTGATGAATTCACGTCGTTCCATTTCCTCCCCCTTATCCTGCACGCAGCCAAGGTCCCGGTCTTCGGTTCTCGGCCGCCCGGAAACGTACACCTGAACATCCTGGGGCGCAAGAGTTCCCGTCTTCTGATTCTCGCCAGAATGGGCTGGGCCTACTCCGCCTCCTGAACTTCGCGTGCGGCGCGGTGTCCGGATTCCAGCGCCCCCTGTATCCAGCGCATCCAAGCGGAGGTGTGGTCACCGGCGAAGTGGATGCGTCCTTCGGGGCGGGCAAGGTGCGGGAGGAATGCCGTCATCTGGCCGGGCTTCATCCAGGGTGCAGCGCCCCCCGCCCAGGGGCCCGAGTCCCACGAAACCGATCGCCCGCCTTCGCAGTTCTCGCGTATGCCGGGCAGCAGCTTCTCCGCCTGCTTGAGGGTTTGTTCGATCTGTTCACTCTCCCGCAGGGCCGCCAACTGGCGGGCCGCTGCTCCCGACATATACGTGGCCAGAATCCCACGCGCTCCGACCTCGTTCGCTGTCGCGTCGGAGATCGAACTGATCGGGAGGTCCGTCAGTGCCCAGCCGGAGAGCCCTTCCTTTATCCAGAACTTTTTCCGCATTTGGAGAAAGACGCGGGTGGCGGAACTGTAAGGAAGCTGCTCGATGGCTTCGCGTTTTCCAGGAGACCAGGGGGGTGTGACCTTGATGCGCCGCAGGACGGAGAAGGGAATCGCGCAGATCACGCGATCCGCAGTCATCGTCTCGGGCCGGCCGGATTGCAGGAAAACGACGCGCACGCCTTCCCGACTGCTTTCGATTCTCACGACCGGGGTTCCATAGCGGACTTTCTCCCCCAGGTGCGCCGCGATGGCGCGCGGCAACCGGTCGTTTCCCCCGTCGATTCGAGAGAACCGTTCGGCAGATCGGCGCAGGGCCGCGCCGCGCAATACCAGCAGGGCGGAAACGGTGTCAACGCCCTCCCCCCATTGGTTCCAAGCGCCCAGGCTCAGCAGGGTCACCGCAGCCGGCGACGCGCCCCTTTGGCGCAGGAATTCCCCGAAGCTAGGGCGATCGTATTTCTCGAGGGATGCGGGGGGCCAGCCGGTGGCGGCGGGGTTGCCGATTTCATCCAACAGGGAGCTGACGTACCTGCTTCTTATGCCGCTCAGTCCCAGGCGTCTTTCTTCGGGTGTGAGGGGCAAGGGCCAGGGGGGATCTTCTCTCTCCCCAACCTGCATGCGTCTTCCCGCGAGGTAATAGACGCGTGCCAGACCTTGGGGGAAGTAGGGCTTGAGGGGCAACTGGAAAAGCCTTACATACCCCAGGACGAGGTCGTGGTTCTCGGGAATAAACATGGCGCCGGCGTCCGCATAAAGCCCGTCTGAGAAAGGCTCGCGGAGCGTGAGCACGAGGCCACCGGGACGCAGCGTCGCTTCCAGAAGCGTCACGTCGTGGCCCGCCTCGGCAAGTTGATAAGCAGCCGCCAGGCCAGCCATGCCGGCGCCAACCACGATAACCTTCTTCGCCTTGGCGGCACGTCCCAGCCCTTGGCCCCTCGCGAGCGGAGTCTGGAAGGCGGAACAGGACATAGCCGCCGCCAGGGCCGCGTGCTTCATGAAACCACGGCGACCCATTAATCCTTTCATTGTGCCCTCAGGCTCTTACGCACTGCTTGGGATGTGGTCGGGCTAGCGGGGCGTAGAGGCTCCGTGTCCTTGCAGCACCTGTTGAAAAAGGTCATGAAAGCACCTCCGGCGAGGTGAGGGATAGTCTCGGAAATGCGGCGCTCGAACTCGCGGCGAAGGTTACACCGCCGAGCCGCGAAATGCAACGGTGGTTGAAGCGCGGCAGAATGGGTTGGCCTTAAGCGGAAGGGCGAACCCCTCGCGGGCGACGGGTTGCGAAAGCCCGTTGAGGCATCGCCAATATAACCGCAAGGTAAACCAGGGTCACGAAAATGTCGCGGTCATAAAGGAACGGATGTCCCACCCTGGACATGCGGTCAATCTACGCGCGATGCCGTGCGGAGGCAATAGTGAACCGGATCGACGGGCGCGAAAAGCGCGGACCTTCAAGACAAACCAGCGCTACGCTTGCTCAATCACCTCGGTAGGGCTACAATTTGCACACCGTGATTGCTACTGTTTTTAAACTGACATGACAGAACAACCCCCCGTGACGGCAATCTCGTCTGATCTAACCTTCGTCACGAATGAGCCCGGGAAGAAGCTGCTGGATCGCCTTGGGGTTTTGCTCAGCGAGGATACGCGTTTCTTTGACTGCTTGGTCGGATACTTTTTCATCAGCGGCTTTTACAAGCTCCACCCTGCCTTGGAAAAGGTCGAGAAGGTCCGCATTCTGGTGGGCCTTAGAACGGATCGCACTGCCTATGAGCTTTTGCAGACCGCAGCGGAGCAACACGAACTTGTCTTCAGGTCTCACGCGGAGGCAAAGCAACAGATATTAAATGAAGTGCTACAGGAGCTTGAGAAGTCCCCGGACAGCTCCGAAATCGAGACTGGGGTCCAGAAATTTGTCGAGTGGGTGCGGTCAGGTAAACTCGAAATCAGAGCCCACCCTTCGCATGACCTGCACGCAAAGGTCTACATCATGACTTTTGCCGAAGGCGACCGGGACAAAGGACGTGTCATTACCGGTTCCAGCAATCTTACCCAATCGGGTCTCCAGGACAACCTGGAGTTCAATGTCGAGCTCAAGAACCGCTCGGACTATGACTTCGCCATCAATAAATTCAACGAGCTCTGGTCAGTGGCGGTGGATGTTTCCAAACCGTACGAGGACACGATCACCAACCGCTCACCATACGCACATTTCACGCCTTACGAACTCTACCTGAAGTTTCTTTATGAGTATTTCAGAAACGAACTCAACCGACCGTCAGAACTGCAGGACATGTACGTGCCTGCAGGTTTCAAAAAACTCAAATATCAAGAGGAAGCAGTTCTCAATGCGCGGAAAGTGCTCGATGAATACGGCGGCGCTTTCCTTTCCGACGTTGTGGGACTCGGCAAGACGTACATGTCGGCTCTCTTAGCCCAGCAACTGGACGGACGCTGCCTAGTCATCGCGCCCCCGCACTTGCTGGACCTTGATAAGCGCGGATCGTGGCCCAATGTATTTGGCGATTTCCAGGTGCGGCAGACGGACTTCGTCTCCGTCGGAAAACTCGATGACTTGTTGGAGCGGGACCTGTCCAAATACACAAACGTTTTTATCGACGAGTCACACCGATTTCGCACCGAGACAACCCAGTCCTACGACATGCTGGCTCAGATTTGCAGGGGCAAACGTGTCATACTCGTTTCGGCAACTCCGCTGAACAACAGACCCCTCGACATTCTCAGCCAAGTGAAACTCTTCCAGAACGGAAAGAACAGCACCATTCCAAACCTTAGGAATCTCGAAGCATTCTTTGCCGCGATGGCCAAGAGCCTTAAGGGCCTGGATCGCCAAAAGGATCGCGACCTTTACTTCTCGACTGTCCAAGCAAACGCCAAAGCGACACGGGAAAAGGTCCTGAAGTACCTCATGATTCGCCGCACTCGCAAGGAAATCGAAAAGTACTACGGCGACGATATGAAGAGCCAGGGGTTGAAATTTCCCGAGGTACAGGACCCCGAACCGCTCTTCTATAAATTCAGCAAACAAGAGAACCTGGTATTTGATGAAACGATTCGATTGCTTGGTACTGACTTCAAATATTCCCGCTACAAACCGTTGACCTACTACGAAGGTAAGCGGGACCAAAGCGAAATCGTAAGTCAGCAAAACCTTGCAAAGTTCATGAAGATCCTCATGGTCAAGCGCCTAGAGAGCAGCTTCCATGCCTTTCGTCTCACGCTGGGCCGCTTCATCCACTCATACGAACGGATGATTGACGAATTCCACGCAGGGAACGTCTACATCAGCAAGAAGCACATCAACAAGATTTTCGATCTGTTGGAGGCGGACGACGAAGAAGCCATCGAACAGCTTTTAGCAGAAGAGAAAGCCGAACGCCTGAGTGCAGCGGATTTCCGGCCCGATTTCATCCAAGACCTGGAAAGCGACCGGAGGATTCTGCGAAAAGTGCGCAAGATCTGGGAAGCGGTCCACCGAGACCCCAAATGGGAAGCATTCCGCGACATTCTTGGGTCACAGCCATTGCTGAAGAAAAACAAAGTCATAGTCTTTACGGAGTCGAAGGAAACCGCCGAGTACTTGTTTGACAGAATTCATAAAGAGGTCGAACCCAAGGTCATTCTGTTTACCGGGCAATCCGATGAGGCTGCACATAAGGCTGTGATTTCCAATTTCGATGCTAATGCTTTCAAGCCTCGAAACGACTACCGCATTTTGGTGAGCACCGAAGTCCTTTCGGAAGGCGTGAACCTGCACCGCTCTAACATCGTGATCAATTACGACATCCCCTGGAACCCCACGCGACTCATACAACGAGTTGGGCGCGTCAACCGAGTTGACACCAAGTTCGATACCATCCACACGTACAACTTCTTCCCCACCGAAGAAGGCAACGACCTCATAAAGCTCAAGGAGGCCGCCGAGGCGAAGATTCACGCCTTCATTGAAATGCTCGGCGCAGACGCGCGGTTGCTTACCGAGGGCGAGGAGATCAAGTCCCACGACCTGTTTGCGAGATTGACATCCAAGAAGACCATCACGGGTGAGGATGAAGAAGAAGAGAGTGAACTGGAGTACCTCACGGAGATCCGCGAAGTCCGTGACAAGAACCCAGAACTATTCGCTCGCATTAAACGCCTCCCGAGGAAGGCGCGTTCCTCCAGGTCATTGTCAAGGGGATCGAGCCAGGCTGTAACACAGCTCCCGGCGCTCCTCACATACTTTCGCCAGGGACAACTCGACAAATTCTATGCTGCCCATCAAACCGCATCGGAAGCAGCAGAACTGGATTTCTTCACCGCTGCAAGAACTCTCAAACCTGAGGACACCTCAGAAGAACGTAAACCAATCCCGAAGGATTTCTACAGTTTGCTTGATAGGAACAAGGAAGCTTTTGCCGCCGCGACTAACCCTGAAAGTGACGAAGCTACTCTCCAACACAGAGGGAGCCCGAACGATGCGTACATTCTCAAACGCCTAAAGTCAAAAGAAATCCGCCGATATCAGGGATTCACTGAGGACGATGAGGTTTACATCCAGCAAGTCATCCAGCTTTTGATCGACGGCGCACTTCCCCGACCGACCACAAAGAAGGTTGCGGAAGCCCTGAAGAAGGAAGGTGAACCACTAAGAGTGCTCGGCATCCTGCGCCGCGACATTCCCCCGCAATTCTTTCAAGCGACTCGGGCTCAGCAAACGTCCCAAGCCTACAGTCCACGTGAAGTCATTCTTTCGTCCTATTTGTTGGAAGCAAAATGAACCGAGAACAATCGCGCGAACTTCTCCGCCAGACTTTCACCCACGCCTTCGACAAGGCACGATTCTTCACCTTCAGCCGCAACTTGGTCAATCACGTCGATGAATCGAAGGCCTTTGCACGGAACAACCAGTATGTGAAGGACGCCTTCAAAAGCCACGTCCAGCGTTTCGAGCGCCTGGGCACGTACACATCTCCGGCCAAGGAGACGTTGGATATCCTTGTCGTTCACCTGACCAAAGAATCAAAGCTGGAGCGCGCTCGCACCGCCATACGGAACTTCGTGGCGGATCACCTCAAGGAACGAGACGAGAAGGACGCCGCTCTGGTCGCGTTTGTGTCTCCAAGCGAAACAACTTGGCGGTTCTCGTACGTGAAGATGGAGTACGCAACCGTCGAAAAGGACAGCGGCACGGTCGGCGTGGAGGTGCGCCTTACGCCTGCCCGGCGCTTCTCTTATATTGTCGGGGAAGGTGAGAGCTGCCACACGGCACAGACCAGATTCCTCAGTTTGCTTCAAGACACAGAAACCGACCCCAAGCTCGCTGACATCGAAGAAGCCTTCAGCGTCGAGGCGGTCACCAAGGAGTTCTACAAAAAGTACGTCGAGCTGTTCGGGGACATTCACGCGGCGCTGGAAAAGCTCGTCGCCAAAGAGAAGACCATCCGCGACGAGTTCACGGCCAGGAGCGTCAACACCATAGATTTTTCCAAGAAACTCATGGGCCAGATCGTATTCCTCTATTTCCTCCAGAAGAAAGGCTGGCTTGGCGTTGCAGAAGGGAATGACTGGGGGACCGGTCCCCGCGACTTTCTCAGACGCCTTGCCAAAGGCGAGTACGGCAAGTACGACAACTTCTTCAACGACATCTTGGAACCGCTCTTTTATGACACCCTTGCCACTGACCGGGGCCACGAGGCTTGGTGCGGCCGCTTCAAATGCCGCATCCCGTTCCTGAACGGCGGCCTGTTTGAACCGCTGGGCGATTACAACTGGCAAAAGACCGATATTATCCTGCCTGACAAGCTGTTCACCAATTCCGACCACGTGGATGAAGGCGTTACAGGCACCGGTGTGCTTGACGTATTCGACCGGTACAACTTCACTGTCAATGAGGCCGAGCCGCTTGAAAAGGAAGTCGCTATCGACCCTGAGATGCTTGGCAAAGTCTTCGAAAACCTCATCGAGGAGAACCGGCGTAAAGGGTTGGGTTCGTACTACACCCCGCGCGAGATCGTTCACTACATGTGCCAGGAAAGCCTAATCAATTATTTGGACACTGCGATAAACGAGGAAGCAAGGCTTGTTCCGCGCCGAGACATCGAAACGTTTGTTCACTTGGGCGAGCAAATCTCTCACTACGAATCCGTAGACACCAAGTATCTCGTTAAGATGCCTGAGCCTATCCAGAAGCACGCCCGCGCAATCGACGAGAGGCTAACCGAAATTACCGTTTGTGATCCGGCTGTTGGGTCCGGCGCGTTCCCCGTAGGGATGATGACCGAGATCGTTCGCGCCCGCTGCGCCCTCACTCCTTACTTCAACGATGTTCGCGAACGGACCCCTTACTACTTCAAGCACCATGCCATCCAAAACTGCCTCTACGGTGTAGATATTGACACGAGTGCGGTGGAGATTGCGAAGCTTCGTCTCTGGCTCTCGCTTGTCGTGGACGAGGAGGACACAAGGCAGATCAGGCCGCTCCCAAATCTCGACTACAAGATTGTGTCCGGCACCTCACTTCTTGGCTTTCCCTTTAAGTCGCAGGGGCTTCTTGAGGTCGAAAGACTGAAGCGGCGGTTCTTTGATGAGTCCGACCATAGCGTCAAGCCCGAACTTAAGAACCAGATCAACAAAGCACTGGCAGAGTGTGTCGCTTCGTCCAAGAAGACGCTTGGTTATGAAGTAACCTTTGATTTCGAAACCTGGTTCTCGGAAGTGTTTCGTAAGAAGGGAGGCTTCGATGTCGTTATCGCAAATCCTCCCTATGTGGATTCCGAAACCATGGTCCGCACTGACCCTCAAGGGCGCGAGCTTCTGACTCGGCTGTGGAAGACTGCGAAAGGCAACTGGGATTTGTATATTCCGTTTTGGGAGCTCGCCCTTAGAAGAATTGACAAAGCTGGCACAGCGGCTCTTATAACGCCGAACAAATGGCTATCCATCGGATACGGCAGGTCCTTGCGCGAGCATGCGACGCCCTATGTCTATCAGATTTCCGACTACTCCAAGTTTAGAGCCTTCGAACAGACGGGCGTGTTTCCGGTGGTCACTTTCATGTCAAAGAGCAGACCACCGCACTTAAAGGTATGCAGGTATATGGAGGAACAAAGGATTGTTTTCGAGCAAGAAATGCCCTCTAGTGATCTGGAGAGATTCGATAACTGGGGGGCACTGCTTAGCCCATACTTGCCCCTTATACTAAAAATCGTGTCAGGTCATCCAAAATTATCAAGCTGCTGTGAACCTTCAGAACCTTTCACCGTCTCCGAGGCGTATGATCTCGCGAAGTATGTTGAGGAATGGACGGTGGCGAAGCAGGACTTCCTGAAGTTTGTCAATACCGGCACAATTGATCCATACGTCTCACTCTGGGGGCACAAGAAGACGACCTATCTTAAGGTAAAGTATTCAAAGCCGGTGATAGACAAAACGCGTTTTCAGCGGCACTTTCCAAGAAGGTTTATCCAGTCAACCGCGCCAAAGATCATCATATCAGGCATACGCCATTTCGAGTGCTTCCTGGACAGACGAGGCAGCTATGTAGCGGGCAAATCCACTGTAATACTACACGATTTTAGGAGCGGGATTTGTCCCATGTTTTTGATTGGGGTGACCTGCCCCCGTTTTCTGTACCAATCATAAAGCGAGTTCCAGGGCAGTTTCTTGCTTTTGTTGTTCTCTCCGGGGCGGCTGGGGGGGGAGAGCCGCCCCGGCGCCTGTGAATTCCTGCGG
>Ga0116116_1001082_pt1 | contig 22886 bp, 18 predicted proteins | sample June2015DPH_10_1_FD_89722 | JGI IMG/M metagenome (GOLD analysis project Ga0116116, IMG submission 89722) | Peatland microbial communities from SPRUCE experiment site at the Marcell Experimental Forest, Minnesota, USA - June2015DPH_10_150 | ecosystem: Environmental > Terrestrial > Soil > Wetlands... | reverse complement strand
GGTGCACCAGCTTTCCTCCACCTCGGACCCGATTTTCAGCATGCGCGTGCCTGCCAGCCGAATCATCGGCGGCTACACGGTGAAGGACGGCGTCATCGTGCCGAATTACAGCCACGCGGAGATTATCGAGGCCGTGTTTCGGCGCACGCGCGTGACCGTGGGCTTGATGACCGCGGCCAAGCTGCTCTCAGCGGTCGAGCCGGTGATCCGTTATCAGCGCGGGCGCTTCCGCGGCGGCGCCGGGATCACGCAGGGCTCCCCGCGCTACGAACTTGGTTTGCAGCAGAAGGAGGATGTGCTGCACCGCTTGCTTGACGTGTGGGCCACGGGCGAGGCCAGCGCGTCGTTGGGCTTCGCGGCGGCGCGGCTGTTCGACGAACTCGACCCGCTCGAGCGGGAGAAGGACGAACTCTTCGCCGTGAAAGGGCTCGAAGGGCGCGCGGCGCTGAAGCACTTGCGGGCGTTGCAGAAAGAGGCCCTCGAGTGCCTGGAGCTGAGGTCTCTCCCGCCGGAAAAGCGCGACGAAGCGCGCCTGAACGCGCTCGAAAAGGACAAACTCGTGCGCTTCATCCTGCTCGACTCGGTGGCCAACGTCTATTGCCCGGCCACCAAGCTCTGGAACACCGGCCACGGTTCCAACATGCTTCGCGAAGCTGTGAGCCTCATGGGCGGCTACGGCATCACCGAAGACTGCCCCGGCTTTCTCGGGCACAAGTGGATGGACTCTCAGCTCGAAGCCACTTACGAGGGCCCCGAAGCCGTGCAGCGCCGCCAGCTCACTCTCACGATGACGAACGAGGTCTTCCTGGCGCAGTTCCGCCAGTGGATCCGCGAAATGCGCGCGGTGGCCAGCCGACATCCCGGCACCGGCGCTTGCTCGCTGGCCACCGCCATGCAAATGTGGCTTTGGACTCTCCAGCACCTGCTTGTGGCCAAGGATGCCGACGGCCAAAAGCTCTATCAGGGCACGCGGCAGGGCGTCACCTTCCCACTCGCCGACGCACTGTGCTGGGTATTGGCAGCGCGCTGCCAAATTCTCGATCTGCTGGAACTCGAGGCCAAAGGCCCGGGGAATCCGGCGGTCGCCGAAGCGCTGGGCGGGTTGCTCCCGTTCCTCTCTGACTTGTGCCACGTGCAGACCGCGCGGTCTGCCAGCGAGGTGGGCCGCATCTGCGCAATGCTCGTGTTCGGCTACAACCGCCACCCCGCGTGGGATACTGAGGGCTACCAGGGCTGTTTCCGCGCCGACGAACTGGTGGAACTCGAAGGCATCATGCCGGGTCTCGCGAGTGTCGCCACCGATGTCGTCGCTGAGGACGGCTCGCATCCTGCTAAGGCCGGCCCGTGCGTGCGCTTCGACGGTCTGGAGGAATTCACCCGCCTGCGCACGCGCCTGGACGGCTGCCTTACCGGATCGCAACTCTCCAAGGACCGCGCCGCCGAATCGCTCACCAAGGTAATGATCCCGGCCGCGCTGGACTACCCCGGTTGAGGGAAAACGTGGCCGAAACCCCTGGGACCATCCCCGTGGAACGCCAGACGATGGACGTTGACCTGGTGTGCGTCGGCTTCGGACCGGCCACGGCCGGCTTCCTCACCACGCTGGCGCCGGCGCTGCTGAAGGAAGACGGGACACCCGCTATCGAAAGCCAGGCCGCCCCGGGCATGCCTCTGCAAGTGGTCTGCTACGAGCGCGCCGACGGCATCGGTTTCGGCGTTTCCGGCGTGGTGACGCGAGCGCGCGGCATCCGCGCCTCCTTTCCTGAACTGAACGCCTCCGAAATCCCGATGGCCGCCCCTGTCGCCGACGAGAAACTCATCTACCTTCTCGATCCGCAAGGCGCCTCGCGCCGCTCCTGGGCCCTCCGCTTGGCCGACCGTGTCCTTCGAGCGTCTGCCGGCATCATTGGCCTCGAGCACGACGCCTTCGAGATTCCCTGGGCGCCCCCATTCCTGCACAAGAAAGACGGCTTGGTGTTATCCATCGGCCAGTTCAATCAGTGGGTCGGAGAGCAACTGATGTCTTCAAGCGCAGTACAAATCTGGCCCGGCATGCCCGTGTCCGAGCCGTTGATGGAGGACGACCGCGTTGTCGGAGTGCGGCTCCTCGATCAGGGCGTGGAGCGCGACGGCACTCCGTCCGCCTCCTTCCTCCCTGGCATGGACGTTCGCGCGGCTCTCACGGTGATTGGAGACGGTCCGGTCGGCCCGGTCGGCCGCAAGCTCGAAGAAACCCTGGGCATGCCCAGCGGCCACGAAAAACGCGAGTGGGCCGTCGGCGCCAAGATGGTGATCGATCTGCCCGAAGGCGTGGGCCTCAAACCCGGCACCGTCATCCACACGCTCGGCTATCCGGAGCCCGAGATATTCGGCTTTTTCTACGTGCACCCGGATCGGATCGCCTCCGCAGGCATCTTCGTGCCGTCTTGGTTTGAAAACCCGGTGCGCACATCGTACCGCTACTTGCAGCATTTCTTGTTGCACCCGTACTTGTGGCGGTACGTGAAGGGCGGACGCCTGCGCTCCTGGGGCGCCAAATCGCTGCAGGAGTCCGGCCGCCGCGGCGAGCCGTACCTCGCCGGCGACGGCTTTGCGCGCATCGGCGAGGGCTCCGGTTCGACCAACGTGCTCACCGGCTCCGGCGTCGACGAAGCCTGGACGACCGGGACGCAGCTCGCAGAGGCTGTGCTGGAACTGCTCAAGGAAGGCAAGTCGTTCACCAAGGAAAACCTCGAAGCCACCTACGTCCGCCGCCGCCGCGCCAGTTGGGTCGAGAAAGAAGCTCGCATTGCGGAAAAAGCGCGCGACGGCTTTCATCATGGTGTCGTTTCCGGCTTGATCGGCATGGCTCTGGCCGGCGCCACTCGCGGCCTGCTCTCCATTCCCGGCAAACCGCACCCCGTTCGCAGCGCGGAGGAATTCTTCGCCCGACGCATCAAGAAGAGTGATCTCGAGGTGCTACGCCAAGCCGCTGCCCGGCGCGGCGCTTCCCTGCACGACTCCTTAATGGAAGCCTGCGGCTGGCCCCCCATCCCCTACGACGGCCAGCTTTTGATGACCCATCAGGACGCTTTGTTGTTGGGCGGCAAAGTGCAGGCTCCCCCCGGGTACGCCGACCACGTCGTATTCCTTTACCCCACGCTCTGCGAGGGCTGCCACTCCAGGGTGTGCGTGGAGATTTGCTCCGGCGAAGCCATCACGGCTCCGAAGGACAGCGCCATTCCCGGCTTCGACCGTGAGAAGTGCGTGTTCTGCGGCGCTTGCTTGTGGAACTGCGAGCAGGAAAACATCGCCTTCCGCGCCGGCGCGGGAGGCCTCCACTCGGCGGAGAACTAAATGAGCTACCAGATCGTCGTCTGCGCCGGAATCGTGCCCGATCCGTTGCAGACTCTCGAACCCATCAGCACTTCTGCGGGCCCGGCGCTCAAGAACGAAATGATGTTGCCCCACGTGCTCGATCCCTGGGCCGCGTGCTCGCTCTACGAGGCCGCGCATCTCGCCAAGCAATTCCCCGACAGCAAGGTGTGGCTAGTCAGCCTCGCGCCAAAGGCCAAGCTGCAGCAAGTCATCATGATCGTGGCCCAGAAGGCTACCTTCGAGCTTGTGGTCCTCGACGGCCCCTCGAGCGGCTTCACAGATAGTGCCGCCGTCGCCGCCGCCCTCGCTGAGGCCATCGCTTCCCTGCCCGGCCTGGACCGCGCCAAGCTGCTCGTCTTCGGCGGATGGGAGTCCGCTTCGCGCTCCTCCGGCACCACGCTCCAAATGCTCGGCGAGCGGCTCGGCATTCTGGACCAGTTCCAGGGTGTCGATCAGCTCAAGGTCCAAGAGAACGGCGCCCTGGAAATCCTCGAGCGCGTCGAAGGCGGCCGCCACCAAATCTCCGTCTGCGAAGGGCCGCCCGCCATTCTCGGATGGGCCACCGGCAACCTGCCCGAGCCGCCCAATAACCCGCAAGTCGGCATGGCCAACATGCGCACGATAATGCCCGCTCTACAGCGTGCCAAAGCGGCGCAGTTGGCCCTCGGGAATCCGGCCTACCAGAGCGCGGCCGTTCCCAAGCAGCAGCGCGACACCCGAATCGTCAAAGACCTGCCCGCAGAAGAAATTGCGCGGGAACTGGCCGCCTGGATTCGAGGGTGAAATGAGCGACGTGATTCTAGTTCTGGCGCATACGGAAGCGGACGGAACGTTGAACGAGGCCGCGCTGGATGTTATTCAGACCGCCCGCTCGTTGGGAGACAAACTGGCCGTCGGGCTGGTCGGTGAAAAGGTGCAGCCACTGCGCGGCGTGGCCACCCTATGCGCCGTCGAAGGACCCGAATTCACTCAACCACGTTACGCAACCGACGCCGCCGCGGCCGAGGCACTCTGCCGCGCTGCCGGCGCGACCCTGGTGCTGGCTCCGGGCACTTCCCGCTGGACACGCGCCCTGCCGGGAGTGGCACAGCGGCTGAATGGCCGCGTGGACTCGCACGTGATGGCTCTTGAGGGCGGCCGCGCCACGCGCTGGTTCTATCGCCAGCGCATCGAAGCCGTGCTCACGCGCGCCGAGCGGCCGTGGTTCCTGCTGCTCGACGCCGGCCTGCCTTACGAGCCGCGCGATGGCGAGGCGGCCGTCCAGCGCGTCAGCGTGAGCCTGCCGCCTCTGCGCACCCGCGTCAGCGGCTTCGCCACGCCCAAGACCGAGCAACAGACCATTCGTCCTGACGCCGATTTGCTGCTCGTCGCCGGCGCCGGCTGGACTAAAAAACAGAAGGACGGTCAGACGCACGTCGCCGAGGCAGGCAAGTTGATCCTCGGCTTCCTGGCCGCCACGCGCGCCTCTCTCGGCAGCAGCAAGTCACTCGTGGACTTGAGCGGCGAGGGCCAGTCCGTGCTTCCCTTCCTATCCCATCTGAACCAGGTCGGCCAGACGGGCGCGACCCCGCGGCATCCCAAGGGCCTGGCCACCTGCTGCCACGGAGAGGAACCGCACGTCGTGGGCTGGCGCTTCATCCAGGAGCGGCGCGCCGTCAATCTCGACCCCAATTGCGGCTGGGCGCGCGGCAAGACCGACGTCCTCTATGTCGCCGACGCCTTCGAAATCATCGCCAGGCTGAACGAACTGCTGCGCGTGACGTAAATGACCGGCGGTTCGCCTGAGAGACCCACGCGGCGCGAATCTTGTCAATGCAAGCATGAACCCGTACACTGGTCGAGCTGCCCAGCCAAAGGAGAATCTATGCTGCCTCGTATGACGATGTGTTTGCGTGCGCTCGTCATCGTCGCGTTCTTTGCCGCTACCGCGACTGCTCTGCGCGCGCAACAGCAGGACCACGTTGTTACAACCCAGGAACTCCGCAACGACACACTGAAGCCGGCCGAAACACGCCAAGCCAACGAAGCCGAAATCCGGAAGGCTTTGTCCTCCGAAGCGGCCCGGAGCGAACTGAAATCCGCTCATGTTGATTACCAACAGGTGGACCGAGCCATCGGCCAATTGAGCGATGAAGACCTGGCTAAGCTGGCGGAGCGATCGCGCCAGGTCAACAATGATTTTGCCGGCGGACATCTTCCCAATCGGGACTTGGTGCTCATCCTGTTGCTCGCTGTCGCGATCATCATCATCGTGGTAGCGCTTCGCTGAAGCCCTGCGCCCAGGATCGAGCACCATGCGCTCACCGCTCGTCAGTGTGTTGATGGTCTGTCTTTCGGCGCCGGCCATCGCAGCGGCTGACAACGGCGCGGCCGGTGTCTGGCTCGACGTGCCGTTCGTGAAGCAGCCGGAGAATGGTTGCGGCGCGGCGTCGATCGCCATGGTGCTGCGCTACTGGAGCGCGCATGACGTTCAGGTGCCGCCGGACAAGAGCGAGCCCCCCGCGATCCAGCGGGCTCTGTACTCAGCGAAAGCCAAGGGCATCTTCGCCTCGGCTATGGCGCGCTATCTGGACAACGCAGGAATGCAAGCCTATGCCTTCCGCGGGGAGTGGGCCGATTTGCGGCATCACCTGTCCCTTGGCCGCCCCCTCATCGCAGCGCTGAAGCCGCGCTCCGGCGGTGCGCCGCTCCACTATGTGGTCATTGTCGGACTCGACTGGGATCGCGACGCGGTGTTCGTGAACGATCCTGCACGCGGGAAACTCTTGCGCGTTGAACGGCCCGAATTCGAGAAACAGTGGCGGGCGGCCGGGAATTGGACGCTGCTCGCGGTCCCGCGGCAGAACAAGTGATTTGCCGATGTCTCGTTTTCGCGCTGCTGACCCTGCCGGCGATGGCGCGCGCCGATTCCTCCGAATCCGACCAGATCACAACGGCCAAGAAACTTTACGACGAAGGTCACTGGGAGGAAGCCGCGCGCATCGCCCGCGGTTCACCGGACCAGCCCGCCGAGCTCGATTACATCGCCGGAATGGCTTTGGCGCGGCTGCAGCGGTGGCCCGAGGCCCGCGAGTCTTTCGCTTCCGGCCTTCGGAAAACGCCTCGCGACAAGCGTTTCCTCCTCGAACTCGCCGGCGTGGATTACAAGCAGAAAGATTTCGCCGCAGCCAAGAGGAACTTGCATGCCGCGCTGCGCCTCGACCCGGAAGATGCCTACGCGCACGACTTCCTGGCCACGCTCTACTTTCTGGAGGGCAATCTCGAAGCTGCCCTGAAGTATTGGAATCCGATCGGCCAGCCCCGGCTCGCGAGCGTTTCGTTCAGTCCTCCATCCCCACTCAGCCCGGCGCTCCAAGACCGTGTGCTCGCCTTCAATGTACCCGCGGTGCTGCAGCGCAGCGCCCTATTGACGACGCAGGCGCGCCTCGCCAATCTGAATGTCTTCACGGGAAATCGTATCGAACTCACCCCACAAGAGAAGGGCGGCTACGACGCCGTCGTCCGCGCGCCGGAGCTGGCAGGGTGGAACGACGGTATCCTCATCGGCAGCATTTCACTTCTTCGCGGCTTGCCTTACGAGACCATTTATCCGGAATTCTACAATCTTCGCGGCACCGGGACGAACGTCCTCTCGCTCGCCCGCTGGGACGATCAGAAGCGGCGCTTCTGGGTTTCGTTCTCGTCACCCTTGCGCCACAATCCAGCACTGCGCCTGCGCGTTTATTTTGACGCCAGGAATGAGAACTGGAACCTCACCGAAACGTTATTCGCCTCCGGCGGGCTTCTGACCAACCTGAACCTTCGAAAGCTGGCTGCGGGAGCGGAATTGCGTTCCGTGGTGAACGGCCGGTGGGCTTGGAGCGGCGGAATCGAAGTCTCCGATCGCACATTCCGCAATCTCGCAAGCGTCACCTCTTCCCAGGCTCTCCGTTTCTTTTCCAATGGCGCCTCTTTCAAATCCTGGGCGCGCGTGGATCGCGATCTTCTCCGTATCCCGGAGCGGCGGTTCACGGTGCTTTCCTCCGGTGAAGTGCAGGTCGGCCGCGAATTTGCCGCCGGCCTCGGCGCCTTCACCACAGTGAAGGGATCTCTACGCTCGCGATGGCTGCCGCAGGCAAAAGACGACGACTACGAGATGAATGCCCAGCTCCGCGCTGCAAACACCGTTGGCACGGTCCCCTTCGACGAATTTTTTCAACTCGGCGTGGAACGCGACAACGATCTCTGGCTCCGCGGCCACGCGGGTACGACGGACGGACGCAAAGGCCGCGCGCCTCTTGGTCGCCGTTACGTCCTGCTGAATTGGGAAATGGACAAGAACGTCTACCGGGGCCCCTTTTTCACCATCAAGCTAGGCCCTTTCCTCGATACCGGCGCGATTGCCGATCCTTCCGGCCTCTTCGGCTCCCAACGCTGGCTCTGGGACACCGGCGCGCAGTGCAAGGTGCGCGTCCTGGGCAGGGTGACGGTGGTTATCTCGTACGGCAGAGACTTGCGTGGCGCGCGCAACGTGGTCTACGCCTCCGCCCTGCAGTGAGCCCGCGCCGCGCTTGTTCCCCTGAGTCACACCAGCACGCCCGCAAGGCGGACCTGGCGGAAGCGTGTGGGAGTCGAAATTACTTGGAGCTGATTCTCCAAGTACTTACGAGGAAGGCCTTGGACGGAATCGGAAGGACTTAGCATCCCTCGGCACTGCTATTGCCGCCTTTTTGCCGCCTCGTTTTGTCACCCCACTTTTCTCTTCGGAAGAACCATTTCGACGACTCGACTGTTGGCCTCCCGCATAGCATCGGGCACCGCTTGCGTGTAGATATTCATTGTTGTGCGAATGTCCGAATGCCGCAGAAGTTCTTGCTGAACCTTCAAGTCCACTTGTAACGAACGCAGCAACGTGGAGTACGAATGCCGAAAACTATGCCAGCCGAGGGGACCAAGTCCGGCACGTATTCCGGCAGGGAGCAAGTGATCGCGCTGAATCGTCCACGGCCATCGTGGACGCCCGGTCCCATAGGGGCTTGGGAACAACCAATCGCAATTCCCTGCTCGTGGGGCCGTCTCGGCTTTGTACTCAAGCAGTAGGTCCGCCAAATTCGGGTGCACTGGCAGTCTCCTGTTTGAGCTCGTCGTCTTGACTTCATCCACGCGTCCGATGACCACTCCTCGTTGGATATGGACTTCAAGAGTTTTCCAATCGAAATCGCCCCACTGCAGACCCACGAGTTCGCTCGCCCTGAGGCCGAGGCACGCCGCCACGATGCACATCGTTCGGATGGGTTCTTGAAGTTGGTCAAGCAGCGCCCGGAATTCTTTGACAGACAGAATCCTGGGTTGTCTGAGGCGCTTCGAAGAACCTTCTACACGGACGAGACTCATGGGATTCATTCTCTCGATATCGATGAATTCCCATTTCATCGCCCAGTTGAACAGAATATGCATGATGCTGCGCACGTGTCCCTTGCTCTTCGGTGCAAGATCGAGGCTCATGAGCCATTCCTCGACAAGCAGGGGTTTCACTTTTCTTATCGGAATGCCTTCCCACTTCGGCTTCACATGATGAGTGATCCACGAGCGATACTTGCTCGCGGTGGAATGGCGCCTCGGCAGTTTTTCGCGCACGTAACGGTCTACTAACGCCCCAAACAAAACATTCTCGTTCTGTTTTTCGGAGCTCACCGCTAGGCGGAACGCCTCCGCCGCTCGCCATGCCTGGGCTTTGGTGGGGTATAGCTCGACGGTTCCGACAATCACTGTTTCCCTCTTGCGCCGTCCATCCGGGCCGCTAGTATTTCGCTCCCAAACCCAGACATCAGGCTTCCTCTTGCGAGGTCTTCGACGCAAATAGCCGAACTGATATCGTGCTCGCTTGAACATGAAGATCTCTCCTTAGACGGTTCTAGCGGCACGAGTGACGCGACGAATGTAACTCTGTTCGCATCCAGCAGTCCAGCTCGGATACATAGAAGAACCAGCGACCAAAGCGAAAATGACCGGGAAGTTCGCCACTCCGTGCCATGCGCTTGACGGTCTTCGGGTGAACTCTCACGAAGGCCGCTGCTTCGCCGCATGTCAAAGGGCGTTCGATAGTTGGCCGTTTGCCATCCCCAAGGGCCCCTGATGTAATAGTCCCCCTCTCTTCTCCCCCTGTGGTCCCCTGATCTGGTTCTGTGAGTGATAACTCGAATGTTTGGTTGATTGGAGGTACCAGTTCATATGTGCTCTTGCCCGGCTGCTCCGTAGTAGACAATGGATCAAACTCCTGAACCGAAGCGTTCAATGCAGGGCGCGGGGCATGCTGTCGTGACGACGCTGTAATCTCGCGCGTACCGAATTGGGTTGGACGGGGCTTCATGTTCACTGCACGGTCTTCGTAAGAGCGTCTCCTTGGATTTGTTCCTGGTTGTGATTGTTGGTGTACTGGTCTCGCCAGCGCTTGAACTCCCCATCCTTTCGAAACAGGAATTCGAGGGCCTCGCTGATGACGTAGGACGGACTTGCGCCAATGAACTCGGCGTACCTGTCCAGGTTGTGTCTGACCTCTCCCTCCAGGTGGACCTCTAGAGTCGTGGTCTTTGCCCGCCTCGACAGCGCTCTCAGAGGCGCCGAGCCTTTCTCCTCCTTTCTTCATTCGAGATGTAGTACAGCCCGGATTACAGATTTTTTGGTCCTCCTGCTGCGCGCGGGCAAAGCACGGCGAGCAAGTTGCGAGGGGCTGGAGCGACCCCCGAATTACGTTGGCCACGGGTATGGGCAAAGAAAGGGGGTCGCTCCAGCCCAACCCGGTGTTTTGCCCGCGTCCAAATTGATCGTCGCGCCATGCGCAACCTCTATGCTCCTAACGAGTTCGCGTCACCGGCAGGGTGCCGCGAAGGGTTACGGACAGGGTGACGTGCGTCTTTCATGCACCCGTCACCTTGCCGAGAGACCACACCGAGTGGAGAACGGTGATTCCTCACGAGATAGGTGCCGAAGAAAACTGTGTGGTCGGGCGTGAGTGGAGCCAAGTCAACCCGCAGGCCGTCCTCGTTTAATTCACCAGCGCTCCAGGCCCGATACAGGCCATCGAAGCGTTCCCCGTTGAAGCGGCGACGGGCCTCGTTCAGAAACACCAGGTCGGCCGTGATAGGGACGACGTACTCGTGGTTCTCCCACTTTCGACGAATCTCGAAGTAGTTGAGGACCTCGCTCGAAACGTCGGATTCGAGTGGCCTCCTGACGAGCGTCCGGAAGCGTTCCTCCGCCCGCGGAAAGTATGCGTCTTTCGGAGCGATATAAAGGAACCGGAAAGTCTTCAGTTGCCGGAACAGCCCCTGATAGGCCGCCAAATGAGTTGGGAAACTCGCCGGGTTTTCAGCCCCCGAATCCACAAAGCTCAGGGTGACCACAGGAGCGACCCCGGGAAAAGGCGGGGCGAGAAAGAGCGGGAACTTGTCCACGAAATAGCGGATGGTCGGCGGGCTGCCCGGGCGACCTTCGTAGATCTTAGCTGGAAGGAACTCCTTGGGGACCCCCAGTTTCTCGCAGAAGAAGCTGACCTTGTCCTCCTCGGTTTCCAGGTAGTCGAACTCCTGGTTCGCCAGGACGAAGTCCAGAAGGACCAAGCGAGTGCGCATGAAATCGAAGGAGTGTTGCTTGCGGTTGCGAAGGTTGTCCTTTCCGATCTGGCCGTAGACAGTTCTGGAGAAGAGATGAAAGACGGAGCCCCTTCGCATATAGTCCCGAACGGCGGCGTGACCTCTCGTGAGGAGTTTTCGCGCGAAGGAAGTGGGACGCTTTCCATACCCAGTCCCGGTGAACGCCCTGAACTGCCCCAGAGTGAAGTAGCCGGAGTGGACAGCTACTAGGTAGAGAAAGCGAGCCTCGGCGTCGGTGTAGCCCAGTTCCTTGATCCGCTCGATGTGGTAGGCAGGCAGTGTCATGGGGACAGAATCTCCGCTATCAACTCCTGCTGGTCCAGGAGAGGCCTGAGACCAGGTGCATGCTGCGGGTGCGCGGCCCTCCTACCTATCAGGGGCCTCGAAGACAAAGAAAACCAATGAGAAATTCCGATTGGTCGATCTACGGGAAACTGTAGGAAATCTCCGCTGTTCACGAGTCCGCCCAAGGCCCCCACTTATCTAAGGAACATCCAAGCGCCAAAAAGTGAGAAAGAATCTTCGTGCTTCAGGTGTTTCCTCCCCCATTAATCTAGGGAACATCCAAACGGGAAAAAGTAAGAAAAGAACATGCAAATTCCGGCGATTCCCACTGTCAGCCGACATGTATCCTGCTGCCAGGCTGGCCCAGGGGTAGAAATCACCCCGCGCGAGCCTCTCCCCAGGGTTCTCGGCCCTGACCCGAATGAGGCTACGGACAAGATCCGGGCAGAACTCCTCCTACTTATTAAAGGAACATCGAACAAGGAAAAAGTAACAAAGAAATTTGGAAACCAGAGCGAATCAGAAACCGCCATGCTGCCTGAAACGCCTCGCATCATTGGGATGGTCCCATGGGCTGTCTTTGTGATCCGGGCAGGCAACCTGATTCGCCATGTGTGCTGTCCCCTACGGCCGTGGAAGAAACACTGGCACGGAACCGCGCTCCTTCCGGCAGTCCTCCGCAGGAGCGGGTGAAGAAGGTAAGAAGTACGCGCTTCACCGTCTTCTTCACCAAGTTCTTCACCCTGTGGCGCAGCAAGTTCTTTACGAAGAGAGGGATGCAAGTGTCAGGAAGACGAAACATGCCGTGGAAGAAACACCAAATCGGGCGGGAGCGACCCCACTTTTTCGGCTCTCGGCCGCCCAAGTGAACCTTGGGGTCGCTCCCGCCCATCACGCTCTTCGCGTGGCCGTGTTTTGCCGCGTGCAGTAGTCGGGCCAACCAATTTGCAGTGCAGGCTGTGATGCACCACGAATCACGAAAGGGGGAAGAACGACTTGGCACTACTGAAAGCACCATCGAAGCAACCGAAGACCACAACCCTCCAGGTCCGCCTGGAGGAAGATGTCCGACACAACCTGGACAGGTACGCAGAGTTCCTCGATGCGAACCCGTCCTACGTCGTCAGCGAAGCGCTCAAGCTGCTGTTCAAGAAGGACGCAGCGTTCCGCCTCTGGCTAAGCCAGCACACAGACAACCACAACCAAGCACAAGCCCAAGGAGATGCTCGTACAAAGACCGCACAGCTAACATGATGGTTAGGAACTGAGCAGATTGTTTACAGATTTCTATCGATTCCCACGCAATACCCCGATTGGTGCTGACCGCATGATTCTGAGTCGCGCTTCTTCCAGTCCCCGCGAAGGCTCGGAGAACCCACTGATCCGAGTTCCGCCCAGAATACTGACTCGTGTCGCCCGTGAGGATTGCTTGGCGTGAGCAGGGGGAACCCCGGTCCAGTCCCATATGCCCGCCAGCGTGCTTGCTAAAGTCATCCCCCAAGCCGTCATAGGAGTTAGAACATCGTCTTCACCGCCGCCTCTCTTCTCCATGTAGTGTATTAGGTCTACCTTTACGCTTGTAAAGAAGAACGTTGTGGGAATCAGCCGCTTCGCAGTTGGACGGCGGCCGGCCATAAACCGGATGACCGGGTTGGCCTCCACGCAGCCAGGGCACTTGTTCATCAGGCGCTCCGTCGCATACGCATCGAACGCCGAAGAGGCCTGAATCATGAGTGCTTCGATGAAGTAGGTGGTTCTGCTGCTGCGCCCCTCATTGCGGAAGCGAAAGAAGTCTTTATAGGACTGCTGGGTCTGCGTAAAGTAAAGACGGAAGGGGTAAGTCGCAACGCGGAAGGCGCGGTTGTGCCCCTCCCTTGCAGCAGGCGGTGGCACATTTCGGGGCGGAATGATTATTGGCGCTTCACTCGAGCCTGCCGCCTCGATGTCCGTCGGTTTCCTGGGGGTAGTGGCGGCATGCGCATCCCTTTCGATGTGTGCCGCCCCGCCTTTCAATGGGGTCGCGCCCGTAGTTTTCCCGGTCGTGTATGTTTCCACCCCTGTCGGCGAGGCCGTCGGCGTCGAATCCGAATCTGCCCGTGCAGGTTCTGGGGACCCGGCCCGCCAATCATTTGGCAGCATCACGCCCGAACCGGCCGCCAACCGCTTTATCTCTAATGGGCTCCCTTCATCCTTTGATTGTGCCCATACGGCAACAGGAAACAGCACCAACGCCTCAACAAGTAATCCAACGCGCCTATTCTTCATTGTGGTTTCTCCCCCTGGTTCGCCAGTCAGGACGTGCGCGCCCCCGATCTCTAACGTCGGACCTGAATACTACATAGTAAATCGACGCCGACGTCCTAATACACCAGCGAGCAAGCCGACACCCAATCTGAAACTCAATTAAAAGTTTTCAATTCAGCGGGCTAGAGATTGGTCTTGCCGCCGGGGTTGGCGAGCCGTGCCATATTGAAACAAAAAGGACTGCCGTTCCCGAAGTGAACCAGAACAGCTTCCCGTCTGTTTAAAAGTGGACGCCAGACGAAGCAGTTGGCAAGGTTAGACGCGAATGAGACTGCGGAGGTCAGGGCCCTACCACTCGGCAGCAGGATTGTCGTTGATCCTTGGAGTGGTAGACTGACTTCTCTTCCGGTTGTTCCTCCTAAGTTGCCTGGCGACAATATGCCCTTTGAAGTCACCCCAATCAGCCTGTCCCTTGAAAGAGTGCAGACGAGCAAGGCGCCCGAGCTGTCGTCTTCCACCGAGCCTGCGGGCCAGCTCAGTAATACTGACCTCATTGTCCACCATTGACCTCAACCTTGCGTTAAGGGCTCAATGGCCAATGAGACTGGCCTTGCTGCACGATTGGTAGCTGCAGATTCGCAGCAAACCAATCTACGCAAGCCCCAATTAGCATCCCGCCGCTGCTGCATGCTTCCGGACAGAGGGCTCACGGTCTAATAATGCGCGCACCCGTCCCCTCAAGGTGTCGAGCGCGAAGGGTTTGGGGAGAAACGAATAACGGGAGTCTGACGTGAAGCAGGGGTCGCTGGGTTTTCCCGAGCAGGCCGAGACAAACAGGACTTTCGATTCCGGGTGCAATCTGATGTGGTGTTGCGCCAACTCCCAGCCATCCATCCCAGGCATAACTATATCTGTCAAGAGCAGATCTATCCGCTGAGTGTAGCTCTCCGCAACCTGGAGTGCTTCGAAACCATCCTGAGCTTCGAGTATCGTGTACCCAATAGCGGCGAGAGATTCGTAAAGAAACTGCCGCATCGAGCCTTCGTCGTCTACGATTAGTATGGTCTCTGTCCCGCGAAACTCTTGAGGCACGATTGCCACCTCTAGTTCAGGCCGGAGCTTTTCTTTCGTCTTGGGAAGAAATATGCGGAACCTCGTTCCCTTACTCTCCTCACTCTCGACGCGGATAAGGCCACCGGCTTGTTGCACGATGCCGTAAACCATTGTGAGGCCAAGGCCGGATCCTTTGGTGGGATCCTTAGTCGTGAAGAAGGGGTCAAACATATGCGCCATCACTGCTGCGTCCATTCCACATCCAGTGTCGGAAACTTCCAGGACTGCCCAATCTCCCGGATTGGGCGTCTCCTGGTGGCGGAAGAAATCCTCTTTGAGTTCGACATTCGATGTGCTCACAGTGAGGGTTCCGCCCTCAGGCATTGCGTCTATGGCGTTTGCCACAAGATTGACGATCACTTGCTCGATCTCGTTCGGATCGGCCTTCACAACGTGCAAGTGGGGATCTAGGTGTCGGGTGAACGTAATGCTCTCGCCGACCAAGTGCTGAAGAATGCCAGCCATGCCGGAGACGGTTGCGTTCAACTGTAGGGCCCTTGGTTCGAGCAATTGTGTTCTACTATATGTCAGCAGCCGTCGCGTGAGTTCCTTTGCCCGCAGGGACGCATCGCGGATAGTCTTGGCCATTGAAAAGAGCTGATCACTTGGGTTGAGTCGCGACATCATCATTTCGCTGTAACCAAGGTTCGCCGTGAGTATGCTGTTGAAGTCATGCGCGATACCATCCGCGAACTGCCCCAGAATTTCCATTTTCTGTGCCTGTCGAAGCTCTTCTTCGAGTTGTTTCTGCTCTGTGATGTCAGTGGAGATGCCGCAGACCGCATACGGCTTTCCCGTCCCGTTGCAGAGTGGGCTCCTTACCGCAATACAGGTGAGCACACGCCCATCCACGGGAACCAAGTCTTCTGACTCCACAGGCTTGTTGGTTTCGAGTACCCTCAGGTCCATGGTGCGGAATATTCCCGCATGCGCTTTGGGGAACAGGTCATAGTCGGTCTTGCCGACTATGGATGCTTTGGCCATATGAAACAGTTCTTCAAAGCGGCGGTTAATGAGGATGTAGCGTCCTTCAACATCTTTGACATGAATCATCGCGCGAGAATTCTCGATGATGGCGTCAAGAAACTCCCGGCTTTCGCGCAACGCCTCCTCAATCACCTTGCGCTCGGTAATGTCCATGGCCACACTGAGAACGGATGTGGACTTGCCATCCGGACTGAGGATCGGGCGCTTGACCGTCTGTAGCCAATGCACCCGACCCTGGATGTCCGTGAGCGTTTCTTCGGGGATAAACTTGTCTAGTAAACTGTCCTGAACCAACTGGTCGTCACGCCGGGAGCGTGCATCCTCTTCTTGATGCGGCAAAACCTCCGCATGCGTTCTTCCGAGCAGTAGCTCCACGGGCGTTCCACACAGATCAGCAACCGCCTGGTTGGCAAGGGTGAAGCGGCCGTCCTTGTCCTTGACGAAGATGAGGCTCGGCGAAGCATCAATCACTTGCCGGAGGAATCTGCGCTGTCGCTCCAACGCCGCCTCCGCCTGCATGCGTTCGGCGATTCTCTTCCGCAAATCCTCTGTCTGTTCGTCAACGACCCGCCTGAGTTCCTCAGCGCGCAAACGTAACTTTCGCGTGTAAAGCCTGTGCCCTCCGAAGGCGGACAGAAGAATTGCAGGAATGCAGAGCGCATAGAACCATCCTGTCTGATAGAAGTGAGGGAGCAGGGTGAACCCCATGGAGGCATCCGTCCCATTCCACACACCATAATGATTCGAAGCCACGCCCCGGAGGAGGTATTCCCCCGCTTGGAGGCTGTCGTAATAGACTACTCGACCTGTGCCAGCCTCAACCCAGCTCAGGCAACCGTCAGGGATTAGAAGGATTTCGCACACCGATTCTCCAGGAAGCCGTGCCTGTGCATCCCATTGATCGTGACCGTACTGGTCGATGTTCTTGTTGCGATCGAGTGCCAAAATGGGGCTTGTCCAGAATAGAATCAACAAGAAGACCAGGGCGAAGGCCGGGATTCCACTTCGACGCAAGAGAAACCGCGCTCTGACAAGATTACTACTCTGCTTTTCGTTTGGAAGCACATCTAGTCGCTCGGGGAGCCGCGTTGCTTGCTGACCTGCACCTTCCCTGAAGCCGCATAGGTAGGGACAACCGTCCTTCGACCAGATTGGAGAGGAGAGCATCGGGATGGGCCTCCAGCCTGAATCAGCCGCATTCGGCTTGGCGGAAGAGATATGCGAGTCGCGTAGTACTTGTCAAGTATTAATCTAGCTTCTTATATATCCGCCTGTGAACTTCTTTCGCAATCACAGAATCGCGCCCTTGTCCAAATCTTGGACCGCCGAGAGTCTGCAACGTCGCTCCTGGGATTGTGGTTTGAATTTCTGTGCCGCCATGAGGGTTTCATTGTGGAACCTAAGCGTGGTTTATGTTCCGAATTGGGACAAGAGCGCCGTTCTGGGAGGAGGGCTTCTGGCCAATTCATTGGATTAAGAGCCGTTAATCTCCCGTTCCAAATGGGTGTCCACGTGCTCCTACAGTGCTATGGAACAGGCGCGGCGCAGGCTGATTTTGATCGTGCTGCTGGGAGTCTCGTCCGGGGACTGACAACCTGCTGTGTCGGGATTGACAATGTCGCTGAGTTCGCTTTCCAGATGAGCTCGGAATGCGCGGGAGTGCGCCTGGATCGAGTTAATCCCACATTCGCTCGAAGATGAGGACTATGGGGGCCGCATCCGTAGTGTGGATTGCACGGTCGCGCGACCCTCTGAAACGGAGCCTCAGAAACAATGCCCATTTATGCCTTCTGCTCGAACACCCGCTGTTCCCAAGTTCTCAAATTGCACGACAACCTAAGTTCGAGGCAGGCTATCTCCGTTTCCCATTCCTGTCAGAGTTGTGGCTCACGACTTGTCTCTAGGTGCTGGAACTGTCTCAATTCGATTGTTAGGCCGCCCCGAGCCGATGAGGAATATCGCTGTGAGTTCTGCCGCGTCGATTTGCGTGCGGGATCAATTGCTTCGAGAGTATCGGCGTAAACCCTCTGGGGAATCGGAATGGCAAGGCGTCTCTGTCTGGCAAGGTTGACACCCAGAGAAGTGGGAAGAGACATGATTCAGAGTTCTGTAGCTGCGGTGACCGTACTCCTGGCCTTTTCAAAAGCGCCACTGGCACAAGAGACCTACGGGCTCGAAGCAGGTTCAGAATCGTGTCGCACCAAGGCCATTCCCGTAAGCGGGATACGCCTCACATTCAGTGTCCTCCATGGGATGCCACGAGTGAATCCCTGAATGCGAAGATTCAATGGGTGAAGTACACGGCGCGAGGTTTTCGGAACGGGCAGAACTTTGTGAACGCAATTTATTCTTACTGTGCCGGTCCGGATCTGGAAGCGTCACCCACTAAGTAGCTGGAAGAGCCATTTGTAATGAGCCTCGCGTGAGCGCTGAACACATGGTAGTCCGCGAAATGGCCGCGACACCAATAGATGTGCTTCTTCTGGCGAGCCTCTGTAAGAATGGTCAGAGGAACGAGCCTCCTCGGCTCATTCGCTCGCTTGAGCCAACCGTAAGTAAGGACAACCTGATAGTCCTGCCATCCTCGATAGGCCTTCAATTTGTCAGAAAGCTCCAAATGCTCCGACATTCGGATTATGTTTGTCTCCTCGTCCGTCCAAACTTCCCCGTAACATGCGACGGCGACAGTCTTGCTGATTGTGAAAAAGACAAAATCCTCGACGGGTGCAAAGGGACACAAGTTATCCTCGACGCTGGCGTAATACTGAAAGACCTTCATCCGTTGCTCGTTCACAACTACGTCGGCGGCTTGATGAACTTTTAATCGGAATTCCGTTCCAACCATCTTAGGCAACTTCGACCATTCGTCAGCCGGAAGCACCCAACCACCCAGAGGAGGGTAAGGTAGCTCCTCCAACTCCTTCTTGCCGTCGGGAAACTCGCGGAATCGTTGAAGGCCGTCGATAATCCGGACTTCATACTCTGCCTGAGCAGCGGGCTCCTCGTCTCCCGAACCCCAGGCTAGAGTCTGCAAGGTGATAAAGTTGCGCATGCTATCTGCAAGAAGTTGAGCTTTTTGCCGTAGCACGCTGACTTCATAGGGTTCCTCGGGTCGGTGCTGTAGCCCCTCAGCACGGCGTGGTACGAATTTTGGATAGAGGTCTGCCGAGACTGGTGAGACATCCTTGGTGGTGGGGAATATTCTCTGTGCTAGAAAGGGCTGTACTTTGCTAACGAAGTCAACCAGGGTTTGAACCGGCACAGCCAACGCCATCGTTTCATTGGTCTCGCTCAGAATACCTACAATCTTTTCGGTTTTCCTATCGACGACGATGCCGCCGCTTGCCCCCAATATGCGAATTGGTTTATCGGCGGACAACTGGTAGTCAAAGGCGAGGAGGCCTGATGTCGTCGGGGCTTTGAATGCGGCGGGGAATCGGGTCAGTTTGCGAATTGGATTGATAATTCCCTTGGGGTAACCGTAGATGTCTACTTCCTGGCCAACTTGCAGCTCATCGAGACTGAAAGTAAGACCGTGATGATGGGGCAGCGAGCGTCGTAACTCCAAGATGGCAAGGTCCCGTTCCGTGGCATATGGGAGCACGCCTACGTTCGGGAGGGAGTGCAGGGTAGCGCCTTCATCATGCGGACCCGTAGCAAGATATCGTTGGATAACTTTTTCCCGTTTGATCTTATCAGCCCGCGTAGTCATAGCCACGTGGTAATTGGTTGCGATGAAACGACAGGCGGCGTCCAGGCAAAAGCCCGTGCCGAAGTTAGCCCTTACCTCGAGCTTAGGACCAAGCTTCCCCAAGATACTAAGCCCTGCCGAGGGAGTAATTTTCACCGCCGTAATAGGAACGACGGTCTCGCTAAAATCCTGGGTGTGTTCCACCGTGGAAGAAGGCGGGATTGTCGAGGAACTCGGGGAGACTTTTTGAGCCGCTGCGATGGGTGACAGGCAGGAGCATGCGATTAAGATCGGAATGATTTCGCGCAAAATCACCAGGTGTCACCGAAATTCTCAAACAGTCGACACCAGTGTTTTGCATGCGCTTCTCCACACGCTGAGCTGCTTAACACAAAGGACTTAGAGACTTACGAAAAGGTGGCTCAAACCAAAACGAAACAGGCAAGCGCGCCATTACGGGAAATCGTGCCGAATACGAACTCGTATTCCCAGTTTCAAATGCCCTATGCATCATCAACGGTTCAACACAAACCATCAGCCTTACCGCGGCGGGAGCGCCGCCAGCGGCGCTTTTGTTCCAAATAATCCTAGTCTCATTGCTTCTGGCGAGTTGTGGGGGAGGCGGCGGAGGCGGAGGCCCAAGCCCGCCACCTGTCCAGCCTGGGACGCCGGCCGGTACGTACACGCTCACAGTGACAGGCACATCCGGTGGTGCCAGTCGGAACCTGACATTGACACTTGCGGTGCAGTAAGAAGGTCATAGAGAAGTCCGCAATCTTCGGCCAAGACGCGCTCGAATGCCGCGGACTGCCGGCACTACGTGTTGCTTCAGCCCGTCCTGCTGGAATTGCGGAAGGAGTGCAGGGGTCCCTGAGCCACACGGGTAGAATCCGGCAGCCCCAAACAAAAACCCCGGCCCTGATCCGAGAACCGGGGTCCGAGGTACAAGCGATTGCGAATCCGGCGGGCCTACTTGCTCCAGCCTCCCGGCTCCGCCCTACTACCGACCGGCCATTTTCTGGGCCATAGCCAGCAGCAGACGGCGGTTGCTTTCTTCCATGCGGCCGAGCAGGCGGCGGAACTTCGCCAGAACACGCGCATCCTTTCCCGTACTGCCCCATGCCGCCTCGCCTGCCATCTTCCGGTTGGGCAAGTTGGGCAGCTTGGGAGGCTCTTCGCCTTCGTAGAAGAGTTGATAGAGCGGGACTTCGAGCGCCCGGGCGAACTTCTCCATGGTCTCGATGGCCGGAACGGTATGGCCATTCTCGACGCGGGAGACATAGCAGCGCAATAACCCGGTACGCTTCTCGATGTCCCCTTGGGAAAACTTCTTCTCTTCGCGTAGGGCGCGAAGGCGGTCGCCGATAATCAAGTTCTGAGACCTCCGTTTTGAACTATGGAAACGACTTGAGCGAACGGTCGAGAGATAAGCAATCCCGACACTGGGCAACGCAGAAGCATAACCCAAAATGCGTTGTGCGACGCGAGTTTCCAAGCGCCCACGACGGCAGCACCAGCAGATGAGGCAGCGTGGGTCCACTAACGTCAGGGTTTCCTTCGTGAGTACGTGTGCTTAGGAGGCCTTGGTCACACTAATGGAGATGGGACTCTGTCCCGGCGTTTTACTTTTGCTCATCCGTTTTCTTTGATGCCGCATCCTGCAAGATCACCCTACAGATATCGGTAGCTGCGTTCTTGAGCCAGGTAGTTGTGCCCGACACAATAGGCTTACTATCGCGCGCGTGAAAGATACTGAATCTGTTGCGTTGCGTCAGAAGGTGTAGTGCACCCCGCTAAAACTGGACACCTCCCCTTTTAATGCAGCGCCCTTGAATATCCCACAATCGGATACTGGACTCTCAGGCCATCGTGAGTGATTTGCGGTTCATTTTCGCTGGACTAGTTTTCGGGGGGCAGATCTTTCGAACTGTCCTTCAAGACCTCCCGAACCTTGCGCTGTAGCTCTTCCGGCGTAAATGGCTTCGCTACAAAGTTCGCGGGCGTTCCTGACTGCATCCGCCTTACAATTTCTCTGTCGGAATAACCCGAGGTGAATATGATCCTCATGTCCGGCCGCAGTCGTAGCAGTTCCGCAGCCAATTCAGAGCCAGACATATGCGGCATGACAATGTCGGTGACGACCAAGTGAATGGGGCCATCATGGCTCTTAGCCCGAATCAGTGCTTGTTCGGCATCTTCAGCAGAGAGAACCTTATAGCCGTCAGCTTTTAGGACGTCTACCACGAGTGCTCTAACAGTTGGATCGTCCTCAACAACTAAGACTGTCGTCGAGACAGGGGCATGGTAAGCCTTTGCTTCGCGCGGTTGAAATAATGAATGCTGTTCCTCAACGCGCGGAAAATAGATGTCAAAGGTCGTTCCAAGGTTCACCTGGCTTTCCACTGCAATGAACCCGCCGATTTGTTTGACAATCCCATACACTGTAGATAAGCCTAGACCAGTTCCGACTCCAGCATCCTTTGTCGTATAAAAAGGCTCGAACAGATGGGACCGTGTGACCGAATCCATACCAAGCCCCGTGTCCTTGATCGACAAGAGGACGTACTTTCCTGGGATCAGCCCTGGTTTTCTAAAAGCCAAAGCTTCGTCTACCTGAATTTCGTCAGTCTTAATTATGAGCTTTCCTCCCTTAGGCATGGCGTCGCGGGAGTTTGCGACTAGATTCATTATGATCTGCTCTATCTGTCCCGGATTCGCTTGAACACGAGCCGTAACGGCATTCAACTCGCTATGGAGTTCGATGTCCTCTCCCAGGATCCGCTGCAAGAGGCCTTCTGCGCCTTTGACCACAACATTGATGTCCAAGAGTTCTGCCGGTAGTACTTGGCGTCGGCTGATCGAAAGTAATTGCGACGTTAATCCTCTGGCTCGTAACCCGGCACTAGTGATTTCGTGACTTAATTTTGAGAGTGTCGGATTCTGGTGCAGTTTATCTTCGAGTAGCGTGCTATAGCCGAGGATGCCAACGAGCAGATTGTTAAAGTCGTGCGCGATCCCACCAGCGAAACGGCCAAGGGCCTCCATCTTCGCAGAGTGGCGCAGCTGTTCCTCCAGTAGTCTCCGTTCACTTATGTCACGACAAACAAGGCGGACGACCAAGCCCCCGCCGTAATAAACTGTATTTGTGCTGACTTCGAGGTCCGCTATTCCACCGTCCTTGCGTCGGAATGGCCACTCACCAATTACGCGACTCTTGCTCGCTAACGCATTACGAATATCGTTGTCAACGATAGCTGGGTTTTTGGTAGTTAGATCGTATAAACAGAGACTGGCGATCTCAGAGCGTGTGTAACCGACTAGCTGGAGAAAGGGGCCAGTGGCCTCAAGAATCTTCTCGCTGACGGGGTCGACCAGGACAATGCCCTCCCATCCCTGTTCTGCCATAGCCTGATAACGCTCTTCGCTCAACCTCAAAAGCTGTTCTGTGTTCTTCTGTACGGTAGTATCGCGAAAAATCTCCAACAAATGGTTCTCCCCATCGACTTCAATGGTTTCGGTTCTCAGACATCCCGCTCTTTTGTCTCCCGACCGGCCGAGCAGCGTGACCTCGACCTCGT
>Ga0116116_1001063_pt1 | contig 23356 bp, 19 predicted proteins | sample June2015DPH_10_1_FD_89722 | JGI IMG/M metagenome (GOLD analysis project Ga0116116, IMG submission 89722) | Peatland microbial communities from SPRUCE experiment site at the Marcell Experimental Forest, Minnesota, USA - June2015DPH_10_150 | ecosystem: Environmental > Terrestrial > Soil > Wetlands... | reverse complement strand
CTGAGCGCGTTCGGCCGCCGTGGTGCGTTGGCGGCGGCGAGGAGCCTTGGATGTGTTCATTACCCCGGCGTTTACCACGCCGGCTCGCCGCGCACCAGACGGTCCCCGCTTTACCGCTTACGAGCCACCAGCCGGCGTTCGTGCTTCTTTGTGAGTTCGTGCTCCCAGATGCGCAGGACCCGCCAGCCGGCCTGGCGGAGGGTGCGGGTGACGAGCCGGTCGCGGATCTGGTTTGCGGCCAGTTTCTTCCGCCAGAACGCGGCGTTGTTGCGTGGTTTGGTACCGTGCTGAGGACACCCGTGCCAGAAACAGCCGTCCACGAAGACCGCCAAGCGGTGGCTGCGAAAGACGAAGTCAGGCTTCCCGAAAACGGGCTGATTCCGCCGCCAGCCAAAAATCCCAGCCCTGCGGAAAACGAAGATGAGGGCCAATTCGGTGCGGCGGTTGCCGCGTCCCCGCACGCGGGACATAATCTGCGAACGCTTTGCCTTGGAGAAGACGTCTGCCACAAAGTAACCGCAAATGGGCAACCCACTCTCCGCTATGGTTTAGGCTTCTTGGTTCTCGTGTAGTCCACGTCCGACGCTGGAAGCCCTTTGGCTCGCTCCTTTGGGTCCCGATGGATGCCATGCTCCAACAGTTGACGGGTGCGGGCGACTTCTTCTTCCTTTGCAGCGAAAGCCGGGTTGTCAACCGCTCCTTCAAGCACTGCGCGGTAGTGCTCGTAAACACTACGAGTCTTGCGGAACAGGTCATTCCAGCAGCGAATTTCGAAGTCCGGCCGCGCCTGTAATCCTTCCAACTGCTGCCTGCTGATCTTTGGCTCCCTGCCGCAGATGAACACCATGTTGAAATGCCGATCGTGTCCAACTGACAGCTTATCTGCGTACTCGAACAGGCGATTCACCTCAGAAAGTTCAGCCGGGTAATCTGGGCGCTTGATCTCAATAATCGCCAAGTCGCGCTCACTGCCCAAAGCCAGGAAATCAAAACGCCCGCTGTAATTCGGCAAGTCCTTTTGCCCCCACTCCCGAAGCTGTGTGGTGATTTTCTTCTCCTCTGCCAGCACTTGCCATTCCGGATTCAAGAGCCACGGATTGCCGGCCAGAAGATCGTGCATGTTCTCCGGAGTGCGAGACGACGCCGTTTCAGGAGCGTTGTTGCAAAGCATCTTCTCGAACTTGTCGAGAATATCGATCCGGCCTTTGACCACTTCCAGAATCGCGCGACTCTCCAACACCTTCCACTCGTTGAGTTGTTGGAGCATCGCCGCCAGCTTATTGGGATCACTCGCCGCCTCCTCGATTTCCTCGATAACATCATGGAACTGCCGAAACTCGTACGCTCGCACGAGCGCGCCTGCCAGTTCCAGCGTCTTACCGTTTTCGGAATCACGATTCCCCAAGATCCGCAAAAACTGCGCAACCTGTTTCTGGGAAGGTTTGTCGAGACGTTTGATTCTCTTGTCCAAGTCAGGATCGCTCAGCACTTCTTTGACGGTCTTCTCCCCCCGGAACTCAGTGCAATCACGCAATGCCTTGCGGCACAGCTCTTCACCCCATAACTTCAGCGTTTGGGCGTTCTCGTCTTCCCAATCGATTTCTTGTCGATCAGTCGAAACTAAGTCAGTGTCATCGTCGGTGCCGTTGTCAAGGAAGTCGGCCTCAATCTCGCCGATCACGTAGCGGGTGGCATGTTGGCCCGACGCCTTCGCCTCAACGTCAAAGAAGAATGGCGGGGCTTGGGCGACCTTGCCGTGAACGAGAATGGTAAATCCACGCAACTCGCGGTCGTGGATTACGTCCGTGGCGAAACCGTACCAGTATCGGACAACGGAGCCATCGAACAGTTCAACATCTTCAAGGTGCCTGCCACTTTCTTGGCTTGGCAATCGAAAGTCGAGAGGCGGAGTTGGATCAGGAAGTTTATGGCCGTTGACCCTGATCGTCATCTGCCCCTTGACGGTGCGGCTCAGGCGTCGCGCCAAAGAACGGCTCAAACTGTCAACGTCCATTGGCGTCTTGTGCTTGAGCGCTTCCAAAGTGACGATGGTGCCGGAGGGGCTGAGCTTTTTGTGCGGCGCAATCGGTTTCCATTGGATGGGCTTTTCCTCCGAAGTGTTGTCCTCGGCCTTCAGCTCCGTCAGATCCAAGTAGAACTCCAATCCTTCCTTCTCCTGCCAGGTCGCAACGGTCATCTTCCGCGCGAGACCAAAGCCCGCCAACTTGCCGATTCCTTTTCGGCCCATGACCCGCCGCGTCTTCTGGATCGCTACTGGGCCTGCATCTGCCTTCGTACGCTCCTCGCCGAAATCCAGGGGCAAACACGTCTGCACTTCGATCCCTCCTTTACGACGTCGGTTCCGCCCTAAAACAAGGTACGAGTCCTGAACCTCATCACGGCTCATTCCACAGCCCGTGTCCCGAATCACGATCTTGCTGGTGTCAGGCTTGTAGTTCGACGGGTTTGGCAGCTCGATCATGACCTCGGTAGCACCAGCGTCCCAGCAGTTGGCAACAAGCTCTGCTATCGCCACTTCGCGGCGTTTGTACATCTGGACACCGAAATGCTCAAGGGTTCGGCCAAGGACTTTGAACTTCAACGGCGGGTACGAGGCTTCTTTCCCGGTCAGCTTCTTGCTCATAGGCTCAATTGTCCTCGCGAGTTGGCGTTCCGTTGCGCTGAGTCTTCCTCAGCCAGGCGAAAATTAGCTTCGCGTGACGTCGGATGAATTCCGGGGGCAGAGCATTTCCGATCATCTGAGCCGCCGGAAATTTCCCACGCTTGCTGGAGAAAAAGTAGGTCGGCGGGAAAGTCTGAAGCAGCGCGGCTTCGCGCAGCGTGATGCAGCGGTTCTTGGTCGGGTGAAGAAACCGGCCCTTGGACGGATTGCAGCATCCGCCGGTGATGGTCGGGGCGACCTCATCCCAAGCCATGCGCCCGTAAACATCGTTGAAACCGTCGCAGTTCCGATGGCATTCAAGCTGACGTTGTTTCCCCAAGTCCAGTCGGCTGCCGCCGTTCTTTGGAATCAGACGGATGATCTCCGTGACTTTGGCGCTGCGGTTTTCGCCCAGCATGTGGAGCGGATCCTTGCGCGCTCTGCCTGGGTGAAGTCGCTTCAGCGCGTCGCGCACCGTCTGCTTGCGTTTGGCGGGTCGGGCAAACGGGATCGTCGCGTTCCGAGCGGCCAGAAGGATCATGCGGCGGCGCCGCTGCGGCACGCCGTAGTCGGCGGCGTCGAGCACGGCGACCGACGGTTGCCTGTAACCCAAGTCCTTCAGTTCCTGGCAGACCATGCTCATCCGCGCGTCCTTCGCCAGCCCAGGCACGTTCTCCAGCATCACCGCCTTGGGAGCCAATTCGCGAACAAATCGGACAAACTGGAAAATCAAATCGTTCCGGGGGTCGTCCATGCCACGCTTCCCGTTCAGGGTCGTCATCGTCGAGAAGCCTTGGCACGGCGGGCAGCCCGCGAGCAGGTCCAGTCCGCCTTTCCTCAGCCCAAGTCGCCGTTTCAGTTCGCGTGGCGTCACGTTGCGAATGTCCTCCGGCCACACGGCGACCTCCGGGTGATTGGCCTGGTAGGTTTCAACGGCGAGCGGGTCCATCTCAACCGCGCCTAGAACCCGAAAGCCCGCCTGTTTCAAGCCGAGCGTCAGCCCGCCACACCCGGAAAACAGGTCTATGGCTGCTGGTTTGTTCATCGGAATTTGGTTTTACTCTCCGATTCGCAAATCGTCCAGCTTGCACTCACGTCGGCAGTGTCCTGATTTGCGGTGCCGGTGGGACGAGCGTCCTCGCGAGCCGGCTCGTCAGGAGCCTCGCCCCACCAAATTGGGACACTACCCTCACGTCAGCCACTCGGTTTTTGATTTCCTTCTCCACGCCTTGAATTCCGAGTCGCCGGAACACTGAAATGCCGATTGGAGAATGTGGATTGCGGATTGAGCCAGCGCGAGGGCGAGGAGATAAAGCGGTTCACCCCTCAGTCGGCCGGCGAACCGCTACGCCAGGTCCACCGGATCAATGTCAATTGTCAGCGTGATGTCGTCGGGCAGGGCGAGGGTTTCCTGCAGCTTGGCCAGCCGCCGGCTCAAGGGCGACATCTGCCGCGTCCGCACCATGAGCTGGTAGCGGTAATAGCTTTCCGCCCGCAGCAGCGGTGCGGGCCCCGGCCCCGCCAGCACCAGGTCCTTCCAGCCGGCCAGCGCGCGCTCGAGTTCCTTGCGCACGTGGTCGGCGGTGAACTTCACCTTGTCCTCGTTGCGGCCCTTCAGCGTCAGCAGCGCGATGCGCGTGACCGGCGGGTACTTCAACTGCTCGCGGAACTCGATCTCCTGGTCGTAGAACCCTGTGAAGTCGTGGTGGCGCGCGTATTGGATCGCCGGGTGGAACGGCGTGAACGACTGCACGAACACCTCGCCTTCGATGTCGCCGCGGCCAGCGCGGCCGGCGACCTGCGTGAGCAACTGGAAGGTGCGCTCGCCGGCGCGGAAATCGGGCATGTGCAGGCTGAGGTCGGCGTTGATGATGCCGACCAGCGTCACATTCGGAAAGTGCAGTCCCTTGGCGATCATCTGGGTTCCGATAAGGATGTCAATCTTGCCGGTCCGGAAATCGCCGAGGATGCGCCGGTAATCGTCCTTGCGCTGGAGGATGTCCGAGTCCATGCGCTGGACGCGGGCGTCGGGAAAGAGGCGCGCCAACGTTTCCTCGACGCGCTGGGTGCCGATGCCGGCGTAGCGGATGCCAGGATGGCGGCACTTGGGATTCGGGCAGACCAGCGGCGCCGGCGTCTCGTGGCCGCAGATGTGGCAGAGGAGTTGTTGCTTCGGCCGGTGGTAGGTCAACGCCACGCTGCAATGCGGGCAGCCGGCCACGTACCCGCACTGGGGGCATTGGAGCGACGTCGAGTAACCGCGCCGGTTCAGGAACAGGATGACCTGCTCGTGGCGTTCGAGCCGGCCAACAATGGCGTCGCGGAGTTGCCGCGAGAAAATGGCCAGCCCCTTTTCCCGGCGCGCTTCCTGGCGCAGGTCCACGACCCGGACGCGCGGCATTTTCTGGTTGTCCACGCGGACGGTGAGTTCGAGCAGGGTGTATTTGCCGCGGCGGGCGTTGTAATAGCTTTCGAGCGACGGCGTGGCCGAGCCCAGCACCACCGCGGCCCCTTCGCGCTGGCCGCGCACCACCGCCACGTCGCGCGCATGGTAACGCGGCGCCTCCTCCTGCTTGTAGGAATTCTCGTGCTCCTCATCCACGACAATGAGACCGAGCGGTTCGACCGGGGCGAAAATCGCCGAGCGCGCGCCGATGACGATCCGCGCGCGGCCCTGGCGGATTTTGTGCCATTCGTCATGGCGTTCGCCGGCGGACAAATGGCTGTGGAGCACGGCGACGAGCGTTTGCAGCGGACCGGAGCAGAACCGCGCCTTGAAGCGCTCGACCGTCTGCGGGGTCAGCGAAATCTCGGGCACGAGGACGATGGCGCCCTGGCCGCGTTCGAGCGCGTGGGCGATCGCCTGGAGATAGACCTCGGTTTTGCCGCTGCCGGTCACGCCGTGGAGGAGAAAGGTCGAGGATGGCGCCTCGGATTGCGGATTGCGGATTGCGGATTGCGGATTTCTGCCCTCTGCCTTCTGCCTTCTGTCCTCTGCCCTCTGTCCACTGTCTTCCAAACTCTGCCCTCCGCCCTCTGCCTTTCCCTGGTCCATCGCCGTGATGATGGCCGCCAGGGCGCGGGCCTGCTCGGCGTTCAGCACCAGCGGTTGCGTCGGGAGGATGCGCTCGTGGGCGTAGGGATCGCGCTCGGAGATTTGCGGAGCGATGCTGACGAGCCCCTTGTCCTCGAGCCGCCGCACGGTGTCCGCGGTGGCGCCGGTCAGCCGGAGCAATTCCTGGAGCGAGATCTCTCGCCATTCCTCGAGGACGTTCCAGATTTCGGTCTGCCGCTTCGTCAGCTTCGGCAGGTCGCCGGTGACCGGCAGGACCCGCACAAAGAGCCGTTCCCGCCAACCTTCCTCCTCGCGGCGGACGGCTTCGGGCAGCACGCTTTTCAAGGCGGTTTCCGGGGCGCAGCAGTAGTACTCCGCGATCCACCGGGCCAGCTCGATGACCCGCGGCGTGACCAGTCCCTGGCGGCCGACCACGCGGGCGATGGGGCGCAGGTTGGTGTGCGGCGAATCGGGCGCGAGCGCGGTGACACAGCCCATGACCTGGCGCGGCCCGAAGGGGACCTTCACCCGGCTGCCCACCTCGATCTGCCCCGCCAGCTCGGGCGGGATGAGGTAGTCGAACTCCCGGCGGAGCGCGATTTCCAGGGTGACGCGCGCAATCATGCCAGCGCGAGAGTCGAAGCTTCGCCGCCCGCCGTCAAGCGGCCGTCGGCGCGGGCAGTGTCCTGATTTGCCGTTTCCCGGAGCGCGGCTGTGCGCGAAGCGTCAGCCGCAGCAGGCGGAAAACGCTGCGGCTGATCTTCGACACAGCCGCGCTCCATTGCTCGACGACGACGGGCTTGGACCGTAGGATGGCGGTGTGAAACGCCGCGGGTTGCTGCTGCTTGTCGGGCTCGTGCTGGCCCTGCCACTGCTCGTTTGGTGGTGGCACTGGCGGCTCGAACACAGCCAGGACAGACCGATCCTTGCCGCGGCGCGCCGCTATGGTATGGACCCGGCGCTGGTGAAAGCGGTGGTGTGGCGGGAAAGCGGCTTCAACCCGCGCGCGCTCGGCCGGGCGGGCGAAATCGGCCTCATGCAGCTCATGGACGCCGCGGCTCAGGAATGGGCCGAGACCGAGCACGCTTATCCACTGCCCGAGGAACACCTCTTCCATCCGGCCACCAACACGCTCGCCGGCACCTGGTATCTGCGGAAGGTGCTGCGCCGTTATGTGCGCTGCGACAACGCCGTGCCCTTCGCGCTGGCGGACTACAACGCCGGTCGCGGCAACGTGCTGAAATGGGCGCAGGGTCCGGCGGCGACGAACAGCGCGGCCTTCCTTGAGCGGATCGGCTTTCCAGGCACGCGCGCCTATGTCGAGGCGATCATCAGGCGGCGTGGCCGCTATCGCGGCGATTTCCCGCCACTCACGGCGACGAACCCACCTTAACCGGCGGATGCCGGACGCCCGCCGCGGGCCTGGTCCTCCAGCCAGTCACAAGCGACCGGCAGGACGCGGCTCCAGTGGAACGTCTGCGCGCGCTCCCACGCCGCCGCGCGGTATTGCTCGTATTTCGCCGGAGCGGCGACACAACGCTGCACGCCGTCCGCCAGCGCCTCGGGTGTTTCCGCGTCGGCCACGATGCCCGTCTGGCCGTGCAGCGTGGACTCGATGAGCCCGGCGACGGGATAGACCACGGCCGGTGTGCCCATGGCGTTGGCCTCGATCACATTCAGGCCCCAGCCTTCGCGCAGCGACGTGTGCAACAGCAGGTGCGCGTGGCGCAGGCGTTCGTCCTTCGCCGCCTCCGGCAAACCACCCGTGAAGGTCGCTTTCGCCGTGAGTCCAAGCTCGGCGGTGAGTTGGCGCAGGATGGGTTCGGAGCTGCCCGTGCCGACGATTGTCAACTCCGCCGCGACGCCACGGTCCACCAGGACGCGGAGCGTGCGGACGGCGTGTTCGATGCGTTTGTTGGGTGCGAGCCGGGAGACCACGATGAGCCGGAGTGGCGGCGTGAGCGGCTTGGGGTCGAGGTGAGGCAAGGCCACCGTATGGACGCCATAAGGGATGAGGTGGATGCGTTTGACGCCGTGGCGTTCCAGGCCGGCCTTGGTGGAGGGGCAGGCGGTCCAGAACGGCACGTCCCGATAGAGCCAGTGGGTTCCCCGCTCCTGCCACTTGCCGAGCTTCGAGGTTGGCCAGCGATAAAATACGTCCCAGATCGGGCCCAGCACCTCGTGCACATAGGCGACGCAGTGGGTGCGGCACCACCACGGCGCGTACCAGGGCAGGCCGTGGTGCTGGTCAATCACCAGGTCGAAGCGGGGTTGCCGGCGGAACCAGCGCCGGGCGGCGACGATGGAGGCGCCCTTGCCGCCTTCACGGCGGATGCGGATGCCGCTGATTTCCTCCTCGAGCGCGGCGCCGGGAAACGCATTGGCGAACCAGAACACCTCATGCCCGCGCTCGCGGAGCGCGGCGAGGTAGCCTTCGGTGACCCGCTCGGCCCCGCCGGCCAGCGGGTTCTTCGGGTCGCGCCAGTTGAGCATCAGGAATCGCATGGCACCGGGCTGTCGGGCAGCCCGGTTGCCCGCGCTTATGGCGTGACCGGCCGGGAAAGACAACGATGAAACGAAGCCGGACCACCTCCAAATCGCGCCGGTTGGCAGCCGTGTCCGCGATTTTGCGCCGGCTGGCACGGGACCCGCAAGACTTGCGGCTGGTTTCCGACGCAGCCGCGCCCGGGGGGCAGCGCGCGGATGCGCGCAATTAAACACGGCGCGGAAACCGCTTGCGGTGGAAGGGGGCGGACGCCGACCGGTCAGGGCTTGGCAGGCGCCGTGGGCGCGGCTTTAAACAAAATTACGGTCTCGCCCGGCCGGGCCCATCCGAGTTTCTCCCGAATGAGCCGTTCGATGGTGCGGTCATCCGAGGTAAGTAACTGGACCAGGTTGGATTTTTGGGCGACCTGCTGGCGCGCGACGGCAACCCGGTCGTGCCAGTCGTTGAGTTCGTGCCGGAGCCGCTCGTTCGTGTCGATCAAGGGCCGATACCACAACCCCACGAGCAGGGCAGTGGCCGCCACCAGCAGGCCGGCCACAATGCGCGCGAGAATGTGCCAAACGGTGTTCATGCGACAACCACCCAATCACCGACGCACCGCAGGCTAGCAGCCTGGAAGTTCATTTGGCGAGCTTTTTCCACGCTTTCAGCCGGCCATCCGGGCCGAAAGTCAAACGCAGGATCCAATCGGGCGAGGTGTCATAGGTGGCAAATCCGCCGCGCCGCCACGTCGAGATGGTCCCGCTCCGCCCGCCACGACTGAGAATCCAGTCGGCCACCCGCGCGCCGTCACTGAGCGTCGCGCTGTTCTCGGGCGGACCGAGGTCAACCACCGCCTGGTCATAGGAGTACTGGCCAATCCGGGCGTCCCAATTGACCTTGGTGGAGGCGCAGCCGAACGCCAGGCAGAGCGCGAAACCCAGGGCAACCATTCCGCCCGGGCCGGCCAACCGTCCGCGAAAAACGGTCGTGAGCCTGCTCAACATGACCTAATGTTAATGCGAACCCGGCTGTTTGGCAACCCGGCCGCGGCAACCACCCGCCGGCCTCGACCCAGTTTTTCCGAACGACCGCGCAGTTCGGACTGCGGCGCGGCGGACCAGGGGACGACTTTTCGAGGTGAACTTCGGTCTGGCCGTTCCAGTGACCGCAGCGCGACCAGGCGGCGGCCGCGGGCGCGATGACACGATAGGCCTCGAAGTGCGCGTAATCGGAAACTCCGGCGTTTCGCGCAGACGTCTCGTGCCATCAAGCGCGGCGTTCCCGAATCGCCGCCAGGATGTCCGCCAGCACTTCAGCCCGCGGTTTCACGCCCTGCTGGCCCTGGCCGTGGATGCGGACGGCGACGGCGCCCGCCTCCTGCTCGCGCTGGCCGACCACCAGGATGTGATGGACCCTGGTTTCCTCCGCCCGCTGAATCCGGCCCATGAGCTTGTCGTTGCTGAACTCCAGTTCGGCGCGGACCTGCTGGGCGCGCAGTTCGCTCACGATGCCCTTCGCGTAATCAAGCTGGGCCTCGGTCACCGGCAGGACGCGCACCTGGTCGGGCGCGAGCCAGAGCGGGAAATTGCCGGCGTAATGCTCGATCAGGAAGCCGATGAAGCGCTCGTGCGTGCCCAGCGGCGCGCGGTGGATGCACAACGGCGTCTTGTCCGTGTTGTCGCGGTCGCGATAAACGAGGCCAAAGCGTTTGGGCACGGCGAAGTCCACCTGGTTGGTCGCGAGCGTGAATTCGCGGCCGATGACGCTCCAGACCTGGACGTCGATCTTCGGCCCGTAGAACGCCGCCTCGTTCGGCACCTCCACATAGTTGATCTTCGAGTCAATCAACACCTGCCGGACCATCGCCTCGGTTTTCAGCCATAGCTCGGGCTCGTTGACGTATTTCTTGCCGAGGCCCTCGGGCGCGTGCGTGCTGAACCGCATGACGTATTTCTCGATGCCGAAGATCTTAAAATACTTCAGGTACATCTCGTTCACCGCGTTGAATTCCTGGGCGAACTGCTCCTCGGCAAAGTAGATGTGCGCGTCGTTCATGTTGAGAGAACGAACCCGCATGAGGCCGAAGAGTTCGCCGGATTGCTCGTAGCGGTAATTGCAGCCGTACTCGGCCAGCCGCAACGGCAAATCGCGGTAACTGCGCGGCTCCGCCGCAAAAATGCGGTGGTGATGCGGGCAGTTCATGGCTTTGAGGTAGTAGTATTCTGGTTGCATTGACCGCCAATCCTCTTCTGCATAAACGAACTCGCCGACCAATCCGCCAAGGGCGGAGCTCAATCTCCGCTCCTCCCATAACTGGCGCAGTCGGCTGAACAGAAATTCCTCGTAGTCGCTGCCAACCAAATCTGCGTCTGGGATCAAGCCTTCGGTTTCCTCTTTGACCGTCCCCGCAGCCAGAATGGCGCTTCGGAGGAATTCGACCTTCTCAGCTAGTGCTCGTCGCTTCTCGATTTCCTTTGGTTTGTCTTTGAGCGGATCGAGTTCCATCGGCGGAAACATGGACTCTGCGTAATACGGCAGGTGCCCGGAGGTCTTGTACATCTTCTCCTTGGCGATATGCGGGGTCTTGACGCGGACGTAGCCGGCGGCGAACTCGGTTTCCTTCGCCAGCTTCTCCAGCTCCTCCAGGATCGCGCCGCCCTTGGGCAGCCACAGCGGCATGCCCGGCCCGACGTATTCCGTGTCAATCGCGAACAGCCCCATCTCCGCGCCGATCTTGCGATGGTCGCGGCGTTTAGCCTCCTCGAGCATTTTGAAATACTCGTCGAGCTGGGTCCGGTTCTTGAACGCAGTGCCGTAGATGCGCTGGAGCTGCGGGTTTTTCTCGTCGCCCTTGTAGTAGGCGCTCGCGACGGTGGTAAGCTTGAACGCGCCGATGTTGCCGGTGCGCATCACGTGCGGCCCGGCGCAGAGATCAACGAACTCGCCGTTCTTGAAGTACGAGATCGGCTCGCCTTCGGGGATGTCGGCGAGGTTGCCGATTTTGAACTTACTGGGCACGGGGCGCGGGGCCAGGGCGGCGAGGCGCCCGGCCTGGGCGTCGGCCGTGGCCTGCTCGCGGGTGACGATGAGCTTCTCGAACGGCTGGTTCGCCTTGACGATGGCCTTCATCTCCGCCTCGATGGCGGGGAAATCCTCCGGCGCGATGCGGTGTTCGAGTTCGACGTCGTAGTAAAAGCCGTTTTCGACCGCCGGCCCGGAGGCGAACTGGGCGTCGGGCCAGAGTTTCACGATGGCGTTGGCCATGACGTGGGCGGCGGAGTGGCGGAGCCGCTCCAGATCGGACATGGCGTTGCGTTGGTCGAGGTTTTTTCGATCTTCCATAAAGTTATATTCAACCACGGATAAACACGAATGGACACGGATTAAATGCAGTCACAGGACGATCCTTTCCCATTCGAGCCGGGGGTGCTTGAAATTCAGTAGCAGTCCGACACGGAGTTTCGTGACGCGCAGGTAATTCAACATCTGACCGCGCTCCGCGTCGCCGACGCGGTCAAGCGTCTTGGCATCAACGAGCACCTGCTCGAAGACAACCAGATCCGGGATGAATTGGCCGACTCGCTGGCCTTTGTAAAGCACCGCGAACGATCGTTGCTGCTGGAAGGCGATGGAGCGGTGCGTGAACTCCACGACCAGGGCATTCTCATGGCACTTCTCGTTCAACCCATGTCCCAAGGTGTTCAGGACCTCGAACGCACAGGCGAGGATGTCATGCGTCTCCCGTTGGAGCAGCAGTTTGGGGGCGCTGCCTTGGAGATCAGGCTGGGCATCCGTGTTCATCTGTGTCCATCGGTGGTTGATTGCCGGCAACAAAAACGCCCCGGACGGTTAGTCTGAGGCGTGGGCGTCCGCGGGTTCGGCCGCGAACGCTAGCAAGTCGTCGTTGTCCAGTTCGGTTTCAACGGTGCCAGCGTAAAGAGCGCATCCGCTCCCGGCAAACGAATTCCGCCCGGCTCTCGTGTAACCTTCAAAACCGGCCGCCAGTGGTTCGGAGCGCGATCACGAACCGGTGCGCGCGCGGTAGAAGCGGCAGGGATTCGTGACCGGGGCGGGATCGGTGATTTTCACGTCGCCGGTGGCGCTGTTCGTGGTCACCAGGGTATTCCAACTGCCCGCTTGCAGGCTGGTGGAGTACTCGACCGTCAGCGTCTGGCCCGCGGCGGAGGTTACGTCGAAACTGAACAGGCCGGACGCCCAAGTGGCGTTGGTCAAGACCAGGGGCACGGTGGCGCCGCTCGTGGTGCTCAACGCGAATTGCGTCGCCGTCGCGCGGAACGCTTCGGTGGCGTAGGTCGCGTTGGTGTTCGCAATGAAGCGATAAAACGTGACGGTCGCATCGTAGTTGTTGGCGGTCGGCAGCGTGCCGGCGGGAATCACCACCGACGTGGCGGTGCCGTTCAGCGCGTTCGTGGCCGGCGGGTTCACCGTCGTGAACACGTCACCCACCGTGACGGCGATGTAATCCGCCGTCGTGCCGCCGGGAAACGCGTCCCAACTCAGCGTGAAGGCCTGGGTGGCGTCCACCGCCTGCGCGGCCATAAAGTTGTTGACGTGCGGCGCGCCCGGCTGCAGCAGGCTGGCGGGGAGGTTGACCGAAACCTGCTGGTTCGAGGTCGCCGCCTGGACATTAAAGCTGTGACTGCCGCTGGGATACGTGGCCTGGAAGGTCGCGAGATTCGTACTGCCGTCAACCAGGTAGTAAGTCTCCGGCCTGGTTGGACTTTGCGCCAGGGTTTTCAGGGCACTCGTGGGCAGCAGGAGGGTGACCGCGGTGGCTGTCCGGTTGGATGCCAGGGTGGTGTCGGCGGTGAAAGCGTAGCTGATGTTCGGGTCCAACGTCGGGGCGGCCGTGGAGGTCTGATCATAGTAGAATACATGGCCGACGACGAAGGAAGTAATCCGATTGGTGCCCGAACCCGTCCCGCCACCGCCGGAGGTGCCGGTGGTGAAGTAGCCCTCGGGCTGCCCCCCGAGCGAATCGCCGGCGAGGTCCTGACCTTCGACGCTCCAAATGACCATCGTGCTGGCCGGAAACGGCTGGGTGGGCGTGCAGGTCAGCGTCTTGCTGTCCGCGCTCCACGCGGGCGTGGTGGGCAACGGCGAAAGCGGGGAAGCAATATTCACGAACATCGCCGTCGTCGCCGTTGTGTCCATGGCGGTGCTGAAGGTGATGACCACCGGGGCCGTGGGCGAGACGCCGGTGGCGAGGTTGGCCGGCACGGTGGAGACGATAACTGGCGAGGGAGCTTGGGCTAGTGCCGGCGGCAGCGCCAGCGGCAGCAGGGCGGAAGCGAAGACCAGGAACGACAGCAACGGGAGGCGGGTGGATCGGGTCATGGCACTTTCGGAGTTGATCAGGCGCACCCTTCATTTGCCTCAACCGGGGCAGGGTGCGCAGCGCGGACGACCGCCAGTCTGATTGCAGTCCAGTGAAGTCCGGGCATGTTATTCAATTGTTTTCCGGCCCGGACGAGTCAGTTCGTCCCGGTCGGTGTGGATAGATATAAGTGATTCTCCGCCGATTTCAAGCCCGCCGGCCGGCCGGTGCGTCCTCATCCGATCAGCCGGTAGGGATATCCTCGCGAGCCGCAATCAGGTTGATGGGTGATGGTTGAGCGTTGAGCGGCCGGAGCAGGGTCGCGGCCAACCTCGCCCCCCCCGACCTCATGAACTCTCACGAATTCGACTCTCGGAGCTCGAAACTCGCAATTCTCTGGTGGTGCGTCCTCGCGAGCCATGTCGGCGAGCTCAATCGAGCCGGCTCGTCGGAGCCCCAGCAAATCAGGACACCGCCCGCCGAGCCGCCGGTCACCGGGTGCATTTCGGCTGGCGCGCAGGCGGGAGCGCGTTCATCTTGAGCGCGCTGCATTCCGGGTGATCCGGTTTGCCGGTCGCGTGCAACCGCAGACTCCATTATGGAAGGACCACCGCTCAGAGTTGACAGGCCAACCGGTCCGGCCTCCGACCCGGCAACATCACGGGTCGCACCGCTCCATCCCGCCGGGCCGGGCGGCGGCGGCGTGCAGACCATCGTCATCGGGCACCGCAACCCGGACATGGATTCGATTTGCGCGGCGGTGGGCTACGCCCGGTTGAAACAGCTTCTGGGCGTGCCCAACGTCATCGCCGCGCGCGCTGGCAACACCAATCCGCGCATTGATTTCGTACTCGAAAAATTCGGCGTGCCGGCGCCCGTGTTCCTGAGCGACGTGTCGCCGCGCGTAAGCGACGTGATGGAGCGCCAGGCCGCCTCGGTGCGGGCGGACGCCTCGGTTTATGATGCTCTGCACCTGATCGAGGAGAAGCAGTTGCGCGGGCTGCCCGTCACGGACGACCAGCAGCGGTGCCTGGGCCTGCTGTCGGCGTTCAAGATCAGCCACCACTTGTTCCCGCCGCGCGAGGAGGCCGCCCGGGCGCGGGTGATCGTGGCTTCGCTGGCCAGCATGGTGGACACCTTTGGCGGACGGGTCGTTACCGGCGAACTGACGACCGAAAGCGAGGAACTGCTGCTGGTGGTCGGGGCCATGAATGCCGACTCGTTCTCGAACCGGCTGCGGGGCCACGGCGGCGAGGCGGTGGCGCTCTTTGTCGGCGATCGCGATGACATCCAGATGCGGGCCATCGAAGCGAAGGTCCGGGCCATCGTAATCACGGGCGGGCTGCCGGCGCTCAAGGGCGTCGAGCGCGCCGCGCGGGAGGCCGGCGTGGCAGTGATCAGTTCGCCGCACGACACGGCCACGACGGTGTTGCTGGCCCGCGGGGCGGTGCGGGCGGAACGGATGGTGGAGACCGAATTCACCAGCTTTGCGCCCGACACGCCGCTGACGAGCGCCCGCGAGCGGGCCGCAGCTTCGACCTCGCTGGTATTCCCCATCCTGGGCGAGGGCGGCGTGCTCGTGGGGCTTCTGACCAAGAGCGATTTCCTCAAGACCGTGCCCCGGCAGTTGATTCTGGTGGACCACAACGAGCTGGCGCAGGCGGTCGCGGGCGCGGACCAGGTCCCCATCGTCGAGATCATTGATCACCACCGGCTGGGCGGTTTCGCCAGCGACCTGCCCATTCATTTCTGGAACAACCCGGTCGGTTCAACCAGCACGATCGTCGCGTTGTGCTACGAACAGATGGGCGTGGCGGTGCCGCCGGAGATCGCGGGGCTGTTGATGGCGGGCGTGATCGCCGATACGTTGAACCTGAGTTCGCCCACGGCGACGCCAGCCGATGTCCGCCTGCTGCGCCAGCTCGCCGCCGTGGCACGGACCGATCCGGCCCAACTGGCCGAGCAGATCTTCTCCGTGGGCTCGCCCCTGCTCACCCTCACGCCCGCGCAGGCGGTGGCGGCGGACTGCAAGGCCTACGAGGCGCACGGCCGGCGCTTCACGGTTTCGCAGATCGAAGAACTGAGTTTCGGCCGGTTTGCGGAGAAGCAAGCCGGGCTGCTGGAGGCGCTGGATCGCCACACGCGCGCCCGTGGCCTCTTTTTTGCGGCGCTGCTGGTCACCGACATCAACACGCAGGACTCGCTCCTGCTGGTCAGCGGGCCGCCGGAGTTCCTGTCACAGATCAATTTCCCGGCGCGCGGCCCGCAGCTCTGGGAACTGGCCGGCGTGGTGTCGCGCAAAAAGCAGTTGCTCCCCTATCTCCTCCAGTGCCTGGCCGGTCTGCCGGCCCGGTAGCTCGTCTGCCCACAGGAACGCGACCGTCCAGCGCGGCTTACGCTGGCCATCAGCCCGGCGAAGACCGGCAGCGCGATGTTGCAGGGCCGATCATCCGCCGCCGGCCGGCGGGGGAAAACAAAAAAGGCGTCCGCAGACGCCTTGCTTGGGAAAATTCGCCGGCTACTTCGCCTTGGCCAGTCGGAGGGCCAGGCGCGATTTTTTGCGGCTCGCGGTGGACCTGGGGATGACGCCCTTCTTGGCCGCCTTGTCGAGCGCGGAATGGACCGCGGTCAGGGCGGCGGTGGCGGCTTCCTTGTTCCCGGAGGTGACGGCGGTCTGGTAGCTGCGCTCCAGCGTCTTCAAGCGGGACTTGATGCTCTTGTTCTGCGTTTGCCGGCGCGCACTGTTGCGCATGCGGCGTTGAGCGGATGCGGTGATCGGCATAAATTCTATCGTTTCAGTAAGAAGCGAAAAACCCTAGCCGAACCCGGCGGGATGTCAACGGCTTGTTGCGGCTTGTTGCGGGCTTTGGTATTGCGTCAGCGCTGATTTCTCACGTTGGTAACCAACCCATCTGGAGGGCCGAGAAGCGTTCGGCGCGGCGCGAACTGATCAGCCAGTCGGTTTCGATCCCTTCGGATTTGGCTCCCTGGCAATCGCTGGCACGGGTCTGGCGCGCGGCCTGCGCCACGGCGGGGAAACAGACCTGCTCGGCCGTGGCCGCCAAGCGGATCGGACAGCGGGCTTCGAGCCGGCCGCGATTGAGTTCAACGCCCTGAACGAGGAGCGTCAAGGAGTGCGGCGCCCGTGGTCAGTCCCCGTTTCCATGCCCCTCTCCAACACCACCTTTCACCCCTCAAAAATCAGCCCTGGTGTTTCCGGCGCGAGTGGATTGCGGGCAAACGCGAATTCCGCCACCTCCCGGCCGCCGATCAGATGTTCCTGGATGATCCGCTCGAGCACGGGCGGCGTGCAAGAGTGGTACCAGGTGCCCTCGGGATAAACCACGGCGATCGGTCCCTGCGCGCAGACGCGCAGGCAGGCGGCCCTGGTCCGGTAAATCAGCGGTCCCGAGCCGGTGAGCTTGAGCTCGTTCAACCGGCGTTTGAGATAATCCCAGGCCGCCAGGCCGGCCTCGGCGGGCGCGCACTTTGGCTCGGCGGCGCCGGCGCACAGAAAGATGTGGCGGCGATAGCGCTCCAACCCCAGCGATTCGATGGCCTTGCTCAAGGACGGGTTCATCGCGGGGCAACCATGCACTGCTCACCCAGCCCGGGCAAGCGCACATGCCCGCGCAAGCGAGGCCCGAACGAGTCAGCGCGGACGCAGCACGGGTCGCCCGACGGCACCGGCCAGTGGCCCGTTCTACCCGTCCGTGGTCCAGAATCCAGGCGGGTTGATTTGGATACGTCCGCCGATCAAACTGCAAACCGTCCTTGCGGCCGGCCCGGCGACTGGCCTAGAATGAATCCAATTCCGTTGCCGCGCGTCCCTAGGTCGCGTCGTGTAACACGGATAAAAACTTAAAAACATGAAACGTTCACTGGTTCGACCTCTCCTCAAGTCACTGGCTGCCCTGGCCCTGCTGGGCCTGCCGCTGGCGCTCGGCGCGGCGGAAATGAAGCACCTGCTCGTGGTCACGGCCACGAAGGGTTTCCGCCACAGCTCGATTCCCACCGCCGAAAAAGTCATCGCCGAACTCGGCAAGTCCAGCGGCGCGTTCGACGTCGAGTACGTCCGCGGCGGCCCCGACGGCAAGGACGACGCCGAGGTGCGCGAAAAAATGTCGCCGGAAAACCTGAAGAAGTTCGACGGCGTCGTGTTTGCGAACACGACCGGCGACCTGGCGATTCCCGACAAGGAAGCCTTCCTGGAATGGCTGAAGTCCGGCAAGGCGTTCATCGGCATGCACGCGTGCAGCGACACCTACCACGGCTATCCGCCGTTCATCGAGATGCTGGGCGGCGAGTTTCTGACCCACCAGTTCCAGGTGGGCGTTGATTGCCTGAACCAGGACCCGCGCCATCCGGCCACCGCGCAGCTCGGCGCAGATTTCAAGGTGTTCGACGAGATTTATATCCAGAAGAACTTCCATCGCGACCAGGTCCACGGTCTGTTGTGGGTGGACAAACATCCGAACACGGGGATGCCGGGCGATTACCCGATCGCCTGGGCGAAGCAGTACGGCAAGGGCCGCGTGTTCTACACCGCGCTGGGGCATCGTGAGGACGTATGGGATCCAACGTGGAAAGAAGGCAAGCGCGAGAACTCGCCGGAAGTGGCCCTCGCCTACCAGCAGCATCTCCTCGGTGGCATCAAGTGGGCGCTCGGCCTCGCGCCCGGCAGCGCGACGCCGCAAAGCACCGCTTACAAGGTCAGCGCCGCCGAGGCCGCCGAAGGGTTCAAGCCGTTGTTCAATGGGGTGGATCTGACCGGCTGGAGCCTCCGCCACGCGGACGGCCCGAAGAGCTGGAGCGCGCAGAACGGCATGATGGTGAACACCATTGCGGAAGGCAAACACGGAACCGACCTCGTCACCGAGGCGAAGTATTGGAACTTCACCGCCCGCTATGAATACATGGTGGCCAAGGGCAGCAACAGCGGCTTCTACCTCCGCGGCCGGCACGAAATCCAGGTTCTCGACGACGGCGACGCCACCGCCCCATCCTTGACGAGCAACGGCTCGATTTACAACCACACCGCGCCAAGCAAGATGGTTTCCAAGAAACCGGGTGAATGGCAAACCGTCGAAGCCACGATCGTCGGCCACAAGGTGACGGTCATCCTGAACGGCGAGAAGATCATTGACAACGTCACCGTGGACCGGGCGACCGGCGGCGAACTCGACGGCAACGTCAACGACCCAGGCAGCCTGTTCCTGCAGGGCGACCACGGCGCCGTGGCGTTCCGCAACCTGCGGATCAAGGTCCTGCCGAACTAGTGCCGGGTTGGGCCCGGAGCCGTCCAGCAGTTGGGCTGGCTCCGGGACTTCTGAAAATTACGTTTGCAAATCCTTTTTTGGACAGGAGAGACTGTCGCGAGGCGGTTCGGGGCGGGGGCGACGGGCGCTGCCCCGACCGGGCGGTTGGAATGAAATCGAGAGACATGAAATCAAGCAATCTATCCGAAGTGAATCGCCGCGATTTCCTCGCCGGCGGGTCGTTTGCCACGGTGATGATGTTGATGGGCGGGGTCCCCCTCAACGCCGCCGAGGACAAGCCCGCCGTCAACCCCGATGGCACCACCAACTACAAGGCCAAGGCCGTCCCGGTGAACGTGGGCGTCATCGGCTGCGGCATCTGGGGACGCGAGCTCCTGAAGACGCTGGCGCTCCTGCCCCACGGACCCGTGGTCGCCATCGCCGACACCTATCCCGCCTACCTCAAACGCGCCGCCAGCCTCGCCCCGAACGCGCAGCAGCATCCCGACGTCGAGAAACTCCTGGCCAACCCGAAAGTCGAGGCGGTCGTCGTCGCCACGCCGTCGCATTTGCACAAGGACGTCGTGCTCGCGGCGTTGAAGGCGGGGAAACACGTCTATTGCGAAGCCCCCCTCGCCGCAACGATCGAAGACGCGCGGGCCATCGCCGCCGCCGCCAAGGCCAGCCTGAAACTCAATTTCCAGCCCGGCCTCCAAAGCCGCTCGGACAAGCAGATCATCAACCTGGCCAAGTTCGTCCGTTCGGGCGCCGCCGGCAACCTGGTCAAGGCCCGCCAGCAGTTCCACAAAAAGCAGACCTGGCGGCTGGCCTCCCCGAATCCCGAACGCGAGAAGGAAATCAACTGGCGCCTCGACAAGGCCGTCTCGCTCGGGCTCACGGGCGAACTGGGCATCCATCAGGTGGACGTGGCCAACTGGTTTTTCGCCAACCCCCCGCTCGCCGTGAGCGGTTTCGGCTCGATCATCCAGAAGGACGGTCGCGAGATTCCCGACAACGTGGCCGTGCGGCTCGAATACCCGGACGGCATCTTCCTGAACTACGAGGTGACGATTGACAGCACCTTCGACACCGAAACGGGACTCTTCTTCGGCACCAACGCCACCATCATGATGCGCGAACGCCGCGCCTGGATGTTCAAGGAACTCGACGCGCCCCTGCTCGGCTGGGAGGTCTATGGCAAGAAAGAGGCCTTCTACAAGGAGAGCGGCATCGTGCTCGGCGCCGGCGCCACCAAGCAGGATGCCCAGGAGAAGAAAACCGACAAGGATGCGCCGGCGACCGCGGCGGGGGCTCCTTCCACCGACCTGGTGGACGAAGTCAGCGCCCTCCAGTACTCGCTGGATTCGTTCCTGGTCAATTCGCACATGGTCGCCGCCGGCGTGAAGGACTTCACGGACACCTACGGTGACGACCCGCAACAACTCCGGGACTATCTCAAAGACCAGGAGAAGAACCGCCTTCCCGCCGCTGGCTGGAAGGAAGGCTATGAATCGGTCGTGACCGTCATCAAGGCCAACGAAGCCGCCCTCAAGGGCCAGAGAATCGTGTTCGAAAAGGAGTGGTTTAACGTTGCCTGACCCGGGCATTCCTGAATTTCGACCAACCTGTCACCATCTAATCATTCAGAACCAAAACCTATGAAATTGAACCATTGGACCCTGAACGTCGCCGCCGCCCTGGCCCTGACCAGCGTGGCGCTGCTGGCCCAGGACACCGTCCGCTACAATAGTCAGCCACGCGGCTCGAAGGTCACCATCCTCGGCACCTCCTCGATCCACGACTGGGAAGTCGAAGGCCAGGTCATCGGCGGTTACTTCGAGGTCGAGTCGGCGTTCAAGACCGACAAGAGTCTCAAATCTGTCAAAACCCTGAACACACCCGGGAGCGCGCCCAAGGTCTCCATCTTCATCCCCGTCACCTCGCTCAAAAGCCAGGTCGCCATGGGCCGCGACAAGATGGACAGCGTCATGCAGCAGGCCATGAAGGCGGACACGGTTCCCCAAATCCGCTACAAACTCACCGAAATGACGGTCAAAGGCGCCGTCCCTGACTCCGGCACCCCGGTGAAGTTTGATACCAAAGGCGATCTCGCCATTTCCGGCGTGACGAACAACGTTGTCATGGAGGTGACGATGGAGCGGTTGGATGGCGACAAGTTGAAATTCAGCGGTGAAAAAGTGATCGCCATGCCCGATTTCGGCGTCGTGCCGCCAACCCTGAGTCTCTTGGGCTTGGGGAAAATCACCACCGGCACGAACGTGACGGTCAAATTCGAGTGGGTCCTGGTGCCCAAGGCAGCTCCGGCCGCGCCCGCTCCGCCGCCTGCTCCGCCGGCGAAGTAACGCGCCGTTTCATCTCCTCAGCGCGGCTCCGACGGCCGCGCTCTTTTTTTTGTTCTGGTGGACGAGGGAAGTGTGGAGAAGACCCGCTCAGTCGGAACGTACCTCGTGGCGCGAGGCTGTGAGGGTAGCCGTGGATTTCAATCCACAGTTCGCCAAGCCCAGGAATGGAAGCGTCGCGGAGCGACGCTTGGAGCGGAGGCGAGGGCATTGGTTCTGGCGTCAGCCGTCGCTCCGCGACGCTTCCCCTCTCGCTCGTCCACCGTGGGCTCAAGTCAACGGCTACCGTCGGGTCGTCGCCCAGCGACGAATTCCCGGAACTCCGTGAGGAACCGCCTTCTGTCCCCGGCCATCGGCCGCCACCGGCCGGCCTCACTCGCGGTGGGCCGCGCTGGCCTGGACAAAATCGCGGAACAATACCCGGAAGTCGGTTGGCCCGCACGACAGGCGCTCCGGGTGGAATTGCACGGATAGAAACCACGGCAGCAGGCCCGCCTCGGCAGGCGCGAGTTCCAGCGCCTCCACGACTCCATCTGGGGCGGTGCCGACCGCGCGGAACGGCGGCGCCACGCGGTCAACGGCTTGGTGGTGCGTGCTGTTCACCTGGATCGCCGTGGCGCCGAGCAGGCGTGCCAACCGCGAATCGGCCGCCAGGTTCACCGGATGCACCGGTTCATCCTTGCGGTCGAACTGGCGGTGCGGCAGCGCGCCCGGCACCTGGGTGGGAATGTCCACGAACAGCGTGCCGCCAAAGGAGACGTTGAGCATCTGCTGGCCGCGGCAGATCGCGAACAGCGGTTTGCGCTGCCGGAAGATTTCCGGGATGAGCATGGCCTCGAACAGGTCGCGCTCCGGCTCGGTGCTTTTCACCGTGGCGCGCAAATCGGCGGGCGCATCCGGGGCATGGAGCGCGGGGTTGACGTCCTCGCCGCCGGTCAGGAGCACCCCGTCGCCGCGCCGCAGACACTCGGCCACATAATCCGCCGAGGCCGCGCAGGAGGCGACCAGCGGGAATCCGCCGGCGGCGAGGATGGCCTGGGCGTACCGCTCGGAAACGTCAACGGCAAAATCGCCAAATTCGTAGCCCTTGGGTCGGGTCCCCGGAAAAATGAGAATCAGCGGCGCGGTTTTCATCGCCGGAAAGAAAAGCGAAAGCCCGTCCGTCTGCAACTGATAAACCCGAAAAACCGGGTTGCCAGTTCATCAGCTTCGCCCTCCGCCGTACGGTCATCCAACCGCGAGAACACCCTGCCAGAGTCGGCAGAATGGAAAAGGCTGGCCGGTCCACGGCCAGGAGCGATGGCTCACCCTTTGCGCTCAATCAACACGGCGCAATTCCACGCCAGGAACTCGCGCACGATCGGGATGCGCATAAGAAAACCGAATTCGGTATAGTATCTTGGCACCACGCGGACGACGCGCAAATTGGGTTGCCGCCGAATCGCGCGGAGCGTCTGGCCGATGTAGGTCGGGAACAGGTTCTCGAATGGCTTTAACAAGCGCGGTTGCCTGATCAGCCGATCAAACACCTTGGGTCCCAGGCGTGGTCCCAGGTAGTGAAAGGGCGAGAAGTCATGCCCTCCCCACAGCGAGAGCCAGTTGGTCCAGCTCAGGTAAAGCCTTCCGCGAGGGCGCAGCAGGCTGCCGAAAGCCGCCAGGAGCCGACCTGGGTTCGACAAATGCTCAATGACATTGGAACAGACAACCAGATCATATTGCCCCAATGCGGCCAGGTCATCCTTCTCGATGTTGACCCGCCGAAAAAGCTCCCCCGGGGTGCCGGGAGACAGCCAGTTGTTGTCATCGGCGAAAACCACCGAGCAGCCCAATTTGCGCAAGGCCTCCCCAAAAACCCCCGACCCGCACCCCAGATCCAGCACAGCCATGCCCGGTCCGATCGTCACGCCGTTGCGCTTCAGCCAGGCGATGGCGTCTTCGGCCTGAAGGAGATAAAACGCGGCATCGCCCCCATGACGGAGGTGTTGCAGGATGAGCCGGTGGATGATCATAGGCCACGGTGAGCTTGCCTCAGCGTTGGGGGGAGCGCAATCCCAGCAACATATGAACCACGAGTGCGAATTGCCTCAAGTAAAAGGTAACCAAGGAAGGGAAAGGGGGTGCGGGGGGAAGGGGTCGTTGACTCATCATGGTGGACACCGAGCAGAAAGGCACCAACATGAGTCGAACGAGCCGAG
>Ga0116116_1001062_pt1 | contig 23379 bp, 20 predicted proteins | sample June2015DPH_10_1_FD_89722 | JGI IMG/M metagenome (GOLD analysis project Ga0116116, IMG submission 89722) | Peatland microbial communities from SPRUCE experiment site at the Marcell Experimental Forest, Minnesota, USA - June2015DPH_10_150 | ecosystem: Environmental > Terrestrial > Soil > Wetlands... | reverse complement strand
GGTCAGTGGCTGCGGGGTCGGCGAATTCATCAACTCTGCTTTGGTCTCCCACAGTAGAGTACCGAACCTGTCGCCAAATGTCCAGCGAAATCTTCAACCCCGTCCCCGAGACTGAGGGATTACTGGATTGGCCCGAATCGGCTGGTGGCGCCTCTCAGCTCACCGCTTTGTGGTGGAAGCGGTTCAGGCCAGCCGCCAGCAGCGCGAGATCGATGAGCAGCAGGGCGCCCAGAACCACCGCCATGTGCATGTGCGGGGTCTGCGGCGCCAGAGAGCCTCGCAAACCTTCGCTGGCATAGACCAGGGGATTGACAAGCACGGCGATTTGCAGCACCGGAAAGGCCCTCAGGACGCTCCACGGGTAGTAGGCGCAGCCGAACATCATCATGGGCGCCAGCACCAGGCTGAACATGAGGCCGATCTGCGTCTGGCCCACGCTGCACCCCAGCGTCAGTCCGCCGGCCGCCGAGAAGAACGCAACCAGCAGGCACACGGCCGCAAACGCAAACGGCTGGTGGAAACTGAGGTTCACCCCGGAGCCCATCAGCAGCCACCCCGCGGGAATGACCACCAGGCCCGCCACCAGCGCCTGGATCATGCCCGCCACTATCTTTTCGACGGCCAGCCAGCCGATTTCGATGGGCGCCAGCAGGCGGTCTTCGATCTCGCGCGTGAACTGGAATTCCGCGATCAGGGGCATGGCCACTGCCTGGATGCCCGAGAGCACCATGCTGATGGCCATGATGCCCGGCAATAGCAGGGTCTTGTACTCCGGCCGCATGATGCCGCTGGTGGTCATGATGCGGCCGAAGACGAAGACGAACAGGAGCGGCTGCAAGAGGTTTTGCAGCAGCATGGGAAACAGGTTGCGGCGGGCCACATGCCCGTCGCGCGAGAGCAAGGCGTAAAACGTTTTCCAGTTCAATCGCGCAAACTCCTTCCGGTGTGATGCAGGAACAGGGTCTCGAGACTCGGCTCTTCGATGTGCACGTCGTGGAGGTCGGTCCCCGCTGCCTGAGCCGCGTTGACGATGGCGGGGATGAGCGGCCCTCCGCGGTCGGCGTAAACGTCAGCCGCGATGCGGTCCGCCGAGCGCACCTCGGTTACGCCGGGCAGCTTCTGTAGTTCCGCCAGCAACTGGTCCGGCACGCGGTCGAATCGCAGGCGCAGCAGGTATCCGCCGGGGATCGACCGTTTGAGGTCCTGGGGCGTTCCCTGGGCGATGATGCGGCCGTGGTCGATGATGGCCAGCCGGTCGCACAGGGTGTCGGCTTCTTCCATGTAGTGGGTGGTGATGACGATGGTTTTTCCGAGGCGGTTGTAATCGCGGACGATCTCCCAGAGCAGCAGGCGCGTCTGCGGATCGAGGCCGGCGCTGGGCTCGTCCAGGAACAGCACTTCGGGGTCGTGCATCATGGCGCGGGCGATGGAGAGGCGCTGCATCATGCCTCCCGAGAAGGTGCGGACCATGTGGTCGGCGCGGTCGGTCAGCTTGAACTTGTCGAGCAGCTTGCGGGCGCGCCGCTGGCGCTCGCGGGCGCTCTGCCCGAAGTAGGCGCCGTGGAACAGCAGGATCTCGCGGGCGGTAAGGGCGAAATCCAGGTTGGGCCGCTGCGGCACCACGCCGATGAGCCGCTTGGCCTTCACCTGCTCCTTCCAGACGTCGAGCTCGCCGACGAAGACGCGCCCGCTGGTGGGCTCGACGCGCGTGGTCAGGACAGCGATAGTGGTGGTTTTGCCCGCGCCGTTCGGCCCCAGCAGTCCAAATACTTCGCCGGGATGGATCACGAGCGAAATGCCGGCGAGCGCCTGGACCTCGTACTTCTTCTTCTCCTTGCGCCCGGTGCGCGCGCCGCCCCAGGAGAAGCCGGCGCCCCGGGCCGCCATCGGCGGCGGTGTGTCGTAGACCTTGCGAAGCTCCTCGATGCGAATGCCGATTCCCATGCACCCCTCCGTCGGGTGACCCTGTCAAAGTTGTTCGGACACGTTCCGTCCCATGAAGACCCAATCCTACGAGCATAACCCAGTCGAGCGGGGGCAGTCCTCGCGAAAACAAAGGGCAAGCTCAAGCATGCCCCACCAAGGGAGGCTATCCGGTGGAAGGGGAAGGGGGTTCTTAAAGGCTATAGAGTCTAGGGGGTGAATCGGTTAACATATGGAGCGTTGGCACGAGTGAGGTGAAAGGCATGAGTACACGGTGCGGCGGTTGGATCTATATATTCTGCTTTTCGCTGGTTTCCGGATTGGCACAGGAGAATGGACCTGCGGCATCCGTCCCGCCCGGTAGTGCGAACCGCCAGATGACGCTGGATGTGGTTGTGAGCGATAAGTCCGGAAGACCGGTCCCGGGCCTCGAACAGCAGGACTTTACGCTTTTGGACAACAAACAGCCGCAGAAGATCGTGTCTTTTCAAGCCGTTGAGGGTGGGGCCGCGACGGCTGATTCGCCGGTAGAAGTCATTTTGCTCGTGGATCAAGTCAACACTTCATTCAGTAATGTAGCCACCGAGCGAAGTGAAATCGAGAAATTTCTACGGCGAAACGGCGGGGCGCTTGCCCAGCCAGTATCAATGGTCTTCCTTTCCGAGTCGGGAGCGACCAGGACTACGTCTTCTCAAGATGGAAACGCTGTAATGGCAGACCTGAATCAGAAGCAATTCGGTCTACGCACAATTAACAGGGCACAAGGAGTTTACGGCGACAATGAGCGGATACAGTTGTCTCTCAACGCGCTCAAGCAGTTCGCCGACTATGAAGCGGCAATGCCTGGACGAAAACTCATGGTTTGGATTAGTCCGGGTTGGCCCTTTCTTTCCGGCCCGGGCGTGGAGATGGATCTGACCTCAAAGCAGAAGCAGCAGCTTTTCAACTCCATTGTCGCTTTTTCAGACGGGCTGCGGCGGGCTCGCATTACTCTTTACGATGTCGATCCGTTGGGGATGGCGGACGCGGGCCAATTCCGAACGACAGAGTATATGCAGTTCTCAAAAGCAGTGAAGAAAGCAGGGCAGGCGCAGAGGGGACACCTGGCACTACAGGTGCTGGCGTATCAAAGTGGAGGCCGGGTTCTCAATTCAAGTAACGATGTAGCGGGCGAGATCGCAACGTGCGTGGCGGACGCGAATGCCTTTTACGTTCTCTCCTTTGCCGGCCTTGCCGGGGACGGTCCCAACGAGTACCATGCGCTCGAGATTAAGATTGACAAGCCCGGATTGACGGCGCGCACGCGATCGGGATACTACGCACAGCCAGAGGCTCATCAGCCATAGCCATCGCTGGTTCCGCGGCCGCCGCCGCGATAGAACGTCTGGGCATGCGAATCCTCAGGGCCTGTTGTATAGCCCTGAGGATTCGGACGCGTGCTCTGGCGGTTCAAGGCGAAGCCTCGTCAGAACCGCAGGTGCAGCGACAACTGAATGTTGCGCGGGTCGTTTTGCTGCGTCAGAGTCACCACGCCTGCCGAAGTCCCGTTCAGAGTCGTGTTCGGACCGCCGAATTGCGGCGAATTCGTGGCGTTAAACGCTTCCGCGCGGAACTGCAGGTTCCAGCGCTCGTGCAGCGTGACGGCCTTGAACATCGAGAGGTCCGCGTTCGGCACCTTGGGGGGACGGAGGGTCGGGAACACGCTGCTCAACGTCCGCACCGAGTTCGAATACTGCTGGTAGAAGGCAACTGGCAAGGTCTGGCCGCTGAAAGAGCAGTTCGACAAGGCGCCGGTGGTTAACTGGGTGCACGTATTGAAGTATTTCGTGGCGTTTCCGCCGGGCAACGCGGGGTCGATGCCCGACGATGTGTAGCCGCTCGGCGCGCCTAGCGGGAAACCGGTCTCGCGCATAAAGATGCCGTTGGCCTGCCAGCCCTTCAAAAACACGGCTAGAATCCCCTTCGTGCGGCTGAAGAGCGGAATCGCCCAGTTGCCGCTGATCACGATGCGGTCGGGCGTATCCTGGCTGGCTAGCGCGCGATCCGGCGTCTGCGTGATGGGCTCCTGGGCGTTCAGATACGAAGTGGCGCTCAGCCACTTGGCGTGGGTGTAGCTCACCAGCAGGTTCAAGCCGTGCGTCAACCGCTTGTCAAAGCGCACCTGCAGCGAGTTGTACCAGCTTTTCCCCACGGGAATATTGTTCTCGGTGACCCCCGTAAACTGCGGATAGGGCAGCAGCAACTGCTGCCGCGTGGTGCTGGCGGCGTTCGGGCCGGTAGGGAGCACGCCGTAGAACGGATTGGCGTACGGGCACAGCGCCGATGATGCCGAGCAGGTATCGGTCAAGTTGGGCGTGGCATTGGCGCCGTATTGCAGTAATTGGGCCATGGTCACAGCGTCGAGGTTCTGCGAGACGTTTAGCTCTTGGCTGCGGCTGCCCACGTAGGAAACTTCCAGCACCGAGCGCGCGGGCAACTCGCGCTGCACGCCGATGGAGAACTGGTGCACCCTCGGAATCACGCGATTGGGGTTCGTGAAGGTGATCGATTGTCCCAGAAACGTCGACAGCCCCCCCTTGCTGCCGGAGGGCGTCAAAATCCCTGCTGGATAGGGGTTGTTGAGATAGCTACCGGAGAAGTCGACATTGGCGTTGGGGCTGGCGATGTAGGGAGTCGATTGGCTGAATCCCTGGGTGCCCGACGGGTTGAAGGTGGCGACGTAGCTTAATCCATAGCCGGCGCGCACCACGGTCTTGTTCATCGGGTGCCACGCCACGCCCACGCGCGGCTGGAAGTTGTTCAGGTCGCGGCCGTAGGGCATCCTATTGCTGAAGCTGGCAAACTGCAGCCCGCCTTTCAGCGTAAGGCCCGGCTGCAAGGGGTCAACCACCTGTACGGGGCTGTTGCTGGTGAAGGCGAAGCCCGCATTGATCTGGTTGTTGCGCTCCGTGACAGGCGATTCATAGTCCCAGCGCAGACCGTAGCTGAGGGTCAGGGTGTTGGTGACGCGCCAGTCGTCCTGCACGAAGAAGCCATAATAGCGATAGCCGTAGGCCAGCGCCGCGTTGATGGGCGCGCTGCCACCCGACGGCATGCCCAGCAGCAGCGAGGCAATCGAGTTGCCTTGGGCGGCGTTCGAGGTCAGCGCGTTCTGTTGCGTCCAGCCGGCACTGAAGGTGAAGTTGCCGAAGCTGGTGGTGGGTGAATTGATGTTGTCCAACATCACGCGAAATTCCCCGCCGAACTTCACCTGGTGGCGGCGGACGGTCCGGTTCACGACCTCCGCCCACGACCAATCGGCGCTCTCGGTGAACTGGTTCCCGTAGCTCCGCGCGGCCCCAAACGTCATGTAGCCGCTCGGTGCGATGTTCGGGAAGTAGGGCGGCAGGGTGTTCAGCAGCGACGACGGGAAGCCCAACTGCGTCGGGTCGAAGCCGCTGGCGTAGAGCGTGATCCACAGGTCGTGCCGAAAGTACCCCAGGCGCGAGGTCAGCACGGTGGAGGGTGACAGTACGGAAGTCAGGTCGGCGTTGCCGCCCTGGTTCAGGCGCCCGTCGGAGTAGGAGTTCCCCGGCGCGGCGGCCAATTCCTTCCAGCCGTAGTCGCCGTTGGTTTCGGTGCGGAAGCCGCGCACGAAGCGCGAAAAGAAGTGTTGCTTTTCGTTGATCTGCTGGTCTATGCGGATCACGTGGGCGTCGTAGGCGTCCGTCCGCGAATTGGGCGTGGCTACGAAGTTGTTGGTGGCGCCCGCGATGTTGGGCGCGGGAATGTAGCTGGCAATCTTGACCCCCACCGGGTTCATGCGGTTGGCCGGAATAGTGTCGCTGGGAAATGGCTGCCGCGTGTACGTGTTCGTCCCCGACAGCGCGGTGGTGTTCGGGTCGTAGATGGTGATGGGCGAGCCGTTACTTTGCAGCGTGGTGTTGAAGTTCCCGGCCACCGCTGCCGGGTACGGTAGCGTTTGAGTGCTGGGCGTCGGAATGGAGGAGCGCCAGATCTCGTACGACCACATGAAGAAGGTCTTGTTGCGGCCGTTGTAAAGATGCGGAATCACCACCGGCCCGTCGATCTCGAGACCCGGGTTGTTCTCGTGATACGCGGCACGCGGCGTGCCGAGCCGGTTGTAATCGAAGGCGTTGGCGGTGAGGACCGTGTTCTTGTCTAACCAGTAGACGGACCCATGAAGCTGATTGGTCCCGTTCTTCACGCTCACCGTCATGGTGCCGCCCGAGGTGCGCCCGTACTGCGCGTCGTAGTTGCTGCTCTGAATTTTGTATTCCGACACCGCTTCCGGAGTCGGCACGAAGCCCATGTTGGCCGCGCTGCTGCCTTCCGTCCCCGTATTGGGTACGCCGTCCAGCAGCAGATCGCTGGCTCCCGTGATTCCCCCATTGATGGACATGCTCTCGGCGACGTTGTTGCCGGCGTCGAAGGGCCGCGCCGAGCGGCTCAGCGCGTTGGCGCCGATGTCGAATTGCACGCCGGCGGCCACGATGCCCAGCAGGAAGGGATTGCGGGCCTGGGAAGGCAGGTCGTGCACGTTCTCTTCGCCCACCACCTGGCCCTTGTCGGAGGGGACTGCCTGTAGCAACTCGGCTCCCGCGGAAACCGTGACCTGCTCGGTCACCGCCCCGAGTTCCAGCGTGAAATCCTGCTGCACATGGTCGCCCACGCGCAACTCGAGATTGTCCTGCACGGCTGTCTTGAACCCGGTAGCCGTGGCCGTCACCCGATAGGTTCCGATCTGCAGCACCGGGAACGCGTATTGCCCGGCCTCATTGGTGGTGGCGCGGCTGATCTCGTTGGTGGCGAGGTTCTGCGCCTCCACAGGCACTCCCGGCACGGCGGCGCCCTGCGAGTCCTTCACAATACCTGTGATTCCAGCACGGAATTCCTGCGCGAACATCGGCGCGCATAGCAGCAGCGCAAGCAAGCAAACGAGACGTTTGGACATGGCAATTCTACTCCTTTGCACAAACGACAATGCGAAACTCCCTTAGGCTTCGCAGCATAACAGAGTGCATCAGCCGACGCCAAAGGAATTCGGAGAAAACGTCCCTGTTTTGCTATGTGAAACCAGCCTCCGGTCTGAGACAGAGCCTAAGCCTTCTGGATACACTGGATACGACCCGCCCGGATTAGATACTCGCACTCCCGGCTTTCAAAACGCAAACAGGTTCGTTAGTCATAGCAAAACGCCCGTGGCCCGGCGAGCCAGGGCTTCCACCGCCGCTATGGCTGTGACCGCATCAGCGCCTCTATGACACTCCAATAGATCGGGCTTGCCTGGGATTTCGCCCACGCCCGGTAGAGCGCCGGATACTGGGCGGGATTGGCGGCCAGTTCCCCCCGCATCCCCGTCTTCATCCCGCCACCATAGGCTCTTTCGAGAAGCGGCGACTCATCCGGCGGGCGAAGCACACGAGCATGAATCAACATGCTCAAACGATCGGACTGCTCGACGCAGGTCACGCCGGGCTCGACCAGCAGGCTGAGCACGGCATCCGCGCCGGCCGGCGTCTGGACCAACTCCATCAGGCCGCGCCCGGAACTGAAAGCGTAGTCCCGGAAGGCGTCCAGAACCAGGGCTTCCGGTCTCACGCCATCCATGTGCCGCGCCAGGTCCTCCAGACGCATGAAACAGGAGCTGAAGAATGCGGCTCCCGGAGCCCACCTGGCTTCTACCGCCAGGCGCAAATGGGGCTGCGGAAGGAGTTTCAGCACGTTGTCGTGGACGGTATGAATGATGCCACCGGAAGGGGAGAGCAGCGCCAGCATGTAGGCGTTCCATCCACGCTTGTCGCGGACCTCCGCATGGGCGCCTGCGGCGAGCAGCAGGCGGACGGTATCGGCGCGCCCGTACTGCGCGGCCAGCATCAGCGCCGTCCGCCCATCCTGGTCCTGGGCTTCGAGCTCCGCTCCCGCTTTCAGGAGGGCTTCCACGCGACCGGTGTCGCCCTTTTTCGCCGCGGCCAGCCAATCTCCCGGCGGAACCGCGGCCACGGAAGCGAACGACAGAAGGAACAGAACCCTGCGTGACACCACAAACCAAACTTAGCAAAAAGCGGCGAGCCGAGCTTCTCAGACGCGATCGTTCTTGGTCGCCTGGGTTCGAGAGCGGCCATACTCTTCGGCGCAACGGATGACATATTCGGGACGCCGATGGGAGCTCTGCAGCGCGCGCCACAGATACTGCCCGACGATGCCGAATCCCAAACTGGTCAGGGCGCCGAAAAACAGGCTTGCCAGGATAATCGGTGTATATCCTGGAACCGCAATGCCGCCGCGAAGTTTGGCCACAATCACGATGCCGCTTCCCGTGCGGGCGGCGGCGAAGGCGATGAGTCCAAGGTATAGCAGCACGCGGATGGGCAGATCCGTAAAATTGAAGATGCTATTCAGGCCGTGACGGAGCTTCTTGCCAGTGGTCCACGCACTCTTGCCTTCCAACCGGGCCGCGCGCTCGTAGACCACATATTCGCGGCGGTAGCCGAGCCAGAACAATAGAGCAATCGGATTCGAGTTGATTTCCGGAAGCTGGAGGAGCCGGTCGCACACCTGGCGCGAGCATCCGAATATGTCCACTCCGCCGGCTGGCATATCCTCGATGACGAACCGGCGAAATACCCACCAGAAAAGACTCGACGCCAATTCGGAGAGCCGGGGATCGCTCCGGCGGCTGCGAACGCCGAATACGATGTCGGCGCGGCCGCTCGTTAGAATCTCGAAAAAGCTGGCGATCAGCGCCGGCGGTTCCTGCAGGTCCGCGGCCATCACCGCCAGAACTCGCCGCGGGCGCACTTCAGCCCCGCGGCGATGGCGGCAAACGACCCGAAGCTGCGGCTGAGCGAAACCAGTTGCGTGGCCAGCGGAAATGCCGGAAGCCGCTCCCGAAGAATCTCCAGCGACCGGTCGGGGCTTCCATCCACCACGAAGACGACTTCGAGTTCGCCGGACACCCGGGAGCCGAGTTCGATCAGTTGGTCCAGCAGCCGGTCGAGACTGCCTTCATTCATGTAAACCGGGATGACAAGCGAGAACATCTCAGCCTTTCCGCCGGCATTGGAAGTCATCGGCGGGATCATCCGGGCGCCTTGGCGAGCTGCAGAAACTCCGAGTAATCCCGGATGTAATCCGCACTGTCATACTTGTCGGAGCAGAGGACCAGCAGAACGGCGTCCTGAGAGAATCTGTACTGGATACCCCATACCATGGGAGGCAGGTACAGTGCGAGAGCGGGGCTATCGAGCGCGAATTCCTGGCGGTTCCGTCCGTCATCGGCCACTATGTGGCACTGCCCCTGCACGCATACCAGGAACTGGTGCGGCTTTCGATGGGCGTGCTCGCCGCGAACTTCCTTGGCGGCCACGCCAGAGACCAGGAAATACCGTTTCACCTCGAAAGGAACCTGCTCGCCCACTTCCGCATAAGTCAGCAGGCCGCGCAGGTCCTGCGCCTGGGGCAAACGATGGAGGGCCACGCCCGCGACTCTGGTCTTAGTGGCGCCTCCCTTCACGGGAGCGGCCGCCAAGGCTTCGGCGGAAGGCGCGCCGGCCCCCTCGTAACCGATAATGCGCGCGGGGTTCCCCGCGACGATCGCCAACGGGGGGACGTCGCCCGTCACCACTGCCCCGCGCCGCCCGGCAAACCGCCGCATCCCCCCGCGTGTTACTATTCCGTTTTAAAACCTGGAGCAAACTCCGTGAAAGTCTACGAAAGCAAGGACATTCGGAACGTCGGTGTGGTGGGCCACGGCGATTCCGGCAAGACCACGCTCACCGCCGGGTTGCTCTTCACCGCGGGAGCCTCGAATCGCTTGCTCCGCGTGGATGAGGGCAACACGATCACGGATTTCGACGAGGAGGAAATCCAACGCAAGATCACCATCTCCACCGCCATCGCCGTGGCCGAGTGGAAGAAGGCCAAGATCAATATCCTGGATACTCCCGGCTATAACATTTTCATTAACGACACCCGCGCGGCTCTGGTGGCGGCCGATGCCGCCCTGGTCCTGGTGGACGGCGTCGCCGGCGTCGAGGTCCAGACCGAAAAGGTCTGGCAGTTCGCCGCCGATTATAAGCTCCCTCGCGCCGTCGTCATCAATAAGCTCGACCGCGAACGCGCCGATTTTCACCGGGCGCTGGAAAGCGCGCAGGAAACCTTCGGCCGCGCCGCCGTTCCCATCCAGATCCCGATCGGCGCCGAGCGCGATTTCGCCGGGGTGGTGGACCTGGTTCGGATGAAAGCCTACACTTACGCCGCCGATGGCGACGGCAAGGGCAAGGAGGGCGACATCCCCGGCGACCTCGCCGCGGCCGCCCAGAAGGCCCACGAGGCGCTGGTCGAAATGGTGGCCGAGGGCAATGACGCCCTCATGGAAGAGTTCTTCGATAAAGGCACCCTGGCGCCCGGCCAGATCGCCGAGGGCCTCAAGCAGGGCCTGAGGGAAATGCGCATCTTCCCGGTCCTGTGCGCCTCCGCGTTTCACAATATCGGGTCCGACCTCATCCTGAATTTCATCGTCGAAAACCTGCCCGCCCCAGTCGAGCGCGAGGCCATCCCCGCCACCGTCAACGGCGCCGAGGCCACGCGCAAGATCGCCGAAAACGACCAGCCATCGCTGTATGTTTTCAAGACCACGGCCGACCCCTTCGCCGGCCGCATCACGTTTTTCAAGGTCATGACCGGAGTGGTGAAGAACGATGCCAATCTCCAGAATGTGACCCGCGGCACGGCCGAACGCCTGGCGCACATCTCGAGCCCGATGGGTAAGACCCTGCAGCCGGTCACCGATCTGCACGCCGGCGATATTGGCGCGGTCGCCAAGCTGAAGGATACGCTAACCGGTGACACCCTGGCCGACAAGGGTCTGAACATTACCTATCCGCCGGTGAAGCTCCCCGAGCCTTCCATCGCCTTCGCCATCGAAGCCAAGTCGCGCAACGACGAGGATCGCATGGGCAATGCCGTCCACCGCATCCTGGAAGAGGATCAGTCGCTGCGCTTCTACCGCGACCCGCAGACTCGCGAGTTCCTCCTGGCCGGCTCCGGCCAGCAGCACGTTGAAATCGTAGTCAGCCGGCTAAAAAAGCGATACGGCGTGGACGTGGCCCTCAAGGCTCCCAAGATCCCGTACCGTGAGACCGTCCGCGGCACGGCCGACGTCCAGGGCCGGCACAAGAAGCAGACCGGCGGGCATGGCCAGTTCGGCGATTGCTGGATCAAGATGGAGCCTCTGCCGCGCGGCGGCCAGTTCGAGTTCGCCAACGAGATCTTCGGCGGGTCCATCCCCAGGAACTTCATCCCGGCGGTGGAGAAGGGCATTATCGAGGCCGCCGAGAACGGCTTCCTGGCGGGCTACCCCATGGTGGACTTCAAGGTGACTGTCTACGACGGCTCCTACCATGATGTCGATTCGTCGGAGCTGGCCTTCAAACTGGCTGCCCGCAAAGCCTTTAAGGCGGCCATGCAGCACGCCAAACCGGCTCTTCTCGAGCCCATCATGAACGTCGAAATTCAGGCCCCCGTGGAATACGCCGGCGATCTCATGGGCGACCTCAACGGCCGCCGCGGTCGTATCTCCGGTATGGAGACCAAGGGCAGCAGCCAGTTCATCCGTGCCCAGGTGCCCATGGCTGAGATGCTGAACTACCAAAGCGACCTGACGGCCATGACGCAGGGCCGGGCTTCCTTCACCATGGAGTTCGACCACTACGATTTTGTGCCGCAATTGCAGTCCGACAAGATCATCGCCGCCGCCAAGGCCGCCAAGGCGGGGGAAGAGGAGGAAGAGGAGTAGCGGCAAAAACAGCCACCAGCAACTTGCTTTACCTAGGTGAATCGTTGTAGTCTTTATGGTTCATACCTGGGCAGCGCCCGGAAGTAGCTTATTTTCTGTAGTTCGAGGCAGGAATGGACGTTCGAACGAAGACGCTCTTCTTCCTTTTCGTGGCCGCCGTAGCCCTTACCACTACCGGATGCGGGTTCAACCAGCCGTCCAGGTTCCGCATGGCGTTCCTGCCGCCGCCTTCCCACCCTAGCGGCCCGGCAATCGAGCTTGCCGAACCTCCCGTCATCCAACCTAATCTGTACCTAAAGGATGTTCCTCCCTTCCTGCTGACCGATCCCCATCTCTCCGACCGCCGGCTTCGCGCGGATTTGCTCGTCGAGCGCGCCGATCGGAGGTTTGAGGCCGGTAAGCGCTATTACCAGAGCAACGATATCGAGAACGCGCGCCGGGAATTCGACGCCGCCATCGACTCGATGCTGGACGCCTCGGACCAGAATCCCACCGACCGCGAGGAATACGAGTGCAAGCTGGATGAAATGGTGGACGCCATCCACCGCTTGGATCTGACGGGCCTGGGCGCCTCGGCCGGCATGGAAGAGGGCAAGTTCGAAAAGGCTCCCTTGGAAGACATCCTGCAAATGACCTTCCCCGTGGACCCCAGGTTGAAGGACAAGGTGCGGGAGCAGGTGGCGGCCACAGTTTCGCAGTTGCCCCTGGCGGTGAACGACGCCGTTCTGGGATACATACACTACTTCTCCGGCCGCGGCCACAAGACGCTGGTTGGCGGGTTGCAGCGCTCCGGCCGCTACCGGCCCATGATCCAGCGCATCCTCGATGAAGAAGGCTTGCCGCGGGAACTCATCCACCTGGCCCAGGCCGAATCCGGTTTTATCCCGCGCGCGCTATCCCGCAGGGCCGCCGGTGGTATGTGGCAGTTCCTCAAATGGCGCGGCAACGAGTATGGCTTGCAGCAGACCCGCTACGCCGACGACCGCATGGATCCTGAAAAGGCCACGCGCGCCGCCGCCCGCCACCTGCGTGACCTGTACCAGGAGTTCGGCGACTGGTACCTGGCCATGGCGGCGTACGATTGCGGACCGGTAGTGGTGGAAAGAGCCGTGGAACGCACCGGCTATGCCGATTTCTGGGAAATCCGGAGCCGCGGAGTTCTACCGCTGGAGACCACCAACTACGTTCCCGTCATCCTTGCCATGACCATCATGGAGAAGAACGCCGCCGAATACGGCCTGGATGGCATTCAGTTGGACCCGCCGCTGGCATTCGACACGATGAAGGTCTCCGCGCCCACCAGCCTGGCGCTGGTCTCCGATCTCACCGATACGCCGGGCGCCGAGATAGCCGCTCTGAATCCCGCCATTCTGAAGGGGATCGTCCCCGAGGGCTATCCGCTGCGCGTGCCCAAAGGCAGCGGCAACCAGCTCCTGGCCGCGTTGCAGCTCATTCCCGCGGAACACCGCAATTCCTGGCGCGTGCATCGCGTGGGCGCCGGCGAAACGCTGGCTTCCATCGGCAAACGTTACGCCGCCCTGCCCAGCAGCATCGTCGCCGCCAACCACCTGCCGTCGGCCCAAGCCGCGGAGGGCGACCGGCTGCTGATTCCCGCGGCCCTGCGCGTCGAGACTCCCGTCCGGCGGACAACCGGCGCGCGGACCACCGCCGCGCGGACCTCGACGCATCGCCGCGCGCCGGTCCACCGCGCCTCGGCAAAGGCGCCTGCGGCGAAGCCCGCCGCTCCGGCTCAGCCGGTGCACCGGAGCCCGCCGATCCTCACCCGCACCGCTTCCAGATAGCCCGCATCGAATTTTCCCCGAATCTCGTTTTTTCGCTATTGCCTCACAGTCAAAAAAGGGTATTCTATGGGTGATTGTGCCTTGACACAGGAGGCTTGCTGAATGTTGGATAGCCGCAAACTCGCTTCCAAAGACGAAGAAGAGATGGAAGACTTCCCCGACTACGAGGACGAAGAGGACTCGGAACTGGATTCCCAGCTCGACGATTACGACAACGAAGACGAAGAGGAGGAAGAAGAAATGGATCTGCCGACCATGCCCCCGCCCGAACCCATGCCCGTACCTCCACCCACGCCGGCTCCCCCGGCCGCAACGGCTGTGCCCAAGAAGCCGGTGAAGAAGGCTTCCGCCCCGAGGAAGGTGGTGGCCCAGAAGGCGCCGGCGAAGAAGGCCGTCAAGAAAGCCCCCGTCAAGAAAGCCGCCAAGAAGGCGCCGCCTAGGAAAACGGCCAAGAAGGTGGTTGCCAAGCCCGTCAAAAAGGCTTCCCCGAAGAAGAAGCCCGCGAAAAAAGGCGCCCGGGAGCGCTGAGTCGAGCGGCCCGGAGGGCCGCTGTGCTTAACTCTCTTTCTTCACCACGCGCCGGCAGCGCTCGAACAACTCCAGCAGCGCTTCCGCATGCTCTTCCGCCGAGCGGGCCACGGGCTTTCCCGAAAAGCCCGCGGAAGACTGCCCGGCCTTTCCGTGTCCCGTCGTCACCGCGATGAACTTCATCAGCTCCAGCGCCACTTCGTCCTGGCTGCGCGCCCCGCCTGGCGTAGTTCCGCTATCGGAGGTGTTACCGGTGGATGTTTCTGGTTCGGCCATCTGCGATGGATTCCTCCATGTGATACAACTCTAGGTTACCGCTCTTTCTTCCCGATGCCGCTTACGGCCGTCCGGCATGTGCGAAAAATGCGAGGAGGCGCTCAGTCTCATCTGCTCGAGGCGGATGACGGCCATTGGTATGTCGTCAAGTTTCGCAATAATCCCCAGCATCGCCGCATCCTGGTGAATGAGCGGCTCTCCGCCACGCTGTTGGACTACCTCAAGATTGCCACTCCCGAGACCGCCCTGATCCAGGTCGGCGCCGCGTTCCTCGCCGCCAACCCGGAAGTCCACCTGCACCTCGGGACCCAGCGCATCGCCATCGAGCCCGGGTGGCATTTCGGCTCGCGCTACCCCGGCGACCCCGGCCGCACCGCGGTTTACGACTTCCTCCCCGACGCGCTTCTGCCCCAGGTGGTAAACCTGGAGGATTTCCGCGCCATCCTGGTGTTCGACAAATGGACCGGCAACGTCGATGGCCGCCAGTCGGTGTTCTACCGCGCGCTGGTGCGGCGCGGAGAATCCGGGGCGCCCGTCGGGCCGGGCCGTCCCGGCTTTGTGGCCCGCATGATCGACCACGGTTACACCTTCAACGGGCCCAACTGGGATTTCCCCGAATCGCCCCTGCAAGGTCTGTATGCTCGCCGCCTGGTCTACCAGCCGGTGCGCTCCCTCGAGGACTTTCAGCCCTGGCTGGACCTGGTCACGCACTTCCCCGAGGAGGTGATCGACCAGGCCTGGAAGGGCATTCCCCCGGATTGGGTGGAAGGCGAAGAAGACGCCCTCGAACAACTCCTGGAGCGCCTCTTTGACCGGCGCAAGCGGCTGCCCGACCTGATCGGCTCCTGCCGCCACGCCAAGACCGACCCCTTCCCCAACTGGAAGTAATCTCCAGCGCGGTAAAATGGGCACGTGCTTCATCGTCACATCCTTCACAACGGAGTCATCCGCGGAGTCTCCGATCCGGCGCTCTCTCCGGGCCAGGCTGGCTTGCTCTCCGGATGGGGCGTCTTCACCACCTTGCGCGTGGCCGATGGCGTGCTTTTCGCCTTCGAGCGCCACTGGGCGCGAATCCGGCGGGACGCCGCGGCATTCCACATCCCCATTCCGGACGATGCCGGCGAGGTGCGGCGGGAACTGATCGAGCTGGTAGAGGCCAACCAGGCGTACAACGCCACGCTCCGGCTGGCGATTGTCCGCAACGGCCCGGGTATGTGGGCAGATCCCTCCGTGGGCCGCCCGAGCGACCTGATCGCGCTCACCGCCGATTCGAAAGAGTGGGGCGTTGGCGTCAAGCTCGCGTACGTCCGGGACGCCCGCCATGCCGCATGCCCGTTCGCCGGGACCAAGATTCTCTCTTGGGCCATGAACCTGACCTGGCTCGAATCCGCGCAATCCCGCGGCTTCGACGAAGCGATTCTCCTCAACGAGCGCGGCGAAGTGGCCGAGTGCACTTCGGCCAACATGTTTATCGCCAACGGCAGCCAGGTGTGGACGCCGCCCCTGAGCTCCGGCTGCCTGCCGGGGATCACCCGCGAGGTGCTGCTCGGCGATATCCACGTGCCTGGAATCACGATCGGCGAAAAAACCCTGATGCCGACGGACCTGGAATCCGCGGATGAGGTCTTTATCACTTCCACCACGCGCAACCTGCTGCCGGTCCTACAGATTGAAGAGAAAAAGGTGGGCCGATCGGAGCGCGCGCGGCAGGCCCTCGAACGGGCATTCTCGGAGTTCGTGAAGCGCTATGTGGCGGAGCACAAATAGCGGTCCGCGGCAAGCAGAACAACGAGTATGCACTGGGCTGTGGGGCAGCCAATCCTGGCTGCAGCCGGCTTTCAGCCGGCGCCCGAGGGGACCGGAGACTCTCGCATGCCTCGAAAGAGCCGCCTGAAAGGCGGCTGCAGGCAAGATTGCCCGCCCCACAAAAAAAATGGTTCCAAGTGATCTGATTTCCAGCCTTGCCCACCACCGGCATGCCCGGCACTGAACATCGCAATCAGGAGCGCTAAACGCTTCGCCTCTCCGCTCCCCAACAGCCGTTTTCTCCAGCCGCCGGATCAATGCCTCCTGGCGCGTCGCAACCTTTCTTCTCTCCCGATTGGGGCCGGTCGCTCGTAACGGCCTTTCCCTCGCCCGCAACGATTCCCGCTTGCGCGAAACCCATTCCGGGGTCAAAGGTCCCGACCTGCTACTTCGCTCCCTGCTACCTGGCTCCCCTGCCCGTTCGGCCCTTCCGCTCCACTACCAATGCCGGTTCGCCCCGGCCTCGGCCGCTTCACCGCTTCTGGCCCGTTGCAGCTTCGCCACGTAGCCCGGCTAACGGCGCCTCCCGCCTCCACTCCCCTTCAGGACTTTTACCTCCCTCGGGATCAAAGCGTTCAGCGGAATTCGCCGCCTGCCAAGCCCGCCTTCCGAATCCGCCCGATCTCCTCTCGCTCCCCGCAGCCCGTTTCTATCACTAGATCTCTCGGCTACGGATCACCGTTCCTGGTCCGCTACGTTTCCGGAGGCTTGCTGTTCCTCAAACCTCTTGGAACCTCTCCCAATATGCCCTCACCACGGTCTTTCGTCAACCTTTTTTGTGATCTCCAACCCCCTTTTCCTCAGTATTTATTTCCTTTGTTTCGAACCGGTTACAAAGAAGTTGAGGTGTATCTTCTGTGGATAAATCGAAACCTAAGCCTTCTGTTTTTGCGATACTGGACCTGCTGTGCGAAGACTCGTGATCCGCCCGGGCGCGATCGGCGATTTCATCGTATCGCTGCCGGCATTGGAGTGCCTGCGAAGCGAATACCTGGAGGTTTGGGCCGCCTCGGCAAATGTCCCGCTGGTGCGATTCGCGGATCGCGTGCGCTCCATCGCATCCACGTCGCTCGATCTGCTGGGCGTGACGGAGCCGCCCGCGCGCCTGCTCGAAGAACTGCGCGGATTCGACTCGATCGTGTCGTGGTACGGCGCGAACCGGAGCGAGTTTCGTGAGTTGGTCCGCGCGCTTCAGCTTCCGTTCACGTTTCTTTCGGCGATTCCGCCGGAGGGTTCGGGGTTGCACGCGGCAGATTTCTACTTGATACAGGTGCGCTCGATGGCGAATGGCGCGAGCGATGGAACTCCGCGCATCCGCTGCGACGTGGAGCGCGAAGACTTCGCCGCGATCCATCCGTTCTCCGGCAGCCCAAAGAAGAACTGGCCGCTCGAGAAGTTCCGCGGGCTGGCGCGCAAGCTGGAGCGGAGCATGCCGGTGCGCTGGTGTTCGGGGGCGGACGATCCGCCGCTCGAAGGCGCGGTGCGCATCGACGATCTCTACGACCTGGCGTGCTGGCTGGCGCGCGCGCGGTTATACATTGGCAACGATTCGGGCATCACGCACCTGGCCGCGGCCGTGGGCACGCCGGTGTTGGCGCTCTACGGCCCGGCCTCGGACCCGGCGGTGTGGGCGCCGCGCGGCGAGCACGTGCGGGTGTGGCGGTGGGGCGGGGCCGTCCGCGCGACGTAATCAACCGGCCCGCTTCAAGCCATGGCGTATCGGATTCGACGAGATTCGCGCGGACGAGTTCTGCGCAATGCCGATCATCGCGGAGGAGCGGAACCTGCTGGAGCGCGAGAAGATACGCGGTGCGCGTAGGGCTAGACCAACGCAGCTTGCGACAAGGCCAATCAGCAGGGTTCGCGTAGTAGGCATACACAGTACTCTTTCGGCGAAATCGACCGATCCCTTTATTGACCCCAAGAGAATCGCCGCAACGTGGCGAGAGTTCACAGAATGTGCTGGCTGTGGCGGAGTCCCCATCCTCACAGCCGCCGGTAGGTCTTTTCGCCGTACACGTCCGCAGGTGAAGGGCCCTGTGGACGGAGCGAGCCTCATGGCTGGGTGGCACAGATAGCCTGCCCGGCCCCATACGATACAGTCGCATCCAGTGCCGCCAGTGGGGCGACCTTTCCGGGCTATGGCCGGGCTTCCGCCCGGCATGGGCCGGACAGAAATCAGGCCCGCGAGCTAAAGGGCTCACCCCACACAGATGTCTGGTACCGTCACTAGATCCGGCCGGGGAATCCGCTCCGAGAAAGTCACCCCTCCGCCTCAACCCTCGTTTCCGGAAGCATCATGCCGGCCAGGCCCCAATTGTTTAGAGTGAAGATCATCGGCGCATTGAATCGGCGCATGCGATCGATCCATTCCATCACTGTGGCGAATTGGATCTCCGCTACGCCTTTGGCCTCAATGCGGGCGGCGCGCTCTTCCTCGCCTTCCGGAGTCCAGCCGGCAGCCGAAAGGTGTTCTGTGTGGTAGACGCGCATCGGTTCGCGCAAAACCACTTCACTGATTCCGGCATAGTGGACCGCGTAGCAGAACAACAAGTCGATGTTCATGGGCCAGACTGGAAATTCGGGGTACCCACGAAGGGCGAACCAATCCTCACGCGAAAGCAGGGTGAAGTCACCGCACGCGCTAATGTGCAGGTATGCCTCGTTGGCAATGAGAGCGGCTCCCGAGGTGGGCGCTTGCGGATAAACAGTCCAGTCGACAGGCGCTTCGGTGTCCAATACTTCCAGTAACCAGTTGACATCGGGCGACTCAGGCTTGCTTCCGTCTTCCGCGTCCGGGACGCACGCTCCACAAGCAGGGCCGCCCGGCAGTTTGAAACCCAGGTCGAGCGAGAGAAGGTATTCGGCCTCGTCCCGATTCCCGGACACCGCGGGCAGGCGGTCCCCTGCCTGGAACACGACATTCCCGGCCGGATCGGTCAGTTTGACTTCGAGAGCTTCCAGACTGGAGTCCGGTCCCGGCCTGATCGCGAGCTGAACCGAGCGCGGGTCGGCGGAACGCACCAGAACAGTGGCTTCCCGCGCGGGCTGAGTTCCCCGTACGAGAGATACTCCCGCCAGCCATTTGGGCGGAACTTCCCATTTCAGTCCGAATACACGGAGCATCAAAATACGCGGAGTTCGAGCGAGCGGAAGTTTGCGGCCCTGAAGCCGGAAACGAAGCGTGCCGGAAGACAAGTGATCCGGAATATGCAGCCGCAGTTTGCACGTTCCGTCCACCCTCGCGGACGTCAACACACGGCCAGCCGGGGAAACCACCTCAACCACCAGCGGCCAGCCCCCGGCGCTGGGGCCCACCTCCGCGTCGATCAGCAGCCGGGGTGCAGCTTCTGGTGGCCGCTCGAAAACAATCTCCGCCTCGGGCTCCGCCCAGCGGTACCGCCGGCAGTCGGTCTTCTCGATTGCGTGCCAGCCGGTTCCGAACCAAATACCCTCCCCGGGCGCGACTATATCTTCGTCCTCAAGAACACGCCGGCCATCGCTCGACAACTTCATTACTCCCTCGCGGGCAAAAATCCGGAGCACGTGACTTTCGCAGAACGCGAGCAGCTCATCCACCGTTGCGCCGGCGGGAATGTGACTGGCGACGTCGGTCCGATCCATCCGGTACATCTTCCCGTGCTCCAGACGGCGCTCTCCCAGAAACTGCATCAGCTCGGCCGAGAATATGATGTCGAGGTTCGTGGCGAGTACGAATTGGCCGCGCGCGCGGCGGATGCCGGCGTTCTTGGCGATCATCTGGTGCAACGGTATGGTAGCTGCATTCGGCAGGCGATCGTGAACTTCGCGGGGCACTTCGATAAACCGAACCTCGCACCGGTCCATGTCTTCCGGCCATCGGAGTTCGTCCATCAGCCTGGCGCGGTCCGCTGGAGGGTTCCATTCCACCACGATGATCTCGCACGAGAGATCGTACCGGCTCGCCTGGCCGATCCAGGAATCGACAAAGGCCTGCATCCGCCCGATCATATTACCGCCATGATTATCATTCCTGGCGGCAACCACTACCGAGATGTAAGGTGCGGAGCTTCCCGGGTGTATTGACATGACTCGAATTCCTTCAACTGCCAGTCTCTGAGCCGCATGCGGTTTTCGCCGGCGCGGTTTCCGAAAAAGTGAACGCGGCCAGACCCCAATCATCCTTGTTGAAAATCACCGGGGCGTGAAGGCTGCGCATCTGCACAATCAACGCCGCCAGGTCTCGATAAGATACAACGCGAATGCTATCTTGCGGCATGCGGGCCGGGAGCTTACCTTCTCCTTCGGGTGTCCACCCCGACCCGGCGCCATGCTCGATGTGGTAGATGCGCATCGGCTCCGGCAGGAGTTGCTCCCGCGCCCCAGCGTGGTGCGCGGCATAGCACAGGACGGAATCGAGATGCATCGAGTAGAACTGGTTCAGCTCCGCGTAGCCTCGAACGTCGAACCAATGCTCGCGAGCCATCATGGTAAAGCCGCCGCAGGCGTATGTGTGCAAAGATACGGGCTTGCCCATGTCGGCAATCACCCGCCGGCATTCCTTCAGCTCGGACGCCCAATCCATCTCCGTGGGTCGCGATTCCACGGTTACCGCGGTCCACGGTGCCAGGCGTTCCGGCTCTGCGGACATACTCGGAGCGCTTCCGGCGGCGCATCCGCATCCGAAAATTCTAAAGTTGAGAATGCGCGGCTCTCCCGCGACAGGCAATCCCCCTTCCTTCGTGGTCAGGAAGAGAGCGGTGACCCTTCCTCGCCGCGCTGGAACGGGGACTTTCACGTAGGTCGGTCCCTTCACACGCGCCCGCCCTACAACCTCTCCGTTGGAAAGCGTAATGAGAAGGTGGAAGGGCCGGTAGCCTACGCCCGGACCCGGTTCCACCAGCAAAGCCAGGTTGCGTCTCCTGTCGGTAGTCCGCACCACGAGTTCCGCATCCTGGGATACCCAACGAAATCTTTCGGCGCCCGCCTGCTCCAGACCATGCCATCCTTTGCCCCAGAATTCAATGCCGGGTCCGAAGATGTCGTCCCCCCGCTCGCTCAGGAGGCGCACCGCCGCCCGTAAAATGGCGGGCCCTTTGAAGAGCATCGACGGAACTCCCAAGCTTGCGACCAGACGCGCCAGCGTCGGGCGAGCCTCCCGGACCACCGAGGCGAACGGCGCGGGTGCAATCCTTGGCATCTGTTCGACCCAGTCGCAGCGGAAGACCCGGAAATTGAGAATGCGCGGATCGTGGACCACGGGCCGGCCGCCGTCCGGCACGCGCAGGCGGAATGATTGAACGCTGTCGTCCGAAGCCGGTGGCAGCCACATTTGCAGCTTGGTCCGCGCCGAAACCCTCCATTCCGCCACCATTGAACCGTTCGCGTCGAACACCTGCAAGGTCTGCGGGGGCAGACCCACACCCGGTCCGGGTTCGACCTCCAGTAACATCGCGTGCCCGGCCGCGGGAACGCGGAGCCAGACTTCGGCGTCGTTCTCTATCCAGCGAAACGGTTCTTGCGAAGCACACCACTCTACCGGAAACCAACCCCTGCCGAAATGGATACCCGATTCCGCTCGGGCGATGTCCTGTTCCGGGCTCCGCCGGAAGCCGTCCTGAGTCAAGCCGTAAACGCCCTCGCGCGCATGCACCCGGATCAAGTGGCTGGCGCAGTACGCGAGTTGTTCGTCGAGCGTGCCATCCACCGGGACGCCGCTCATGACATCGTGCCGGCCGATCCTGTACAGGCGGCCTCTTTCCAGCCACTGCAACGCCAAAAACTGGACCAGCTCGTCGGAAAACACGATGTCGATATTGGTTGCCAGAATGAACTCGCCCCGCGCCCGGCGGATCCCCACATTCTTGGCAATCATTTCACACAAGGGGAGAGCCGCCGCGTCCCGGCAGCGGCCGTCTACTTCGGGTGGCACCTCGATGATTCGTACCTCGCATGGCCCGGTATCGCTCGGCTAGCGGAGCGCCTGCGCCAGCCGCTCACGCCCGGCCGGAGGATTCCATTCGACGATGATCAGTTCCGAGGAGAGATGGTGGCGCCTGGCCTGGTTGATCCAGGCATCCACGAAGACCTGCATGCGCCCCAGCAGATTGCCGCCATGGTCATCGTTCCGAGCCGCCACGACGACCGACAAATAGGGCGCTTTCCGCTCCGATGAAGGCCTGCCATCGCCCGAACTCTCTTGGGGAGAGCACATAAGCTACAGAGTAACGTTATCACTCTTCCATATGCCAGTTGGTCAAGCGGCCCGCCACAAGGGTTCTTCCGCTGAACTGTGCCTTGGTTTCAGCGCGACAGGGATTGGGTTGGCCATGACCAATGCGAGCTGGCGGGCATCGGTTTCTCCGCTGGATATCCAATCAGGTTTTCCCCAAGGACCCCCGGCGCGGCGGGCACGGGTATGCTCGCATGCGGCCACGCTCAATTCCATCTGCCCGCTGCAGTCCGCAAGCGCCAGCGCAAAGATGCGTGCAGTCGGGTGATTGATCTCCAGGTTGTGCCGCAGTCGGCCCAATTCCCGCACGCTTGGCTCAAACGCTCAAACCGTTCCCTCGCCGCCCACACGCTTCGCCGCGAAGACTGTGTAGATGCCATCGTTGCCGCCGGCATCGAGGAAGGTCATTCCAGGTTGCAGGACATGGTCGAGAAAGGCGAACTGATTGGGCTCCACGCATCCGGCTATATGGATCCGGCGACTCATATCGTTCCCCAGAAAAAGGCGGAGGCGTGTGCCATAGTGCCAGGGCATCGCAAGGGGAGCTTCGCGCTTTCGATCGTTGAAATGCTGCCAGGCCATCGGCGAAACTGGAAGGCCAGGTCCGGGTTCGCCAAGTCCGCGTCGAAACGCCACCTCGGATAGGGGATCAAAGGGCCCAGGAACGCGGCCGATTCCGCCACGGCAATCAATTCGTCTTCCGTCTTGGTTTCCAAAAAGCTGGAATCGATGGGACGACTGTGGGGGGCCTTCCGCAATATCAGTTCGACGGTTTCCGCCAAGGTCGAAATCTGACTCGACAGGTCCGTCGTGGCAGCGGAAACCCCGGCCACGCCCTCCAGAATTTGATTCGAAACGTCTGTCTGCGCGGCAATCTGCACGGAGAGATCGCGCTGCACTTTCTGGATCTCGAAAGTGGCCCCCATTGTCAAGACCAATTTTCGGTCGCAATAAGTTATGGATCGGCGGGTCTGATTTGAGATCCGGGGCGGCCGAAGCCGCCCCCGCCATTCCGGCGCTTGAGTCGGCGCTCG
>Ga0116116_1001011_pt1 | contig 24293 bp, 22 predicted proteins | sample June2015DPH_10_1_FD_89722 | JGI IMG/M metagenome (GOLD analysis project Ga0116116, IMG submission 89722) | Peatland microbial communities from SPRUCE experiment site at the Marcell Experimental Forest, Minnesota, USA - June2015DPH_10_150 | ecosystem: Environmental > Terrestrial > Soil > Wetlands... | reverse complement strand
CGGCGGCAGTAGTGGATTGGGTCGTACGCTGGCTCTCGGGCTGGCCGACGCCGGTGCCGATGTGGTTGTCTCCGCGCGCAGGCAGGCACTCGTCGATGCGACGGCCTCGGAAATTGAAGCCAAGGGCCGCAAGACACTCCGAGTTTTGTCTGACGTGCGCAACAAAGAGTCGCTTATCCGACTCCGCGACGCCGTCTTGAACGCCTTCGGCAAGGTGGACATTCTCGTGAACGCGGCCGGCATCACCCGCAAACTCCCCACATTGGAAATGACGGAAGACGACTGGAACGCAATCTTGGACACCAATCTCACCGGCACGCTGCGGGGCTGCCAGGTTTTCGGCGAGCCCATGCTCAAGCGCGGTTACGGCCGTGTGATCAACATCGCGTCTCTTGGAACGCTTCTCGGTATTTATGAGGTGGCCGCCTACTGCGCCAGCAAAGCAGGTGTCGGCTCGCTCACAAAATCGCTGGCTGTGGAATGGTCGCGGCATGGCGTCCTTGTCAACGCCATTATTCCTGGCGTCTTTCGTACAGATTTGAATGCTGCGCTGCTGGACGGCACCGCTCGCGGGCGCGAATTCCTGATGCGCACGCCCATGGGCCGCTACGGCAAGGCCGAGGAACTAGTTGGCGCCGCCGTGTTTCTGGCCTCCGACGCCTGCGCCTTCGTTACTGGGCAACTTCTCGCTGTGGATGGCGGCATCCTCGCCAGCGGTGTGAACCAATGAGCGCCCTCAGCGGTGAAACAGCAGCGGCCGTTCGCAGGCAGCTTGGTTGGATGCCAGCTTATGCCCCTTCCACCTTCCATTGGAACTGGTCGCCAGGGAAGCCTGAATACAATGCTTGAGCGAATTGATGCTCACCATCACCTCTGGCGTTACTCGAAAGGGCAATACGGCTGGATATCTGACGATATGGGCGTGCTGGCACGGGATCTTCTCCCCGAGGATCTGCGGCGAGAGCTCTTAGCTTCCGGAATTCATGGCAGCATTGCTGTCCAGGCCAGGCAGGCTCTTGAGGAGACATCCTGGCTGCTGCGCTTCGCCAATGAATTTGACTTTATTCGCGGAGTCGTGGGTTGGGCACCCCTGGCCAGCCCGGAGTTCCCGGCGATTCTCGAGCGCTTGCAGGAATCCGAGAAACTGAAGGGCCTCCGCCACGTGATTCAGGATGAACCCGACGATGATTTCATGCATCGGCCGGACTTCAATGCGGGTGTTGCGCTACTCAAGCAATACGGCTTGGTCTACGACATCTTGATCCTTGAGCGTCATCTTCCGGCAGCCCTCTCCTTCGTGGATCGTCATCCTGCGCAGGTATTCGTCTTGGATCATATTGCCAAACCGCGCATTCGCGACCGCGAACTCGAACCCTGGCGAACGAACATTCGCGAGCTTGCGCGCCGGGAAAACGTCTATTGCAAGGTGTCCGGCATGGTAACAGAGGCGAACTGGAAGAACTGGTCCCCAGCGGACCTGCAACCCTATTTCGATGTCGTCCTGCAAGCCTTCGGTCCCAAACGTTTGATGGCCGGTTCGGATTGGCCTGTCTGCCTTCTGGCGACGACCTACCTAAGGTGGTTTTCAACGGTGGACGAATTCATCCGTCCCCTCTCCCTCGCGGAGCGCGAAATGATTCGTGGCGGTGTGGCAAGTGATGTGTACTCCCTGGCGCGCGGAACTTCCGCAGTCGGGAAAGGATAGACGATGGCCAATCATCAGGTGGAGGGGGCCCCCGGCGCAACGGTGTCGCCTGCCAGGCATTCATTGTTTCCTGGAGGGCAAATTGTTCCATTCATTCTGGTTACCGCACTTTTCTTCCTTTGGGGAATCCCCAACAACCTGAACGACGTCCTCATCCGGCAGTTTATGAAGTCCTTCGAGATTTCCCGTTTTCAGGCCGGCCTGGTGCAATCCGCCTTCTATATGGGTTATTTCCTATTGGCGATTCCTGCGGCCCTCATGATGAAGCGCGCGGGCTACAAAGCTGGATTCGTCGTGGGCTTGCTGCTCTATGCCGCAGGCGCATTTTTGTTTTGGCCAGCCGCTCTGAATGGCAGTTACGCCTTTTTTCTCCTTGCGCTCTTTGTCATTGCTAGCGGGCTTTCCTTCTTGGAGACGGCTTCCAATCCCTTTATTGCCCAACTCGGCGATCCAGACAGTTCGGAGCGCCGTCTGAATTTCTCGCAGGCCTTCAATCCTCTGGGCTCTATTACCGGGGCGCTGATCGGCACGATCTTCATTTTTTCCGGCGTCGAACTTACTCCCCAACAAATTGCCCAGCGGCAGGCAGAACATACCTACCAGGCGTATCTTCAGTTCGAAACGTTGCGCGTTGTTCGTCCTTATCTAGTAATCGGTGTCGTCGCGGTGGTTTGGGCTCTGCTCATCATCCGCACAAAGTTTCCCGTGATTGCCAGCGAGGTTGAGGCCGACCACAGCGAGCATGGCAGCTTTCGTCAATTGCTCGGCCAAAGGCACTTTCTCCTTGCGGTCGTCGCGCAGTTCTTTTATGTGGGAGCCCAGGTCGGCACGTGGAGCTACTTCATCACCTACGTTCAGGAGTACGGCCACCGACCCGAAAAAATCGCTGGATATTTTCTCACGGGCACGCTGGCCGCGTTCGGCGTGGGCCGCTTCGTCTCCGCCTATCTGATGCGTTTTGTTTCACCGAGCCGCTTGATGGGAGCGTACGCCACGGCAAATATTCTCCTGGTCTCTGTCGCGGTCCTTCACCCGAGTTGGATCGGCATCTGGTGCATCTTTCTCACCAGCTTCTTCATGTCGCTCATGTTCCCCACAATTTTCGCGCTTGGCCTGAAAGGCCTCGGCCAGAACACAAAGATCGGCGGTTCCTTTCTGGTCATGGCGATTGTCGGCGGCGCGGTTCTCACTCCGGTCATGGGCCTGATCTCGGAGAAGTTTCACAGTTTAGCTCTGGCCTACTCAATTCCGCTGATTGCTTACATGTATATTTGCGCTTATTCGTTTTTGGGCTCGCGGCGAGTGGATATCTCCGCAACCGTTAGTGAACCTGAGAGGTAAATCTATGCGATCTCCAGTTGGTTTATCCACCAGAAAAATCACTGGCGCCCGAGGAGGGCAAATGAAACCAAGTCGATTCCTAAATGAGGTCTGGCGGACTCTTGGCTCCGTGGCGTGCTTGGGTCTTCTGCTTCTCGGCCCCTCTCGCGTGCTTGCGCAAGACTCTTCCTCAAGTGCAAAGCCGACTGCGTCACAATCCCCGCAGGAGATGGACCAAGCCTGGCAGAAGGCCAGCGCTAAGTACGATGCCGCGCGCAAAGCTCTGTTGACCGACGTAGACCGGACCGCGAACGCCGGACCGTATCGTCCCGATTGGGAATCACTTCGCCGCTACGAAACTCCGGACTGGTACAAGAACGCCAAGTTTGGCATCTTCATCCATTGGGGCGTCTATTCGGTCCCGGCTTTTGGCAACGAATGGTATCCGCGCAATATGTATCAGGAAGGCTTCGACGAATACAAACACCACGTCGCCACGTATGGCCCTCCCTCGAAGTTTGGCTACAAAGACTTCATTCCGCGTTTCAAGGCCGAGCATTTCGATCCCGTCCAGTGGGCTGAGCTCTTTAAGGCCTCGGGCGCCAGGTACGTCGTTCCTGTCTTTGAGCACCACGATGGTTTTGCCATGTACGACAGTGGCCTCTCCGATTGGACCGCAGCAAAAATGGGCCCGCACCGCGATATCTATGGCGAACTCGCGAAAGCCCTGCGTGAACGGGGCCTCCGCTTGGGCGCTTCCTCCCACCGGATCGAGCACAATTTCTTCCTGGAAGGCGGCCGGAAGTTCGATTCGGACGTGAATGATCCCCGGTACCTCGCTTTCTACGGTCCCGCGCACACCTGGCTGGAAGGCAAGAAGACCTTGCTCCAGGATTGGACTTATCTGAGCAACGAATACCTCGATGATTGGCTCGCGCGCGATGCGGAAATTGTGGAGAAGTACGAGCCGGACATTATGTACTTCGATTGGTGGATCGGGCAGCCCAATGCCCGCAGGCATGTTGCGAAGTTCGCCGCTTTCTACTACAACCACGCCGCAAGTCAGGGCAAAGTGTCCGTCATCAACTACAAGGACAGCGCCCTCGAGGAACACTCCGCCGTCCTGGACATTGAACGGGGCCAGCTATCGGGCATTCGCCCGCTCTACTGGCAGACGGACACCTCCATTAGCAACAAATCCTGGGGCTACATTGAGAACGACACTTTCAAATCAGCTGAAACAGTGGTTCACCAGCTCGTTGACATCGTCAGCAAAAATGGCAATCTCCTCCTCAATGTTGGCCCGCGTTCCGACGGCACCATCCCCGAGCAGGTCCAAACGATCCTCCGCGACATCGGTGCCTGGCTCAAAGTCAACGGTGAAGCCATTTACGGCACTCGCGCCTGGACCAAGTTCGGCGAAGGCCCCACGGCCATCGTCGAGGGCGCTTTTCACGATACAGACACGAAGTCTTTCACCGCTCAGGATTTCCGCTTCACCTCGAAGGGCAATTCTCTCTACGCCATCGAATTGGCTTGGCCCGACTCCGGCGAAGCCGTCATTCACTCTCTGAACGAGGCCGTGCTCCCCGGCCAAAACATTGTTTCTATCTCTCTTTTGGGCCAGGGGACGCCGCTGACGTACCAACTCAAGCCTGACGGCTTGCACATTCAGTTGCCGCCGCAGAAAGGAGGTAACTACGCCTACTCGTTCAAAATCGAATTCCAGAAGCCGCCGACGGCACCCGTTCCCCAAGGTCGATGAGGACAAGCGGCCTAACCCGTTCAAGCGCCTATCAAGGCGGGATATCTTGACTTTTGTGTGTGAAGTGCGTTACAGTAAACGGTACCTTTATCGATTTCTGGAGAAACCACATGCCTCATAACGATCTCGTGCTTGTGACTGGCGCCGGGGGCTTTATCGGCGGCGCTCTCGTTGCTTCCCTGCGGGCACAGGGCTGCAAGCGTATTCGCGCCGTCGATATCAAGCCCTTGCCTCAGTGGTACCAGCGATTCGCGGACGTTGAGAATCTCTCTTTGGATCTGAATGAGAAGCAAAACTGCGAGACGTCGGCCAAGGGGGCCCGTGACATCTACAATCTCGCCGCCAACATGGGCGGCATGGGATTCATCGAGAAAAACAAAGCCCTTTGTATGCTCTCGGTGCTGATTAACACGCACATGCTTCAAGCGGCCCTGAAGTACGGCGTGGCTCGCTATTTCTATTCATCGTCGGCCTGCGTCTACAGCGGCGACAAGCAAACGAGCTTTGAAGCGCCCATGCTGAAGGAAGCAGATGCCTATCCAGCCCTGGCAGAAGACGGATACGGCTGGGAGAAGCTGTTTTCCGAGCGCATGTGCCGTCACTTCCGCGAGGACTTCGGTCTCTACACCAGAGTGGCGCGCTTCCACAATGTCTACGGCCCCTGGGGCACGTGGTTTGGCGGGCGCGAAAAAGCTCCGGCTGCCATCTGCCGTAAAGTCATTGAGGCAAAATTGACCAAGAAGCACGAAATCGAAATCTGGGGCACGGGAAATCAGACTCGCAGCTTCATGTATATCGATGATTGTTTAGTGGGCATCCAGAAGATCATGAATTCGGCAATTCTGGAGCCGATCAACCTGGGCTCGAGTGAGGCCGTCAGCATCAACCGGTTGGCGGATCTTGTGGAAGGGATTGCCGGTACCCATCTGGAGCGCAAACACGACCTTAACGCACCGCTGGGAGTGAACGGGCGCAACAGCGACAACACCCTGATCAAGAAATACCTGAACTGGGAGCCCAGCGTCCCTTTGCAAGCGGGCCTGGAAAAGACCTACGCCTGGATTTACGACCAGTATCTTGCTCGCGAGAAGGGTGCGGCTGGAGTTGTACAGGAATTCACCAACACGTCGTCCTGAGCTCGGGCCAGAGCGTGACGTTCATGCCGAACATGACGAGCATGTGGGACTATCTGATCGTTACGGCCGCGAATGATCAGCAAGCCAGGGCTTACGACCATCAGATCCAGCAGCGTCAGAAAGCCGGCGAAATCCCCCAGGTTCGCCATTGTCTTGTAATTCCCGATATGGATGGCAAGCGCACTGGTAGCGGCGGAAGCACACTCCATTCGCTTGCCTGCGTTCTGCAACGCGAACGGCCCGGCGCGGGTCCTGCCACTTTCGAGGAAGCCGAGGCGATTCTGAGTGGCCTTCGTATTCTGATTGTCCATGCCGGTGGCGACTCCCGGCGCCTGCCGGCGTACTCCCATTGTGGCAAGATGTTCGTTCCTATCCCAGTCCAGGGCCGACCCTCAGTCGCTTCAACAATTTTTGACCGGCTCGTGCCTGCATTTCTCAAGCTTCCGGAAGGATCTCGGGGGCAAGTAGTGGTTGCCTCCGGCGATGCTCTGATTCTGTTCGACGCTTCAGCCGTGGAGTTTGCTCGCCCAGGTATCACGGCGCTGGGATCCTTCGCTGCTTCGAACGATGCAGCCCATCACGGCGTTTTTTGCGCCGCCAAGACTGGCTCGGTAAAACGGTATTTGCAGAAGCCATCGCCTGACGCGCAACTCGCTGCCGGGGCAGTCAACGCGGAGGGAGAATCCGTACTTGATCTTGGCGTGATGAGTTTTGACGCCAGTGCCGCTGTCCAGTTATTGCGTGCCTTCTTCGCGAGAACTCCCCAGAAACATGGAGGGCCTGCGCTGGATTGGAAAACGCAGGTGCGCGTGGCGCTTTATTCCAACGGCATCGACCTGTACCGGGAAATTTGTTGTGCGCTCGGGACAAATACGACCTTCGAGCAGTATGCAGACAACGTGCGTGCAAGCGGCTCAACCCTTGATCGCCCCCTCCTCGCGGAGTGGTTCGCTTTCCTGCGACACATCCCCTTCAATCTCGACATTCTACCGCGTTGCGAATTTCTCCACTTCGGCACGACTCGTCAGTTGATTACGAGTGGAATCGCTCTGCTTGCAGAAGACTCAGGTAAACCTGCGCAGACCTCCTTGATCCTGAATAGCGATATTCAATCTGAAATCAGCGCAGATCACGCGTGGGTTGAAGGTTGTTCTGTCTGTGGCACCTTGACCCTCGAAGGGTTCAATGCCATCGTCGGTGTTGACATTGTGGAACCCCTCAGCCTCCCCAAGGGTGTCTGCTTGGACATCTCAGCCGGAATCAGCCGCAAAGGCGAAAGTGTTTGGTTCCTCCGGTATTACGACATCGATGATACGTTTAAACACCCAGCCGAAGACGGTGGCACATTTTGCGGCCAGCCTCTTCAGAACTGGCTAGGTACAATGGGTGCAGTCGCCTCCGAAATCTGGCCACCTGAGGTGTCCGCGCGCGAACGGACTCTGTGGAACGCTCGAGTGTTTCCGGCATTGCTGGAACACCAGGATTTCCGAGGCTGGTTGTGGCTTTTGGATGTCGAGTCCGCAACCCCGGAACAAAAGAGGAGCTTCCTAGCCGCGGACCGCTACAGTTCTTCTGAAATCGCAGTCCGGGTTGACCAGACCCAGTTTCAACTGCGGCGTTCGCGGATTCGATCAACCGGGATGCCGCATGATGATTGAGGGCGCACCCAAACTCGGACTTTTGTCAACGCTCGTTAACAATCGTTGAAGCGAACGCTGTAGTAAAGCCTTATGGGACGGTGACTATGCTGAAAAATGGAATCCTCAATCCCGCCATCAATTCGTTGTTGAGCCGCGTTCGCCACACCAACACGCTGGTGATCGCGGACCGCGGGTTTCCCTTCTGGCCACAAATCGAAACGGTCGATATTTCTCTCGTCGACAACGTTCCGCGTGTTTTGGACGTTTTGCAGGCCATTCAAGCCAACTTTGTAATTGGGAAAATCGTGATGGCCGAAGAATTCCGCCGTGTCAACGATTTGCATACGGTGCACAGCTTCGAGCAGTGTTTCGGCGAGATTCCGGTGACGTTTGAGCCGCACACGCAATTCAAGCAACGCGTACCCTTGACGATTGGCCTGATTCGGACCGGTGACACCGTGCAGTACGCGAACGTCATTTTGGAGTCGGCTTAGTTCTGGTGTCTGCAAATGCCAGGAAGAAGAATGCCCCCTTTGCAGTGGTACCGCTCAAGAACTAGTTGACGATCATGGTCTGGAAAAGAGCGCCAAAGATGAGCAACCCCATTGGAAGGATCCCTTATCGAATGGCACTGGCTGGTGGTTGGATTGATCAGCCCTTTGTGTCCAGGCTCAACCCTGACCCGCCGGGTTCCATGGTGGTCGTCGGGCTGGAGCCCACCTTCCGCTTCATGGACCGCGCCGGGATGGCCACTAGCACACGAAAAATCGCCGAAGAGCTTTGGAACGGGGCCTTGCCAGAAAAAGATCCAGTGGCGCTGGTGCGGGAACTATATGAAGCAGAAAACAAGGGGAAGGCCAACCCGTCCGGTTCTCAGGACATGGCCGGCCTGATCCTGCCCGGTATCAACAGGCTTGACTACGACTATGGGTTCGCCGGTGGATTGTTTCCCGCCCACATCGAATCCTGCAATGATCCTGACCTCGGGCGCTGGCTGGAGCAAGTGATTCACCTTCTGCCGATCACACAGCGTCCCGATGGCTACAGTCCCCTTGACGAACAGCACTTGAACGCCGAGTGGGTGCGTCGCCTGAGCCAATCCGGGAAGGCCTGCTTCGCTGCAATCCTGGCCAAAAATACTGCAAAGCTGGGTGACTCCCTGAACGAATGCATGAGCTGTTGGGAAGCGCTTCTTCCAAACACAGTCGCGCATCCTCTCATCACGGTCGACTTGCTCGGCTTGCTGGCCTTTTACCAGGAACGCTACGCGGGCGCCATGTATTCGGGTTGTGGCGGCGGGTATCTGTACGTAGTCTCCGAGGAACCGGTGCCTGGCGCAATCAAGGTGAAACTCAGGCTCGCTGCCGAGCACGAACACGATGGCCAGTCCGCCGGCGCGGCTCTCGGGTCCGCACGGACACGCTAATTTTACGGTTTCAACCGTTCACCCACTCCTCCGTTTCCAATTCTGGCGTACTCTATAAATTATCGGCTACATTGCCGAAGGCTCCAGGCGTACCCGTAACGCCTTTGCGGGAATCCTAAGAGGTGACGCTATGAGCAGGTTTCCTACATCGCGCCGTCAATTCTTGAAGCTGGCAGGCGTTGCGGGCGCCGGATTGCTCCGGCCAGGCCCGGCACTCCTGGGAGGCGCAATCGTTGAAGGTGCGGAGTCGCAAGCTCCAGGGCCGCCGGCCGATTACACTCTGCGCATCGCAAACACTCCCGTCGAGCTAGCGCCCAACCGCATCGTGTCTGCAATTACCTACAACGGTCAATTCCCCGGCCCCCTGTTGCGTTTCAAGGAAGGACAGCAGGCGGTGGTGGACATTTTCAACGACACGGATGCCCCGGAACAACTCCATTGGCATGGCCAGTTTCTTTCGCCGGATGTAGATGGTTCGGCGGAGGAAGGCACGCCTTTCATTCCTGCGCATGGCCAACGTCGCATTGCTTTCACGCCGCGGCCTGCGGGTTTCCGTTTCTATCACACGCACAATCGCGCGGGGGCCGATCTTCACGCGGGGCAGTATAGCGGCCAGGTTGGGCCGGTTTACATTGAACCCAAGCGCGAGCCGGGAAATTACGACCGCGAGGTCTTTCTCGTCCTCAAGGAGTTTGAACCATCCTTCAGCCAGGGCGGCGATATGGCCATGGATTTCCTCGCTCCAGCCACGAAGGTGAAGGAGTTGGAAACTTCCGGCGAGTCCGCGATGAAAGCCTCACTCGCAAACGGCATGCCTCACGGCTACGAAGTCGGCTACCGGTATTTCACAATCAATGGACGAATGTCAGGGCACCGCGAGCCAGTTCGCGTCAAACACGGCGAGCGCGTTCTTTTCCACGTTCTGAACGGCAGCGCGACGGAAATCCGCAGCCTGGCGCTGCCCGGGCACACCTTTCGGGTCGTGGCGCTCGACGGCAACCCCGTACCCAGGCCTGCCGAGGTTCCCGTGCTCTGGCTCGGGACTGCGGAAAGAATTTCCGCCATCGTCGAGATGAACCATCCGGGTGCGTGGCTGATGGGTGATCTTGCGGACGACGACCGCGCTCACGGCATGGGCATTGTGGTCGAGTACGCTGGCCACAAAGGCAAACCGGTATGGACCCCGCCGAAGCCGTTTCATTGGAACTATTCGCGTTTCGCGAAACAGAGCGCTGCCGCCTCCGAACCCGATGAACTGATTGAAATGACCTTTGCGAAGCAAAACGCCGCAGAACGCGGCTTCAACCTATGGTCCATTAACGAACAGGTGTTTTCCGACGAGATGATGACCGCCGCCTATCATCTACGCCAGGGCAAGCGCTATCGCATCCGCATGCGCAACGCCAGTGACGACATTCATCCCATCCATCTTCATCGTCACTCCTTCGAACTCACCAAAATTGCAGGAAACCCTTTGGCGGGCGTAATGAAGGATGTCGTGATGCTCGGCGGTTACCAGGAAGTGGAAATCAGCTTCACCGCGGATAATCCCGGACTCACGCTCTTTCATTGCCACCAGCAACTCCACATGGACTTTGGATTCATGACCCTGTTCGACTACCTCTGAGCAGGAACGCGAGAAAAGAGACTTAGTGACTGTGCAGGGGGAGTCCCTCCTCTACCCCAGCCATGGTGGCTCTCCCTCTGACTAGAAGCTATAAAATCTACCATTGACCGCTTGACCGCACCGCGGGTCTCCTATAGGCTCTAGCGGCACTAAATTGTGGTTGTCCCCAGGACCTGGGCCCTTCCTTAGCAAGTCCCGTTCGCAGAAAAAGGAGAGTTACGAGCATGAAAATAGTCAGCAGCTTTCTATTGGGATTATCACTTGCCGTTACTTGCGCCTGGGTGACAGCAGCGCAGGAAAACTCGCCGGGAAACGCGTCAATCCCGAAAGTCTTGCAGATTACGCGAGAATTCGTCAAACCCGGGAAGGCAGGCATGGCTCACGACAAGGCCGAGGGCGCTTTCGTTGATGCCATGAGGCGTGCCAAGTGGCCGACGTACTATTTGGGCATGAACTCGCTCTCGGGCAAGTCGCGCGCCTTGTTTCTAACGTGGTACGACTCCTTCGAAGCTTGGCAAAAAGATGGCGACGCTACGCAAAAGAACGCCGCTCTTTCCTTAGCCTTGGACCGCGCCAGTATGGCCGATGGCGAACTGCTGGAATCGATCGACCAAGGTGTATTTTACTTCCGCGAAGAGATGAGCCTGCGGTCACGCCCCGACCTCTCTCAGATGCGCTATCTCGAAGCCACCGTCTTCCACGTGCGCCCGGGCCACGACAAGGAATGGACTGAGGGCGTAACGCTGGTTAAGACAGCTTACGAGAAGGCCGTGCCCGGTGCGCACTGGGGCATGTTCGAGCAAATATATGGCGGCGATGGCGGCACGTATCTCTTGTTGACTTCCCATAAGTCACTTGCCGAAATCGATCAGGCCTTTGCGGAATACAAACAATTCGAGGCAGCCTTGGGTGAAGAGGGCATGAAGAAACTGGACGAACTGTCCGCAGCCAGCGTCGAATCTTCGCAGCAGCAATTGTTTGCCTTTAATCCGCATATGAGCTATGTGAAGGATGAATGGATCAAGGCTGATCCAGGATTCTGGAAGCCCAAAGCGGCTGCCACTTCCGCCACAAAAGCACCGGCCGAGGAGAAGAAAGCAAAGCCTTAGGCACACCGGGGAGCGCGACGTTCCGGCTGATCGCTAGACCGAGCGTGAGAGTGTGTTTGCTCGCGGCTTTTCTGTCAGCCGGAAACTCCTGTTACATACACTGCATTCGGGCTCGTTCCCGTTTGAGTTCGAAATTCTGCATTAGTGGCCACGTCTTGCTTCACGTATTTGTCGGCGGACTAACCGCATTCCCGCTGGGTGTGTGGCGATTCCTGAAGGAATCTTGGCAGAATTGCAATTGCAGAAGTGCCCTAAAGTTCGGTCCCCGTCGGCGCAGCCGTTGAACCCTCAATGCGTCTGGCCGTTCTCCCCGGAATGCGGCAGCGCCCGTGCGTCAAAATCAATGCCCCAGAAGTGCGGCGCCGGCGTCAGGAATTCCACTCCCACCCGCTGGCCGCGCTCCCCGTTCTCTCCCAAGAACACAATCCGGCATTCCTGCTCTTCCTGGGTCAGGGGGTTGACCAGCACGAGCATCTCACTGCTGTCCACCTCGTGGTGCAACATCAGCAGACCTCCATGGGCGTTCACCACCAGGGTTTCGCAGATCTCGCGAAACTTCCGCCCATCATGGCTGCGGCCTTGGGCCTGCAGCCGCACCTTGTGGAAGACGCGTTGGCTGCGCCGCGACGCCGTATGGAGCGCTTCGTTCATGCGCCCATCATGCGGTCCTATACGGAAACCCGTCAATTGCCCTTCCGGACGGGTGTTTCCCAAGTGCCAATTCGCTTTCTGGGGACTGGCTTGTACCCTGTTCCGTCAAGCTTTAGAATAAAAGTAGCGGCTCCGGCATCTTGTCCCGAACCTCGCTTGCATCCCGCTGCCGCGCTTTTCTTGGAAATTCTTAAGGATTTATCTAGGCAAGCGAATTTTTGTGCCCCGGGGGATTTATGAGCCTTGCTGAATTTATCGAAGGTCGCCGCGAACAACATCTCGCGGAGCTTCTGGAATTTCTGCGCATTCCTTCCGTCAGCGCCAAATCCAAAAATAAGCCCGATATCGAACGTGCCGCCCAATGGGTTGCCGATCACTTGCGTGCCGCGGGCTTCAAAACCGTCGAAATCGTGCCCACCAATCTCCATCCCCTGGTTTACGCGGAATCCCTCGAAGCTCCCGGAAAGCCCACCGTCCTTTTCTACGGCCACTATGACGTGCAGCCCCCCGAGCCCCTCGAACTTTGGACCTCGCCCGCCTTCGAGCCCCAATCGCGCGATGGCAATCTCTATGGCCGTGGCACCGCCGACGACAAGGGCCAGGTGCACATCCACCTCAAAGCCCTTGAATCGCTTCATCAACTGAACGGAAAATTCCCTGTTAACATCAAGGTGCTCATCGAAGGCGAAGAGGAAGTCGGCAGTGTCAGCCTTTGGGATTACGTCCAGAACCACAAGGAAAAACTGAAGGCCGACGCGCTCCTCGTTTCCGATACCGCCATGCTCGGCAAGGGCGTGCCTTCCATCACCTACGGTCTCCGCGGCCTCAACTACTATCAGATCGAGCTTACCGGCCCGGCGCGCGATCTACACTCCGGTGTCTATGGCGGCGCGGTCCCCAATCCACTGACCGTTCTCACTGAACTTTTCGCCAAGCTCCATGACAAAAACTTCCGCGTCGCCGTTCTGGGCTTCTACGACGACGTCGCTAAGGCTCCCACCGCGGAGCGCAAAGCCCTGAACAAATTGCCCTGGAAGGCGAAGGATTTCCAGCGCGCTGTGGGAGCGCCCGCCTACGTCGGCGAAAAAGGCTTCACCTCCGTCGAGCGCTTGTGGATTCGGCCAACGCTCGAATTGAACGGCATCTGGGGTGGCTACCAGGGTGAAGGCGCCAAGACCGTCATCCCCTCGAAAGCCTACGCCAAGTTTTCCACGCGCCTCGTGCCCGACCAGAATCCCAAGAAAATCGCCAAGCTCGTCGAAGCCCACATTCGCAAGCTCTTGCCCAAGACCGTGCATTGCAAATTCGAGGTCCTCAGCACCGGCAAGCCCTGGGTTGCCGCCTATCACGCGCCGATTTTCCAGGTTGCCCAGGCGGCCCTGCAAAAGGGCTTCGGCAAGAAAGCTGTGTTCATCCGCGAGGGCGGTTCCATCCCCTTCGTCACTCAAATGCACGACACTTTTAATGTTCCTTGTGTTCTGATTGGTTTCGGCTTGCCCGACGAAAACGCCCACGCGCCAGACGAGCACATTCTCCTGGAGAACTACTTCGGCGGCATCAAGGCCATCGCCTGCTTCTACCAGGACCTGGCGTCCTTGTAGAGGGCTCCTGCCACGGTGTTACAGAGTCGAGAGCTGTTCCCGGCGTCCCTTTGCATAGTCCCGCAGCGCTACGTTTGCGCTCTCGATTGTCTTCAGCGCCTCCGCGACCTTGGCCACATCTTTTCCCCGCAGCACCACGTACAGTTCATCCTCGCCCAACCCCGTATACACGCGGTTCCCGATACATCCCAAACTGGTCATCGTCCCATGCTGTATCGAAGCCGGCAGCGCCATGCATGTCGGCCGACCCAGTGCCGGTGCGCCGCTGCCCACTCCCGCCCGGTTCGCGGCCTCCTGCAAAAGCATCGCCCCTGCTGGCCTGCACGCAAATAGAACCACATCCGGGGTCGCCGTAGCCTCTCCCAATGGTGAATAGATCACCGCTTTGGGCCCTTTCGCCAGCCGTGGGATTTGCGGAACTTCCTCCGGCCGGACATATCCCAGCTCAAACATCATTTTCAGCGTTTGCTCCGTCTCTTTCTCGCGCTCCAGGGAAAGCGGGATATTGTGGGTATAGGCGCCCACCGCGCAGTTAAAGTGATTCTCTGGAACGGTATAGAAGGTGCTTCCTTCCGCCGCCAACCGCCAGAAGCTGCAACCCGATGGTTCCGACCCCTCGAACTTCTTGGTTCCCGCGGGTTCCGCGTCCAGATAGGTGACCGCCACGGGCCGCCGCCCCAGCTTCGCCGCCGCCGCAATCTCGCGTTCGACTTCGTGCCACTTTGGACTATCGCTCATCACCGTTTCTCCTTCATTCATTAAGCGCGGTGCGCAAGAATAGCACAGCGCCGCTGGCCGCAAGTTTGCCTCGGGGCATTGCGCATTACCGCATGAAAGCTGGGCGTTTTGCACATGCCCGCAAAAAAAGTGCGTTTTTCCGGCTGTTTTTGCTGTTTTCCCCTTGCGTTCCCCCTTTCCCTTCGCTATAGTCCCTCTCGGCCCGAGTTTTTCCTTGATAAACAAGGGTTTTTCGCTCGCGGCTGGCCTCGATACATTCGGGGTGGATAGACAATTCAGGAGGATAAGCAAAAGAAATGGCAGCCAAGCCACTGAGCAAAACAAAGATTGTCGCGCACATTGCGGAAAAAGTCGGCACCGCCAAGAAGACCGTTGCTTCCTTTTTCGAGGAGCTCCACAAGCTCGCCGTGAAAGAGGCCAAGGGTAGCGCGGGCAAGTTCGTCATCCCCGGGATCGGCCGCGTTGTAAAGGCTCACCGCAAGGCGCGCCTTGGCCGCAACCCCCAGACCGGCGAGCAGATCAAGATCAAGGCCAAGACGGTTGTCCGTTTGCGCCCGGCGAAGGTGCTGAAGGATGCCGTTCTGAAGTAACTTCTTTCTCCCGCTTGGGAGAATGTGAAATCGAAAACCCCCGGCAGCCTGCGCCCGCAGGTCAACGGGGGTTTTTACTTCACTTCCGAATACTCAAGAAATCGCGATGTTTTCGTTGCTCACCGCCCCGCTTACAACGTCTTCACGTACGCAATCACATCCTTGATCTGCGACGCTTCCAGGCTATCCTTGAGTCCCGGCATCAATTGGTCTCCGTTTTCAATCCACATCTTCAAAGTCTCGTCTGTGATCTTGTTGCCGTTCACGCTGAAAGTGCCGCGCTTAGAAATGCCCTTCAGGCCGGGCCCAATCTTCTTCTGATTGCTCGTGTCGTAGTGGCACACGGTACATTTTTGTTGAAAAATGGTCTTGCCCCGCGCCACCCCTGGGGCATTGTTGCCCGATTTCCTGCCAGAGTCCTGCCCCAGCAGGGCGCTTCCCGCCACCAGCGTCACGCACCCTGCCAAAACAGCCAAGCTCAATGAAAACTTCCTCACGGTTCCCCCTCGTCGCTCAGTTAAAGACTCCTCTATTTTCCACATTCCGGCGGTCAATTTCCACCCGCCACCCGTCAAAAAGGACAGTTTGCGCTTATGCACAGCTAGCACCTTCGTACCTTTGACGTTTCTCCAAATCTCGCTTCACAATGGGCTTATGAGCCAGGAGACTTTGACCCGGGCGTGGGAGGTTCTCCAGGACGCCTACCAGGCCCAGATGGAAGGCGACTACGACCGCGCCGCGGAACTCTATCAGTCTTCGCTGGAGCTTCATCCCACGGCCGAAGCACACACTTTTCTTGGCTGGACCTACCATTTCCAGGGCCGCCTTCTGGACGCCATTTCCGAATGCAAGCGCGCCATCGAGCTTGATCCCGATTTCGGCAATCCCTATAACGATATTGGCGCTTACATGATCGAGCTGGGGCAGTTCGATGAAGCCATTCCCTGGCTGCAGCAGGCCGTTGAGGCGCGTCGTTACGAACCGCGCCACTTCCCGCACTACAACATGGGCCGCGCGTATCTCGGAAAAGAGATGTATGGCCAGGCCATGCGCTGCTTCCAGGAAGCGATCAACCTTGAGCCTCGCTACACCCTCGCGCGCCAGGCCCTCGAATCCCTCCGTCGCATGGTCAACTAGTACTCAGTCCTCAGTTTTCAGTTCTCAGTCGAACCCACACTTGCGCAAGGCATCATCAATTTGTAGTGGCCGGTCTCCAGACCGGTCCTCTTAAGTTCTCTTTCCAACGTCGACTCTCCAATGAACTTGAGGGTGCCCCATCCTTCGCGTACTTTGCGAAGGGTGGGCTCTTACGATCGAACAGCACTTAATTTTTCTTCTCTCCTCTTGGTTTTTCGCGTGTAGAGAACTGCGCACCGTTCCTACACGCTGCTCTTTTCTTCTCTCCCCGGCTTCACCACGCGATCGTAAATCCACAGCAGCGCCGTCGTCGCCAATCCAATCCCCGTCAACGCCCACAAAAACCGTTCCGGCCGGTGCTGCACTTCGCCGAAATGATGCAGCAGCGCCCCGCCGATGCGTCCCGAAGCAAACGCCCCAATGCCCAGCGGCAAAAACGCAAATCCCATGTACGTGCCCTGCTGCCCCGGCGGGGCCAACCGCGAAATGTAATCGTAATAGCGCGGCTGCTGAATCAGCTCTCCAACCGCGATCACCACCAAGGTGGCATATACCGCCGCGATGCTCGGGTGCACCGCCAGAATCGCGAACGCCACCATCGCAATCAGCGTTCCCAGCAGCACCGCGCGAAATGCCGCGATTTTCCGCGTCAGTACGCTGAACAACACCGTGAACGCAATCACTACCAACGGCCCCGTCGAGAGCATTTTTTCCGTGTCTGCTTTGCCGTCTACGTAGTCGTGTACATAGATCGGCAGCGTAATGAATTCCTGCCAGTACACGATCCAGTAGCCCGAAAAAATCAGCAGGAAAATCATGAATTTCGGATTCTTCACCACTTGGCCGAAGTTCCGGACCGTCACGCCCAGGCTTTCCGTGCGCGCGTCTCCGGACTTCCGCGGCTCGCGATAAAACAGCAGCACCGCAAAAAACATCACGAACACGCTCAACGATGCGACGCGAAACACATTTTCCACGCTCAGATTCTTGTGTACCCAGGACGCCACAAACGGTCCCAGCGCCCCGCCTATATTCACCAGCGTGTAGTAGATGGAATAGCCGAGGGAACGCACGTTCTGATTCGACGCGCGCGCCGTCGTCCCCACCACCGAAGGTTTCACCAGCGCCACGCCCAAAGCCGGCAGCATCAGCACAATTGTCACCAGCACTACGAGTGGCACGGCGCTACGCACCGGCGCAAGCCACGGCGCTCCCAGCGACCCCAGCAGGAAATACGACCCGGCGAGAATGAGGTATGCCATGGAAAGCGCGCGCCGGAAACCCAGCCGGTCCGCAATCGCTCCTCCAAAAATCGCCAGAAACCACACCAGCCCGCCGAACAACCCGGAAAGATCCGCGGCCCGCTCCAGCGGAAAGCTCAGCGTTTCGTGCAGATACCGCGCCAGTGAGGCAAACGCCGCGTAATAGGAGAGCCGCTCAAACAGCTCGCTGATATTGGCCACCCAGAACGGCCGCTCAAACCCCGTTCGTACCTCCTCCAGCCGGTGCGCCAGGCTCATGCATCCTCCGTCGTCCGCAAGCCGGGAATGATAGCAGATAGCGGCCTGGGGCACTCATCCTCGGCGCTCTTCCGCCAGAGCCGAAGGAAACAGACGTAGAAATGTCTACATGTTGGATTTCAACCGCAGCCTGAAGAAAGGCCAGTCAGGATTTGGTGCGGTGCCAGCCAGCGAGCAACATCTTCAGCGCACCGAGCGAAGGCGGTTCAAAAGCGCTGCAAGCTGCGGCCCATCCTGCTGATGGACAGCCGTGAACCGCATCCCAAGCCCCTTGCCGGACGTTGCATGTCGCACCGCCGCCTCCGCGCGAATCTGTCCTTCATCCACGAGAAAGTGAAGCTTGGCCATCAGCCCCTTGGCGAACCGGTGCGGCGTTTCCAGAAATAATCCACCCATGCCCACATTGCGCACGCGCGACACGTCCTTGCGGTGGCTGCACTCCCAGTACACCCACACATCCGCTGCGGCTTCCACGCGGCTCGTCAGCCTTCGTGAAGGGGAAAAACCCATCCGGAAGAATTGCTCCTGCGGCGAATCGTCTGCCATCTTAAATCTCCGGGGCGCGGGGGAAGCATACTTGCAAAATGTTTTGCCAGTGTCAATACCTCATTGAAGGAATATGACGAATTGCCTGCCCCGATATCGCGTCGCAAAACCGTCACCGGGCCGACGGTGCCGCCTCAGCAATCAAAACGCAACTTGTTATGGAACCTTCAGATAACCGGCGAGAAGAGCTATTTCCTGTGGGAGTTGGTGGAGATGACCGTGCGTGCTTCGGGATGCTTCGGCGACCAATCTTCAGGAGGAAAGGCGACGCGCCAGAAAGTAGGGCAGGGAGAGGAAAACTCCAGTCCTATTTCCGCTCTGCCGGAACGCACCGGGCCGAGAAACACCACCTGGCATTCCTGTTCCTGCTTGGTGCCGTTGTGCTGCATGTGCACCTTGCAGCCGCTGGTGATACGCGCCTGCAGCAGTATCAAAGCCCCGTGCGCATTAATGGCCAGTGTGGATGTTTCCTCTTCAAAAGAGGCGCCCTCCGCGTTCTCGCCACGGATGCGAACAGCCACCTGCATCAAGACCCGCTGGCTCCGGCGGCGTGGACCTGCGTGACTCGAAACATTCGGCGATTGGCCCATAATTCCTCGCATCTTCCAATATACCGTGTGGAAAAAAAAAGTCGAGTGCCAAGGTAAACGGCGTATGCAAAAAGGCTACGCTGCATGGACAACACGATCACATGCCGCTGAATAAATCCAATGTCTTTGCGCGAGTCTGACCACGGAGCGTGGTCAACTCCTCATGGGTTCCGGCCTTCTCGGACAGGCGCTGAACGCTTCGGTTGCCGGCCACAGGCGCGCCCTCAGCGGGAAAGTGTCTGGTGGCTGAGGCTGTTCTGCCGCTTTCAGGAGCGCTGATCGATGGGCACGTACGGCCGCGTATCGTGGCCGAGATAGATCTGCCGGGGCCGCGCAATCTTCTGCTCGGGATCCAACAGCATCTCTTCCCACTGCGCCAGCCAGCCGGACATACGCGGGATGGCGAACAGCACCGGGAACATCGTCGTGGGGAATCCCATGGATTGGTAAATAAGCCCGGTATAAAAGTCTACGTTGGGATAGAGCCTGCGCTTCACGAAGTAGTCGTCCTCGAGGGCAATGCGCTCGCATTCCAACGCAATCTCCAGTAGCGGGTTCTTGCCCATCAGGTCGAAAACTTCGTAGGCGATCTTCTTGATAATCCGGGCGCGCGGATCGTAGTTCTTGTACACGCGATGACCAAAGCCCATCAGGCGCGTCTCGCCGGACTTCACCCGCTTGATAAATTCCGGAACCCTTTGGATCGTGCCAATCTCACTCAGCATCCGCAGAACTTCTTCGTTGGCGCCGCCATGCAGTGGCCCGTAAAGTGCCGCAATCGCGGCCGCGGCCGCGCAGTACGGATCGACGTGCGAGCTGCCCACGCCACGAATCGTGTTCGTCGAGCAGTTCTGTTCGTGGTCCGCGTGCAGGATGAACAGAATGTCCAGCGCGTGCTCCAGCGTCGGATTCGGCCGGTAGCGCGTCTCGCTCGTTCGGAATAGCATGTTCAGGAAATTTCCGGGATAGCTGAGTTCGTTGTCCGGGTACACAAACGGCATGCCCAGTGTGTGACGGTAGGAAAACGCCGCAATCGTAGGCATCTTGCCGATCAGCCGGTAGGTTTGCTTCTTGCGCGATGCTGCGTTAAACACGTCCTTCGCGTCGTGATAAAACGTGGATAGCGCCGCTATCGCCGAAACCAGCATCCCCATCGGGTGCGCATCGTAGTGAAACCCGTCCAGGAACTTCTTGATGCTCTCGTGAATGAACGTGTGATGCGTGATGTTATCGTGCCAATCTTTCAGCTGCGCCGCCGTGGGAAGCTCCCCGTGAAGCAGCAGATACGCCGTTTCCAGGTACGTGGACTTTTCCGCAAGTTCTTCGATGGAATACCCGCGGTACCTCAGAATGCCGGCGTCGCCGTCGATATACGTGATCCGGCTGATACACGAAGCGGTGTTGTTGTACGCCGGATCGTAGCTGATCATGCCGAAGTCGGCGGGATCCACCCTGAGCTGCCGAAGGTCCACGGCGCGAATCGTGCCGTGGGTGATGGGCACTTCGTAGGATTTACCGGTGCGATTATCGGTGATGGAGATAGTGTCGCGTCGCGTCGCGGAGGAGGCGTCCTCGGCCTTCGCTTCAGTTGCCGGCAGTGCAGAATCCATGAACGTACACCTCAACGATGGCGGGGAGCGGCCGCGTAGGAATATCACTTTACACCAAAGCACGCGTGCGTGGAAATGGCGCCAAAAGAGGCCCTAAGAGACTGCAGTCCAAGGGGATAGCGGTGAATATGCCGTTGTGTGTACTACCCTCTTGACAATAGTCGTTATAACGTGTATTATCACCCTGTTAGTGCCAGGAGGCCCCTATGATTCACATTCGCAAGAGCGACGCGCGCGGCCACGCCAACCACGGCTGGCTCGATTCGCGCTTTACCTTTTCTTTCGCCGATTATTACGATCCCGCGCACATCCAATTCCGCACCCTGCGCGTCATGAACGATGACCGCGTCGCCGGTGGCGCCGGCTTTCCCACGCATCCGCACCGCGATATGGAAATCATCACCTACGTCTTGGAAGGAGCGCTCCAGCATCGCGACAGCATGGGCAACGGCTCCGTGATCCGCCCCGGCGACGTACAGTATATGAGCGCAGGCACGGGCGTGACTCACAGCGAGTTCAACGCCTCCGCAACGGAGACCGTGCACCTCTACCAGATCTGGATGTTCCCGGACCACAAGGGCCACAAGCCCGCGTACGGCCAGAAGCATTTTGCGGAAGCGGACAAGCGCGGCAAGCTGCGCCTGGTGGTTTCGCCGGACGGCCGCGATGGCTCGGTGAAAATTCGCCAGGACAACAAACTCTATGCGACCGTGCTGGCGCCGGGCGAAACGGTCAAGCACCAACTGAAAGAGCAGCGCCACGCGTATGTGCAAGTCGCGCGCGGCAGCGTCACGCTGAACGGCCAAGCGCTGGAAACGGGAGACGGCGCGGCCATTTCCGAAGAGCGCTCCATCGAGCTAGCCGGAGCGCAAGACGCCGAAGTGCTCCTCTTCGATCTGGCATAATTTGCGCGGTGCGCGCGCCGAAACGCGAAAATCGTCAAACGGGCGGGAGCAATCCCGCCTTCTTTGCTTTTGTCTTTTCTTCAGGGGGGGCGGAGCTTTAGCTCCGACATTCAGCCCTCAGTCTTCACTGGGCTCGGTAGACCCTGGGCTTCAGCCCAGGGCGCGAAGCGCCCCTGAGGAAATGACTTTGCGGCTCTGAACTCCCAGCTAAGCAGCCGCGCTCTTCTCATACCCGCGCGACCACGACGTTATCGAAAAAAGAACACCAATCACCATCGAAGCCGCCAGCACAATCAGCGAAGCGCCAAGCGGCGGCTTCGTGGTCATCAGGTACACAATCCCCGCCGCCAGCAACACGCGCACGCGAACCAGCGTTGGCAGCACGGCGCTCTGCAATTGCAGCAAAGCCTCCGGCGTAAGCGGCAAGTTCCCTTCCGGCAGCGCCTCGCGGATCGCGCCCACGCGCGGCAGGATAAGCGCGAACCCGATCATCAATGCCACCACGATCCCAGCAACGGAAACGATCAGCCAGCCATGGTTCATCCCGCCGGTCAACGCAGCCAACCAGCCGCCCGAAAGTATCAGCACCGCCAGCGCCGCCCCGGTCACAGGCGGCGACACGCGGTACACGCGCAGCCACGCGCGCGCCTGATCCGTGGTGCTGGAGTGGCGCAGCAACGCGCTCACGGTCCACTCCAGGCCGTAGCCGAGGAACAGCCCTAGGGCGCTGAGGATGTGCACGAACAGAACATTAGGGTAGAGGTTCATCGTTCCTCCGATCAGCCAGCGGCGGTTAATCGCGCGCGGATGAAAATCCGTGCGCCGGGATCACGCGCGGGTGCGCTGGAATTCGCGCATGAAGCCCGCCAGGGCTTCGACGGCGTCGAGCCCCACGGCATTGTACAGCGAGATGCGCATGCCGCCCACGGAGCGATGCCCGGGCGTGCCGATCAGGCTGGCGGCGGTGGCGTCCTTGGCAAATTGTTTTTCGACGGCTTCATCGCCCCCGGCCACGCGAAACACTACGTTCATCAGCGAACGCGAAGCTTTCTCCACGGGGCAGCGATAGAAGCCGTTGCTGTCCTCGATGGTGTGATACAAAAGTTTGGCCTTGGCTTCGTTGCGCTTCTGCATCCCGGCCAGCCCGCCTTCGGCCGCGATCCATTCGGTCACCAGGCCCAGCACGTACACCGCAAAGGTCGGCGGCGTGTGGTACAGCGACTTTTCCTTGATGTGCGTGCGGTATTGCAGCAGCGAAGGCAGATTCTTGTCCGCGCGCTCCGCCAGGTCCTTGCGCACAATTACCACGGTCACGCCGCTGGGGCCAAGATTCTTCTGCGCCCCGGCGAAGATCAGCCCAAACTTGGAAACGTCCATGGGGCGCGAAGCGATGTCGCTGGACATGTCCGCCACCAGCGGTGCCGCCGTAGCGGGCAGCTCCGTGTACTGCGTGCCCTCGATGGTGTTGTTGCTGCAGATGTAGGTGTAGGAAGCGTCGGGCGAGAGCTTGATCTCCTCGGGCCGCGGCAGCCGCGCAAACTTTTCCGCTTCCGTGGACGCGGCAATGTTGTGCAGCACGCCCTTCTTCAATTCGCCGATGGCCTTCGCGGTCCACGCGCCCGTGTGCAGCACATCCACGGGCTTGCCCGGCAGGCACAAGTTCATCGGCACCATGGTGAACTGCATGCTGCCCCCGCCTTGCACGAAGATCACCGCGTACTCTTCGGGGATGGCCAGGAGTCTGCGCAGGTTCTGCTCCGCGGCGTTGTTGATGGCCTCAAATTCCGCGGAGCGGTGCGAGAGTTCCATCACAGACATGCCGGTGCCGCGATAATCCAGCAGCTCTTCCCGGATGCGCTCCAGCACAGGCAGCGGCAAGGCGGCGGGCCCGGCGTTGAAATTGAAAGCGCGCTTGACGGCGCGTAAGGGTGCAGTTGTGCTCATGGTTGGAATGGCCTTTCCATGAAAAATTTGCGGTGCTTCCGTGGGTGCGACCCCGCAGGACACGCTCGGGGCAAGGGAGTGGACCGCCACATAGCATAACAGATAACGGAAGTGGCGAGCGGCTGGTGGCGAGTCGCGAGCGGGGGATCGCTTTACTCTTGCCTTCTGATCGCTGGTCGCTGGTCGCTGATAACTCTCCCCAGAGGCCGGGTGGCCCATCCTTGCAGGTTTGGTTTTTGCAAGGCTGGGTCTTGGGGTTGGCTCCGCTGGGTGGCCCATCCTTGCGGGTTTGGTTTTTGCAAGGGTGGGTCTTGGGGTTCCCTCTTCTTCCTTAGGGGGTCGGAGCTTCAGCTCCGACATACAGCTCCCCTCAAAATGAATACTCCAAAATCTGTCATCCCGACCGGAGCGGCCCGATTTTTTCTTGCGCACCGAATTGTGGCGCGTCGGGCCGCGAAGTGGAGGGATCTCTTTTCCTGCCCGATGCTGGAACCGCCTTTCCCCTCCCAATTCGGGAACGAGCTGCTCTCTTCCTGCCTCCCGATCGCTGATCGCTGATAACTCTGTCCAGAGGTGTGGCACCCAGAGTCCTTCTAAACATCAACCTGTCGGCCACCCTCTATGACGGTGTCGGCGTTGTCAAGAGACACTTCCAGGGTACGAGCCGCGAGCGGCTCGTTTTCTTCTTACCTAGAAAGGACTCTTTCTTCATTTCGACCAAGGCTCGCTTCGT
>Ga0116116_1000984_pt1 | contig 24733 bp, 20 predicted proteins | sample June2015DPH_10_1_FD_89722 | JGI IMG/M metagenome (GOLD analysis project Ga0116116, IMG submission 89722) | Peatland microbial communities from SPRUCE experiment site at the Marcell Experimental Forest, Minnesota, USA - June2015DPH_10_150 | ecosystem: Environmental > Terrestrial > Soil > Wetlands... | reverse complement strand
CCAAGCTTTCCTGTCAATTGTGCCTGCAAAGCTTGGTAGCGGGAAACGCCTACGTGTTCCATCACGTACATCTGGCGGAAGTTGATGTTGTTCCCGCCAAATGCATAGCCGTCATAGCCCGGTCCCGCACCGCTCAGACCGTAGTTTGCGAAATCGTCGATGGTAATGGGTACCGGCGTCGCGTCTCCTGGTGTCATGTGGTTCGGGCAATTGACAATTGCCGTAGCGATCGTGGTGCCGGGGCCGCCGCAATCATTGAGAGCCCCCACGATGGCATTCTGCGCTAAAGTAAGGTTGAGCGTGTTGGCCGCACCGATTCGGTTGCGTTCCACGGTCATGTTGAAATGCACGCCGCGGTTCATGATGTAGTCCAAGGAAAGTACCAGCCCCGGCTTAATCTGCCGCTGCATGCCGATGTTGATCTGCGCACCATACGGGGACTTGTAGTGCGGATCGATGATGTCTCCTGAGACCACGCCCTTGTCCAGGTTAAACTGCGGCCCAGCGCCCGGAGGTGGCCAGTTGGCCGCCTGCTGCGCGCTCGCGGCGATATACGCTTTCTGAGCTGCGACAATAAACGGGATGGCTGCGCCCATCGATGCGCCGATGCAACTGTTCGGCGTGCTGGTGCCGGGCTGCACAGCCGTGCAATCGGTCGCGGGATTGAACAGGCTTGACCCGTCGATCGGACTGATCAGATACGTCGACCCACCTACACCGACCAGCGGCGTGGCGTTGCCGAGTCCCGGAGGCAGGTTGACTGTGCGATCGAACAGGATGTTATTGAAAATGTTCGTTTCATAGTAGATCCCGCCACCCCCGCGGATAATCGTCTTGCCATCGCCCTTGATGTTCCAGGAGAATCCCGCTTGCGGGCCTAGGCGCAGATTGTCATTTCGAGGATACCCGCCGAGTTCCGGGTCAAAGGCGCCGATCCCCGGCACGCGCAGCAGGTCGTGGTTGGTCAGTCCGGTGTCCAGGTCATACCGCAAACCGCCGTTCACCGTAAACGTGCGGCTCGCGCGCCAGGTGTCGTGCGCGTAGACGCCCAGCCGGTTGTTGATGAATCCACCGTACGGCAGTCCCAACACCGGCTTTTCGCTGCCATACCCGAGACCGTTGCCAAAGTAGGCGCTGTTGAACTTGTAGTTGAGTGGGTCAGTCGCCCCGTTACTGTTAAACGGAATTGCCGCCACACCCGCGTGGTAGTTAGCGCGGAGGCGCGGCCCCAAGCCAAAGAAGGAAGCGAAGCCTGCTTCGTCAATCTTGTTAAAGGACGCGCCGAACTGGATTGTGTGCTTTCCGTGCGTCCAGCTCGCGTCATACTTGATCTGCCTGTTTTGCTGATAGGTCGCCTGTGGAGCATTCACACTCGGGCCGTAGACGAAGCCTCCCAGCCCTGTAATGTTGATCCCCACTGCCGCCGGCGGCTGCGGCGTCCCTGCCGCCGCGTTCGCATCCACGATGCCATTGACGAATTTCAGGAAGCTGAATCGAAGGCCATGCGTCCAGGTGCCCTTGTTATAGTCCCAACCCACCACGTGGGCATTCGCGCTGTTCTTGTTCGCAAAAGCCGCGAAATTCAGGCCCCCAAATCCCGTCACGCCAAAGTTGTCGTCATGGTTGTATTTGTAGAAGAAGTGCTGGCCGTTCGTAATGTTATAGTCCAGCTTGCCACCGCCCATGTGCTCATTTTCGGGTACGCCGTAGGACCCATTGAATGCGGGGAATGCGGGTTCATCGGCAGTGATCTGCCCGGCCTGCTTCTGCCTCTCGTATTCCACTTCCCAGAACAACTTGTCCTTGATGAACGGCCCGCCCAGCCGGCCGCCGTAATCGTCGCGGCTGAAGACTGGCTTTGGCGGGTTATCCGTATTCGACAACGAAGCGTTGCTCGCCGCAAATTCCGAACGCCGGAAAAACCCGAAACCTGAACCGTGCAGGTCGTTCGTTCCGCTCCGCGAAATAATGTTGATCGCGCCCGTCGAAGTCAGGTCCGTGCTCACGTCCAACGACGATTGCGCAATGCTGAACTCCTGAATCGACTCGTTCGTCAGGTTCATCACCGTCGTGCCCACGGTTTCGTCCGTGATGTCCACGCCGTCCACCTGGATGCGCGTGCTGCGGCCTGAACGCCCGCCCACCGACACGCCCGCAAACTGGTTCTTCGTCGGGTCAAACGACCCGCCGTCCACTATCTGCACGCCCGGCGCTAGCTGTGCCAGGTCCAGGAAGTTCCGGCCATTCAGCGGCAACTGGTCAATCTGTTGCCCCACAATGGTGCCTTGCACCGTGGACCTGTCCGTATCCACCGTGATGGCGCTCACTTCCACCGTCACCGATGTAGCCACCGCGCCCAATTCCAATTTCAACTCCAAGGAGGTCGTCGCGCCAACGCGAATCGTGAAATTCGCATTGATCGTCCGGAATCCCTCGTGCTTCAGGGTGAGTTCATATACTCCCGGCGGCAGGTCTGAAACCACTACCTGTCCTTCCGTGTTGCTAACCGTATCAATCGTGTTTCCGTGTTCCTTGCTCAGAACGGTTGCCTTCACATCCGAGACTACTTTTCCATCCGGGTCTAGGACCTGGACAGTCAGCGCCCCCGTCAACCTCTGCGCGTACACATGGCCCGCGCCGAGCAGTAACACCACCAGTACTGCTATAATCGCTTTACGCATGCTTTGTTTCCCTCCATGGACACCTGACTGACCACCACTCTTCAATCAAACACACCCAAGTCACGCCAATACACAGGTTCGTCACGAAACGTTACCGTTAGCCAAACCAAGCGCCTCGATGACCTACTCCTAGTTTTACAAGTAACGCTAGCAACCGACCCAAACAGGCAACAACCGTTGCCGAATCATCTGCAATCCCGTATCCAGAATATGATGTAATCAGAAACCTCCAAGCCCTGTCTATCTGCTTTTGTTTCTTGCAATTGTGGGAACCATGCGATCCAGATTCTTGTCTCCCCGTTCTCCATCCTACTCTCGACTACATGGAACTGGATGACCTATGAAAAAGAGAATTTGCACCCTACCCCTCCGCCACTCTTCGATCCAGTTCCTCCCATCCCCTCGGCCTTAAGCTGTCCCTCCTCTACCCACGCTTCCACCTGCTCCCGCAAATTCTTCGGAGCCGGAATCTCCCCCCCTACTCAGCAGCCTTCCCCTCCTGACCGCGCCGACGCTCCAAGGTCCTCTGGACCAAGCCACTGTGAAGCGTTTTTTGTGGGAGACGCAGGTATGGACAACCTGGAGGCGCGTATTCAGCCCGAATGCCTCACGCGTTCCGCCAGGGCTCGCGCCCGCTGCCGCGCGATTTCCACGAACCGCGAATCCCCCGCAATCTGGTCCAGCAGCGGCAGTGCGCGCTGGGGCTCCGGCAAAACTCGCTTGATCACGTCGTTCTCGAATTGCAGCAGCGCGTCGTTCACGCCCAGCCGGTCATACTTCATGCGCCTTTTCAGCAAGTCGATCAATTCCTGTTGGCGCGCCAGTCCCTCGCAAATCTGCAGCAATTGCATCGCCTGTGTGTTGAGCGTGTAATTGAACTTTACTTCGTGCGATTCGCCCGGCGCCTCCCAGCGAAACGTCTTTTCCCCCAGGTTCGCGATCTTCCGGTGCACATCCAAATCCAGCCCCTTGAAATGGTTCAACTGCCCGGCCAGCTCGAAAATCTTCGCGCGCAGTCCCACGCCAACCTCAAATGGTGTCGATCCCGCGTCTTCGTCCAACTGGCGGATTTCATAGCTGGCATTCGCGGAGCTCTCCGGGATCTTGATCTCGATGAATTCTGGCACGCTGGACTTGAACACGCGCCGGTACGTAAAAACACTGCCCGCCGTCGCAGCCACAGCAGGCATCGCCGCTGCCCATAGGCACGGCGCCAGCAAGAAAATCACCACGCGACGGCGGAGGAAGCTCATTGGTTTGTCAGGATGCCGGCGGCGCGGCGGCCCGTTGCGCGGCCCGCCAGCGCACCCAGTGGATTGATTTTTCGTTCACCGGATGTTGCGCGCTGTACGCCGAACCGCCGCTGCAACTGCTCCGCCTGAATATGACACAGCGCTACGGCCAGTGCGTCCGCCGCGTCCGATGGTTGCGGCGTTTCCTTCATTGCCAGTAAGGCCTGCACCATGGCCTGCATCTGCTTTTTGTCGGCTTGGCCGTGCCCTGCAACGCATGCCTTCACTTCACGAGGCGCGTAACTAAACACTTCCACGCCGTGCTGTTCGGCCGCCAGCAGCACCACGCCGCGCACTTCCGCCAGGCGCAGCGCCGTCCTCATATTCAGCGCGGTAAACACCGATTCCACTGCCATCGCCTGTGGTGCAAACTCCTCCAGCAAATCACAAAGCAGCTTGTGCACATCCTGCAGCGCCGCGCCCCTCGAGGCCTTCTGACGTTTCGCCGCCACGCGCAGCGCTCCATAGCGCAGCGCCCGGCACGTCTTCCCGTCGCTTTCAACGATGCCGTAGCCCGTGGGTCCCGCCGACGCCGGATCTACTCCCAGCACGCGAAACATTCTGGCCTTGCCGTCTTCGTTTGTTTTCTCGCCCATTTTGGCTAGTCTACGGCGAACCCCAACCCTCTTCCACCACATTCTCGCGGCAAAGCAGTCCACAAAGCAAAACGGCCACCGAGGTTCGCCCGATGGCCGCTGCTGAAAATCGTTGCTTAGTTTGCGCCGACCGCCGCCTGAATTTCCGATTCGTCGATATCGAAGTTGGCGTACACGTGCTGCACGTCGTCGTGCTCTTCCAACGCTTCCACTAGCCGCAACATCTGCGAGGCCTGCTGCCCGGTGAGCTTGATATAGTTCTGCGGCACCATGCCCAGCTCCGCGGAAGCAGGCTTAATCCTGGCCTTCACCAGTGCTTCTTTCACCGCCTCCAGTGATTCCGGCGGGGTCACGATGTACCACGCCGATCCCTCGTCCTTCATATCCTCGGCGCCTGCTTCCAGCACGATGTCCAGAAGCTGGTCTTCGCTCGCGGCTTCCTTCGGTACGTTGATCTCGCCTTTGCGGTGGAACATCCAACCAACCGCTCCCGCCTCGGCCATGTTTCCGCCATTCTTGCTAATCAGGTGGCGGAATTCGCCGACGATTCGGTTGCGATTGCTGGTGACTACCTGAATCAGCATCCCCACGCCGCCGGGGCCGTATCCCTCGAACGTCACTTCTTCAAACTGCTCGCCTTCCAGTTGGCCCGTGCCGCGCAGTACCGCCCGCTCGATATTTTCGTTGGGCATGTTTTCGTTCTTCCCGGCCAGGATCGCTGTGCGTAAGCGTGGATTGGTGTTTGGGTCGCCGCCGCCAATGCGCGCGGCGATGGTGATTTCGCGGATTAGACGCGTGAATATGCGGCCGCGCTTTGCGTCGGTGGCCGCCTTCTTGTGCTTGATTGTCGCCCACTTTGAATGGCCAGACATAACAATTCCTCTTCTTATGACTTGTGGCCCTGTGCAGGCCATGCAATTTTTGGCTTGGCCGCGGGCCCCTCTCGCGGCACACCCAGTCGCGGGGATTCGTCCTGCGGAAACCTGCGAGCCGAGTGCCGACGCTGCCTTACTGACCCGCCGGTAGCTACCCCTGAATCAACGGCCTGCCAGGCGCTAGGAGTCCAAACCACGCCAGTCTAGCACACCCGCGCCTGCTCCGAAACCCGCTATACTTGACCTTCAAACCATGGTTGCCATCCCTTCGCGACACTCGGATGCTCCCCGCCCAGACGCCGCCGTGCGCCACCTTAAAGTGCTGATTCTGTGTTCTCGCGTGGTTCCCTACGCTTCCCCCCTCTTTCGACATCTCGCACAAGATCCTCGCGTGGAAATCCTGGTCGCCTATTGCAGTCTTCAGGGAGCTGAACGCAGCTTGGATCCTGAATTTGGCGTGGAAGTCGAGTGGGATGAGCCCCTGCTCGACGGTTACCCGTGGATCGATTTGTCGAAAAAGGCTCCTATGCACGGCGTGGGTTCTTTCTTCGGACTTTGGAACTCCAGACTGTGGACACTCATCCGTGGCGGCTCCTTCAACGCCGTAGTGATCTACACCGGCTACATGTGCGCCGCCTTCTGGCAAGCCGTCCTGGCTGCAAAAAGCCGCGGCATCCCCGTGGTGATCTCTTCCGATTCCACTGTCCTGCAGCCTCGCGATCAGTCCCGCTGGAAAACGCCCATCAAACCCTTCATTCTTGGCAGTGTCTATCGCAGCGTAGACGTCTTGATGGCGGGTTCTCCCGCGGCAGCTCAGTTGGCCACCCGGCTAGGCATGCCCCAGGAGCGCATCATGGTCATTCGTTCTGGCGCGGACAAAGACGCCTGGATCGCGCGCGCCCAAAAATCGCATCCCCTCGCCATTCGCGCTTCCTGGAATGTGCCTCCGCATGCGCCCGTAGTGTTCTATTGCGGCAAATTGCAGCCTTGGAAGCGCCCGCTCGATCTGCTCCGCGCGTTCGCCATTGCCAACGTCGCTGGCGCGCACCTTGTGCTCGCTGGCGACGGTGCGCTGCGCAAGGAACTGGAAGAAGAGGCGCGCCACTTAAACCTGCAAGAACGCGTCCGTCTGCTGGGTTTCGTCAACGTCTCGCAGCTTCCCGGCTTTTACAAAGCCGCCGACCTTTTTGTCCTTTGCTCGGATTACGATCAATGCCCGCTCGTCGTGCCAGAAGCAATGTTCTCCGGAATTCCCGTCATTCTAAGTGATGCCGTGCTCGGCCGCCGGGACATGATTCACGAAGGTCAGAGCGGCTACTCTTATCCCTGCGGCGATGTCGCTGCCCTTGCCGCTATTCTCAGGAAAGTGCTCTCTGATCCGGCTCTTCTTGATCGGTTGAAAGCCGGCGTGCGCTGCCAGATGGAGTCTTGGACCATGGCCGATTGCCTGGATAGTTGGTTGGGCGCCATTGAGATTGCCCATGGCCGCAAACCACGCTCAGGCGGGAGGGCTTCTTGAAGCTCTCCTCCTTAGCGCGCGGCGTTCAGAATGTCCTCGGGCGCCACCTCAAGAAGAGTTGATCGTGAAGCTCCTGCTCTATTCTCATTTCTTTGCGCCGAGCATTGGTGGCGTGGAAACCGTGGTGATGTCTCTCGCTACGGGATTGTCCCCCTGCGCCAAGTCCAGCTCGAAGGGCGAGTTTGAGCTTACTCTCGTAACCCAGACCCCCCGCGGCTCCTTCGACGATTCCTCGCTTCCTTTCCCGGTCGTGCGTCAGCCCAGTTTCAATGCACTCCGCAAACTCATTCGCTCCGCGGATGTGGTTCACGTCGCCGGCGCCGCCATAGTTCCCGTCTTGCTTGGGCTTGTGTTGCGAAAACCGGTCGTCGTTGAACACCATGGCTTTCAGACCATTTGTCCGACCGGGCAGTTATTCCAGGAGCCGGATAACATCCCCTGCCCCGGCCATTTCATGGCGGAACGCTACACACATTGCCTTGCTTGCGCGCCTACCCCCAAGCCTCTTGCGGCCTTTCGTCTCTGGCTGCTCACCTTCTTTCGGCGGTTCCTTTGCCAGCATGTCGCCGCAAACATAACGCCAACCCACTGGCTAGCCGGTATGCTGCAATTACCTCGAACCGAGACCATTCCCCATGGTCTCGCGCCATCGTCCCCGCTTGTGCGGCTTCCTGCCGGCCACCTAGTCCCAGTGCTCGTTTTTCTGGGGCGCATTGTCACCACTAAAGGACTTCTTTTGCTCCTCGAAGCAGCGCGCCTGCTGCAGCACCAGAATCGCCCGATCGAACTGAAGGTCGTCGGCGACGGCCCCGAACGCACCGCCCTTGAGAAAATCGCGGCAGAATGGAAGCTCGCCATGCAGGTGCACTTTCTCGGGCGGCTCCCCGATTCTCAAATCGCCGACCTCCTCGCCAAAGCCGACCTTCTGGTCGTTCCCTCTCTCGGCGGCGAAGTTTTTGGTATGGTCATTGCTGAAAACATGCTTCGTGGAATCCCTATTCTGGCCTCCGATCTCGGCGCCTTTGTCGAAGTTCTGGGAGATACCGGGCGCACTTTCAAAACCGGAGATTCTTCTGACTTGGCTCGTCAAATCGTTCAACTTCTTGACGATCCCGCTGCCTCCCAGCGGCTCGGCGTCGCGGCTCACCAAAGGGTGCGCGTTTTCTTCGCCTTGAGTCGTATGATAGAAGCACACGCCCAAATTTATAGACGCCTTGCTCCGGACGGGACCGCGTGATGATTTCCACAACCACCAACATGGGTCTTCATGATTTTGTCGGAAATAATGTCCTCGCCCGGCTTGTCCGTCCGGGGCTGAAGGCTGCGGATCTGGGTTCGGGGCCCGGCGCCATGGCCGCGCGATTGGCCGCGATGGGTTGCGACGTTCTCGCTGCGGATCTCACCAAAAATGGTTTTGCGGCCGGGCTTCCCCATGTCACCGTTGATTTTAATCAGCCCGATTTCGCGTCTCTCTTGGGCCCTCGGCTATTTGGTCTGGTCACCGCCATCGAAGTGATCGAGCACGTCGAAAGTCCCATCGGGTTTCTCCGCAATATTGCCCGGTTGCTCACGCCCACCGGCGTGGCGGTTCTGACGACGCCCAATGTGGATTCGCTGCCCGCGCGCTTCAAATTCTTTCTCGCCGGGAAAATTCGCACCATGGATGAACACGGAGAACCCACGCACATCTCCCCCATTTTCTTCGATCTCCTGCAGCGGCAATTTCTCCCGCTTGCTGGACTCCGGCTTCGCCAGCACCTCGTTTTTCCCGCTCACGGCTATCAACTCAGCCGAAAATCCGTCGCGTGGACCATGCGTCTGCTGGCCGGCGCCTTTTCCGGCGAATCCATCCTGGGCGATAACCACATTCTCGTACTCGAGGCAGCACCGTGAGGCTGGCCGCTCGAGTTTTGCCGGCTCCGTTTCGCAAGAACCCCCTCTATCTTGCTGTGGCGATCTTTCTCTTCTTCTATCTCGCTTACAAATTGGCTCAGTACGTTTTGGCAGGCGATCTCATTGGTCTCGCTTACATCGCTCTCGGCTCGGTCGTCGCCGCCAGTTTGACCACCATACTCAGCCGCTGGCGTACAGGCCTCTATGTCTTCCTTGGATGGCTCTTCTTTGAAGATCTGGCCCGAAAATACCTCGGCAACAATATGGTCATCTACTTCGGGAAAGATATCCTCGTGGGAATGGTTTATCTCTCTTTCTTTCTCGCCTATCGCAAAAGGGGAGTACAAACCTTCACCCTGCCGTTCCGTCTTCCGCTCCTTATTTTCCTATGGTTCGGACTCATCCAGGTCTTTAATCCCGCCTCTACCAGTCTTGTTTATGGCGTGTTGGGCATGAAGCTGTACTTCTACTACATTCCCCTGATTTTTGTCGGCTATGCTTTGATCGATAAGGAAAGCGATCTCCAGAAATTTTATCCTTACATCTTGGGACTCTCCCTTGTGGTTGCTCTGCTCGGCATTGCTCAGTCGATTTTGGGCCATACCTTTCTGAATCCCACGATCATGGCTGAAGACATCCGGGATTTGAGTACTAACTATCGAGTTTCTCCCATTTCTGGCGTGATCGTTTACCGCCCAACCTCTGTGTTTGTGAGCAACGGACGCTTCGCTTTTTTTCTTGTTCCGGTCTGGCTGTTTGCCTTTGGATATGGTGGCTACCTCATTTTACGGACTCGCAAGGGCCGGCTTCTTACACTGCTTAGTCTCGGCACCATCACCGTGGCCATCGCCATGGCCGCTTCCCGCGGCACTCTGCTCTGGACCTTTTGCAGTGCCGTTGTTTGCGTGGTCGCTTTCTTGTGGGGTTGCCCATGGCAGCGCGGACAACTTGTCCGCGTACTGCGTTCCTTCCAGCGCGCCCTGATTATTGCCATCCTCTCCTTGGGAATGGCCATCTTCCTTTTTCCGGCCGAAGTCTCAAATCGTTTCACCTTTTACTGGGAGACTCTCTCTCTGACCAGTCCCACCAGTGAATTGCTGCAGCGCACGGGCGACTATCCCATCCGGAATTTCCTGTATGCCTTCGACAATCCGCGGTGGCCCTACGGCTTTGGTATTGGCACCGCTTCGCTGGGCACCCAGTATGTGGCCCGCATCTTTCACGTGCCCCTCACAGGCTTCGCTGTGGAGAGCGGCTATGGGTCTATCGTCGTTGAACTCGGCGTCGTTGGCTTGTTTCTGTGGCTCATCATGACTTCTGCAATTGTCGTCTCTGCCTGGAAAGTAGTCCGCAAAATGAAAGGTACGGTCTGGTTCCCTATCGCCTTTGTCATTTTTTGGTATGCCTCTCTGCTCCTTTTCCCTTATACCTACGAGGGCCTCTCGCCTTTTGAGGACTTCATTCTCAATTCTCTTTTGTGGCTCTCCCTTGGAATTCTTTTTCGCCTGCCAAAACTTGCGGGCGATGTCCAGGGAAACTCCCTGGCCGCTGGCTCAGCCTCCGCTGTAAGGACCATCTAACTTGCGCATCGCTGTCCTCTCTCCCTTTGTCGACCGCCGCCATGGTACGGAGCGCTCCCTTGCCGAAATTGTCGAAAGGCTTGCGAGCCGCCACGGCCACGAGATTCATCTCTATTCTCAACGGGTCGACGGTTTACAGGTCACACCGTTTGAAACTCGCGAACAGAATTCCAGCCAGCGCATTTTCTGGCATCGCGTTCCCTGTCTGCCTGCGCCTCACCTGTTGGCATTTCTCTTCTGGATGTTTGCCAATCGATTCTGCCGCTCGTTCGACGGGTGGTTTCGTCATCTTCACTTCGACGCTGTCTTTTCTCCCGGCATCAATGCCACCGACGCCGACCTCATCCTCGTGCACGTTGTATTTCATCGGCTAAGGGAACTGCAGCAGAAGCGATCTTCAGAGGGGTTCCGCGGTCTTCATCGCTCGCTCTACTACCGGTTGCTCTGCTTCCTGGAAAATCGCATCTACCGCCGCAAAGAGTTGTGCCTCGCCGCTGTTTCCGCCCACACTTCCCGGCAACTTGCCCAATATTTTGGCCGGCGCGATGTCCTCGTCGTGCCCAATGGCATCGATACGTCTTTGTTTTCTCCGGCTTCCCGCCTGGCTCTGCGGGATGCCGCTCGGCAAAAGCTCGGCTACTCTACCGATGACATCGTCCTGCAATTGATCGGCAACGATTGGCAAAACAAGGGCCTTCCCGCGCTTCTCGAAGCCATGAGCCGCCTCAATCATCTCTCGCTTCGTCTGTGCGTTGTTGGCAGCGAGGCCGCTGCGGCATTCCTGCCTCAGGTGCAATCGCTCCATTTATCTGATCGCGTCAAGTTCTTTGCCGAATCTTCGGAAATTCTTGCATTCTATGCGGCCGCGGACGTTTATGCCGCGCCTTCGCTGGAGGATTCATTCAATTTGCCTATCCTGGAGGCCATGGCCTGTGGCTTGCCGGTGCTCGTCAGCCGCCTGGCCGGTATCAGCGAATACATTGCAGACGGTGTGGACGGGATTCTTCTTCAGGATCCAGCCGATCCAAGTGCCATTGCCGGATCTCTTTCCTTGTTGCTCCAACAACCGGAACTTCGTCGCTCCCTTGGAGAAAACGCGGCCCGCAAGGCCCAGCAGTTCTCTTGGGACCATCATGCGGACGCGATTCATCGCCTCCTCTCCGGCTTGCAACCCGAGCCATAAGTCTTTCGCGGTGGTAATTCTGCTCCATTTGCGCATGCCGGCCCTGTGTACCGCTGCGGGCAATTCAGTTATTCTTTTTGCTAAGCTATGGCCAATCTCACCAAAGACCACTCCTTGGACCATCTCGGTTCTCGCGCTTCCTCGATTCAGCGCGTTGCCCGGGCTCTCTCTTCCCTCAACCTGAATTCGCTTCGTGTCCTGTTGCGCAATGGTCCTTCTGCTGCCCTCAGCTTTGTCTCCCACTCCTATCATTTGTACTCCGGCTTTGGTTTGCCCCACCTGTGGCAGCGATTGCCTTGGCGGAATGATCTCAGAATTCCCTCGAGAAAAATCGAAGAGCTTTTCCCTGGAATGGACTGCACCCGCTCGCCCGAGCTGCTCTTTCCCTTTCCCCGCAATCTCGGCGTCCTTCCACAAGAATTGATCGTCCTCACGAAGCTAGTGGACCACCTGAAGGCGAAACGCGTAGTCGAATTTGGCACCGCGGAAGGGCGCACGGCCCTGAATATCGCCCTGCATCTTCCGCCCGGCGGCGAGATCATCACCCTCGATTTGCCGCCGGTTCCTGGCCAGAACGAAATCGGCTTTTTCTACTGGGATCAACCGGCCAAATCCGGAATCAAACAGGTCTTCGCCAGCGTGGACGCCTGGGATTACCGGCCTTATCGCGCTTCGGCCGAGTTCGTCTTCTGCGATGCCTGCGACCGCATGCCGGGGCTTGCCGCTGAAGCGTATCAGGCCTTCTCGGTCGTCAAACCGGGCGGCGTCATCTTGCGTCATGACTACAGCACTGCCGAAGGCCCCACGCGATTCTGGGAATGGCTCGCCCGCCAGCTTCCCATATTCCACATTGAGGGCACCGTCATGCTCTGCCTGCGCGTGGATTCCGACGAGGTCTACACCAAGACCCAGGCGCTTCTCCAGCATCCGCTGCTGAGATCCTCCGTCCACCTGCCCGTAGCCTGAGGGTTCGCGTGCCACGGCTCACCAGCGCAGCGAATTCCCGTTTAATCCCAGTCGCTTGCGATTCCAGAGTCAACGCCCCTTCTGACCCAGCACACCCCGCCGCGTCGCTTCCATCGTGAACTCCAACGACTCTCTCGGGATGCTCGTCAGGAAAGGCTCAATCATCCAGGCAAGTACGGCTGGAATGTCGCGCGTCAAACTCACGACCTCGTTCTGAACGTACACGCCGCCATCCCGCTCCTCCAGCCGCCACCACGTCTCCAGCCGCCACATAAAGCCGTTGTCGTCACCCGGCGTCTTCTCCTTTTCTTGCGGCGTTCCCGCATTTTGCACTTCTGCGATGCGGATTGCCGAGCTCCGGCTGTGTGCGCGCGTCGGCGAATCGCGATAGTAAGTGATCTCCTGCTCCGTATTCAGCACTACGGTAAGGATCTTCTTCCGGCGAAACCTCATGAAGACGCGAAAATGATCGCCGTCGTGTGCTTCGATTTTGGACCTCTCCACATCCGGTGCGTAAAACGTCGCGTGGTGGTCATAGTCCTGCAACAGATTCAATACCTCATCCAATTTCGCACCGGGTATGAATACCATCCCCTGCCAGTCGTGGATTATTCCTCCGGGGATCGCGCTTTTCCCCGCAGCTTCCTCCCGGCTCACATGCCGGAGTTCCACCTTTCCACTTTTCAACCTTTCGTACGCTTCCTCTTTCTTTTGCTTCGTGAGCTCGTCCACCCAGAAAAAATCCGCTTGCGCCATACTCTTTCCAGAGCGCGCTTCTGTCCCCGCCACATAATTCTCGAACGCGCGGACCGTGGCTGGTTGCAGCGAAGAGGCCGGATACGCGGCTGCCAGACAGCTCGCACCCAGAGGAACGCCCAGCAAGAGAATCACCCACCCCCACAACCATCTGCCAGCTAATCCCTGCACCTGTCCTCGCTTTGCGCCATTGCGGCGCACTCCAAAGCGCCAAACCCCATCTTTGCCGCTTTCCGTCTTGATGGAAGCAATAAACGTGCCAGAGTATCGTATCGGATTTCAAAACCGAGCTTCAGGAAAGGTCTTCGGCGGGGTATTACTGGCGGGTTGGGTAGCTCGCACACGGCCCCTTGCGGGACCGCTGTCCCCGCGCGGCCCCCAACCCGTCATAATTCATGCTAGAAAGGGCCATCTCGCCGCTCAATGGGCCGCCAGCGTCAATTGTTGGGGTACCCACGGCTTAGTACTAGAACGGCCTATTTCAGGCGTCGCGGTGCAATTATATATTTAACAAATTAAAAGACTTATGTTGATTTTAAGGTTCGAGGAATTCGCCCACTTTTTCGACTAGTACCCCGTCTTTTCCCTACGCCTTCTGTTCCAACAGGCCACTACTGTCAGGGAGTTACATCCTTGTTCACGAGCTTCACCGTGACCTCCTTGGTCTGCCCATTCCGCACAACAATGTTTTTCACCCAGTCCGAATAGAATCCGTTCGCGGACGCCTTCACATCGTAGTTGTCTTGCCTCAGCCCCGTAATTGTGAATCTCCCATTCGAGTCTGTGTACCTCACTCGCGGGGAGATGCCCGCCGATGATTGGCAAATCACGGCCGCATGCTCGACCGGCTTGCCATTTTGCCCCAGCACGATCCCGGTTAGTGTCGCTCCGGTCTTCTTTGGCGTTTGAGCATGCAATGCTCCCGCCCACACCATCGCGAAAATCGCGACGATCACCGGGAGCAGCCTGCGTCTCATTCCTGCGTCACTCCTTTTTCGATGCCTTCAGTCTAGCCTCGCTTGCCTCACGCGCACCTTTTCCGTGCGCGGCTTGTGCCCGAGCTGAAACCTGCCACTGGGAACAGGTATGTGCCATGCCTTTGCTTACATCCAACACTCCGACCGCACACCTGGTTTCAGTTTTCATGTCGCCTGCAAAACCCAGGCAAGAGTTAACTCCATGATGTCCGCGCAATTATTCCCCGTACCAGTACGCTCTCGAAAGCACTCTGCCTGTCCCTGCTCTCTGATTATCATGCAATCCCATCAGCACCTTACGCTCCCAATCCTTCCTAATCCTGCTTTGGAGCTTCGCGTGCCTCTTCCACTCTTACCCAGTCGACACCCAAAGTGCAGCAACCTCCCAGCCCTCGCGAAGTTTTCTTACCTCTTAATGGGAGCGTTTCCTGTTTATTGAATCGCTCTCGCCACTCGTGATTCCCCTTCGCGGAAATCTCGAGAGCCCGGCCCAGCAGCTCGCGCATTTGCGTTCCCGCAAGATCCGTGGTGCGGGGCCGGCCAGCAGGTTGTCAGGGATCCTCTCGTCCCGCTCGGAGGCCTCTGCATGCGCACCACATTGAAACTTGTGCTGCCGCTCGCCATAAGTGTCATTTGCGTCTCCCTTCTTTACGCCGCCTACCAAGTGCGCACGGAGCGCCGCAATCTCCGCAATGATCTGGCGCGCCGCGCCGCCACGCTCGCCGAGAGCCTTCAGGAGAGTCTCGAAGCGCTTTCGGGACGCTCCAACGACAAAAATCTCCAGCGTATCGTCGAGCGGTTTGGCCAACGCGAGCATCTCCTCGGCGTTGCGATCTACGATCGCTTCGGGACCCCACTGGCGATCACTCCAGGGCTTCCGGACAGATTCGGCTCGCGCCCCGCCGCCGCCGATCAAGCCGTGAAACTCGACGCAGGTTCCGGTGAGTTCTTTGACATCGCCGGAGACTCTTTCTACACCTACTCCCTGCCGCTCCATCGCGACGCCGAACCTTCCGGCGCCCTCGTCGTCATTTATGACACTTCCTACATCGAACACCGCATTTCTCTCTCTCTTCGCGATTCGCTTCTCACCGCCTGTCTTCAGACGCTCCTGATCACTTCTTTGGCCTTCATCCTGGTCCGATGGAATTTCACGGCGCCCCTGGCCTCCACCGCGAGGTGGCTGCGCACTCTCCGTGCCGGCTCCTCCGAAGGTTCGTCCAATCTCCCGCATGGAGAGTTGTTTGACGAAATTCACGCGGAGGCGAAACACCTGGCGCACGCTTTGGACACGGCCCGCGCCGCGGCTCAGGAGGAAGCACAGCTCCGCGAAACCCAGTCTTCCGTATGGACTGCCGAGCGTCTTCGCGTCAGTCTCGCCAACAAATTAGGCGAAAAGCCGCTCTTCCTGGTTTCCAACCGCGAACCGTACATGCACGTCTTCCAGGAAAAAAACAACGTGATCCAGACCATCGTTCCCGCCAGTGGCCTGGTTACGGCTCTCGAGCCGGTCCTGCAGGCCTGCCACGGCACTTGGATTGCCAATGGCTCCGGCAGCGCCGATCGCGAAGTGGTGGACGCTCTGGACCACCTGCAGGTGCCTCCCGATCGTCCCACTTACACATTGCGCCGCGTGTGGCTTACCGACGAAGAAGATCGCGGCTACTACGAAGGCTTTTCCAACGAAGGCTTGTGGCCGTTGTGCCACATCGCGCACACTCGCCCGATCTTCCGTCTCGACGACTGGCTCCAGTATCAAAAGATCAATCGCCGCTTTGCCGATGCCGTCCTTCAGGAAATGGCCGGAACTCAATCGCCCATCCTTCTCGCCCAGGATTATCACTTTGCTCTTCTTCCGCGCATGGTCAAGGAAGCGCGCCCCGATGCCGCCGTCGCCATCTTCTGGCATATCCCCTGGCCCAATCCCGAAGTGTTCGGCATTTGTCCCTGGCAGCGCGAACTCGTCGACGGTTTGCTGGGCGCAGACTTGATCGGTTTTCACATCCAGACGCATTGCAACAACTTCCTCGAAACGGTAGACCGTGCGCTGGAAGCTCTCACTGAATGGGATCACTTCGCGGTCAACCGCAAGGGCCACACCACCCGGGTCCGTCCCTATCCCATCAGCGTCGCCTTTTCTCCCAATGAAAATCACTTTCACGGTTTCCAAAACTCCGGCGAAGAGCGCGCCGCCCTGTGCGCCGAACTCGGTATTGAAGCCTCTCTCCTCGGCGTCGGCGTGGACCGCGTCGATTACACCAAGGGCATTCTTGAACGTTTCCACGCCATCGAGCGCTTTCTCGAACTCTATCCCGCATACCAGCAGCGTTTTTCCTTCGTTCAGATTGCTGCTCCCAGCCGCACGGACATCCTCCGCTACCAGCAGTTTCTTCAGGAAGTGTCCGCCGAGGCTGACCGCATCAACGCCCGCTTTCCGGCCGCACGTTGGAAGCCCATCGTGCTCCGGAAGCGGCATCACTCCCACGAGGAAATCCTCCGCTACTATCGAGCCGCTTCGGTGTGTCTCGTCACTTCCTTGCACGACGGCATGAACCTTGTGGCCAAGGAGTTCGTCGCCGCCCGCGACGATGAACGCGGCGCTCTCATCCTCAGCACCTTCGCCGGCGCCGCCAACGAACTCGCCGATTCCCTCCTCATCAACCCTTACGATGTTCAGCAGCTTGCCGAAGCCATCCATCAAGCCCTGGAGATGAGCGCGGATGAGCAAGGACTCCGCATGGCCCGCATGCGCAAGACGATTCATGAGCACAACGTCTACCGTTGGGCTGCCAACCTGCTCTCCGATCTCACGGAAATTCGTATCGCTGCGCCGGAACTCCGCGGCGCTTCGCTTTCGTCATGAAACTCTTCCAGGAGATTCGCCGATGATCACGATCGAAACTCGCTTCGAGTTTTTCACCGCCGCCTATCTCACGCGCATCGGGAATCTCTCTGCTGGTACCCTCGCCGAACTCCTTTCTGGACTCGAACAGTGCAGCGACGCATCCATCTTCCACCACACCTTTCAAACCCTCAGCAGCCACCACTTTCTTACTGAGGGTTTTTCCAACGATTTCGCCCAATGGGTTCTTGCCGACGCCAATCGCAATGCCCTTGCCGAGCAACTCGCCGCCCTCGACATTCGCGATTACCCCTCGATTGCGGCGCTTCGCGATGACCTCTGCCGCGTCGTGCGCGCCTTCTGTCAAAAGCATCCTGAGCATGCCCGCCAGTCTGCCCTGGAACGCTTCTATTTCTGCGAAAGCGTGGAGGTAACTGTCCCCTTCGGATTCGCCGCGGCCACCCTCGACGAATTTCGTGAAGGCATTGTGCGTCTCAGCCACGCCAGTTTTTTCTTTCACTTCATCTCCTCCCGCTTGCGCCTCCACTTGCGCACCAACGATTTTTCCCACTGGCTCGCCAATGGTCTCGGTTTGATGTCCCTCGCAGAGAACATCAACCGCATCGACGTTTACACCAACACACTCGATAGCGCGCGTGCCAAATTGTTGCGCCTTCTGGATCGTGAGAGGAGGAAGCATGAATCGAGTGCAGATAACCAGCCGCATTCCGCTCGATGATTACGCTGCGGTGATCGGCGCGGGTGAACTTGATGAGTTGCGGGCTCTTGCCAGGCCGCTGCAAGGGCGCACCGTCGAAATGGTAAATTCCACGGCCGTCGGCGGAGGTGTCGCCGAGATTCTCAACCGCTTCGTGCCCCTCGCGGAAGAACTCGGCCTGCGCATTCGATGGGACGTCATGACGGGCGGCGAGGATTTCTTCGAGGTTACCAAAGCATTTCACAACGCTCTCCATGGCGCCCCCTATCACCCCGAGCCCCGCCACTTCGATATATTCCGCGCCTACACGGACTTGAATCTCCATCGCCTCTCTCTCGATTCGGAATTTGTTGTGATTCATGATCCGCAACCCGCGGCCTTGATCTCCGCGCGCAAGCAATCTTCCGCCCACTGGATCTGGCGCTGCCACATCGATCTCTCCCATCCCGACCGCGCGGTTTGGGAGTTTCTGGAGCCTTACGTTTCCCATTATGACGGTGCGATCTTTTCCTCCCCCGAATTTGCCCGCCAACTCTCCATTCCCCAATATCTTTTCCACCCCGCGATTGATCCTCTCTCCGAGAAAAACCGCGATCTCTCGCCGGAGTTTATTGCCGATGTGCTTTCCCGCTATCAGATCGATCCGCTGCGGCCCATACTCACGCAGATCTCTCGCTTTGACCGCCTCAAGGATCCTGTCGGCGTGATTCGCGCCTATCAGATTGTCAAACGCTATTTCGATTGTCAGTTGGTCCTGGCTGGTGGAGCCGCCTCCGACGATCCGGAAGGCGCGGAAGTCTTGAAAGAGGTGCGACACGCAGCCGCCGGCGATGTCGACATTAAAGTTCTGGAACTCCCCGCGTGGGCTCCTCTTGAGGTCAACGCTCTTCAGCGCGCTTCCACCATCGTCATCCAAAAGAGTTTGCGTGAGGGATTTGGCCTCACCGTATCGGAAGCGCTCTGGAAGAAAAAGCCCGTTGTAGCATCGGCTGTCGGCGGTATCCCTACGCAGGTAATTCACAAGCACACCGGGTTGCTCGCCCATTCCGTCGAAGGCACCGCTTACCAAATCCGTTTCCTGCTATCTCATCCGGAAATTGCCACCCGTCTTGGAGAACGCGGCCATGCTCACGTCAAAGAGAACTTCCTCATCACACAAAAGCTGAAGCGTTATCTCACCCTTTTTCTCATGCTTACCAGGAAATTAGGGGCATAGGTGACACTCTTCTCTCCATCGCAGCTTTTTTGTGCGATGAAATCCCTCTTCAACTTCGGCTCTTAAGCCTTTTTCAATGATTGAATGTACTCTGTGAGGCCCCGGAATTCTTGCCGCTAGCGAAGCTTGCCCGGATCGATCCCGTTCTTTCGCGCTTCGTTTTCCAGGTCGTCGATTTGCCCCTGAAGCTTTTTCTTTTTCTCTTCCAACTGCTTGATTTGGTCCTCCAAGGGCACCATGTTGTAGCCCTTGTTCGGATTGATTCCGCCCGTGGGACTGCCATTTTCCCCTTTGAAGTTTTTCAGTTGTGCGATGCGCTGGTCCGCAGCATCGATCTGGTTGCGGAGCTCGCCGATTTGTTGGCGGTAACTGTCTATCTGCCTTTCCTGGGCTTGGCCCCGGTCGGATGACGAATCGTATCCCGCCTTCCGTCTGGGCTCTACCCCTTGATTCGCCTCGCCCACGACGGAAACCTCGCCAGGCAAGGTAGCAACTTCGTCGTTCGTCCAAGCCTTCTTGGGCTTCTTCTTCTCCGGTGTCGCCAGGGTATCCTGCTTGGGCGCACTCTTGTCTGCAGACGCGGCGGGCTTGGCGCCAGTCGAATCCCTATTCGGCGTGTCCTGCGTTTGCGCAGGGCAACCGAATGCCAACGCCAGCAAGAAAATGCCCAAGCTCAAACCTTTGTGCTTCATTGTCTCGCTCCGTCTAACGCAGCTGCCCCGGGTCGATCCCCTTTTTCCTGGCCTCGTCGAGTTGCTCGTCAATCTGCGTTTCCAAATCCTTCTTCTTTTTTTCCAACATGATCATCTGCTGCTCTACGGGAATCCGCCCGTACCCCTTGTCGACCTGGTAGCCGCTCGCGGAAACCGCCTCCCCCTCCTTAAATTCCTTGTAACTCGCCAACTGCTTCTTGATAGCTTCCACTTGCCCTTGGAGTTTTTTCAGCTCCTTGCGGATTCTCTCAACCGTCGCTGGATCCGCCGTTTTGGTGAGCGGATATGTCTGGTCGCTTTTGGTGCCCACGACCGATATCTTCCTGCTCGCGTCGGAGAGATTGTCGTTCGTCCACACCTTTTTCGGAGCACTTGGGGCAGGCTTGCTCGCAGATTCAGGCGTGGCCGCGTTGCTTGGCGTCTGACCGGACGAATTTGCGTCGTTCGTTTGTGCCGCGCTCGGCAGCGCCAAGCTGATCGGCAGCAGAAACAGGGTTAGGAGCCAGCGGATCATGGATCCTCCGGACCGGCCGGGGTAGGACTAGTACTATATAGCCCATTCTATCGCTTAATGTTTCAAGGTCCCGCCGCCTCACCGGCTTCCTTGCCCAATTCGCCACGCACCACTTCCAGGGCCTCCTGGGGCGGCCCCACCCGGCGATAATTTGTGTACAACGTTCGCTCGTGAACTGAGAACGGCAGCAGGAATTTCCTCCCGTCGAAATCATATTGCTGAAAGGTCGGCAGCCAGATGCCCGGCGCCATTTCGTAGCGTTCCTGCATGAAGTGGCTGCCCTTATAAACTTTTGCCAGGAAGAGCGATAGAGAAATGTCCTGGCTCACCTCGCCCTCCACCTTTGCCAACTCCGCAGACTTTTCATCGATCCAGACGAACCCCCTGACCTTCGTGAACAGCGTGGCGTTCCGCGAAGTTGGTTTGTATTTCGGGTTCGGCACCATGCTGTATTTCGCCAGGCTGCGGTCCCCGCGCATTTCGTGTCCCACCAGGGTGAAAATGAATGCCGCGTGCGTGGCTTCAATCAAATCGTTTCGTTCTTTCCGTTTGCGCGCCATTTTCGCCAGCGCCTCATCCTGTCCTGGGCCTTGCCGCATCGCCCAGTCCAGGAGCTTCTCGAGCTTCTGCAACTCCGCGCGGTAACTCTCCGCGCTGATGGGGTTGCCTTCCGCTGAGAGAGGAATCCTGTCGTTGGCCACGCCGGCGGGGAAAACGCGCCAGACTTTCACTTCTGCGGGCCTCGGATCGCTCCCCGTCCTGCGGAATTCCGTACGCTCGATACGCTCGAAAAGATCCAGCTCCTGGTCGGTGCGCTTTTGGTTGGCGACCACCCTCTGGAACAGCTCGCTTCCCTTAGGCTCGGAAGCTGTTGGTGCAGGTTCCTGGGCCGCGCACGCCAGTCCCAGAACAAAGCCCACGCAGAGCAAAACGCCCCCGCCCAGCGAAACCCATCGCGGCCAGCGGGTCCTCTTGGATAGTCTGCAACTCATAGATAAGTCAGCACCCTAGTCCTGATTCCATGGCTTCCCTTTCCTACGCGGCGCGCAAGCGAGTAGAATAGAATCGCATCGAGATTATACGTAGTTTTCGTGAAATAAAAGTCGCCTCCGTGGCGTCTAAATAGAGTGTCTTAGGAACGATTCAGCGCCCTCCTGCGTATTCTTATGAGATGAGGAGATCACTTTGGCTGTCGCCCGCATCAGTGGCTTGACCCGTGTGCCGCCTTTAGCGCAGGGCGCCGTGGTGTCCAAAGAGCGCGCCAGGGGTCTCCGGGCGGCCTTCGTTACTTTCAGCGAAACCCTGAAATTGGCCTTGAGCGCTTTGCGCGCTCACAAGCTTCGCAGTTTCCTCACGCTCTTGGGTGTGATTCTCGCCGTTACCACCCTCGTTGCCGTCATGAGCGTCATCGCCGGCCTCAATATGTACGTGGCCGATCGCATTGGCAATCTTGGCGCGAACGTTTTTCTCGTCCACCGCTTCGGCATCATTACCAGTCAAGATCAATGGATCAAAGCGCAGAAGCGCCCGTTGATTAATTACGACGACTATGCGCGCCTCCGCGACAATATGAAACTCGCCTCCGCTGTCGCTGGCGAAGAGTACCACTTCGTCCAAGTGAAAAGCGGCAATCTGACCATGGAAAACGTCCAGATGTTAGGCACCACTCCGAATTATGCCGAAGTCCGCAACCTCAACGTCGCGCAAGGACGTTTCATCACCCCGGCGGACGAGGAACACCATTCCGAAGTCGTGTTTATCGGACCGGACCTGGCCACCAAGTTCTTCCCCAACGTGGATCCTCTCGGGAAGACCGTTCGTGTGCAGACGCACACTTACGAAGTCATCGGTGTCGCCGAAGCGCTGGGCAGCGCTTTCGGGCAGTCGCAGGACAACTATATGATCATGCCGCTCAGTGCCTGGCGCAAGGGTTGGCACACCAACGAGGATTGGTTGACGATTTTCGTGAAGGCGCCCAGCCAGGAACTCATGGCCGCCAGCGAGGATGAAGCGCGCATGCTCTTCCGCGCCTGGCACCATTTGCCCTATGATGCTCCCGATAATTTCGCCATTTTCGGCTCGGATTCCATCATGCAGTTGTGGCACGACTTGACCAAGAACATCGCTTTCGTGGCCATGGCCCTGGTCAGCATTTTCCTAGTGGTTGGCGGCATCGTCATCATGAACATCATGCTCGCCAGCGTGACCGAACGGACGCGGGAGATTGGTTTGCGGCGCTCGCTGGGCGCCAGGAAAAAGCACATTTTGCTGCAATTCATGACGGAATCCGCGGTCCTCGCCGCTGTCGGCGGAGTCGTCGGCATCATCAGCGCGTATGCCGTGGTCTTTTTCGTCAAAAATGTCTTCTCGTTTCCCATGGAAACCCCGATTAGCGCCGTCATATTGTCTTTGTGTTTATCCACCGCGGTTGGTCTTTTCTTTGGAATTTTTCCGGCGATGCGCGCGGCCAAGCTGGATCCCATCGAAGCATTGCGCTCGGAAGGCTGAGGAACGCACATGGCACAGGCTTACGGCGAAAACCTGAAACAAGCGCTGGACACCTTGCGCTCCCATAAATTGCGCAGCGCCCTGACCGTTTTCGGCGTGGTCCTGGGCGTCAGTGTGATCATGTTGGTGGCCGCGCTGCTCACCGGCTTCGATCAGAAAATCCAGGAAAACATCAATCAATTCGGGGCCGACACGGCCTTCGTCACTAAATGGGACCAGGGACGCATGGGGGGCCCTCCACCGCTCGAAGAGCAGCAGCGCAAGCCGCTCACCCTCGAAGATGCCATAGCCATTCAGGAGCGGTGTCCCGCCGTAAAGAGCGTGACCGTTTTTGTGCAGACCGATTGGAGCCACAGCCACGTCGTGCGCACCAAGGCCGGCGACGTCAGCGCCATCGATTTCCGCGGCGTGCAACCCAACTTCGGCGAAGTCTACGCCAACGCCGCCACGCTCGAAGGGCGCTTCATCAGCGAGGGGGACGATCTCCACAAGGAGAAAGTGGTGATGCTGGGCGAGAACGTCGCGCCCGTGTTGTTCCCCGAGGGGCATCCCATCGGCAAGGACGTGATGATCGACGGCTCTCCTTTCCAGGTGGTGGGCGTGGTAGAAAAGCCCAAGGGCGGCTTCGGCATGGGCGACGAGGACCGCCGCGTCCTCATCCCGTTCAGTACCTTCAAAAAAACCTATCCCGACGCGGACGAAATCAACATGCGCGCGCAGGCGTATCCCAAGATGCTGTATAACGCCGTGGACCAGATCCGCGAAGTCCTGGAGCGGCGCAGGAACGTGCCCTTCGGCGGAAAAGACAATTTTTCCATTGCCACTGCGGAGCAGGAAGTCGCCGAGTTCCACAACATCATGATGATGGTGTACCTGGCGATGATTGTGCTCAGCGCCATTGGACTGCTGATCGGTGGCGTGGGCGTGATGAACATCATGCTCGTCAGCGTCACGGAGCGCACCCGCGAAATCGGCTTGCGCAAGGCCATCGGCGCGAAGAGAAAGGACATTACCTGGCAATTCCTCCTGGAGGCCATGACCCTCACCGGCATGGGCGGCCTGATCGCTCTGGTGCTGGTGTTTGCGCTGGTGCTGCTGATCCGCGTGACCCTGGACTGGCCCGGGGTGGTGCCGATGTGGGCGATCGCGGCGGGAATCACGGTCAGCGTGAGCATCGGCCTGATCTTCGGCGTGTGGCCCGCCATGAAAGCCGCCAAGCTCGATCCCGTCGAAGCCCTCCGCTACGAATAACCCCGCGAGACGTCGAGTGCCGAAATGAGAATGTCGGCGCGCCGACATTTCTATACACGTCACTTTGTAGGTAACACAGGCCCCCCACTCCAATCGAAGCTCGGGGCGAACAGGAGAAGGCGACGGAGAAGAGATTCACCACAGAGGACACGGAGAGCACAGAGAAAAGCGGAGCGGCAGAAGAAAGAACGATGGAAGAAGATCGAGTTGGACGGAATTCCGAAATGGAACGATTGGTCATACCACGGATACCCCCCACTCCCCTTTTTTTTGCGGATGTAGGGGAAACAAAGGAGTTACGGGCGCATCTCGTGGATGTAGGGGAATCATTGGAGTTAGGGGGATTTGGAAGCCGAAAAAGCGAAGGAAAAACAAAAAGCAGGAGAAAAAGTGGTCTGGGAGTTGGACCGGGAGGGTTTTGCTGTGGGAGGCGCGCGGGTCTGTGCCAAGTATTCACAACGCATGATACCACGGCATTTACCAACTGTCAATAGATATGTATGAGGTATATCATACCTCTTTAGAAATGCCCCCTTTCTTAGCTCGATAGAAGTGTCCCCTCTTTGGCATTCGAAGGGCTTGCTGCGGGGGGCGCTGCAGCGGAGCCGACAGGCGTAGCGGAAGCGCCCCCCGCATGGCGAGCGGCGTTCGCT
>Ga0116116_1000962_pt1 | contig 25365 bp, 20 predicted proteins | sample June2015DPH_10_1_FD_89722 | JGI IMG/M metagenome (GOLD analysis project Ga0116116, IMG submission 89722) | Peatland microbial communities from SPRUCE experiment site at the Marcell Experimental Forest, Minnesota, USA - June2015DPH_10_150 | ecosystem: Environmental > Terrestrial > Soil > Wetlands... | reverse complement strand
TCCGTTGTGGGCGGCGCGCCGACGGATGACGTGTTTGCGAACATTAAACCGGGTTCCGTGTTTCGAGAAGGGGTTGCGCGCAAACAGAGCGAGCACAATGCGGTGCCGCGGACCGAAGTCGTTCTGGGAGGACCCTGGCTGTATTACGCGCAGTTTCGCGCTGCTCACGGGCTGGAGAACTTACCCCAGGCAGGCACGCCGGAAATCGGGGTGAAAGCGGGCTCCACGCTATTGGTTCCGCTGGTGATATATCATGCCGTTCCGAGCGAAGCATTGAAAGTGAATCTGAAGATCGAAACACCTGGCGGGTGGAAGGTCGTCTCCGGGCAGGGCGAATTCGAGCTGCCGGCGGAGAGTTCGACGACGCTGCGAGTGGAGATCGAGACGCCGGCTCTCAGCGCGGAAGAATTGAAAAAGACCGTGGCACAGGAAGTGACAGTTCACGCCGAAGCAAATGGCAAATCGATTGGAGACGTGAAGTTGCGCGTACTGCTACGGACGAACGCGCTGCAACAGTAGTGAAGTAGTCAGGAGAGGCTTAGGGGGGAGTCATGCATAGGAAGCCAAACATTCTGGGGACGCTGGCGCTTATGTGCGTTGTGGCGCCGTCACTGGTGCACGCGCAACAACCAAGCGCGGTACGGCCGGTGCATACGTTTTCGATTGTCGCGCGCGACCCGCGGACGGGCGACCTCGGAGTGGCCGTGCAATCGCACTGGTTTGCGGTGGGCGCCGAGGTGACCTGGGCGGAAGCTGGAGTAGGCGCGATCGCCACGCAATCGTTCATTGATCCGGGGTACGGCAAGCTCGGGCTGGATTTGCTGCGCGCGGGCAAGAGCGCGGATGAGGCGTTGCGCGCACTGCTGGCCGTGGATCCCCACGCGGATTCCCGGCAAGTGGCCATCGTCGATTCCCAAGGAAATGTGGCTTGTTTTACTGGGGCGAAGGATACGCCTGAGGCCGGATGCGCCGTGGGAAAATTGCACAAGACGGCGAGCGGCCAGGCTTCCCAGGCGGAAAGCGTCACGGACGAAACGGCGGAGAAACTTGGCCTGCGGATTTATCTGGGATCGGACTTTTCCGCGCAGGCCAACCTCATGGAAAAAAATACGGTGTGGCCGGCGATGGCGCGGGCTTACGAAGAAAATGCGCAGGCGAGCTTTGCCGAGCGGCTGGTGGCAGCGCTCGATGCGGCGCAAGCCCAGGGCGGAGACATCCGCGGCAAACAATCGGCGGCCATCCTGGTGGTACGCAGCAAATCCACAGGCCAACCGTGGGCCGACAAGATCGTGGACCTGCGCGTGGACGATTCCGAAGAGCCGATCAAGGAATTGAAGCGACTGCTGAAATACCACCGGGCGTACGAATATATGGAGCAGGGCGACGCCTGCTCCACGAGCCGCGACTGGAAATGCGCGGTGGAGAACTACGGTGAAGCGGAGAAACTGCTGCCGGAGCAGATGGAAGTGGTGTTCTGGCACGCCGTCACGCTGGTGACGAGCGGCGACGTGGAAGCAGCGCTACCGCTATTCCGGAAGGTATTCGCGAAAGAACCCAAGTGGGCGGAACTAGTTGGACGCCTGCCGAAAGCCGATCTACTTCCCGATGACCCCAAGTTGATTGAGCGGATTAAAGCGCAGTTGCCGCGATAAATCGCCGCGGCGTATTCCGTTATTTCTTTGGGCGCGCGGCTTCGAATTGTTCCCAGGCGGCATCGGGAATCATCGCCAGATCGTTGAATTCCCCCGCGCCGCGCAGCCACTGCCCGCCGTCAATCACTACACATTCGCCGTTGATATATTCGGCCATGTCGCTGATCAGGAAGACCGCGAGATTGGTGAGTTCGTCGTGTTTGCCGAAGCGCTTCATGGGATGCTTGTTGAGGGCATATTCTTCAAACTGCTGCGAAGGAATCAGCCGCGACCACGCGCCTTCGGTGGGAAACGGTCCGGGCGCGATGGCGTTCACGCGGATGTGATATTTGGCCCATTCCACCGCGAGCGAAGCGGTCATCGCCAAGACGCCTGCTTTGGCGCAGGCGGAGGGCACAACATAGCCCGAGCCGCAATTGGCCGCGGCGTAGGTCGTGGAGATATTCAAGACATTGCCGCCGAGTTTTTTCGCGATACGCCGTCTGGCGAAGGCCTGGGTGCAATGAAAAGTGCCATTGAGAACGATGCTGACGACCGCTTGAAAGGCATTCGGCGACAATTTTTCCGTGCGGGCCATGAAATTTCCGGCGGCGTTGTTTACCAGCGTATCGATTTCGCCCCAGTGATTCTCGGCGGTGGTCATAGCGGTTTCGACGGCATCGTATTCCCGGACATCGCACGTGGTAAAAGCGGCCGCGCCGCCATCGCGGTGAATCTCTTCGCAGGTCTTTTTGAGGGGCTCTTCGCGGCGTCCGATGAGGAAGAGTCGCGCCCCGAGCTTGCCGAAGTGCAGGGCCATGGAGCGGCCGAGGCCGGTACCGCCGCCGGTCAAGAAGATGGCGCGGTCTTTGAGGAGATCGGGCTGAAACATGGAGCACCACCTTTCGGAACGAGATTGTATCAGGCTACAGCGCAGACGCAGCAGCACCGCGGGAGTTTGGAGCCGCGCCATGGCTGGAAACCCCGCGTTCAAAACAAAGGCGGGGTGGGGACCTGGTCCCACCCCGCCTTCAGGCGCGGCAGCGGTTTCCCGCTATCCGCAATGACGCCGTGGAATGAGCGTCTCTCTGCTGGCTTCCCGCTTTGCAGCCCGGACTACACGACCTGCGGCAATGCACCTGCTCGCTTTTTCCATCTTCGAGAGATGGCCTCGTCCGGCTTCACCTGTTTTGTTCATGACACCCTCGACGGAGTCACAAGCACGGGGCGGATGAGCACCCACGCTTCAGGGAAGCGCAGCCAGGAGCGTATCCACGGCGTGAATCAAATCCTTCCAGGCCGCTTCCACGGCCTCTTGAAATTTTGCCAACTGGACGTCGTCGGCATCCTCCAGGTCCGCGATGCGCCGCTTAAACTCCGCAAAGCTGGTGCGCACGTATTCGAGTTCCCAGTAATGCTCGAGCTTGACACTGACCTTTTGCTTGGCGAACCGGCCCTTCAACTGCGCCACGCGGGCCGCCAAATCCTCGACTTCCCCGACAACCTGGTCCAAGTACGCTTCCTTCAGCAACATGACTGCCTCTCAACGCCAGAGGGGCAAAGACAAAAATCCCTTGTGGAGAAGAAAGCAGTTGATTCGCCAAAGGGGAATTGGGCTAAGGGACTGAAAACAGGATGGATGAGGGTTTCTCAGAGAGAGAACGAGCTTGCACATGGGTGGAAAAACGCAAACGGCCATGGCAGAGGCTGAAAATCACTCAGTTTGTTAGGGAGGATTGGGGCTGCTGTTGGGTGGAACAAGCCACAGGTGAATTTGCGGCCCAGGATTTGTTTGACGGACGACAAGATCCAAACTGGAGTGGAGAACTCCAGAAGGCAGGCCGTCGGCAGCGTGGCGAAGGCGCTCGTATGAGCGGATCCAGCGCGACAGAAATGCGGGGAGTGCGACCGCGAGTAATGCTATTGGGCCGGGCCGATGGAGGCGGGGATGGGACGGCCGAGGGCTTTCTCGTACTCCGCCATGTAGACCGCGTTGCCGGGAAATTCTTCGGTGAGGTCTTTCAGGAGTTTTTGAGCGAGAGCATTTTGTTTTTCGCGGCGAGCAGATAGCGCCAGAAGGATTTGAGCGAAGGGTTTCAAGTAGCGGCCGCCATCCACGGTTTTCTGCACTTCCTCCATGCCGAGTCGTTTGTCGCCGTGAATGCCGCCAAACCAAAGCATAAAGCGCGCCGACCCGGGCAGCGAGCCGATGATGTAGTTGGCGCAGCCAAGCGCGACATAGGCGTCGTAGGCATCGGGGCGCTGCTTGAGGAGCATTTCGGCGTTGACGTTGGCTTCTTTCAGGTGTTTCAGGGCGTCGTAATGTTTTTTCAGGAGCATGCTGCTGGCGTTTGACTCCATGCCAGCGGCCAGCGTGAGGACGTAGAGACCCTCGGGATCGCGCGAATGTTTCTTGAGGCGCAGGAAGGCGAGTGTGCGGGCCTTGGTGATGGCGGTTTCAAAACCCTGGATGCGGCCGGGATCAGGGGTGCCCGCAATGCCCCCGAGGAAGCGTTTGTCATTTAGGAAATAGTCGCTGGTGAGAACGTGCTGGAGATAAAACTCCTCGAAGAGATAGCTGGCAGCAATGGCGACCTGGCCGAAAGGCTCCTCGGGATGATCGGTGGCCCATGTCTGAAAGATTTCGCGCGCTTCGGGGAATTTTTGTATGTACAGATCGTGAAATCCATTTTCGAGTTCGGGAATTGAGGAAAACGCCGGCGTATCAGGTGGCGGCGCGGGGGCGGCCTGCGCGAACCCGGAGGGAGAGACCAGACCAAAGGTGAGTCCGGCGGCCGCCAAGAATGCGTTGAGGTGGCGCATCATCGAAAACCCTTCAGAACAATCCCGGCACAAAACGAGGTTTGTGCGACATGACGGCGCGGTACTGCGCATCGGCGAAGAGCACGCGCTCTTCGGTGGCGAGGCGCTGGGAAAGCACAAGAATATGGGCGAGCGAACCGGCAAGGGCGGTGATCCAAGCGGAGTGGATCAGCGGAAGGACCAGCATTTCCACAAAGACCGCGGCGTAGTTGGGGTGACGAACGTAGCGGAACGGGCCGGAGGTGACCACGCCGAGACTGGTGGAGTTCACGACCTGAACGTTCCAATGCTCGCCGAGAGTGCGAATGACCCACCAGCGCACGAGATTGGCGGCGAGAAAAATGACAAAGAAGATTGCAGCGAGAACGGGATAGAAGGAACGGTGGAGGACCACTACTTCGACGGCGGCGCCGATGAGTATGGAAGTGTGCAGCAGTACCATCCAGCGAAAACGGGGATCCTGCACTTTGGCGGCGCCACGGGCGACCATTTCCCGCTGGTGGCGGCGGGAAATGCGGAGTTCCACGAGGCGCAGGGTAGCGACAGCGCCGAGGAGAACGAGAAAGGCGATAACACTCAGTTCCATTGCAGGAGTAAAAATTCGGCGCTGAAGCCCGGACCAAAGGCGCCCGCCAAGGCATATTCGCCGGTCTTAAGAGGGCGTTTCTCCAGCCACTCCTGAAGAATGAAGAGGATGGTGGCACTGGAAAGGTTGCCGACATTCTGGAGGATGTCCCAGGAGGGCTGGGTATCGCACTTGCAGATGCCGAGTTCTTTTTCGATGTTGCCGAGAAGGCGCGCGCCGCCGGGATGCAGGATCCAACCCTTGATGTCGCTTTGGACTTTGCCACAACGCGCGAGGAAATCGTGCACCAAACCCTGGATCTTGGCGCCGATCATCTCCGGGACGTCCTTGGCGAGAAGAATGTGGAAGCCGGAATCGCGGAGGTCGAAGCCCATGGCGCCAAGGGAGTCAGGGAACGTATAAGTTTCGGTGGCGAGGATGCGGGGGCCGGGCTTCTCCTTGCCAGTAACCACCACGGCGGCGGCGCCATCGCCGAAGAGGATGGAGGAAATCAGATTGGCTTGCGAGATGTCCTTGCGCTGGAAAGTGAGCGAGGGCAATTCCACGGCAATGATGAGAACATTGCCGCCGGGATTGGCGCGAAGATAATCGGCGGAGCGAGAAAGGGCCATGGCACCGGCAGCGCAGCCGAGTTCGGTGAAGGGCATGCGCCGGATATTGGAGCGAAAGCCCATCAGATTGATGAGGTGGGCGTCCAGGGAAGGAATCATGAAACCAGTGCAAGAAACGGTGATGATCAGGTCGATGTCGGTGGGGCGAAGGCCAGCGCGCTCGAGGCACTTTTCGGCGGCTTCGCGACCGAGTTTGACGGCGTGATCGATGTATTCATTATTGGTTTGGGCCAGGGGGCGAGGTTCGATGGTGTAATCGATGGGGAAGATTGCGTGGCGATGATGAACCTGGGCATTATCAACGATGGACATCATGGCTTCGAGGCGGCGTTCGGGGATATCAAAGACGCGGCCCATGTAGTATTTCACGTCGTCGCGGGTGATGGAGAAAGGAGGGACAGCGGTAGCGGTCGCGGCGATGGTGGCAAACGGGGAATTGCCGTTCGATGAAGCGGGGCTCAGTTGACTCACGTGCACCATCCACTGTGCAAAAGGAGTAGACACAATAATTCGCGACCCAGCATCCCCAAGGTGCAGCTATACAGGGCGGAATATTCGAGAGGGTTACTGTACATCAAAACTGACCGTAGAGGAAACGGCACCGGACACAAGCAGGTGACGTAAAGCACACAGATTAAAAACGAAGGGGATAGAGATGAATTACAAAACGATGGTCGGGCGTTGGGCGGTGGTAGTCCTGATACTGGAGATGCTTCTCGTTGGGGGCATGTTGCAAGCGCAGGAGAAGAGCAGCCCGTTGCTGGTGATGATTTCCATTGACGGATTGCGGCCGGATTACGTGACGGCAGCGGACGCACACGGAGCAAAAGTGCCCAATTTGCGACGATTTCTGCAGGAGGGCGCGTATGCGGAAGGGGTGACGGGAGTAGTGCCCACGGTGACGTACCCGAGCCACACGACATTGGTGACGGGGGTGTGGCCGGCGACGCACGGGATCCTGGCGAACACGACATTCGATCCGCTGCAGAAGAACTATCAGGGCCGGTATTGGTACAGCGAAGATATTCGTGCGGCCACGCTGTGGGATACGGCCGCACAGGCGGGGCGAAGTACGGCGAGCATTCAGTGGCCGGTGACGGTGGGAGCAAAGATCACGTGGAACATTCCGGAATTCTGGCGGGCTGGAACGCCGGACGACGCCAAGCTGCTGCGCGCTGTGTCCACGCGGGGGTTGCTGGAAGAGGCTGTGGGGGAGATTGGGGAATACCACGGGGGGATCGATGCGTCCGCGGAGGGCGATGAGGTGCGCGGCAAGTATGCGGTTTGGCTGCTGGAGAAGAAGAAGCCGGGATTGTTGACGTTGCATTTGACGGCGCTGGATCACATTGAACACGAGACCGGGGTATTCAGCGCGGAGTCAATCGCGACGATTGAACGGCTAGACGGGATTATCGGGAAGGTGCGTGAGGCGGCGGAGCACGTGGCGACGGGGGACGCGATAGTGGCGGTGGTTTCCGATCATGGCTTCGCGAACTACGACCAGCAGTTGAATCTGTTTGTGGCGTTTCGCGAGGCGAAACTGTTTACCGTAGATGAGAAAGGAAAGATCACGGATTGGCGGGCGATGCCGTGGGAGACGGGAGGGTCGGCAGCGATCGTTTTGAAGGATGCGCAGGATAAAGCGACGCTGGGCGAAGTGCGGGAGTTGCTGGCAAAGCTGTCGGCGGACCCGGCGAACGGGATTGATCGCGTGCTGGAGGCGGAGGAGTTGCACAAGCGAGGCGGGTACCCGAATGCGTCGTTTTTTGTGAGCTTGAAGCCGGGTTGGCGGACGGGGGCATCGTTGAGTGGGCCGGTGGTGGCGAAGGTGAAGCCGGGAGGCACGCACGGGGAGTTGCCGGACGTGCCGGAACTGCGAGCTGCGTTTTTCGTTGTGGGGCCGGGAATAGCGGCGGGGCGGGATTTGGGTTTGATGGATATGAGGGATGTGGCACCGACGCTGGCGAAGGAGGCGGGGCTGGTGTTGAAGGGAGCAGAGGGGAAGGCGGTATTGCCGTAAGGGGCGTTCCGTTTTGGGAAATGATGAAAGAGCGTTTTTGCGTAAGTGTTGAATCCAGGGCGGTTAGCGAGAGGCATGTGTGTAAGTGCGGATTCTAAAGGGGTTGTAAGTCATTTGTTTTGTTACACTTTTGTAAGTGTTGATTCTGGAGGGGTTAGAGGAGGGGTTTGCTGCAAGTGCAGATTCCGCGGGGCTTAGGTGGGTGGGGAGCGGCGGGAAGATGTGGCAAGAGCAAGGCACAGATTAACTCAATTGCAATTATACAGGAAAGTAATAGAAAGTCAAGGGAAATCTTGCCTGGGGCAGGTGAGGCACGACACAACGTTTGTGCTGCGATTCATCGCACAAAAAACGTGCGATGGAGAACCATACCTCTACTCTGGGATGGCGGAAAACGCCATCCCTCCGGTCGGAATGACATTTCAGTCTAGGCAATGATGAATCGAAGAGGGGTTTACCACAGAGAGCACAAAGGGGCCGCAGAGTTAACGGAGATTTCATTGTGGAGGCTGACTGCGGCAGGTGGTGCACATTAGGAGACATGCTTGCAGCTACGAAGAAAGGGGATCAGGGGAGGGATTTGTGGCGGGCGGAGCGGAGGATGGTGTGGAATTGGACGAAGACGTGGTCATCGTCGGCGTGCTGATCGTGGCAGGAAAAACACATGGGAGCGGGGAGGGCCTTGGCGGTTGCGGCGAGGTCGCCCCCTTCCCCGAAAGAGAAGTAGGCCCAGCCTTCCTTGAAGCGGGATGAATCCTTGACGGAGACGGCGAGGCCGGTCATTTCCCCTTCAAAATAGCCGCCCTTGTTGATGCTGGCCTTCTGAGCGGGCTGGTAGACGACGAGGAGGAAGGTGGTTTTCTCCGGGAATTTGCCGCTGGAGCGATAGGTGTCGAAGGCTTCGGGCTGGGTGTAGACGTTATGGAATTCGCCGGGGCCCTGCTGGTGGTCGTTGGAATAGGTCATGCCGATGTTGGAGCCGACGAAGGTCCAGTGCTCGAAATTGGTGGGGCGAATGAGCGCTCCGGAGGCGTCGAATTGCGGGAGCGGCATGGTGGGAGAGTCCGGTGCGGGAGAAGAGTGGGATTCGACGAAGGGCAGAGTGGCCAGGAGAGCGGCGATGGGTAGAAGAAGGAAGGCACGCACGGGGATACCTCGCGACGAGGAGATTGTGCGATGAAATGGGGAGGGAAGCAAGGAGGGGGAAGACAGAAGATAGAAATTGGAAATTAGAAAAGAGAAGAGAGAAGAGAGAAGAGAGAAGAGAGAAGAGGGATGGTAACACCCCGACCTGGTCGGGGCGGGCGCCGATCACAGAGGGAAGCACACCCCGACCGGGTCGGGGCCGGCGCCGGTCGCAGAGAAGAGAAAGGCGGCAGAGGGATTCCTCACTTCGCAGACTCCGTTCGGAATGACGGGGTGTGAAGTTGGGTGCCCAGAACGAGGAGGCGCGCTAGCTGGCGGCTTCCTGGGAGGCGCGGATTTCCTGCCAGCGGCGGGGGCGTTTGTTGTATTGCAGAACCTTTTTGCGCAGGCGGATGGATTTGGGGGTGATTTCGACGAACTCATCGTCGGCGATGAATTCGATGGCCTGCTCGAGGCTGAGCTGGCGATGCGGGATGAGGCGAATGGCTTCGTCGGCGGAGGAAGAGCGCATGTTGGTGAGCTTCTTCTCCTTGGTGACATTGACTTCCATGTCCTGTTCGCGGGAATTTTCGCCGACGATCATGCCTTCGTAGACTTCGATGACGGGGCCGATGAAAAGTTCGCCACGTTCCTGGAGACCCCAGAGCGCATAAGCCGTGGAAACACCGGGGCGATCGGCGACGAGCGCGCCGGTGGGACGAAGAGCCATGTCGCCACCGTATTCCATCCAGCCTTCAAAGATGGAGTGGATGAGGGCGGTGCCGCGTGTATCGGTGAGGAGCTGACTGCGGAGGCCGATCAAGCCGCGCGAGGGAATTTTGAAGTCGAGGCGAACGCGGCCGGAGCCGTGATTGCTCATTTTGAGCATTTCACCGCGGCGGCTGCCGATGGTCTCCATGATGATACCGATGAAGCTTTCGGGAATGTCGATGACAAGGCGCTCGACCGGCTCAAGCTTCTTGCCATTTTCGGTGCGCACGACGATTTCGGGTTTGCCGACCATGAGTTCAAAACCTTCCCGGCGCATGGTTTCAATGAGGATGGCGAGCTGGAGTTCGCCGCGGCCGAGAACGCGGAAGGATTCGGGTGTGTCCGCGTCTTCAACGCGAATGGAGACGTTGGTGAGGAGCTCTTTGGCGAGGCGATCGCGGAGGTCGCGCGAGGTGACGTAATTGCCTTCGCGGCCGGACAGCGGGCTGGAATTGACGCTGAAGATCATGGCGAGGGTGGGCTCGTCGATGATGAGCGGCTCGAGGGGAGCGGGACTATCGAGGCTAGTGAGTGTTTCGCCGATCTGAATGCCTTCGACGCCGGCAATGGCGACGATGTCACCGGCGGAGACGGAATCGGCTTCATCGCGTTCGAGGCCGCGAAAGGTGAAGAGCTTGGTGATTTTGGTCGAGATGAGCCTGCCATCCAATTTGCTGATGCCGACTTCCTCGCCACGATTCAACGTACCGTTGAACACGCGGCAGATCGCCAGCCGGCCCAGGAATTCGGAGTAGTCCAGATTGGTGACTTGAAGCTGGAGGACACCGGCGGGATCGCCGGTAGGAGGCGGGATTTTGGCGACGATGGCTTCAAAGAGCGGGAGAAGATCGCGGGAATCATCACCGATCTTACAATGAGCGACGCCAGCGCGGGCGTTGGTGTAGACGATGGGAAAGTCGAGCTGGTCTTCGGTGGCGTCCAGGTCAATGAAGAGGTCGTAGATTTCGTTGAGGACTTCTTCGGGACGCGCGTCAGGGCGGTCGATTTTGTTGAGGACAACGACCGGGGGAAGCTTGGCCGCGAGGGCTTTCTGGAGGACGTAGCGGGTTTGCGGGAGCGGGCCTTCGCTGGCGTCCACGAGGAGCACAACGCCGTCGACCATGCGCAGGGCGCGTTCGACTTCACCGCCGAAATCGCTGTGGCCAGGCGTGTCCACGATATTGATCTTGGTGTCGTGGAAAAAGAGGGCGGTATTTTTGGCGAGAATGGTGATGCCGCGCTCGCGCTCCAGGTCGTTGGAGTCCATGACGCGCTCGACAACGGCTTCGTTGGCACGGAAGATGCCGGATTGGCGGAGCATGGTGTCGACAAGCGTGGTTTTGCCGTGGTCCACGTGGGCGATGATGGCAATGTTGCGAATCTTGTTGTTCATTAGCGTAAAAGCGTCTTCAGACAAAAATAGCTGCTGGGACAACCAGTGCCGTTCCAACTATTTGGTCCACAAATTAGAGTTGGGCCAGCGTGCGGATCATGCGTTGCGAACAAGATCGACGACCAGTGCCGTTCCAACTTGTTCCAGCAAATCCCTTCGAGAATACTCACTCCGTGTTCGCGTCAGATGCTTGGACCGTCATTTGGCCGAAATAGTTGGAACGGCACTAGCAGGAGAAAGTTGGACCGGCACCGGCAGCCCGGACGAAGCCCTTCTTCATCGGATACAGGTGCGGTTACAAAGTACTATTTTAGCAGAGGCGGAGCGGGCGGGCCAACGAAGGATTTGGGCGGGGTGAGGCGAGTCTTTGAGTGGCCGACCTGCCGGACGGCACAGGGATCATCCCTGCATCAGTGGAAATCTGGATAGATCTCGTCAGCGATCCAGTAACTCTCCACGAGAATGGCAAAGAGCGTTCCGGCCAACAAGAGCAGCCAGCGGCGGGGTCTCCAAACAGCGGCAAGGGCTGAGTGCTGCAAGGGAATGTCCACTAGATAGGCGGCGCAGTAACAAACGTTCGCAAGCAATGCCAGGATGGCAAAGAGAAATAGCGAAGTCAGGGTCAATGCCGCTCGGAAGTGGGGCCAGGTCACGAAAAGCCAGACAACAGCTACCGCGGAGAGGGCAAGGTTATAGACAACACGGCGCGGTTCCCAAAATCGGATGGCCTCGGCGAGGAGCGCACGAACCGAAGCAAGTGGCGGCTGGGGAAGAGTTGGGGATTGCGTTGGGAGAGGAGGTTGCATGGGAGAAGGATACGCCAACGCTTGTTGTTGTCAAGTACTTTGTATAGCAAAGAAAAAGCCTCACCGAAAACATCGAGGGACTCTGGCGGTCAATTTCACTCAGAGCGCTTAGAGCAATTTGAGTTGAACTCGATGGTAGCCTGAACCTGCTGGCCAGCAGCATCTTTCGGGAATCGCCACTTGCTCGCCGCATCTTTCACCGCCGGCCACAGCAAAGGATGGCCGCTAATGAGGGTGAGATTGTTCGCTTCACCATTCGTATCAATTTCCATCTTGAAGGAGACAACCCCTTCCACGTGAGCCAATCTTGCGATGGGAGGATACTGAGGAGCGACGAACACTTCGGGCGCAGTTGGTGAACTACTCGCGAGCCGAACAGAAGGAGCGGTCGGAACAATCTGAGCAGCGCGATACAGGTCAGACGGTTTATCCGGAGCCCCTGAGAACAGGGCGTCATATTTGCCTAAACTCAAATCCCGCAGAGCCACCGAAACTGCTGGTGGTGGGGTTGCTTTCTCTTGATCAGGGATCGCGAATGTGGGCTTTTCCATAACTCCCGGGCCAATTGCCTGGTCCAATTTACTTAACAACGCCATCGTCCAAGAGGTGTGTTCCGGCGTGTTCGGAGCCGGATCGAACATGTCTTTATCGAGGATGTCCGCTCGAATCAGGCGAGTGTGAGAACCGCACTGAACTTGCATCACAACAATGGCACCGCTAAACACCATGCAATGCTTGCAACGCTTGAGTTCGCGGCGCAGCTCTTTTTCCGGGATGTTGCAGGGATTCGACTGACCAAGCAACGCACCGACGGACTCGCTTAGTGACTTGGACGCGGTCTCGAGTTTCGCTGAGGACGAACAAGAATCACTCGGGGGAGTTAGTAGGATTCTCTCGACGGAACTCCCGCTGGAGGTCGGACGTACCAGGAAAAGTTCGTAGTAGTCGAACGGCGGCCCGAAGTCGAAAAAAGTCCGGCGCGCGATTTCGAATCCGTTCGGCTGAATGGAGTTGACGTGGGCCTCTTGACCCAACGCAGAACTGCACAAGGCAAGAAAAACGCAGATAGCCACACTGAATTGCATGCCACAGATATTACCATCTTATTGAGTGAACGATTCTCAATTCCGTATCCGTTGGCCAGCTTGTGTTGTGTCCCGGAAATGTCGTGCGAAAGTTCAGAGCCTTCAGGGGCTAAAGCCCAATTCATTCTACGGGCTTTACGCCGGGGCTGAAGCCCCGGCCTCCTAAAGAAAAATGCAAGGAACTTCCAGGAAGGGACACTAGAAGCGCGTTTGATTCATGGGATAGGAAGGCACGGAGGTGGGTGTGGTATGCTCACGGCGAAATTTTGTGGGCGTCTGAAAATACTGGAGTAAATGCGAGGAATCGAACGATGAGAATGCGGAGAACGATGTGGATGCTGGCGGCGATGATGCTGCTGGCGGTGGCGGCTGGGGCGCAGGAGCAAAAGGCGCAGCCGGACCTGGCGAAACTGTTCGAGAAGAGTGAGGTAATGATCCCAGTGCGGGACGGAGTGAAGCTGCACACGGAGGTTTACACGCCGAGGGACGGAAGCGGGCCGTGGCCGATCATTATGATGCGAACGCCGTACGGAATTTCCGCGTGGGACAAGGGCTACAGCCGGATGCTGTATGAAAATGCAGACCTGTTCGCGGATGAATACATTTTCGTGTTTCAGGACATTCGAGGGCGGTACGGATCCGAGGGAAAGTTTGAGATGAACCGGCCGCTGCACGATGCGAAGGACTCGAAGGGAGTGGATGAAAGCACGGACACTTACGACACGATCGAGTGGCTGGTGAAGAAAGTGGGGAAGAACAACGGGCGCGTGGGAATCTGGGGAATTTCGTACGACGGATTCCTGGCGGCGATGGCCATGGTGAACCCGCATCCGGCGCTGAAGGCGGTGTCCGAGCAAGCGTGCATGGGGGACGCGTGGATGGGGGACGACTTTTTTCACAACGGGGCGTTCCGGCTGAGCTACGGATTTGAATACTCGGCGCTGATGGAGACGTCGAAGGAAAACTTCAAGTTCACATTCGACCGCTTTGACTTGTTTGACTGGTTCCTGAAGCTGGGAGTGCTATCGCACGTAAACGACTGGTATTTTCACGGGAAGATTCCGACGTGGAACAATTTCGTGACGCATCCGACGTACGACGAGTTCTGGAAGATCCACGCGATTGAATCAGGGCTGAAAGAAACGAAGGTGCCCAACTTGAACGTAGCGGGGTGGTGGGATCAGGAAGATTTTTACGGGCCGATGAGGACGTACGCGAACCTGGAGAAGATGGACACGAAACACTTGAACTACCTGGTGGTGGGGCCATGGAACCACGGAGGATGGGCGAGAGGCCCGGGGTATTCGCCGGGAGAGATTCCGTTTGGGTCGGATACGGGGGTGTATTTCCGGCAAAAGGTGGAAGCGCCGTGGTTTGCGTACTGGCTACACGACAAAGGGAGTTTGCCACTGAAAGAGGCGCTGCTGTTCCAGACGGGGAGCGACACGTGGACCAGATTTGACGCGTGGCCGCCGCGCGAGGCGAAGACGAAGAGTTTGTACTTTGGGGAGAATGGAAGGCTTTCGTTTGAAGCGCCAAAGATGGAATCGCGGGAAGCATTTGACGCTTACGAGAGTGACCCGGCGCATCCCGTGCCTTACCGGCACCGGCCCGTGGATATGACATATCCGCAGGATCATCCGGGAAGCTGGTTCGCGTGGCTGGTGCAGGACCAGCGGTTCGTGAACGACCGGCCGGATGTGGCAACGTGGCAGACAGAAGAGTTGCAGGAAGATGTGACGCTGGCGGGACAGGTGACGGCGAAGCTGTATGCGTCCACGACGGGGACGGACAGCGATTGGGTGGTGAAACTGATTGACGTGTATCCGCAGAAAGTGGAGAGCGATTGGAAGCTTTCGGGATACGAGCTGATGATCGCGGACGAGATCTTCCGCGGGCGTTACCGGAAATCGTATGAGAAGCCGGAGCCGATCGTGGCGGGGGAAGTGACGCCGTACACGATCGATTTGCACACGGCGAATCACGTGTTTTTGAGAGGGCACCGGATTATGGTGCAGGTGCAGAGCACGTGGTTCCCACTGTATGACCGGAACCCGCAGAAGTTCGTGGGGAACATATTTGAGGCGAAGGAAGGGGATTACCAGAAAGCGACGCAGAGGATTTACCGGTCGAAGGAGTATGCGTCGAGGGTGGAGATTTCGGTGGTGCCGGAGGGGGCGGGGAGGTAGGCGGACGAAAGAAGAAGATTTCACCACAGAGATCACAGAGTCGCCGCAGAGGAAACGGAGACGCGGCGGCAAGGTTGTGCCAAGATTCATCGCACAAAAAACGCGCGATGGAGAACCGTACCTCCGCTACGGAACGGCAGAATACGCCGTCCCTCCGGTCCCTTCGACTGCGCTCAGGGCAGGCGGAATGACAAATCGTCTTGATGGGCGCGGGGAAATAGGAGGGAGATGAAGTAAAGTTTGTCGGCGCGTTTGCGGTCGTAAAAGCGGCGGCAAGCCGCCGCACTCCAAATTAGCCGGAATTATTTTGTGGCGGCGGGCGTTTCGCCGGAATGGAATTCGGTCCAGGGGCCGGCTTTCATGTCGCGCAAGTAGGGTTCCTGCCAGGCGAACTCAGGATGAGCGGCGAGGAAAGGTTTGGCGAGGAAATCCTCTCCACAGGGATGGCCCGTGCGAGCGACGAGGCGCATGTCCTTGGCCATGTCGGAATCGGTGGCTTTGCCCTGGACTGCGCCACCGGGATAAAACGGTTCCCAGGCCCAAACGGAAACGCCGCGAGCGGTGGCTTCAACGTGGCCGCAGAGGGTGCGGTCATTCGCCTGGGTCTTCTTCTCAAACGAATCGGCGTGGTCGGCAAGCATCTGCTGGGCCAACGAAACATCGATCTTGCCCTTGTTTTCATTGAGGAGCTGTTCCCAACGAACGCGGCGGGCATTGGGAGATGAAGCCATGTCGTCAGGGTTGAACTCCGGCGTGTCTGCCTTGAGGACTTTGGGATCGCGGGCCCAGTTGGAGCCGGCGAACACGCCGTCTTTGGTGCGCCAGAGTTTGTAGGCTTTGAGGCCCAGCTCAAGTTGCGCGATTTCGCCGGTCTTGCGATCGCCGAGGAGCCAATCGTCGGCGTAACCGCCGTTGTTGCCGTCGAGCATGATGCGCGTGTAATCGTCGATGGAGCTAGCGTACTGAAGGGCTTTGAGAGCGCGGAAGAACTCGGGCTTGCCGTTGGGATCCCAGCCTTCAAATTGGGTGATGGTGGTTTCGGTGACCATGAGGCCATCGGAATTGATACCGAAATCGTCGTCGCTGGCGATGACGCCGGGGAAGCCATCCATGAGGATGCGGTAGCCGTGAGCGGGCTGAATGTCAAAGATGATGCGCCAGCGTTCGCCGTTCATGTAGCTGGTCCAATTGTTGTGGGCGATGACGATCTGGCCGTCTTTGGTCCAAGTGCCTGTGGCAACGAAGGCGCTGCAGTTGCCGGGGCTCTTAAGATTCGGGGCGTTGGCGGGTTTTTCTTTTTTGTTGAGCCAGGGAACATAATAGTCGGGAACTTCCTCGAAGGAGTTGAGGGCCACGATGTCGTAGACGTCGAGCTGCGAACCGGTGTGCGCGTTTAGGCCGTCAACGATGCCCTGGAGCTCCTGCTGATATTCGGGATCGATCTTGGGCCAGAGCAGTTCGCGGGCGACCTGACGGAAGAAAGCCCAATCACGATGCGTGGAGCGTACCATCCCGGCCTGGACGGCGGGAAAGGCGTCCTCGATTTCCTTGGCGAGCATGTAGCCATGCTGGAAGCCGACGGTGGCGGGGTCCCCTTCGAGATGGACGTAAACCCAACCGCCGCGCTCGAAGCTGTAGGTGGCTTTGAGGCGGGGATCGTTGGAGGCGGCGTGCTCGCGAGCGTAGGCGACGGTGGAATCCAGGTCGTTTTTGGCGGCTTCGGCATCATTGGAGTGCTGGCCAGCCAACCACAGGAGAGCAGCGCTGGCGACGAGGATGAGGACGGCGGCGAAGCGACGAATTCCATTGGACATGAAGAGAGGCTCCTTGGGATGAGTGTGTCAGGCATTAGTGTACTACCGACGAGGAGGAAGTTCGGATTGTCGGCAGGGTTTGCAGTTGTAAAAGCGGCGGCGAGCCGCCGCACTCCAATGTTATTTTGCCGGGGGTGCGGACTTGGCGGGAGGCGCGAGGTCGGGAGGCGGGCCGATGTTATCGGGCAGCTTGCCATTGAGCGAGTCGAGGAATTGCAGGAGGTCATCGCGCTCGTCGAAGGTAAGGACGTCAAGCGAGTGGATTTCCTTGTCGAGATGAGGATTCCAGTTGCCGCCGCCGATGTAGTGGGCGAGGGCGTCCTTAACGGTGGGGAAAGTGCCGTCGTGCATATAAGGGCCGTGGTTGGCGAGATTGCGAAGCGAGGGCGTTTTGAAGGCTCCCATGTCGGCATCGTTCTTGGTTTCGCTGAAGCGGCCGAGGTCATTCAGATTGCCGCGCGTATCGGCGCCAATGCCCAGGTTGTGGAACTTGTTGTCCGTGAAAAGCGCGTAGTCTTTTCCGATGGGGTGGCAGACAGCGCAATTGCCTTTTTTGGCGCTGATGAAAATTATCAAGCCGCGCTGAGCGGCTGAAGGGAGCGCCTTCGAGTCGTGGCCATAGTAGAAACGGTCGAAGGGAGAATCGCCAGCGATGACGGTGCGCTCGAACGAGGCGATGGATTTCACGACGATGTCGATGGTGATCTGATCGGTGCCCCAGGCCTTCTTGAAGAGTTCGGGGTACTTCGGATCGGATTGCAGCCGCTTCACAACGCCATCTAGGGAATGGGCCATTTCCACGGGATTGGCCATGGGGCCTTTGGCCTGTTCTTCGAGGCTGGGCGCCCGGCCATCCCAGAATTGCAGGGAGTTATAGGCGGAGTTGATGACAGTGGGGGAGTGGCGCGTTCCCAGCTTGCCGCCGACGCCTTCGGAAAAGGGGCGGTTGTCTGAAAACGCGAATTGCGGGGCGTGGCAAGAGGCGCAGGAAATTGTGGCGTCAAGGGAAAGCTGGGGATCGTAATACAAGCGGCGGCCAAGTGCGATGGTTTCTTCCGTCGGCGGATTGTCTGGAGGAATCGGAACCGGCGGCAATCCTAGAGGAGCTTTGATTTCTACCGCTTTTCCAACGGGCATTATCGCGGAATGCGAGGGCGCGAATTGCGCTCTGACGGGAAGGTAAGCGAACGCGGCGAGGAGGAATAGGCCCAGAAACACCATGACAAAGAGAGTGAGTCTGGTGGTGGGTTTCATGAGGGCACACCTCGAGGGGAGGATAGCGTTCGGGAAGCCCGGGGTAATGTGACCGTGGTCACAAAAAAGACAAGTGGGAGAACCGTGAGGCCCTCCGCTGTGAGCCGTTCTGAGGCAAACGGAAATCCTTGAAGTGGCCAGAGCCATTGAGGTTGCGATATTGCCTGACTGGGGTCGAGCAGTGCTCGACCCCTACGGGAGGCGGATGAGGAGCTTCAGCAATAGCTGCAGGCTTCGTCGGCCATGCCGTTGCCGCCGCTCATGCCGTCCTTCATGCGGCGCAGGCGCCGGCCGAGCCGCTCGGCGAGCTGATGGCGCGCGCGCCAGAGCCGCGCCTTCAGGGTGTTTTCGGTCACGCCAAGCTTCCTGGCAGCTTCAACCGTGGAGTAGCCTTCCACTTCGCGCAAGAGGAAGGCGGTACGGAGAAGAGGCGAGAGGTCGTCCAGATTTTCGTTGATCATTTCGCGGATTTCCGTGCCGGCGTAGACCTGCTCCGGATTGGGCCCGTCGTCGGCAAAGCGCTCGGCGATGGGCAGTTCGTCCTCGCGCTGCGAATCATCGAGAGAAACCGCGGGGCGGGCCTTGGCGCTGCGACGTTTCATCAGTGCAGCGTTGATGACGATGCGCGTGAGCCAGGTAGAGAACTGCGAGCGGCCCTCGAAGCGCTTCAGGTTGCGATAAGCGGAAAGCAGACCATCCTGCAAAGCGTCTTCGGCGTCCTCGGCATTGCCCAGAACGCGAAGAGCGGTCTGGAACAACTGGCGGTGGTAGCGGCGAAAGAGAGTCTCAATCGCCTGGGCATCGCCACGCTGGCCGGCCCGGATCAGCTTCTGTTCGCTAAGTTGCGGAATACTCAACACTTGCGTTGCCATTTGCTCCCCCCATGTAGCTTACTAAGAGTAGTTCAGCATAAGAAAGTTACAGAGACGTCACAGCCTCAGTGCACAGGTATCCCCCCCTGTACCTTGGGCTTTTTCATCAACAGTAAAATCGGGATGACGGCGAAAAAAATGATGCCGAGCATTTTGAAATTGTCGAGGAAGGCGAGCATGGTGGCCTGCCGCTGCACAATGTTGTAGATCATGCCGTGAGCCTGTGCGGCGGCGCCCGCAGCAGACGAGCCGCCGGCAATGAAGCCACCACTAAAGCTGGCGAGCGTTTTGTGATAGACAGCGCTGAGCGGATTCACGTGCTCGATGAGATGAGCCGAGTGGAACTGAGTGCGGCGCTCGAGCATGGTGGTGACGGTAGCAATGCCCACACTGGCGCCGATGTTGCGGGCCAGATTGATGATGCCGGTGCCCATGTTGGTCTTTTCTCTCGGCACAGAGGCGAACGCGGCCACGTTGATGGGGATGAACAAGAAGGCCAAGCCAAAAGCCTGCAACATTCTTCCAAGCACGGCGTGGCGGAAATCGAGGCCAAGGCTCCAGCCAGCCATGACGAATAGGGAGGAGGCGGAGATGGCGCAGCCAAAGGTAATGAGATAGCGCGTGTCTACGCGCGATACAAGGTAGCCGACGAAGGGCATAGTGAACATGATGAGCGCGCCACCAGGCGAAAGCGCGAGCCCTGCCAGCTCCGCCGGGTATCCGAAGAGTTCCTGGAGCATGGTCGGAATAAGCATGGTGCTGGCGTATAGCACGAATCCAAGGAAGAACATGGCGACCGTGGCGATGGCGAAATTGCGGTTCTTCAACATGCGGAAATCCACCACCGGATCCTTGGCGCGGAGTTCCCACAAAACACCGGCGACTATGCCGACGATCATGAGAATCAGGAAAAGCTGGATGAAGCCGGAAGAGAGCCAGTCTTCACGCTGTCCCTTGTCGAGGATGATCTGGAGGCTCCCCAACCCCAGGCTGATCAGGCCAAGTCCGATGTAATCAATGCGGAATCCCTGAGTCAGCTTCACGCGTTTCATGTAGGGCGGATCGGAAACGAGCAAATAGGTGAGAAGAAGAGAGATGATGCCCACCGGAATGTTGATATAGAAAATCCAGCGCCAGGAATAGTTGTCTGTGATCCATCCGCCGAGCCACGGCCCGATCGTTGGGGCTACGACCACGGCGATGCCATAAACGGCGAAAGCCATGCCGCGTTTGCTGAGCGGGAAGGTGTCGTTCAAGATGGCCTGCTCGCTGGGCTGCAAACCGCCGCCGCCGGCGCCCTGGAGGATCCGGAAAAACACCAGCATGCCGAGGCTCGGAGCCAAGCCGCAGAGGAAAGAACTAACAGTGAATAAGGCGACGCAGGTCATATAGAAGCGTTTGCGCCCGAGGATCGAGGAGAGCCAACCCGAAAGCGGCAGCACGATGGCGTTGGATACGAGATAGGAAGTCAGCACCCAGGTGGATTCATCCGCACCGGCCGAAAGACTTCCGGAAATATGCGGGAGCGCGACGTTGGCGATGGAAGTGTCCAGCACTTCCATAAACGTGGCCAGCGTAACGGTAACGGCGATCACCCAAGGGTTGATCGAGCCGTCCGGCATACGCAACTTCGATGTGATTTTCCCCAGCATTAGTTGCGAGTCTTCCCGTTGCGTTTAGTCGGTAATTACCGTTGCTTCCACATTCATGCCCGGTCGGAGGACGGCCACTTCCGGCGGAATCGGATCCAGAACAATTTTCACGGGTACGCGCTGAACGACTTTGACGTAATTGCCCGTGGCGTTTTCCGGGGGGAGCAGGCTGAGGACTGCTCCGGTAGCACCGGAGATGGAATCCACATGTCCAGAGAAGGTTTTGCCGTAGGTATCAACTTTCAGATAAGCCTTTTGGCCAGGCTTCATATTCTTGAGCTGGGTCTCCTTGAAATTGGCGGTGACCCAGACGTTGCGGAGTGGCACAACGACAAGCAAGCCCTGTCCGGGCTGGACGATTTGTCCAGGTTCGACCTGCTTGTGTGTGGCGATGCCATCGACGGGCGCGACGATGTTGCAGTAACTCAAATTGAGGAGAGCGGCGTCCAGGGCGGCGCGCGTCTGGTCCACTTTCGCGAGCTTGGCTTGGGCGTCGGCCGAGCGCATGGCCACGCGGCGCTGATCAGCGTAGGCCGAAGTAACGCCCGCCTTGGCCTGATCGACGCGCGCCTTCGCGGCCTCGAGCTGGGCGCGGGAGATATCCACATTGCGCTTGGCCTGAGCGAAGCGCTGCTCATCTGCATTCAGGGCGCTGAGACTGGCATCGGCGTTGGCCTTAGCGGCGTCAAATTGCTGTTTGGAGATTTCACCCTTTTCCATCAAAGGGGTGTAGCGCTCCAGATCGGACTTGGCGAGCTGGGCGTTGGCGCGGCTGCGATCGACGTTGGCCTGCGCAAAGGCGAGGTCCGCGGTTTGCGCCTGCTCGTAGGAAGCTTGCGCGCGAAGGAAATCGGCTTGCGCTCCGGCGAGTTGCGCATCCGCGCTGGATTGGCCGCTGGCGACATTCTCGCTGGTGCGCGGAACATCCACACCCGCAGAACGCGCTTCGCCTTCCGCCAGAGCCAGCGCGCCCTTGGCCTGATCGACGGCGGCCTGATAATCCGCCGGCTCGATCTGGGCGAGCACCTGGCCGGCCTTCACGGCTTGATTGTCCTCCACGAGGACTTTGCCGATGCGGCCCGAGATTTTAGCAGCAATGGGGGTGATGTGGCCGTCAACCTGGGCGTCGTCGGTGGTTTCGCGATTGTGGAAATAGAGGAAGAGCGCCAGCAGAGCAGCAAGCAGCAGCACACCGCCGACGGCCAGCAAGCGGCGCACTTTCGGGCTGAGAAGACCCTGCGGCGTCAGGTCCGGCTTGCGCGGCTCCGCAGGCGGCACTTTGACGTTTGCCGCATTCTCCAATCCAACTTCAATCTCGACACTCATCGCATCCTCATTTCGAGTAGGTCTTTTCCATCTGCCCAACCGCGCGCGCAAAGTCCGCGCGAGCCTGGTTGAAGCGGTAGAGCGCCAAGATCTGATTGTCGTTGGCGCGCGCCAGGGAATCCTGGGCGGAAATCACTTCGATGTTGTTAGCCACGCCGGCCCTGAAACGATCGCGGGCCTGGCTGACTTCTTCTTTTGCCAGGTCAACGCCCAGATTGGCGACCTGCACTTCAGAGCGCGCTGAAGCAAGGTTTAGCAGCGAGGTCTTCACATCAAGGGCAATTTGATTGCGCAAATCGGCTTTCTGCTGTTCCAGCTTCTGGACTTCGAGGTCGGCCTTGGTGATTTCCGCGTGAATCCTGCCGCTGGTGAAGAGCGGGAAGTTCACGCTGGCCTGATACTGATACGTCGGGATGACATTGTTGACGGAGGTGCCGAGTTCGGTCCAGTAGCCGTCAAAACGCAGAGAAGGCAGACGGGAGAATTGCGAGACCTGCTTCTGGTAATGAACGACTTTTTCCTCCGCGAGAACGGCCTTCCATTCCTGGCGACCGGCGAGGGCGGCGTCAATGCTGGCTTCGACTTCAGGCTGCGGTGTTTCAAAGAAGCTCAGCGAATCCGCCAGCTCGACCTTCTGGCGCGGATCAAGGTTCAGCAACTTGCTGAGGCCATAAAGGGAAACTTCGCGATCGTTTTCCGCTTCGATCAAGCGCTGCTTTTCGTTTTGCAGCTCGACGTTTGCACGGAGAGTGTCGATGCCCGTGCCCACACCTTCTTTTTGCAAATCGGCGGCCTGATCATAGAGAGCCTGAGCGAGCTCCACGCGAGATTTGGAAGCCTCGACGTTGGCCACAGCGCGCAGTGTGCCGATGTACTGCGATACGACCAGCAGGATCACCTGCTCGCGGGTGGAGAGGCTGTTGGCCTTGCTGGCATCTACGGCGCTGCCAGACGCCTGGTACCGCTTCCAGAGAGAAAGATCCAGGATGGAACTGCCGAACGCGGGTCCAGCCGCAAAGACCTGGTAGGGACCCAAGTGTCCTGGGAATGGCAAACCGGGGAACGACTCGCCTCCGAATTGGGCCTTGAGGTTCACACGATTGGCAGAGTCCGCCAGCCTCATGTTGGCCTGAGGCAGGAGGTCAGAACGCGTGATGTTTTTGTCCTGCACGCTTTCCGCGGCGGTCAGGACGGCGATCTGTTGGGTGGGGTTCTGCTTCAGGGCCAGCGCGACAGACTGCTCCAAAGTGAGGCGCAGCGTGTTGCCAGGTGGATTGGCCGGGAGCGCCGCGGGATTGCCTTGTGCGAGCAATCCGGCGGGGAGAAGCAATAAGCTGAAAAAAACACCATAGAAAATGATGGGTGACTTCTTGCGACAGTCTGAGTCTTTCGTGGCGTCGGCGTCGTGCTTTGCGTCGGCCCCAACGATTTCGCTGACGATGGCCTGATTGAGGCAGCCTTCGGCGATGAGTTCGCCGCCGAGGCGGTGCATCTCCTTCAGAAGCACCTTTCCGGCGTCATCAATGAAACTCACACCGCAAAGATTGATACTGAACTTTTGGCGCGGCGAAGCGGTCAGGAGTTCGCGCCAGCACTGTTCGAGAGCGGCGACCCAGGGTCCGGCGAGGCGACCCTCGACACTGAGAGTGAGGCGGCCGCGCTTGGTTTCCGTGGTAATTCGTAGCATGTCAGTCATCTCTTCAGGCGGAGTAAGGAGCAAGGAAAAGGCCAAAGCGGCGGGCGGGTGATTTAAAGCAACATCCTTAATATTCATAAACTTACCTTTCCGAGGTGAACTACCGAGAGCCCATTATTGCCATTATATGGGCATATGACATATTCGCATCATTTACGTAATGCCCAATTATGGTCTTTTTTTTGGTATTTGATGTTCTTCTCACAAAGGAGAATACGAAGCGACAGGCGCAGAAGTAACATCACTATTGTCCTTAACACTGTTAAGTTTCGATGGAAAAATGTGGCCCGCCGGGGCGCTCATGCGGCCACCCCCGAGACCAAGGTATTGACTGTTGAATGAATGAGTTGCTCTTTGTTGACCCACGGAAACATTTGGTGGGTGATTAAGAGCGCGGTGAGGCCGTGAACACCACACCACAGGGTCTGGCTGACGAGTTCGGCATCCTTTGTCCGGAGTTTCCCTGCGGTGATGCAATCGAAAACACAGCGGCGCAGGAAATCAAAGGATTGGATGCCCGGTGAATCCGGCAAAAGGTACTTCGATTTGTCGAACCCCTCTGGCGGCGGCATCATGAAAACGACGCGATAATGCTGGGGATTCTCGAGGCCAAACTTGATATAGGCCACAAGGCCGCGCTTCAAGCGTTCCAGGGGATCGCCAGGCTGCTCGAGAATCGTGGTTAAGCGATGGGCCAAGCGAGTGAAGGTTTCCTGGCAAACCTGCTCGAGCAATTCGGCCTTATCCTTGAAGTACAGGTAGATGGTCGTAGGGGAGTATTCGATCTTCTCGGCGATACGGCGCATGGAGACGTGCTCGAAACCTTCCTTGACGAAGAGTTCGCTGGCGGCATCGAGGATCTCCTGTCGCAGGAAGCGTTTTTGGCGAGCCTTGCGTTCTTTGACGCCCACGGATTAACTCCACACTTTAACTTAACAAGGTTAAGCTACCCTATTCCATTTGTCAAGTCTTCCTTACTGCTTCTCTTTCACCTGAAATCTAAAGTTGAAGAGGGATTCCTCCGCTCCGGGACGGCCAAAACCGCCGTCCCTCCGGTCGGAATGACAAATTTGGGGTAGATGACGTGAAAAGACTCAACTTCGGCGAAGCTGAATCCTCTCGCGAGAATCGATTGGAACAAAAAAGATGCACTCGCTTGTGATTGGTCAACTTCGGGTCTCAGGCTTAGCGACGCACGGCGATGGCTTGCATTTCGAAGTGGCCGCCACGAAGAAGGGAGCCCGCGCCAATGAAGGCGCGTGCCGGGAAGTCCTTTGTGAAGTATGTTTTATAGGCGGCATTGAACTTGTCGTAGTAGGCCAGGTCGGTACAGAAGATCTGCACGTAGACGAGGTCGTCCATGGTCATGCCGGCAGCGGCGAGGGTGGTCTTGTAGCCGTCGAGCAAGAGCTTGATTTCATCTTCGATCTTCTCGGGCGCTTTGCCGGTCTTGGGATCAAGTCCGATGCTTCCCGCCAGATAGAGCGTGTCTCCAGCAAGAATAGCATTGCTGAAGGGAGGCTGGATGGGCTTGTCGGGCAAGTTGATGGCGCGACGCGCGGATTGCGGCGCCGGTTTGGAGAAGGCGCCGCGGACGGTAAAGAATGCGGCAACGGCGAGAATGCTAAAGAGAATAAGGACACGTCGATTCATGCGAGCCTCCAGGGAAGATTGTGCTTTAGAGCCATTGAGGCGGGAGTTTAGTCCGCTT
>Ga0116116_1000938_pt1 | contig 26002 bp, 13 predicted proteins | sample June2015DPH_10_1_FD_89722 | JGI IMG/M metagenome (GOLD analysis project Ga0116116, IMG submission 89722) | Peatland microbial communities from SPRUCE experiment site at the Marcell Experimental Forest, Minnesota, USA - June2015DPH_10_150 | ecosystem: Environmental > Terrestrial > Soil > Wetlands... | reverse complement strand
CTCCAGAGACCCAAACGAACCTCGCAGATCCCTGCGGATCAGCCCAAAACGGCCAGCGATCAGCTCGCCAGAGAACCGGAAAGCAAAAAACCAGCGTTTTTCCGCAGCCTGTGAAGCCCCGCCGCTCGAAGGCCTTCCTGATTATTCCCACGTCCCGGCAGCTTACAGAGGATTGTTTCGAGCGCAGGCGTCTTGCTGACGGCAGCGACAAGATTCCTTCCGGCGCCTTGTTTTGTGACTGACTGCGCTCGAGACTATTTCGTTTGCCCTAAACCTCCGTCGACCAACTGGCGCAGGATACGGTTCGTCTCTTGCTGTTCCTTATGGATCTTCTTGATCAAGAACCCGAGATGAAAGAACTCGACGATTACCAGAAACCCGACGACCGCCCCGTAGTATCCGAAAGCTTGCAGCATCTCTGCCTCCTGCTCTTTCTGCGTGTCAGTTACTTGTCGTGACTGTAGCCATTTCAGGCAACTACCCTAATATTAATACTTCTGAGGTAGATGTCAAGCGTAAAGGGGCATTCGTCAAATGCGCTCCGGGTTGAGGCTTTGGGCCGGCGCGGACATTTTATCCAGGTTTACTATTCTGCAGGGCGCCCTTTGCGAAACCAGCCTCGGAGTTGCCAGGATGAAGGAGAATTCGCTTTCTCCACGCGCTCTTCATCGTTCCCGGGATGTCATTCGGATCTCCTGGCGCGAATCGACGTTCCCTCCGTTGCCCCTAAAAGAACTTCCAGTTCAGAGCAACAAAAGCCACGATGACGACGACTGCGTAGCACTCCGGCGTTCGGTACCACGCCGTCGGGACGGTGTCCTGCGAGGCGCGGGAGTAAACCAGTCCCTTCAACTTCTCCTCCTGGGGGGGAGCCGTGAGGTAGCTGGCTGCGACCGTCACCACCAAGCCCGCGACAAAACCCCACACTGCCATGAATACGTTTGCAGCCATGGGGGAGTGGAACCGGAGGACGCCGAGGCGGTAAAGCAGGTACTCCAATGCCGCGCCCGCCAAACCCGCCAGCATGCCCAGGAAACCGGCTGTGGCGGAGGGACGCTTCCAGAACATGCCCAGCAGGAATACGATGAAGAAAGGTGAAATGAACAGGATCCCGATCAGTTGCATGTAGTCCATCAGGTTGTTGAAGTGGAGCACGATGTAAGATGAGGCGCACGCCAGGATCGTGCCCATCACCGTAGCCGCCTTTCCAACTCGCAAATAATGCTGGTCTGGACGTGCCTTCGCAATATATGTCTGATAAATATCGTAAGTGAAAACGGTATTAAATGCGGTAAGGTTGCCGGCCATACCGGACATGAAGCTGGCGAGCAGGGCCGTCAATCCCAATCCCAACATGCCGCTGTGATAATAGCGGCCCATCAGGGCCGGGAGCGCCAGGTTGTAATTCTGTTTCACAATCTCCGGGAAAATCGCCAGCGCCAGCATTCCCTGGACGGTCACGATGGCGGGAAAAAGCATTTTCGGAACGGCGGCAACCAGCGGAGTCTTGCGGGCGGAGGCCAAATCCTTCGCTGCCAGCGCCCGCTGGACCAGAAGAAAATCCGTGCACCAATAGGCGGGCGCTGCGCAGAGTCCCATACCGACCACCATGACCCACCAGGGCACCCCGAGTGGGTCGCCGGGACCCGCCATCCCTTGCCAGGTGTGCAGGTACTGGTCGGGCAGCTTGGACACCAAGCCGTGCCAACCTCCCACCTCGCGCAACCCCAGAAACGTCAGGGGGAGAAATCCGAAAACAATCAGGAAGAACTGAAGAAACTCGTTGTAGATGGACGAGGATAAGCCACCCCAGAAAACGAACACCAAGACCACTCCGCTGGCCAGCAAAACGCTCACGGTGAAGGGCCATCCGAGCATGCTCTTGAAGACCACCGCAAATGCGAACATATCGATGCCCGACATCAGGATCGTGACCACGGCGAAACTGCAGGCATTCATGGCGTGAGCACGGTGGTCATAGCGCAGTCGCAGGTATTCGGGCACGCTGCGCACCCCATTCGCGTAATAGTACCGGACCATGAATACCCCCAGAAAGACCATGGCCGGGATGGCTCCGATCCAATACCAGTTGTTTGTCCGCATGCCATACTTGGCTCCATTGGCGGTATGGCCCATCACCTCCAGGGCCCCCAGGTTCGCGGACATAAACGCAATGCCCGTGATCCAGTGCGAGAACGACCGGTTGGACAAAAGGAAATCCGCGGAAGATTTCATTTTGTCTTTCAGCCAGTAACCCACTCCCAGGACCGCCAGAAAGTATGCGGCGATAATCGCGAAATCGAGCAGACTGAGTTTCATCAGCATAGCAAGTCTCTCCCGGGAGGCGGTTTAAGGGGTCACGCCGACAGGGTCAAACATCTGGGAAACGCAAGGCCCGGCAGGCCGGACACGTGGGGACCGTTCCACCTTTACCCTTGTGCGAGCAGGCCACCATCCACAACCAGGGTTGTTCCGGTAATGTACGCGGCGTCACTCGAGGCCAGGAACCGAACCGCCTTGGCCACGTCCTCCGGCTGTGCGAATCGTCCCAGGGGGATCTTGGAGATGATTCGCTGCTCTTCTTCCGGACGATTGTTCAGATGGTATCGGAGCAGGGGCGTGTCGGTGGCGCCCGGCACTACACAGTTCACCCGAATGCCGTAGGGCGCACAATCCAACGCCGCCGCTCGCATGAACGCCACCAGCCCGCCTTTCGTAGCTGCGTACGCGGTATACTTTGGATAACTCATGAATGCATGCGCCGAAGAACAGATCACGATGGCGCCGCACTTTTGCGTGCGCATGATCGGAATGGCATGCTTGCAGCAGAGGAATACACCTTTGAGGTTCACCGAAATCATCCGATCCCAGTCTTCTTCCGATGTCTCCTCCAGCGGCTGATTGGTCTGCACGGCAGCGTTCGCGAACAGGATGTCAGCAGCTCCAAACCGCTTCGCGACGGCATCCATGGCCTGCTTTACCTCGGTCGCCTGGCTGACGTCAGCTTTCAAAAAGACCGCCTGCCCTCCGTCGCTTTCGATCCGACCTGCGGTTTCCCGCCCCGGAGCCTCATTCCAGTCGATCACGACCACCTTGGACTTCTCGGCCGCGAAGAGGAAGGCGGTGGCTCGGCCAATACCGGACCCTCCCCCCGTCACGATGGCGACCTTGCCGGAAAACTCGCCCATGTCACCCTCCCCAATCCCTTCAACCGATTTTGGCCCAATCCGAAATCCGGTCTCCCCAGAGAATGCCTAACCCTTAGGGCCCGGCCAGCAACCTCCTTGGCGCCGCGTTCCTTGCACACGAACCTCCGAAACACGGCTGACCGTAGACGAAACCCACCGGCTGGTCAAGCCGAAAAGAAGGGCAAGCCCAACAATTCCGGCGACCGCTGGCGGTTGACACGATTCAAAGCCCGGCGTACTGTGGGCAATGCTTCCCGCGAGCCACTTCCCTTGCTGTGCGCGGTGACCACGATGACGAGGACACCGACTCGGGCTTGCCAGGCTTGACCAGGTCGAGAGCCCGCGCCGTCCAGCCGCCGCCCCTGGCAAACCTGAGCAGCAGTCAGCGCAGCGGCAACGAAAGGCCTGGCAACCCCTGCCCGATGACTCAAGAGGTTTGGCATTACTGAATGAATACCCTTCCACCTCCCAGCACGACGCCTCCGGGAATCCGCGGCAGACTTTGGGTGTTCGTCACGCTGAGTATTTTCAGTGCTGTGGCGGCGAGGCCCGGTCTGGGCGCGGAGAGTGTCGAGCCCAACCTTGTGGTCATCACGGTTGATACTCTGCGGGCGGACCATCTGGGCTGCTACGGTGATCGCTCCATCCAAACTCCGAACATCGACGCCCTCGCCCGCTCCTCGGCGCGCTTCACACGGGCTTTCACGCCTGCGCCCATTACCCTGCCGGCACACGCTGCGCTGTTTACAGGCAGCTTTCCCATGGCCACGGGCATGCATGACTTCAGCGGCAACAAGCTGCCGGCTTCGGCGGTCACCCTTGCCAAGGTTCTCCGCGACCACGGCTACTCGACCGCCGCCTTCCTGGGCGCCGCCGTGCTGGACTCCCGTTTCGGCTTGAATCAGGGCTTCGCCACTTACTTCGACCACTTCGAATTCAGCCGTCTGGATGAAGCGAACCTGGATATGATCAAGCGCCCCGGCGACCAGGTCATCGACAACGCGCTGGCATGGCTGAAAGCCCATCCGCGCGAACCCTTCTTCCTCTGGGTACATCTCTACGACCCCCATTACCCCTACACCCCGCCGGAGCCTTTCGCCAGCCGCTATCGCGAGCGGCCTTACGACGGCGAGATTGCCTTTGCCGATGCCCAGGTCGGGAGGCTTCTCACTTTCCTGAAAGAGACGGGACGGTACGCGAATGCTCTGCTGGTGCTGGCCGCGGACCACGGAGAGGGACTGGGGGAACATGGTGAGAAGACCCATGGGTTTTTCGTTTACAACTCCACGCTGCACGTGCCGCTGCTCGTGAAGGTGCCGGGCGTGGCGCCGCGAACGATTGAGACCGAGGTGTCGCTGGTCGACGTGATGCCGACGGTGCTGCAGGCGCTGCGGCTGCCTATTCCTTCCACCGTGCAGGGCCGCAGCCTGCTCAGTGAAGTCGTGGGGAAGTTGCCGGCTAACAAATCCAATCTGTATGCCGAGACCTATCTTCCTCTGCTCCACTTCCGCTGGAGTCAGTTGCGCGCGCTCGAAGCCGGTGGGATGAAATACATCGAGGCGCCGCGGCCGGAGCTTTACGACACGCGCGCCGATCCGCAGGAGACCAGGAACCTGCTGCCGGGGAAGCAGGCGCTCGCCCCCGAGATGCACGACCGGTTGCAGAGCCTCCTGCGCCGTTACACGCCGGCTTCCGGCGGCGGAGCAAAGGAAACCGAGCCCACCGACCCGGCGCTGGCCGACCGGCTGCGCTCTCTCGGCTACGTGGCCATCTCCGCTGGCGCCTTCTCCGATGCGAGCGGGAAGCCGCTCCCTGACCCCAAAGATCGCGTCCAGGTTTACGAACTCTTCTCCGCAGCCATGGCGGACGGCCAGCACGGCCGCTATAAAGAATCCCTCAACAAACTCCACGAAGCCGAGAAGACCGAACCCTCGTCCATGCCGATTTGCTATCTTCAGGCGCTGGACTACTATCGCCTGAGGGACTTCACGAAAGCGGCGGAGCGATTCAAGGCTACCCTCGCCTTGGACCCCAAGTTTGCCTTGGCTACCTACTACCTGGGACTGACGCAGGCGATGAGCGGCGACCTCTCTGCCGCGCACACCTCGCTGGAGCACGCCCTGGAGCTCGACCCTACAAATTTCGCCGCGGCTTACGACCTCGGGGCCCTCGACCTGAAGCAGAGCCATGTCGAGGAAGCCTTGCGGGAATTTCAGCGTGCCACGGAAATAAATCCTGACTACGCCGAGGCCTTCGAAGCTCTCGGCGAACTCTACCTGTACCTCCACCGCGCTGACGACGCTATACGCGCGCTCGAACGCGCCGTGGCCATTGCACCGGATTTCACCAAGGCACACTACAACTTGGGCCACGCCTACCAGGCCCAAGGGCGCGCGGCCGACGCCCAGAAAGAATTTTCCCTCGTCCCCTCCTCACACGGTCCCTAGCGTGGGAGCGTACTGCGGGGGTTCTTCGCTCGCTCCGCTCACTCAGAATGACAGCGTGAGCACTCCCACCGTCATCCTGAGCGCCTTCGCTGTCATCCTGAGTCCTTCGCTGTCATTCTGAGCGAAGCGAAGAATCTCGCTCTGCCCGCTCAGGGTAAACTCCGCGAAGGACCCCGGCAGTTCGCCTGGGTCACCGCCCGCACGAGCGCTTGTGAGCAGGTTTGGCCGGCAGTAGAATGATGTTGTTCCATCTACTCCTGCGGGTATCGTCCACACGGCTGGAAAGCTATGAACGAATCGACCCGAGGCGCCAGAGCGGGGGAGCCACGCGGTGGTGGTTTGTTTCGCTTTGTGTCTGTGGTTCCGGCAGTGCTCGTTTGGCTGAGCTTCACCACCGCGTCGTTTGCCCAATCCAACGGTATCGTGACGGGCCGCGTGACGGATTCCCGCGGTCACGCTCCAACCCTTCTCGTCCACCTGCTGGCGGAGGGAGACCTTCCCGCCGGCGACGTCTACACGGACTCCGATGGGTTCTACATGTTCCAGGGGCTCCCGGGTGGCGCCTACTACGTGGTCGTGGAGGCCGAAGGCTGCAAGCCCGTTCGCCAGTCGGCTATGCTGGACATGCAAATCCAACCCAAGGTCACGGTGAACGTCTTCTTGGAACCGTTGACGAAGCCATCGTCGCTGCCAGGACAGATCATCGCTGGCAGCGCCAGCAGCCACGAACTGAATGCCAAGCGACCTTCCCCGCGCTTCGACCCCAAGGCCATCAGGGAATACGAGAGAGGAAACAAAGCGCGGCAGAAAGGAGATGCCCAGGCAGCCCTGGCCCGCTATCAGAAAGCCTTACAAATGGACCCAGACTTCTACCCCGCGCTGAACAACCTGGGGACTCTCCTCGAGCAGCAGGGGCGCCACGCCCAAGCTGAAGAGGCCTTCTCGAAGGCGATCGGAATCAATCCGGACGACGGCGAGGCTTACATCAATCTCGGGCATGTGCTTTATGAAGAGGGCCAATATCGCGCCGCCATCGGTCGACTGGAGCAGGGCCTCAAGCGCTCGCCACAATCCGCCGCGGGGTATTTCTTCCTCGGCTCGACCTACTTCAAGCTGCAGGACCTGGAAAAAGCTGAGCCCCTGCTGCAGAAGGCCTCGCAACTGGACCCCGCGCACCTGTCGGCCGCGCGCCTACAACTCGCTAATCTCTACCTGAAGCGCCACGACTATCCTGCGGCCAGGGTTCAACTGCAGGATTACTTGCGGGCGAATCCCTCGGATCCTCAAGCCCCCGCTATCAAGAAAATGCTGGCAGACCTCCAGGCGAATTGACCATACTAGGCTGGAATGACACCTCGCCCTGCCCGACGGGAGTTCGTTCTGGGTCAGACGGCCGCGCTGCTGGCGTTTGCGATCCTCTGCGCCTGGCCGCCAGCAGCCACCGGGCAAGAGCCTTCCCGTCCAGCCCCCTCGATTCTGCTCATCACCATTGATACGCTGCGCGCGGACCACGTCGGCTGCTATGGATACGCGCGTGTCGAAACACCCGCGATCGATGGTCTTGCCGCCGCAGGAGTGCGCTTTGAAAATGCCTACGCGCAAGTGCCCATTACGCTGCCTTCGCACGCGGTGATCCTGACGGGGACTTACCCCATGTTCAACGGTGTGCGCGACTTCACTTCGCCGGGATTGCCGGCTGGCATCCCCACGCTGGCGGAGGTGTTGCGCCGCCAGGGTTACCGCACCGCGGCCTTCATCAGCTCCTACGCTCTTAATTCCATGTGGGGGCTGAATCGAGGCTTTGAGGTGTATGACGACAACGTGGGTCTCGAACCAGGCCGCTCGGCCGACGTCTTCCTCGTCGAGCGGCGGGGCGATCGCACCGTCGATCGTATGCTCGACTGGCTGAATCAGCAGGGCAGCGCGCCGTTTTTCGTCTGGCTGCACCTTTACGACCCGCACAGCCCCTACCGGCCCCCCGAGCCTTACTTGAGCAAGTACGCCGGCCATCCTTACGATGGAGAGATCGCCTTCGACGACGCGCAGGTCGGTCGCGTCTTCGCTCGCCTGAAGGAGTTGCACCGCTTCGACCAGACCGCTGTCTTCCTCCTCAGCGACCACGGAGAATCGTTGGGAGAGCATGGTGAGGACGAACACGGGTTCTTCATTTACAACGCCACGCTCCGCGTGCCGTTGATCCTGAAGCTGCCCTCATCTGTCATCCTGAGCCCATTCGCTGCGCTCAGGGTAAACTACGCGAAGGACCCCAGCAGTTCGTCCAGCGTCAGCGAAGAGCGCGAACTACGGGGGTTCTTCGCTCCGCTTCGCTCCGCTCAGAATGACAGAGGGAGGGCGCCCAAGACTGTGACCCAGCCCGTCGGCACGGTGGATGTCGCGCCCACGATTGCCCAACTATGCGATATCCCCCCCGCAGAGACCCGGAGTTTCCAAGGTCATTCCCTGCTCCTCGCCCTTGCGGCCACTCCCTCCGGCGCGGACTCAACCGTGTATGCGGAATCGTACTATCCGCGCGATTCCTTTGGCTGGCATGAATTGCGGGGACTCATCAGTTCGCGTTTCAAGTACATCGATGCGCCCCGACCGGAACTATACGATCTGGGACACGACCCAGAGGAGCATGCAAACCTGGCGCCAGCCAGCGCGACCGTGGCGGCCTCACTGCGGGAAAAACTCGCAGAGTTCGGGCGGAAGTATTCGGGGCAGGCGGCCTCCTCAGTCCCGAAGCTTGATCCCGAAACCGTGGAGCGGCTGCGCTCGCTCGGATACGTGAGCTTTCAGTCGCCCACCGCGGCGCGGACGGACCCGCACCGCCCCGACCCCAAGGACAAGATTGAAACCCTCCGCCGCATCCTGCACGCCTCCGACCTGCGCCGGCTCGGAAAATATCCCGACGCGGAAGAGATCCTGGCAAGCCTGGAGAGGGCCGAGCCGAAGCTTTACGTCGTCCCCTTCGAGCGCGGCGAAAACGCCCTGGCGTGGTCAAAGCCTCGGGAGGCGTTAGGGGAGTTCGGCAAAGCCTTGTCGCTCAATCCCACCTTCGATCAGGCGGCGCTGGGGCTCGGCCGCGCGCACTTCCTGCTGGGTGAGGACAGTTCAGCAGCCGCCGCATTCGAAGTGGCTCTCGACCTGAACCCGCGAAACTTTCTGGCGCGCCTGGCCCTTGCCAAAGTCTATTGGCGGCAGAACCTGCCCGCCAAGGCCGAACCGGAACTCGCACAGGTTGTGAAGGAACACCCCGAGCTTGCCGAGGCTCACGCCGACTACGCCATCGCCCTTGCGAAGCTCGGAAAGTATCGCGACGCCTTGCCGCATTTCGAGCGCGCTCTGGCCATGGGGTATCGCGATGCGATGCTTTATAACCACTTGGGGATTACCTACGCGGAGCTGGGCGAGCGCGAGAAGGCCATGCAGTCGTATGAGCAGGCCGTGGCCATGAATCCTCGCTACGCGGCGGCGTACCTGAATCTTGCGCTCCAGTACAGGAAGCAGAACCAGCCCGAAAAAGCCCGCCAGTACTACCAGAAGGCTTGCAAGTTCAGCCAGGAACTCTGCCGCCAGTACGCCGGGCAGTTCTCAAATCAATAGCGGAACTCTGAAAAACGGTCGGATTCTGTCATTCTGAGCGAAGCGAAGAACCCCAGCAGTGCTCTTCTCCACTGACCCGAGCGAACTGCCGAGGTCCTTCGCTTCGCTCAGGATGACAATGAATGCGCTCAGGATGACACTCGGCGCGCTCACGTTGTCATTCTGAGTGAGCGGAGCGAGCGAAGAACCCCCGCAGTTCCCTTCTCTGCTGACCCAAGCCGAACTGCCGAGGTCCTTCGCTCCGCTCAGGATGACAACGAATGCGCTCAGGATGACAGTGGGAGTGCTCATGCTGTCATTCTGAGCGAGCGGAGCGAGCGAAGAACCCCCGGCAGTTCCCTTTTCTATTGACCCGAGTGAACTGCCGAGGTCCTTCGCTCCGCTCAGGATGACAGCGAATGCGCTTAGGATGACACACCCAACACGCGCGGGGACAGTCCAGCCCGCCTCAACAAAAAGGGCCGGAAACGCGTCCCGGCCCTTAAGTCTAAATCATCCGTCGTGGATTCCCGCCTGCGCGGGAATGACGATCCAGCCAGCGGTCTAGAAGAACATCTTCAAAGCGAACTGAATTTGGCGTGGGGAATACGCCTGAGAGGCCAAGCCAAACTGGCTGGCAGATTGTCCCAGCCGCGCGTTGAGATTGTACAGGTTCGTGCGGTTGAGCAAATTGAAAGCCTCCGCACGGAACTGGAGGTTTAGCCGTTCTACAAGTTTGATGTTCTTGAAGAAGGACAGGTCAACGTCCGCAAAGTCGGGTCCGCGGAAAGTGTTCCGGCCCAGGTTGCCATCAAAGGGCGCCCCTCCCTCGCACTTACCCGTCATCGGCGAAACGCCGCAGCCGAGGAACATGCTCGCGGTCAGGCGATTCGCCGCGCCCTGCTCAAACACGCTTCGATCGTTGGAATAGTGGTTGCCAAAAGAGGGTGCGTTGGGCCGGTCATTGGAGACGCCATCCTGGTTGAAGTCGCACGTACCACTGGGGAAGGATGAGTTGCTGCAGAAGGGGGTCCAGGGAAAACCGCCATGCCAGGAAATGATGCTGTTGACCTGCCAACCTCCCAGGATGTGGCCAACGGCCCCGCGCTGGCTCTGGTACCAGGGAAACTGCCAAACGAAGCTGTTGGAGAAGGTGTGGCGCAGGTCAAAGATTGAGTTGCCATAGTCGAGGCCCGGAAGCGCCTGGTCCATGCTGAAGCCTTCCGCCGCTCCATTCGTGGTGGTGGCGCCGCTGTGCCAGGTGGAGCGCTCATCCAGTGAATGCGACCAGACGTAGTTGGCATGCCACTCCAGCCCGTGGCTCATCCGCTTGTCGAACACCACTTGCAGGCCATCGTAGTTGGAGTTAACGGAATTCTCCCAAGTGCGGAGGCGGCCATAGAGGCAGTTAATACGATAGGGGCCATACAGCGAGCACATGCCGGTGTCCGTCGGTCCACTGCCGGGCAGAGTCACACGGCCTCCGAACACCCGGTTGATGTCCTCAGCGCGATACAGCTTGTGCCCAAACGTTCCTACCCAAGAGACTTTCAGAACGGCGTTGCCCGGCAACTGGTGCTCCACCCCCAAGTGCGATCCAAAGACGTAGGGATCACGGAAGTTCGGAAGCACTACACCGGTCAAGAACGCTCCATTCGCATTATAAGGGTTCCAGCCCATGATGTTGCCCGAGAAAGCTTTGGCCGTGGCGCCCGCCGGGCCGATGCCGACGTTATTGGGAGCTCCCGTATAGGTGGGAGCACTGCCGTCCACGGGTCCGAACACGCAGGAGTCGGTGTACTGCGCGCCGATCGCGTTAGTTCCATTGCCGCACAGCGAGAGATTAAAAGAGTAAAGGGGCGGGTCCCAACGCGAGTTCGAGAGTGGGTTGTAAACCTCACCATTATAGGAGGTTCCGAACCCTCCGCGCACGGCCGTCTTGCCATCGCCCCGGACGTCCCAGGCGAAACCCACGCGCGGCCCGAAGTTGTTGTGGTCGCCGGTAGTGAGGGCCCCACTGATCTTCTCAAAGCCACCATTGCAGGGCTGGCCGTCATACCCCACGCTGTCAGACGTATCCACGTAGCAGTTGATCGCGCGGAGCCGATCGGTCAGGTCCCCTCCAGTTGAGGGCAGGACAAACTGGGTATTCTGCCCGTATTTCTCCATGTGCCTCGTGTAAAGGTCGTATCGGAGCCCCAACGTCAACGTCAGGCGGGGCGACACCTTGATATCGTCATTGAAAAAGAGCCCCGCGGCCCAGTTCCGATAAGCGCGGATGTTGCTTGCCAAGTGAGCTTGTCCAGTCGACACGCCCGTGGCAGGGTCAATCTGCCCAGGATCTACTCCGCCCGCCACGGCTTCCACCTGCCCCGCCGTGAGTGCAAGGGAGTCGGCGAATTCGTAAGATGGACGACCGACGTTGAACTCGCTGTTTTCATAGTTGCGCATGAGTTCGCCACCCATCTTCAGGGTGTGCCGCCCATGGGTGTAGGTGACGATGTCCGAGAAGTGGAACACCTCTTCGTGAAAGAGTTGTGGGTAGCCGTTGTAGCCACCGAATTGTACTTCCCCGGGATCAATCGTGATCTGCGGAACACCCGGATCCGTGGCCCGGACATCCGTGACATTGCGGTTCCACCCCATGTGGTATTCATTCAAGACCGATGGGCCGAAGGTGTGCGACCACCCCAGAGCCAGTTGAGGGTAGTCATAATTAGCAGGATTGCTGAACCCACGCACCGCGACGAACGCTCCGGGTGCCCCGCCGTTAGTGGCCGGTGTGTAGCGGGGGTCAGCGTAACGATCGAAGAAGTAGCGGCCGAAGACCTTGTCGTTGTCACGTTGCCAGTCGATTTTTCCGGAAAACTGGTTACCGTTATAGAACTGGTCCTTGGAATACAATTGCGCCGAGGCATTGACGACGCCAAATACGGGTAGGTCAGGATTAGCCAAAAGGGCGCTACCCAAGGTGCTGGTCGGATCGATGTTGTAAGGATAGCCGCCCAGGCAGGCTGCATCGAAGGTCCCGCAATACCCACTGTCATTAACGACATATTGAGAGAGGGTATCGGGGGTGCCGCCGGGCTCTGGGCCCGGGAAGTTCTTGTAGAGCAGCGCGGCGACGGAATTCGGCGCATACTGCTGCACGAAGCTCCGCCACGCCCCGGTCTCAATCACCTCTTGCTCGGGCAAGGCCACGCGGGTGCGCTCGCCTTCAAAGGAGGCGAAGAAAAACAGCTTGTTCTTCTTGATCGGCCCACCTAACGTGGCGCCGAACTGGTTCATACGGAAGGGATTCTTGATGTCTTCAAAAAAGTTGCGCGCATCCAACTTGTCATTGCGCATGTATTCATAGGCGTCGCCATGGAAGTCGTTGGTGCCGGACTTGGTCACGATTGTCGTGATCGAGCCCACGGAGCTTCCGTACTGGGCGGAGATAACTTCCGTATCCACGCGGAACTCCTGCACGGTGTCGAGGGAGGGTTGGGTGTTGCTGCCCCCGCTCAAGCCTTTGTCGGAGATCCCGTCCAGCAGAAACCCATTCATGTTCTGGCGTGCGCCATTAACCACCGTGTCAAAGCCGCGGCTGCCGGCTTCTGAAACAAGCCCAGTGGTGTTCACTGCGCCAGGGGCGAGTTGAATCATCTGGAACACATTGCGGCCGTTCAAAGGCAGGTTTGCCACCTGGCGGGCGGTCACCAGCTCCGAAAGGCGGTCCGTTTCCGTATCAACCAGGGACGCTTGGGCTTCGACCGTCACGGCCTGGGTTACGGACCCGACCTCCAGCTTGAAGTCCACGCGCTGCGTGTAGCCCACCGTCAGTTCTATGTGGGCATTGACGAGGGTCTTGAAGCCCTGGGTTTCGGCCTTTAAGGTGTAAAAGCCAGGCTGAAGGTCAGGAATCGTGTAGAAGCCCTCGGAATTCGTCTTGCGAGTGCTTGAGACGTTCGTACCTTCGTTCATAGCCGTTACGGTCGCGCCCGGAATGACCGCGCCCGTGGGATCACTGACTAGGCCGGTAAACGTCCCCCGCACCTGTGCGAGCGCGCCAGGCGCCGCCCAGCAGAGCATGACAAATAGAAGGATAAAGACCTGCCCACTACCTCCGGTCCGCTTCTTTATCATTTCGTTCCCCCTCTTTTGAATTTCCACCTGCCCCCCCTGCTCAGAGAAGGGCAAGCATAAAAGCCGTCGCGAAGGGAAGCCACGAAGCCTCCCTCCGCTCAGAAACTGCTCGGGATTGCCGTCTTGAAGAATTCGCCGTAACGGACAGGCAAAAATCCTGCCGGGCGCTAACTGCCTCAAACAGTCGACCCTCGCCATGCCAGGACGGGCCGAGCGATGACATCCTTGAAACGTCTTTCCCTGCCCAGCGGCCCCGTCGATGCGCAGTCCCATCCTGATTCGGGACTCCGGTCAGTCCGTTATTGGTAGACCCCGGGCGGAGGAAAGTCCAATCGATTCTTTTTATTGGTGCAATCAGACAGGCGTGGCGCGAGCGTGTCATTGCAACTCACAATTGAAGACACATTGCCCGGCAGAGGCACAAAGAGTTATGCGAGTACTTCTCCGCCCCAAGCCAGGATGAGCAATCATCCTCGTATTCCCTATTTCAGAGTGTTAGGTGAACGACGAATCTGACCAACCACAACGCCGAAACAATACATAAGCTTGGATTGTCATGTCAAGCAAAATTGGGGCCATTTCGCCCCTTCGAGTTTGCACTCGATTTCGTTGAAAACAAATTAGATAAGTGATTGGCCCGGATCAACCGCACAGCGTATACAAAATGTCATATACAAGAATCTGTAATCATGAAGATCTGCGGCCCCGGATGACTTGTCTCGACCCCTGGCCTGACTGGCGCACCGCGCCGGTTTCCGCAAAGATTTCCCGTGCCAGCGCCGCGTAGGGGGTCGCTGAAAAACTCGTCGAAGTGTCATCCTGAGGAGCCGCAGGTGGTCCTGAGTGAAACGAAGGAAGGATCACTGCATTTGCTTGGTTCCACATATACTGGGATTCTTTGCGTAGTTTACCCTGAGCGGGCAGAGCGAGATCCTTCGCTACGCTCAGGATGACAGCGAAGGGCTCAGAATGACACGGCCCAGGGTTTTTTCAGCACCCTCCCAGGTTTCGGTCTCCTCTCCCTTCTTGATTGACTCCGTCTTTTTCCCGGACGTAACATCGGGGTGTGAAAGCCCTGCGAAGAAACCGGCTTCTCGTCCTGCTGCTCTGCCTGCTATGCCTGCCTGCGGCGGCGGGGTTGCACGCCCAGGGATTGGAAGAATCGCTTGCCGACCAGATCCGGGCGAACCTTGCGGCCGGCCGCCTGGACGCGGCGCTCGACCAGGCGCGGAGCGCCGTGGGCCAGTACGCGCGTTCCTCCGAGCTTCAACAACTGTTGGGCGTGACTCTCTTCAAGAAAGGGCTGAACGAGGAGGCGCGCAGCGCCTTTCGGCGCGCCATCGCCTGCGCTCCTAGCCTCCCGCAGAACTACTTCAACCTGGCGCTGGTGGACCTGGCTGAGAAGCGCTACCGCGATGCGTCCTCGTCACTCGCCACTTGTCTGCGCCTCGATCCCAGGAACGCGCAAGCCCATTTGCTGCTCGGCCGCGCTTACCACAACCAGAACCAGACCATGCCCGCCATCGAGCAGTTCAAGAAGGCGCTGGCTCTCGAGCCGGCCCTGCCCCTGGCGCACTACCACTTGGGATTTGCCTTCCAGAGTCTGGGGAACCTGCCCTCGGCGCTGGACGAGTACTACCAGGAGATGCAGATCAATCCCCAATTTCCCGATGCGCATTGGTTGGGGGGAAACATTGAGCTCGAGCACGGAAACTGGGAGGCGGCGGAGAAACTGTTTCGGGAGGGAATCCACCTGCTCCCACAGGCCTATCAGCCTCATTACGGCCTGGCGCGGGTTTACCTGGCGCGGCGGCAGTTTGCGGACGCCGAGGCCGAACTCATTGCCGCGCTGCGCGCTAAGCCGGACGAGGTGGAAGGTCACTACGCCTTGGCGCGCCTGTATCAGCAGACCGGGAAGAAGGACGCTGCCGAGCGCGAATTTGCCGCATGCGCCGCACTGCACGCGCGGGAACAGAAGGCGCGTTCCGGGATCGCCGGCGCCACGTACCAACCGTAGGTTTCGGAGGCAGGTGGGTGAGGGATTGAAGCGCCCCCTCACCTGCCGTCGTCCCTGAGGCCCCACAGGCCTCGTAGGCGCTGTCATTCTGAGCGAAGCGAAGAACCTCTGCATTTGTAGAATCAGGCAAATGCAGAGGTCCTTCGTCGCCTCCGGCTCCTCAGGATGACAGCTTTGGCGGTTTTTCCGCAGCTTGTCCATCCCCCTGAAGACGCCTGGGGAACTTGGGGCAAACAAGAACGGAGACACTTCCCACGACCATGACTCTGCCTAACCTGTCGTTCATGCGCCCGAGGCTCCTCCTGCTGCTGGTTGCCGCTGCGGGTGTGGTGGTCGTAGCGCTCCATCCCTTTGCCGGACGCGGCGCTCCGCCGGCCGCACGGCCCGGGGGCGGGCTGCCCAACCAGTTTGTAGAGGTCGCGGAGAAATCCGGAATTCACTTCACGCTGACCAGCGGCGGCCCCGAAAAGCGCTACATCATCGAGGCCAAGGGCGGAGGCGGCGTCGCCTGGATCGACTACGATCAGGATGGCTGGCCTGACCTGTTCCTCGTGAACGGCTCTACGTTCGAACAGTGGAAGAAGGGCTCGAGCCCGCGCTCGCGCCTTTACCACAATAACCGCGACGGCACCTTTACCGATGTCAGCGAGCGCTCTGGCCTCGACCATACCGGCTGGGGCATGGGCGTGTGCGTGGGAGATTATGACAACGACGGGTTTGACGACCTCTACGTGACTTACTACGGCGGGAACGTCCTCTACCACAACAACGGCGACGGCACCTTCACGGACGTGACCGCGCAGGCCGGCGCGCGGGGCGGCGGCTGGGGCATGGGCTGCGCCTTCGGCGATTATGACCGCGACGGTTACCTGGACCTTTACGTCGCCAACTACCTCGACGTGGATATCCTCCAGCTCGGCAACCTGGGCAGCGCGCCCAATTGCACTTACCGGGGGTTTGCGACCTTCTGCGGCCCGCGGGGACTGCCGGGAGGCCGCGATATCCTCTTTCATAATAATGGGAATGGAACGTTCACAGATGTAACCGAGCGCGCCGGCATCGACCCGGGCAAGCACTACGGCCTGGGCGTGGTGTGGGGTGACTACGACCGTGACGGGTGGCCCGACATCTACGTGGCCAACGATTCCACCCCCAGCTCGCTTTACCACAACAACGGCGACGGCACCTTTACCGACGCCGGCGTCCAGGCCGGTGTGGCTTACGGCGGCGAGGGCCAGGAGCAGGCGGGCATGGGAACGGACTTCGCCGACTACGACAACGACGGCTGGGCCGACATCATCAAGGGCAACTTCTCCGACGACACCAAGAATCTCTACCACAACAACCGCGACGGCACCTTCACCGATGTGACCTATCTGGCCGGGCTCGGCGATGTGGGATGGCTCTTCACCACTTTCGGCGCCAAATTCCTCGATTACGACAACGACGGCTGGAAGGATATTGTGCTGGCGAATGGCCAGACCTTTCCCCAGATTGACCGCTTCCAGACCGGCATCACCTATGCCGAGCGGAACCTCCTCTTCCATAATCGCGGCGACGGGAAGTTTGATGAGGTCGGCCGGCAGTCGGGGCCGGGCTTCGAGATTCGCAAGGTGAGCCGGGGCCTCGCCACAGCAGACTACGACAACGACGGCGACCTGGAAATCCTGGTGTCGAATATGAGCAGTTCCCCGGACCTGCTGCGGCGCCTCCGCAAGAACCCCAACCACTCGATTCTGGTGAGAACGATCGGGACGAAGAGCAACCGGGACGGCATCGGCGCCGAGGTGAAAGTGACCGCCGGAGACCTGACCCAATACGACACGGTGCGCAGCGGCGGCAGTTATCTCTCGGCCAGCGACCTGCGTCTGCACTTCGGCCTGGGAAAACGCACCGCCATCGACCGCATCGACGTCCGCTGGCCCAGCGGCCAGACGCAAACGCTGGAGAATCCGCCCATTGACCACATCCTGGTGATCAAGGAAGGCGCAGGCCTGGTGAGCTCCGAACCTTTCCGGAAAGCGCCGGGCCCGGCTCAGTGAAAACCGGTTGGGCAGGAGACATGCGTCATTCCCGCGCAGGCGGGAATCCAGTCCGTCGGCGGCGCATTTCCCATGGCTTGCGGAGTAGATTCCCGCTCCCCGCCTTCGCGGGGACAAGCTTCGCGGGAATGACTGCACCTGGGAGCGCGCGTGTCTCGCAAATGACACCACTAACCCCGTTTGTTCCCCGTTGCATTTCGAGTCAGAGAAGTCCTAAGATGCCGCTGAGGTGTCCAGTCCATGCACCGGTCATGGCGGTTTGTCTTCATCCTAGCCTGGCTGTTCAGCCTGCACGTTCCCTTGCTGCGCGCGGGGCAGGCGGCGCGGCAGAATCCCGCCGTGGTCTTCGAAGCCGCGCAGAAAGCGCTGATCCGGCAGGATTACGCAGCGGCGGAAAAAGGATTCAAAGAAGTCCTGAAGCTCGATCCGCGTTCCGCGGCCGCCTATTCCAACCTGGGGGTCATCCATCTCCGGTTACACCAATACGATGCCGCGGTCCAGGCGTTTGAAAACGCCAAGCGGCTGGATCCGCTGGCACTGGGATACGACTTGAACCTGGGGTTGACCTGCTATGCCCAGGAGGACTTCCCAAAGGCGATTCCAGAATTCCAAAAGGTGCTCGCGGCGTACCCCGACCACCTCCAGGCCCGCTACCTTCTCGGCATGAGTTACTTCCTCATCGATGAGTACCAGCACGCCGTCGACACACTGGTGCCGCTCTACGACCAGGAGAAAGAGGATCTCGATTACCTGAACGTTCTGGGAATCTGTTATGGAAAGCTCAAGCGCTCCGCCGACTCTGACCGCGTCTTTGGCCAGATGATCAGGGTGGGCGGGGACTCCGCACACTTCCACATCCTGCTGGGGAAGGCGTACCTTGACCTTTACGAGAGCGATAATGCCCGGCGCGAGCTCGAGAAGGCCGTGGCGATGGCGCCCAACGTCCCCTTCGTCCATTACAACCTGGGGGTGTTATATCAGCGCAACGGATTGCTCGATGAGGCGGCGAAGGAGTTCGAAGCCGAGATTCGTCTGACCCCCGACCAGCCCTGGAGCTATGAGAACCTGGGCACCATTTACATCGATAAGGGAGACGCGGACCAAGCCCTTCCCTGCTTCGAGAAGGCCCTCCAACTCAATCCCAAGCTGCCGCATTCGCTGGCTGGGATGGGGAAGGTTTACTTGCGCAAGAATGATCCGGCCGTGGCCGTCACTTATCTTCAAAAAGCCCTCGAGCTACAGCCCGATAGCGCCAATTTCCATTACCAGCTCGGCCAGGCGTATCTGAAGGGAGGCCATCGCGACGATGCCAGGGAGCAGATGGCCATGGCGCAGAAGCTGCAGGCTGACGAAAGACAGAAGCAAAGCGACAGGCTGGAAGGGAGATCCCCCCCACCGCAGGCCCCGGCGCCACGGCCGTAGCGAGGGCGGAAAAGCGCTTTCCTGCCGTCATCCTGAGCCCTTCGCTGTTATCCTACGCCCTTCGCTGCCCTGAAAATCGCGGGGGCAACCATCGTAGGGGCGACCCTCGTGGTCGCCCAGGGCAGGCACAAGGCCTGCCCCTACAAGGGCGCGTGGGAAAACAAAAGACCCTGGCTACCCGCTCGCCTGCGATTCCATAACAAGGTTTTCCCAAGCGCTCGACCGCCGTGAGGCATCTTCCGGGCGGTGATTCACTGATTCGCGATGGGCATTTGACAGGAGCCGGGCTAAACATGACTTCCTTCTTGCGAAACTGGGGCGATCCGAGGACGGACCCTCGGCTGGCGCTCGTCCTGGCCGTTTGCAGCTTCTTGCCGCTGGCTTCCTGCTCTTCACCGGACCGCACGGCAGGGACCTCCGGGCCCAGCGTAATCCTGATAACCGTGGACACGCTGCGTGCCGACCATCTGGGATGCTACGGCGACTCTGATATCGAAACTCCTGTCATCGACTCCCTGGCCCGAGAGGGCGTGGTGTTCGGGCGCGCTGTTTCCCAGGTTCCCCTCACCGCCCCCTCGCACGCCGCCCTACTCACGGGGACCTACCCTTTTTGGAATGGGTTCCAAAGCTGGTCGGACACGGGTTTACGGCCGGGGGTGCCGACGCTCGCGGAAGTCTTCCAGGGGCACGGTTACACAACCGCGGCGTTTGTCAGCGCTTTCGTGCTGGATTCCATGTGGGGCCTCAGTCGTGGGTTCGGCCTCTACGACGACTGGTTCAAGACACAGGACTACCAGGCCATGCAGAATTACGACGTGGAGCGGCGGGGCGGCGAGACCATCGACCACGTGCTCAACTGGCTGAAGTCCCCCCCACAACAGCCGTTTTTCCTGTGGGTGCACCTCTATGATCCACACTTCCCCTACGACCCGCCTGAGCCGTTCAAGACAAAGTATCGCAGCCACCTGTACGACGGCGAGATCGCTTACGACGATCAGCAGCTCGGGCGTTTGTTCGAATTCCTGAAGAGACAAGGCCTTTATAGTTCTAGTCTAATCGTGCTGACCAGCGATCACGGCGAAGGGCTGGGAGAGCACCAGGAACGCGCCCACGGCTACTTTATCTATAATGCTACCGTCCATGTCCCATTGATCATCAAGTTGCCTGCCGGCCGTTCCCCGGGACAGAGGTCCGTTTCACAAGTGGTTAACACGGTGGATATTGCTCCCACCCTCGCACGCCTGACCGGGATCCCGGACTCTGCGACACGGTCATTCCAGGGACAAAGCCTGGTCTCGCTGATGGAAAAAGGCGACGAGAGCACGCCGCGTTTTGGCTACTCGGAATCGCTCCTTCCCCGGGATCTGCTGAATGCGCACAGCCTGGCCGGTGTGCAGACGGTTCGCTACGCTTACCTCCAGGCGCCGCGGGAAGAACTCTACGATCTCGAGCGGGATCCGGGGGAGAAGCACAACATCCTGCGCGAAAACCCGGCCCTGGCCGAATCGCTGCGGCAGGCCGCGAGAGACCTGCGGACCCGCTTCGAGCCTCCTCGTGACGCCGCTCCCCACGGAGGAAGCCTTAGTCAAGAGGCGGTTGAGAAACTCCGTTCGCTTGGATATGTCAGCGTTTCCGGGGCCCCCAACACCAACGCCGAGGACCCCCGGGCTGCCGATCCTAAAGACGAGATCGGGACCTATAACCAGTTGCTGCGCGCCACAAATCTGGCTCAGCACGGCAAGTACGAGGAATCGAATCAGTTGCTGCGCGGACTCGCCTCCACCCATCCGCAGGTTTATCTCGTGGCGTTCATGCAAGGACAGAATTTTCTGGCATGGGGCCAGCCGAAGGAGGCCCAGGCGCATTTTCGTCGGGCTTTGGAACTGAACCCTGCCGCGGCCCAAGCGGCCACAAGCCTGGGCAAGGCTTCCTTGGCGATAGGGGACAATGCGGGGGCTGCCAAAGCCTACGAATTGGCTCTGCAACTCAATCCCCAGGACTTCCTCACGCAATTGGCTCTCGCCAAGGCCTATTGGGGATTGGGACACCTTCCCGAGGCCGCCGATCTCGAAGAGCGAGTGCTGAAGTCCCATCCGCGGTTCGCGCAGGCGTACGCCGAGTACGGGGAGACGCTGGCGCAGATGCGGCGGTTCCAAGAGGCCATTCCTGCCATGCAGAAAAGCCTGGATCTGGGATATCGGGATGCCTTTCTCTATAACCTGCTCGGTGACGCTTTTGCCGCCCTGGGGAACAACCCAGACGCCCGCAACGCCTACGAGGAGGCCATCCAGACCGATGCGAGGTACGTGGTGCCCTATGCGAACCTGGCCGTGGTGTGGGATCGCCTGGGGGATCACAACAAGGCACGAATGTACTTTGAGGATACCTGCCGCCGAAGTGCCGAGATCTGCCGCCAGCTCGCGCCGCGGTTTCGATAATATCCCCAGAAGCGAGCTGCCGAACTCGGGGGGCGTCAGAAGTAGAAAGGTAGCGCGGACCTGTTCTGTAGGTCCGCGGCTTTCCCTTGCCCATAGGGGACGAGCCGCGGACCTACAGAACAGGTCCGCGCCACATCTGCTTCGCTGTCATCCTGAGCAAAGCGAAGGATCTCTGCATTTCGCTCCGGGTAAACTCCGCGAAGAACCTCTGCATTGGCTTGAAAATGCAAATACAGGGGTCCTTCGCTGCGCTCAGGATGACAGCATCGGAGCGTTTTTCCGCGAGCGGCGCGGTGGAAAACAAAAGACCCTGGCTACCCGCTTGCGCGGATGGCCAGGGTCTGAAATACAAGCCGTGGGGACAACCCCCGCGGGGTCGCCCGCCAAGGTCAAGTCTAGAACAGGAACTTCAAGCCAAACTGCACGATTCTGGGATCCCAGGTGCCGTTGACTTCGCCGGCGTGATTGTTATATTTCTTGTCCCCAATCTTCTGGTAAGCACAACTCCGGCCCCACGCCGGCGAGCCATCAGGATTGGCGCTGTTATCGCAGCCGGTATTGTAACCGCTCCATTGCGTATGGTTAAAGGCGTTGAACGCTTCCCACCGGAACTCCAAGGTGGAATGTTCGCCCTTAAACCAAGGCATGGAGAAGTCCTTGAGGAGAGCCAGGTCGGTGTTGTTCCGTCCCGGATTAGTTAGCTGGTTACGGCCCTGGTAGCCAAACATGCCCGGCTGACCGTTGGCCAGCAACTGCGACGCATTGACCTCGGTCATCATACCCGGAATGTAGAACGTCTTGGTTGGTCCGTAATCCGCATCGTTGAAGACGCCCTTCGCGACCTTCAACGGTCCGACGCTATTGCACTTGGTCGTGCCGTCGATCCCAGTGCTGAATCCACTGGGAGGACCGCACTCGAAGTCGATCGGCGTGCCTGTGAAGAAGGTACTGATGCCGCTGATGGTCCAGCCGCCCAAAACGCTCTTCACCAAGGCGTTGCTGCTTTGCCGGAAGAACGGCAGGTCGTAGATGTAGTTCACATTCAGCACGTGGGTGCGGTTGTTGTCGGAGGTCGCTTTCCACCGTTCCTGGTTGGTGTCGTCGATCTGGAAGTTCTGGTGATAGGTGCTGGTGGAGTTATCGATGGCGTGCGACCAGGTGTAGGCGGTCTGGAAGGTGATCCCCTTGCCAAAGGAATGGCGGTAGTTCACCTGCAGGCTGTTGTAGGAGGAGTTCCCCGTGTTCTCCTTGGTGGTGATCGAGTGGTAGCCCCGGTAGGGCTTGAAGTAGGCGGAGCCTGCCCCTGGAACATCCTGGTTGATGAGGAGATCCTGGACGTTGCAGAGGCCCGTCTCGCTGCACGAGGGGTTAAGGCCCAGACCGGACTTGTCCGTTTTTGTCAGGCCCCACAAACCTGTCTCTTCGGGTACCTGCATGGTGGTGGCGCCGTCCGGGACGTTGTCAATCGCGATGCCGCGGGCCAACTTGCGGCCCAAAACACCCACATAGCCCACGCTCAAAATGTCGTTCTGGCCGAATTGGTGCTGGATGCCGAAGCTGAACTGCTGCTGGTACGGCCAGCCTTCGCTGTATGGCCAGTTCGTGTAGCCGGCGGTGGGATAGTTGCCGGGCACGATACTCCCATAGCCTATCAGATTGGACGAGGTGAGGCCCAGGGCCGCGGGAGGATTGCCCTCGCCGCCTTCGGACTGGGCTTCGTTGCCGTTGCCCGACTCGAAGAAGATGCCGTAGCCGCCCCGGACGACCGTCTTGCCCTCACCCCACGGGTCCCAGGCGAACCCGAAGCGTGGAGCAAAGTTCTTGCCGGTGTTGTTCAACTGGCAGCCCTTGGCAATTCCGTTGGCCCCGCATTCCACCAAGCCGTTGCCGTAATCTTTCCAGTAGAAGCCCGAACCCGCAATCATGTTGCCATCGCTGTTGATCAGAGCCGCTTTGGCCGGATCGAATTGGGCGGGGATGAACCCGGAGTCGATGGTGGGCCGTGACACGTCGTGAATGCGCGTGTAGAGGTAGTAGCGCAGCCCCAGGTTCAGGGTCAACTTCTTGTTCACCTTCCAGTCGTCCTGGATGTAAGGCTCGAGATCGGTCTGCTGCCAATGGCCCTTGGGGTAGCCGCCCACCGGAACCCCCGCGACCACCTGCGAGCCCTCCGTATACGAACCGATGCGGCCGGTGAACATGTCGACCGCGCCATTCTGGGTGCTCACATTGCCGCCCCCGAAGTACATGTACCCCTGGACGTCCGTACCGAACTGCTCGCTCTTGCGGTAGTTCTCCAGGTAGAACCCCATCTTGGTGGTGTGTTTGCCGTGCGTCCAGGCCAGGTTGTCTTTCCAGGTGATGATGGGATTGGAATTAAACCAGGGGTGGTTGCCGCCATCTTCCATCCAGCAGAAGGGATCGCCGATGCACGTTCCGACCGAGGGCATGAGCGGGTTGGAACTGTTCGCGGCGAACATGTGGTTCATCACGAAGCTGGAGGGACGGTTGATGGAACCGGCCACATTATCCGCCGACTGGTTATAGAGCATGATGTGGTCCGTTGTGTAGGCGGCGATGAACTCGTTCATGAGGTTGGGTTTGAAGCTGTGGTTGATGTGGATAACGCCGCTCTTGCCCGGCCCGCCGAACGGGGTCTTGATGGTGTCGTAACTCGCCCAGGTCCACAGCGCCGGTACTGACACGGTATTCCAGGCATCCTGCGTCCAGCGCACGAAGATCTGGGTCTTGTCGCCGATATTCTGGTCCACCCGGATCTGTTCCTGCCGCCAGTTCGTGGCGGAGCCGGAGGATGTGAACCAGCCCACCGGGTTATGAGGGTCGTTGCCCAACGGCATCAACGCGTCGAGGATATTTGAGCCGTTGGTGAAAGCCTGCGCCAGGCTGGCCGGGGTGTTCGTCCCAAGAAGGGACGGGGTCGTCAGGATTGCATTCTGCACTTGTTGAACGGTGTCAAAGTACATCGGCAAAGGCTTGCCGTTCTTATCCGGATTATTCGGATTCGTAATGGCCGAGAAGTACGGCAATTGGCAGCCGCTGGCGGCGTCCGCGTTGTAGTCCGCCGAGGCGGGATCATTCGGTCCATTTGTTTTCGCTGCATGGCATTCACTGAAGTCGCCTTGGCGCATGCGAGCCGTGGCAACATTGCCGCTGACGGAGTTGGCATTGCGAATCTTCCGCCAGTCCTCCGACCAGTAGAAGAAGGTCTTGGACTTGCTGGTGTTGTAGTGCCCCGGGATCCAGAACGGTCCGCCGAAGGTGTAGCCATACTCGTTCTGGTTCAGGAAGGGGATCTTTTGGTTAACGCGGTTTGCGAAAAAGGGGGACGCGGCTACCGCGTTGTTGCGGTTGTACTCGGAGAGGTTGCCATGGAAATCCTTGGTGCCTGACTTGGTGGCAACTTCAATTGTGGCGCCCGCGTGCTTGCCCATGTCCGCTCCGTAGTTCGAAGTGGAAATACGAAACTCGGCAATAGTGTCGAGGTTCGGATAAGTATTGAAGGTGCCGGCGGAACCCTCGTCGGTGTTGTTGCCGCCGTCGATTTCCCAGTTGTTGTACTGGGTACGGCTGCCGTTAAAGGAGATGTTGTTGTTGCCGGCCACACCGACGTGCGAGGTGTCAAGGCCGTTGGCAGGTGCGGCGCCAGGAACCAGCAGAGCCAGAGTCACAAAGTTGCGGCCATTCAACTCCAGCTTGTCAATCTGCCTGCCAGTCACCACGTCGGAAATGGCGGCCGTCTCCGTCTGTACACGGGGAAGATTACCGGTGACGGTCACTTCCTGGGTGGTCTGGCCTACTTGCAATTGCAGGTCGACGCGTTGTACCTGACCTACGTTAAGGGTAATGCCGCTGCGGACCAGCTTCTGGAAGCCGGCCGCCTGAGCCGTTACCACGTAGTCACCAATGGGAACGGCAGAAACCGCGTAATCGCCTGCCGCGTTGGAAACTAGCTCACGGGTGAAACCCTTGTCAGGGTTGGAAACCGTGACCTTTGCGCCAGGAATCACTGCGCCGCTGGAGTCCATAACCGAACCCACAATCTTTGCGGTGTCCTGAGCCCAAGCGGAAAGTGATAGGAAGCAGATAAGGATGAGAGTAAAAGCAGAAATTTTCCTCACTGTTTACGCCCTCCTCTGAAAGACCATGCCCTAATCTGCACTTGCATTAGGGTCACCTAGTTCTGATCAGATTCGACTGCTCGATGGGACTGCCTGGAATATCGGTTTCACATCTTGCAATAGTGATGCCATGCCTTTAACAATTCTGCAATGAACTAAGCTGTTGAAAACTATAGACATACTCCATGCACAAGGGATCGGCAGGGGATGGAGTTGGATGATTCCCAAATCTCATATTTCGATTTTGGAATACTAATTGGTTTTTGGATAATCCCTAATGCAAAAAACGCATTCGGTTTGTTTATATCGGACATATTTGCCGTTATCCGGATGCCAGTGGGCCTGCACTGCCGATGCCGGTGTGTGGGAATGAGGGAGGCCAGAGCTCCGTCAGACTACCCACTGGAACTCCGATCCGACCGGATCCAGGCCTGGCCCGAGTTTCTCCCCACGCTGCGACGCTTGTGGGGGGTTGCCGGAAGGGCGGGGCTTCACAGGCTGCGGAAAAACGCTGGTTTTTTGCTTTCCGGTTCTCTGGCGAGCTGATCGCTGGCCGTTTTGGGCTGATCCGCAGGGATCTGCGAGGTTCGTTTGGG